>Ga0153956_1000279_pt1 | contig 61880 bp, 49 predicted proteins | sample TSFL040MetaG_FD_104704 | JGI IMG/M metagenome (GOLD analysis project Ga0153956, IMG submission 104704) | Attine ant fungus gardens microbial communities from Florida, USA - TSFL040 MetaG | ecosystem: Host-associated > Fungi > Mycelium > Unclassified | place: USA: Florida, Wekiwa Springs...
CGGTGCGGGTGTAACAGGGGCTGGAGGTGCCGCAACCACAACCGGGCGCGAGGCCTCGGCTGCCGGAACAGCAGGCGATTCGGCAACACCCTCTATAGACTGGGGCGCAGGAACGGAAGCAGGAGTGTGAGTAACAGCCGGTTTGGGTGGCGCAACGGCAACCACAGGCTGTGTGGGCGGTGCAGCCACCACGGCCGGTTTTACAGGCACGGCAGCGGCAGCCTGTGCCGTCTGTTCTGCCTGACGGCGTTCGGCCAGCATGCGCGAAATATCACCCGGCTTGGTTGCACGCGAGAGATCAATCTTCTTCGGTTCCGCAGGTCCGGCGGTACGCGACGGCGTACGGCCTCCCTTCAAAAAGCCGCGAACCTTGTCCGCTTCGTCGTTCTCAATCGAACTCGAATGGGTCTTCTTTTCTGTGACTCCGACTGCTGCAAGCGCGTCAAGAATTTCCTTGCTCTTGACCTCAAGCTCACGCGCCAGATCGTTGATGCGTACTTTGCTCATCCGCCCTCGTCTTACTTTTTGTTGCCCTCTGCTAGCTGTTCATGGCAGCTCCACTCCAGAAGGAATCTAGTCCTGTACTTCCATTATCGCTCAGGCGCATAAAATATGCGCCCAGTTCGTGCTGCAAAGCTGTGCCCGGCATGGCGGCGCGAAGTCCTGCGCCGCCATGCCGAGTATCGATCACCCGGATGCTCATTCCGAATCGATGGTTTCCGAGCCGGTTTCGCCCGCCTGTTCCACCAGGTCATCCACCATCTGGTTGTCGTTTTCAATGCGCGCCTCGCGGATATCGGCATCGCTGCCAAAGCCGTCAAACTCGCTTTCCTCGTTTTCACGCTCCACCAGATCATCCGCGGAGGTGTTCACTGCAACAGGAATTACGCCTTCGCGTCCCTCTTCCACAAGAACCTCTTCCGCTGTCTTGCGCATGGAGTTCTCCTCGACAGGTTCTGTTTCTTCCTCAAGCGGTTCGACTGCCTCGTCCGCTGCTGATTCAGATGCCGCAGTACCCGACGCGAGTTTTACCGGACGCTCCTCGCCCTCTTCGTACTGACCGAAGTAGTGGCGCACGGCAACGGCAATCTTCTCGACGGACTTTTCACCGATACCCGGCACTTCGCCCAGTTCCTCGGCTGTCATATCCGACAGATGCTCCACCGTGGTGATACCGGCGGCGATCAGCTTCTCAAGAACGCTTTCACCCAATTCAGTCAACTGTTCGATCGGCGTGGACGGACCACCACCCATCGCGGCCATTGCCTGCTCCACTTCCTGGCGCTTCTCTTCTTCGCTCTTGATGTCGATCTTCCAGCCCAGCAGCTTGGCCGCAAGGCGGACATTCTGTCCTTTCTTGCCGATGGCCAGAGAAAGCTGTGTATCGTCAACGATCACCTCAAGCTGCTTCTCGCCCAGGTCGGTGATGGAGACACGCGACACCTTTGCAGGCTGCAATGCCTTCTCGGCAAAGGTTGTAATCTCCTCCGAGAATTCGATGATGTCGATCTTTTCGCCTCGCAGTTCACGGATGATCGACTGCACACGCATGCCCTTCATGCCGACGCATGCGCCCACAGGGTCAACGTCCTTGTCGCGCGAAAGAACGGCGATCTTGGTACGTTCGCCAGCCTCACGCGCAATCGCGCGGATCATCACAGTGCCGTCATAAATCTCAGGCACTTCGCTCTGGAACAGAGTCTGCACCAGCGACGGAGCGGCACGGCTTACGATCACCTGCGGTCCCTTGGCAGCGCGATCCACACGCAACAGAGCCACGCGCACGCGGTCACCCACGGCGAACTGCTCCAGCCTCGACTGTTCACGCTTGGGCATGCGCGCCTCGGCCTTGCCCAAATCGAAGATCACATCCATCGGGTCTACACGCTTCACCGTGGCGGTAAGAATCTCGCCCACGCGGTGGTTGTACTCGTTGTACACGGTGTCGCGCTCAGCCTCGCGCACCTTCTGGAAGATCACCTGCTTGGCCATCTGCGCGGCAATGCGTCCCAGAGGCGAAGTGTCCTTGTAGAAACGCAGTTCAGCGCCCACTTCCACGCCCGGCGCCATCGCCTGCGCTTCGGTCAGCGTAATGGTGTTCTCCGTATCGACTTCAACCTCGGCATCCTCGTCCACTTCATCGGCCACAACCGTCTTGTAAACATAGGCGCGAATCTCGCCGGTTTCCTTATCGAACTCGCCACGCATGTTTTCCTGCGTCTTGTAATACTTGCGCGTCGCCAGTGCGATGGCATCTTCCACGGCGCCGACGACCACATCGGGTTCAATGCCCTTGTCGCGGCTCATGGTTTCGATTGCTTGATACAGTGCGCTTGCCATTCTTGTTACTCCTGCGTATTCAGTTGTAAAAACTCGTTCAAACTTTCGTTGATACTGATTCGTTGTATATTCGCGGCACTCACTTCGTATTCGCCCGCTGTGTGAAACTGCCTGCAAAAGCAAGCCTGTTCGCGATGCATTTGTTTCCTGCGATGCGGTTCGTCGTGCCGTTCTAAAACGTTTTGCGTCGTTGTTTTTCTACTGTGATTCCCTGTTCCATTAAGGACAAGCAACCGAAACAGAGCGAGAACGATGCCCGCTAGAACTCCGCCACCAGGTGCGCTTTTTCAATATCACGCAATGGGATAGTCACGGTTTCGGGCTGTACTTCCGCGCCTTTTTTCTTCTTGCCCTTCTGTTTCACGGCAGAAAGATCGAGTGTCACCGAATCGTCTGCAAAACTCATACGTCCGGTCAGCAGCTTCATGCTGTTGACGGGCGTAAACAGTTTCACCGCAACCAGAAATCCCTGGAACCGCTGGTAATCCGCTGGCTTGAACAGCCTGCGTTCAATGCCCGGCGAAGAGACCTCAAGCACATACTCCTGCGAACCCGGAATCAGGTCTTCCACATCGAGCACAGTGCCGAAATCCTGCGCAAACACGGCGCAATCCTCGTGCGTCACACCCGAGAGCGCTTCCACCGGAACTCCGCTGGGCAAACCCAGCGACTCCGCCTCGGCTGTGTCCGTGTCTGGATTATTGGCGGCTGCGGCCACCTTTGCCTTCAGGGCCTCGCGACCGGCAGCGTCCCTTTCCACAAACACGCGCAATGCGCGCGCTTTACCCGCGCCGGTAAAGTCCACATCCACCACTTCCAGGCCATGGCTTGCCGCAACACGTTCGGCAGCAGCGCGAATTGCATCCATCGAAACAGCCATTACGAAAGCCCCCTTTTCACGGCAGATACCGCAGACTCAAAATACAACCAAAGAAAATGGCGGGCTCTCGCCCACCAGTCGTTTCGCCAAGGGCTGAATGGCCCGACGGACTCTGATCTGTTTTGAGTATAGCGCAGTTCCGCAAGCGGCTTCAAATATGTACGTAAAACCAACAAGCTTCAACGCACCGGAGGAATCGACGACTGGCGATCCCAGGACACGGACCGCGCAAGGTAATCCTGCGCTTTTGTACCGGGATAATATCCGCTCCACACGGCGTTCAGATGTTGCGTAAGACGCTCGTAATACGGGCTGCCCTTCCGAATGGCAATACCGTAGATATACGCGCCGGGATAGAAATCATATTCGGCCAGAAACTTCGGAGCCGTAATTAACACACCGCGCTGCCACGTGTAATCGTCATGCGGCAGCCAGATCAGGTCTGCCTTCCGATCCAGAAACGCATCGGGATGAAAACCGTGCAGGGCTATCTCCGTGTCATTCAGGCCAGCAAGATCGATCAGGTTTTTATCCATGGTCTGGTACCCCAGTTGGCCGACCTCGCTGGCGGCCAGCGTGCTGCCCGCGGGTATAACCGATGCCAGATCGACGACACCTTCAATCGCATCCCAGTAGTCCATCCGGGCCAACGGCCTCTGGTCTGCAACCGCAGACTGTACCGGCGAGTAGCGCAGTACTGGCTCCGCATGCCATTCCAGCCAATCCAGCACACTCCGCGGAGTATTCACTGCCAACGCAAAGATCAGTCCGGCAGCAAGCACCTGCGGCACGCCAAAGATCGAGCGCAACGACACACCTTCCCGCACCCGCTCATCCAGCACCAGCAGTGCCGGAATCATGCACAGCGGAAAGTACGGAAGGAAATATCGAACGGTGCCACCCATAATCTGCGTCACCGTACACAGGTAAGCGATGGTGATAGCAAGCGACCCAAGCATAGCCAGCACCATCCGCCTGTCCTGCCTGCGACAAAACAGCACCGCCGCTACAAGAAACGGCACAAACATCTGCAGGAACTGGAAGGCCATCCACACCGGATGCCAGCGCAAAACATATCCCCGATACGCATGCTGCGACTTGAGGTAAAAACTGAGCGGCAGATAACTTCCGAAATACGCCTTGCAGCACAAGGCCGTTATCAATGCCACACCGAACAGCACGCCCAAGGCACGATAAGCGCTAACACGCTGCTGCCGATCACGCCAGCGTGTCATCAACAACAGCATGGTCACGCTTGCCAACGCGCTCTCGGGCCGCGTCAGATACGCCAGCGCAGCGGCAATACCTGTAAGCCATCCGCTGCCATTGATTCCGGACGCTGCTCGCAACTGCGCAATGGCGCACCCGACAGTGATCGCTATCAGCGTTGTGGCCAGCATGGTTTCCATACCGTTCAGGCTGTTGAACTGGAAGACCGGGTTGTAGACCAGCGGCAACGCAACGGGCACAAACGCATATGGCACAAAGCGAAAAGGTCCGCGTGCATTACGGCTTACAGAAAACGCTATTGCGATAAGAGCGATGCCGGAAAAGACATACGACACCCCATACAGAAGGCGGCTGGAACTGGATGCAAAGAAACTACCCACCAGCACCACCGCCTGCCATAGCAGCGTGGTCATGCCGTAGGTCGGCACACCGTCGAGGTTCCAGCTCAACCCCAACCCATGTCGCACGCGTTCCGCATAGCGCAGAAACATCCACGCATCGTCGAACCGGAACTTTTCCGGCGCATTCAGCCACACGTCGATCCAAAGCAGGATCGCCCATACACTCAACACGATCGCCACGGCTCGCAGACCGTAGTTGTTTTTCTGCCAACGGTTCATCATCCGAAACCGGCTCCTGTTCGGAAGGGGGGACACCCTGTTTCGTTTAGAACGCAAACGGTATACGTTCGCGGTGTTTATCAACATGAACCCAAAATGACGTTGGGGTTGAGCGATTACCGCAATGCCGAGAGATGCAAAAACGCGGGATTAAGTTGCATCCCAACGCAATGGGACTACAATTTATGGAACTTTATGCTGATCAATCCGATTCCCGAAGCTCTGACGTTCGACGACGTCCTGCTGGTTCCTGCCTATTCGGATGTAGTGCCGACACAGGTCAATACGTCCACCAGGCTGACGTCCCGCATTACTCTCAACACACCTCTTCTCTCTGCCGCCATGGACACCGTAACCGAGTCGCGCCTGGCGATTGCCATGGCACAGGCCGGCGGCATGGGCGTGGTCCATCGCAACCTCTCCATCGAGCAGCAGGCCGCGGAGATCGACAAGGTCAAGCGCTCGGAGAGCGGCATGATCGTCGATCCGGTCACCATCGACCCGGACCAGCCCATCTCCGCCGCGCTGGACGTCATGCGCAAGTACAAGATCAGCGGCGTTCCCGTAACACGCAGCAAACGACTGGTCGGCATTCTCACCAACCGCGATCTGCGTTTTGTCTCGCGCACCGACATCCCTGTCAGCAGCGTGATGACAAAGGACAACCTCATCACCGTTCCTGTAGGCACCACGCTCGAAGATGCCGAGCAGATACTGCATCAGCATCGCGTGGAAAAACTGCTGGTGGTGAATGACTCCTTCGAACTCAAGGGCCTCATCACCGTCAAGGACATTCAGAAAAAGCTGAAATACCCGAACGCCTGCAAGGATGGACAGGGACGCCTGCGCGTTGCCGGTGCCATTGGAGCCACGGGCGACTTTCTGGAACGCGCCGCCGCACTGGTGGAAGAGCACGTGGACGCACTGGCCATCGACTCCGCACACGGTCACTCCACCCGCGTGCTTGAGGCCGTTCGCGAATGCAAGAAGCGCTTTCCTGAAGTGGATCTGCTCGCGGGCAATATCGCCACTTACGACGGCTGCCTTGCACTGATCGATGCAGGTGCCGACGCAGTAAAGGTTGGCATTGGCCCCGGCTCCATCTGCACCACGCGCATGGTTACGGGCGCAGGCATGCCGCAGGTCACAGCCATCAGCGAAGCATTCCGTGCGGCAAAAGAACGCGGCATCACCGTGATCGCCGACGGTGGCATCAAATATTCCGGCGACATCACCAAGGCCATCGCCGCAGGCGCAGGCTGCATCATGGTCGGCTCGCTCTTTGCGGGCGTCGACGAATCTCCGGGCGAAACCATCCTGTATCAGGGACGCAGCTTCAAGGCCTATCGCGGCATGGGCTCGCTCTCCGCCATGGCACAGGGTTCCGGCGAACGCTACTTCCAGGGCAAGGACGACATTACCTCTGGCGAAGGCATCTCCCTCACCGCGCCCGAACCCACGGCAAACAACCGCCTCGCCAAGTTCGTACCGGAAGGCATTGAAGGCCGAGTGCCCTACCGTGGGCCACTGGGTGAAATGGTCTACCAACTGGTTGGCGGACTGCGTTCCGGCATGGGCTATCTCGGCTGCTCCTCGATTCCCGAGCTGCAGGAGAAGGCACGCTTTGTTCGCATCTCCGGCGCCGGTCTGCGTGAATCCCACGTGCACGACGTGATCATCACGCGCGAAGCCCCGAACTATCACGTCGAGTAAATACTCGAAACATACCATCAACAGAACGCGTTGTTCGTACCCTGCTGCGAGATGATTCCGGCAGCGAGAGTACGAACAACGCATTTCTTTTTAGCTGCTCTTTTCTGTGCGTTGCATCCACGATGCATTTCCGATTCGAACTATTCAGTTCAGGCACGTTCGAACTCGCGGAGGAAATCAGTTTCACGTCGGCGGAAGGCCAATTATTTCTATATCGAATCTTTTTCTGCCATACCGCATCCTATGGACTGTTATGCAGATTGGCATCGACAGTTTCGCAGCCCTGGTGGAAGACCCAGCCACCCACGAAAAGCCCACAGCCCAGGTGCGCATGGCGCGCCTGTTGGAAGAGATTGAACTCTCCGACACATCCGGCCTGGACTACTTCGGACTCGGGGAACATCACCGCGACGAATATCTCGATTCGGCGCCATCAGTGATCCTTGCCGCAGGCGCAGCACGCACTCGCAACATCCGTCTGGGCAGCGCCGTTACCGTGCTCAGTGCGGCTGATCCTGTGCGCGTCTTCCAGCAGTTTGCCACGCTTGATCTCATCAGCAACGGTCGCGCGGAGATCACCGTGGGTCGTGGTTCGTTCATCGAATCGTTTCCGCTTTTCGGCCTGAAGCTGGAAGACTACGACGACCTGTTCGTGGAAAAACTCGACCTGCTGCTGCAACTGCGCGATTCGAACCACGTGAACTGGAGCGGACGTTTCCGTCCCGCGTTGACAGGGCAAGGCGTCTTTCCACGTCCATTGCAGGAGAAGCTTCCCATCTGGCTTGGAGTTGGCGGCACACCACAATCATTCGCGCGCGCCGGTGCGCTTGGACTGCCGTTGATGGTCGCCATCATCGGCGGCGAACCGCATCGCTTCCGCCCATTGATTGATCTGTATCGTGAAGCGGGAAAGCGCGCAGGATACGGCCCCGAACAGTTACGAGTAGGTGTTCACGCCCTGGGTTATGTGGGCGACACAGACGAAGGAGCAGCCGAAACCTTCTTCCCCGGCTATGCCGCCGCTTTCACCAAGATCGGCAAGGAGCGCGGCTGGCCACCGATAACGCGGCGGCAGTTCGAGGCACTGCGTCGTCCTGGTGGAGCACTGATGGTGGGCACTGCGGATTACGTCACAGAAAAGGTCGCAAAGATGAGCGACGACCTGGGCGGCATCGATCGCGTTACCTTCCAGATGAGTGTTGCCGCACTGCGCCACGAACCTATGCTGCGCGGCATTCAACTGCTGGGCGAGAAGGTCGCCCCTGCACTGCGCAAAAAGTAAAACATACACAACGGTCAGCGTGTTTGTGATTCCTGTGACTCAGGAACACGCTGGCACACATCTCGAAACGACAAGAGCATATGGTTAGTTTTGTTAACTAACCATATGCTTTACAGCTTTATCTTGTATCCATCCCGAAACGTTACAGGCGATCCCCAATAGAACTCAGAACAGCTTTAACGGGCCGCCATCTATGCCTGTGGCGTTTTACTTTTGAGCCAACCGCGAACACCTGCAACCGTGATGCGCAGGCTTGTGAAATGAAACGCAGAACAAGCCACATTTGCTCATCGTGATGGTGGTGTGGGCGCCGACTTCATCCCGTCGCGCATATTCTTCATCCCGTCGCGCACGTCGCCCAGGTGGAAGTGTCCCTGGATGTGTACAAAATTCACATCTTTGGCATCGACATTCAGAACAACCATGTCGCTCAGATAGCCGTCCGGCAGCGACTTCACGACCACATCGTTGATTGTGCCCTGGCTCTCGTTATGAACCATGTGGTTCCACCCGTTGCCGTCGAGTTTGCGGCGCAGCACATCCAGATCGGACATCTGGTACTGCCCCTTCTCCGCAAATACATAGTTGCGCACGGAAATGAAATCGATCTTTCCATCGAGGTCGGCATAGCGTTCTTTCTGCTTGCCCGCCATCGCCATCATGTTCTTGTCGACGTTGATCTCATTCTTGTCCTTGGCCCTGGCGCCAATGCGATCGAAACCTTCCAGCAGATCGTCTTTCTGCGGATCGTTGTCGATAGCAGGAGCAATCGTGGCGACGGAAAGCAGCGATGCTGTGGTGGGCACTGCCTGCGCAAAGACGGCAGGGGTTGCGAGCGGAAACAGCAGCAGCGATGCTGCCAGGCGGATTCTGCGGGTTCGATTCACGTTCATCGTACTTGCCTCATCTTCAGGAGCGTTTTTCCTTCTACAAACTCCAACTTCGTTCAACCAGGGTGCTTTGTAGCCGTTCTACTTCGTTAAATTCAGTGCAAACTGCACAAACGGATCTCCGGAGCGTTCCATGTTGCTATGCACCTGGGCGAGCGCACGGTTCGCCAGCTCCATGGCGCGGTCCACCTGCTCGCGTGCTTCGGCCTGCTTCTGTAATTCATGCACACGATAGACGTATGCCATATCGCCGCCGAGAAACAGCAGCAGCGACGCTGCCAGCGCTGTCCACCATGCGGCACGCTTATGCGTACTTACAAAGCTTGCAAATGTCCGGCGTTGCGTTCGCACCTGTTCGCGCGCCGCCACGCGTTCCATCACGCGGGCAGTCAACCCTTCCGGTGCGGGAACGTGGCGAAGAGCCTTGCGCAGTTCCACTTCCACCAGCTGCGTCTCTGCCGGTATTTCAGCCGGCTCACCGGCACCGTTTATTGGATTGGCTTCATCCACGTACATACTCCTTCAAAACGACAGCACCTTTACGCCGCAACAGTTGCAGTCCGCGTTGCAGGTGACTCTTCACTGTGGCCACCGGATCGCCGGTGGTCTTTGCAATCTCTTCCGGCGTCAGGTCTTCACCATAGCGAAGAACCAGTACCGCCCGCTGCGATTCGGGCAGGCTCATCAGCATGCGTTCTATCGCAACCTCCATGCCTCCATTGCCGTTGCCGGACGTCGAAGCAGGGTCGTATTTCTCGTCCCATTCCTCCGACTGGCCTTCCGGCCTTACCCTCCGCCGTCTTAGAGCGTCCATCGAACGGTGCGTGGCCACGCGACGCAGCCAGTGTCTTACATGGTCGTCGCTCTCCAGCCGGGGCAGCCAGCTATGCAGCTCCAGAAAAACATCCTGCGCAACCTCTTCGGCCAGTCCGTGGTCTCCCACCAGGCGCAGTGCTATGGAAAACACCATGGAACCATAGGTGTCAACGATCTCGCGAAACTGCTCCTGTGTTGCCGTCAAATGCCTTCCCGTTCCAGCAGCCTGTTCATCTATTCATACGGCCCGGTAATCAACACGGAACGCAATAAATTCGGAGACAGCAATTTTTTATGAAAGGGACCATTTCCATCGGCCATTTTGCTATCCTGACTAGTCAGAACGAAGGAAACGAGAAATGCCAGAACATCGCGGTAGAGAACATCATAGAAACCGCGTCCAGGAAACTCTGCGGGAGGAGATCGGCGTCATTATTGAAGGCGAACTCTCCGATCCGCGCATCGGCTCCGCCACGGTCACCGAAGTGACCCTGGAACCCGGCGGCAAGAGCGGTCATGTCTATATTTCCGTCATAGGCAACGATGCCGACGAACAGAACACCCTCGACGGCCTGCGGGCAGCCAAGGGCTACATCCGGGCTGAGCTTCTGGACCGAATGGGCACTCGCCATATTCCCGACCTCTCCTTTCATATTGATCGTTCGGAAAAGATCAATGCACGTATGGACCAGCTATTAACCCGACTCAAGAAGCGGGATAAAAAACGATCTGCCGGAAATACGGAGGCTCCACAGTCCTGATGTCCCTGACTCCCATGCAGATTGAAATACCCCAAATCGACGCTCCATCACCGCAACCTGTGGGACGCATTGCTGCGGAGATTCTCAAACACCAGCGCTTTCTTGTGACCTCGCATGCACGCCCGGACGGCGATGCTGTAGGTTCCACACTGGCCATGGGGAGCATCCTGCACCAGCTTGGCAAGCAGGTCGATATGGTGCTCGGAGACCGGGTACCGCAGGCCTACCGCACGCTGCCCGGTATTGAACGCATCCGGGAGACCGGCGTTATCTCCGCTGCGGACTACGACGTGGCCATCATCCTGGAATGCGACGGCACCGTTCGCACAGGCGTAACCGGCATGGAACAGATGCGCATCATCAACATCGATCATCACCGTACCGGCGCCGAGTTCGGATCGCTGAACTGGATCGACCCCGATGCCGCCGCCGTGGCCTGCATGGTCTTCGAACTGGGAGCCGTCCTGGGAGCACGCGTTACACCGGCCATCGCCACCTGCCTGTACACCGCTCTGATGACGGATACCGGTTCGTTCACCTATCCCGGCACCTCGGCCGAGACCTTTACCCTGGCCCATACGCTCATCGACCTTGGAGCACGCGCCGATGCCGTTGCCCGCGACGTGCTCTATAGCGTTCCCGCGACCCGCATTCACCTGCTGGGTCGCTCCCTGTCCCGCGTAAAGATCGAAGGCAACATCGCCTGGTCGTGGATCACACAGGACGACCTGAACGAGCTCTCGGCCAGCGACGAAGACTCCGAAGGCACCGTCAATTCGCTTATCTCCGTCGCAGGCGTGGAAGCCGCCGCCTTCCTGCGCGAAATCGGGGGAGAGACACCGGGTTTCCGCACCTCTCTGCGCTCAAAATCTTCCGTGGATGTCTCGACCGTTGCCCGCCAACTGGGTGGCGGCGGACACAGGAATGCCGCCGGTTGCACCGTGTTCGGCAGCTTTGACGATGTGATCTCCAGGGTGCTGGCAGAGATGCGCGTCGAAGTGGAACGCGTTCTGGCCGAAGGCGGAATCCTGCCCGTCTGTTAGCCTCACATAGGGTGTACCAACAACATACATCCTGACGACGGTCCAGATTTACGTTGAGCAGCCCGACACAGAACGATCCGGAGACCACGTCCGTGGAACCCCTCGAAGAGGGCAAGGGATGGCGCGCATGGTGGAACACGGAAGCCGCCAACTCCCTGCGTGAACTCGTTATACTTGGCGTTACCGCGGCTCTATTGCTCTTCTATGGGCTAGTGCCCTTCCGCGTGGGACCGGTATCCATCTCGCAACCAGCCATTGGGCTGGTGGGAGCAGACGAACCGCGCTATGCCCAGATTGCGGTCGAGATGCTCGAAGAGCATTCCAACGGCTGCCACGAGCTGCACGCCCGCGTCCTGCCGCGCTCACTGCACTGGAACGACCTGAAGGCCAGCTTCAAGTGCGCCGAAGCCGGAACCATTACGCCCGTGCTCTACGGCCATCCGTGGCTGGAAAAACCCGCGCTCTATTACTGGCGCACCATGAGCTTCTACAAGGAGTTCGGGCGCAGCGACTGGGCCGCACGCCTCTCCAGCGCCACCGGAGCCTTTGCTCTCGTCTTCCTCATCTTCCTGCACATGAGGCGTTTCCGACCCGGAGGGCACCTGGACGCGGCTTTGATTACAGCCTCCGCCGTCGCCATCGTGGCATTCGCACGTGGAGCCAGCACCGACATGCAACTTGCCGCGCCTTTCTGTATCGGCATGCTCGGCTGGTATGCGTGGTACGAGACGGGGAAAAAATTCTGGCTCTTCGACCTGTACTTCTTCGGCGGTGCCGCCACTCTGGCCAAAGGGCCGGTGGCGATCTTTCTCTCGGTAAGCATCATTGTGCTGTTCGTGGCGCTACGCAGGGAATGGCAGGTACTGCGACGCATGATCTGGCTGCCCGGTATTGCACTGTTTCTGGCCATCGTGCTTCCGTGGTACATCGCGGTACAGCTACGCAATCCAACCTTCTACAAGTTCTTCCTCTTCGAACAGAACCTGCAGCGTTTTGCCACCAACCGTTACCAGCATCACCAGAACCCGTTCTATTACCTGATTGTCCTCGTGCTTGCACTCATGCCATGGACGATCATTGCATTGCGTGCGCTGTGGGATGCCATCCAGATTGCTCTTGCTGAATGGCGCGCACGCCGCAAACCGGTGCACTACCTCGGCCACACCCGCGCGGGCGATGCATTTCCGGAGTTCCTCGTACTCTGGGCCATCTTCCCGGTGCTCTTCTTCTCTTTCTCGGGATCGAAGTTGCCCGGCTACATCCTGCCGTCAATTCCGCCCATTACCATCCTCACCGGCGACTACATCAACCGCATGCGGGTCAACGGCAACAAAAGCTGGATGGTTGCAGCGCATGGCATTACCACCGCCGTTCTTACCTTCGTGCTTCTGCTCTGCCCGCAGTACATGGTCTACCAGCGCGTTATCCCCTTTCCAGGCACACTGGCATGGGCTGCTTCGATCGCCATCGTAACCGGCGTCAGCATCTATCTTCTGGTGCGTCGATACGGCCTGCAATGGCTGCGTCCGCTTACCATGGTGCCCATTCTCGGCCTGCTGTTTTTCCTGATGCACCGCAACGGCTGGCTGCTCGACGAGAACTACTCCGCACGGCCTTTGGCGCGCCAGATTCAAACCATGGCACCGGATGTGAACCTGCTGGTCACGCACCACATCCGCCGCGACACCGACTACGGACTCTGCTTCTACCGCAACCAGCCGCTGCGCCACTATCTACAGGAAGAATCGGCTACTGAAAAGCAGTCCGTCATCGCCGGTATACCGAACGAAGAACACATCCTCGTTGTGCGTGCCGACGACACGGCATCGTTGCGCCGCCTGATTCCCCTTCGCAAATACAGCCTGCTCTTCGTGAACGTGTGGCAGGGGCTGGCAGTCTATCGCGTAGCCGCTTTGAACAAGTCGGAACCCTTGAAATAAGCGGGTCTCGCCAGCATCTCAATCTCTTCCAACCCCAGCGTGAGAACCAGAAAGGTTCCCCATGCGCAGAATCCCCGCCATTGCAGCGTAAAAAACGCTACTCTCACCGTTGGGATAAATGCTGGATCGATATGACATTCGCGACCTCCGTCTGTACACCGGGCGTGATCTGCAAGACCTGCTGGCTGAAGAGGGCAGGCTGTGGCATGAGCGTCTGCGCTGGAATTATTCCGAATCCATCACGCTGCTGAAGGGATACCTTGACGCACGTATTCTTCCCGGCTTTGTAGCCGTTGAACGCGCAACCGGCATGGTGCGCGGCTACTGCTTCTCTGTGTACGAATCGCAGAAGGCCGTTGTGGGCGACGTCTTCGCCACCGGCCCCGACGCACATGCGCTGGAAGAAACACTGCTCCACCACCTGCTGCCCATGCTGGAACACACGCCCGGCGTAGACCGCATTGAATCGCAGCTATTACTCGAAAGCAGCGACCTACAGGAACCGTTCCTTGAGCATGAATTCCGCGCACATCCACGCTTGTTCATGGAGGTGGATCTACCCGATCCACGCGAACTGGTTCCGGAAAATTCAGTAACTCGCAACAGCGATGAAGCTTTGCCTGTACTGCCGCAGCACCTGAAACTCTCACGCTGGACCGCGCCCATGTATCAGCCCGCGGGCGACCTGATTCATCGCGCCTACGAAGCCCACGGCGACTCCTGCATCAACGACCAGTACCGCACTGTACAGGGTTCGCTGCGTTTTCTGCACAACATCGTCCGGTTTCCGGGATGCGGTACCTTCGATGCAGACGGCAGCACCGTGATCCGCAACGAACGCACAGGCCAACTGGAAGCACTGGCGCTGGTATCCATCGTCGATACCGAGGTAGCCCACCTGACGCAGTTGTGTGTATCGCCACGGCGACGCGGTTATGGCCTGGGAAAGATGCTTCTGCGCCACGCCGCGACCCAGCTTGCACACCGAGGCTTTCGCACGATCACACTGACCGTAACCGAAGCCAATACACCCGCGAAATCGCTGTACGAAAGCCTCGGTTTTCATACGCGCCTGCGCTTCTGCGCCAACGTATGGTTACGTCACCGCCAGGGTTTCATTTAGGTTGTATCCACATATAAATATTGCAAGGGGCGGGCTGAAGCAGGGCCCTTTCAAAACCTGAAACAAAACGAAGATATCCTCAAGGCTATATATCGATCCAACATAGTTAGTTTGGCTAACTAACTATCTTCGTTTTGCCGACTCGATGCTACTCCACAAAATCCATCTGCGCATCAAGCACGGACGCGCCCAGCCCTACGGCCAGCCGGTTGATAGCATCTTCCACTTCGCGTAATTGACCTTCGAGATAATCGCGGCTGGCATGGATGGCAGCAATGCCAATGGTGGCTCGGTTCCATAGTGGTGTTTCATCCATCTCGGCCACCGAGATATTGAAACCGTGACGCAGCTTGTCCTTCAACGACCGCACCACCTGCCTGCGGTCCTTCAATGACTGAGCGTCTTCAATTGCCAGCTCCACCACAAGGGTTGCAATCGCCATAGTCACCACTTTACTGCGATATCACGGGTGTTGTAATTCGCAGGGTGCCCCCACATCTCGGCTTTTTAAGATGTGGGTTCTCGCAAACTACTTCTTCAATGCCTCAAGAATCATGGGTACGGCCTGCGATACGCTGCCGGCACCGAGCGTAAGAATGGCCTCGCCCTTCGCAGCCGATTCCGCTATGCGCGAAGCACCTGCCTCAAAGCTTGAGGCATAGTTGGCATCGATGCCCGCATTCCGCATGGCACGTACCAGCGACTGCGCCGTAATGCCTTCTATCGGCTGTTCGCTGGCGGCGTAGATATCGACAACCTCCACGCGGTCGGCGCTCTTGAAGACCGCCACAAAGTCGTCGAACAGGTCGCGTGTGCGCGTGTATCTGTGAGGCTGGAAGAAGACGTGAATGCGCTTGTAGCCCACATGGCGCGCGGCTTCGAGCGTGGCACGAATCTCCGTTGGATGATGGCCGTAATCGTCGATCACCGTTACGCCGCGAGCCTCTCCACGCGTCTGAAAACGACGCTCCACACCGCGGAAACGTGCCAGTCCTGCCGCGATCTTTGCCGGAGGTACACCCAGTTCCACGCCAATCGCAACTGCAGCGGTAGCATTCAGAACATTGTGTTTACCGGGCACATGCAGTTTGAATGGACCGAGCACAATACCGCGCGCATTCACCTCAAAGGTCGAATAGCTTTCGGCTTCGGTGGGCAGCATCACCAGTTGAAAGTCGGCCTCTTCACTCTCTCCATAGGTCATCACACGCTTAGTGACGCGAGGCAGAACTGCACGCAGCAGCGGATCGTCAATGCAAGCGGTCGTCGCACCATAGAACGGCACCTTGTTCATGAAGTCCACGAAGCTCTGCTCCACGTCTTCCATGTCGCGATAGTTTTCCATGTGTTCACGGTCAAGGTTTGTCACAACGGCAAGGATGGGCGACAGCTTGAGGAAGCTGCGGTCGCTCTCGTCGGCCTCGGCCACCAGGTACTTCGACTGCCCCGGACGCGCGTTGGAACCGAACATATCCACGCGGCCGCCAACCACCACCGTGGGATCAAGCCCACCGGCATCCAGCACTGCCGCCACCAGGCTGGTGGTGGTCGTCTTGCCGTGCATACCGGCGATGGCGACGCCGAACTTCAAACGCATCAGCTCGGCCAGCATCTCGGCGCGCTGAATCACGGGGATGCGGCGTGCATGCGCTTCCACAACCTCAGGGTTGTCACGCGAAACTGCCGAGCTGGTCACAACAACATCAGAAGGATGAACATTTTCCGCGGCATGGCCCTTAAAGATAGTGGCGCCGAGTTTCTGCAACCGGTCGGTCGTTGACGACGTCCGCAGGTCCGATCCGCTGACGGGAAACCCCATGGAGAGCAGAATTTCGGCAATGCCGCTCATGCCAATACCTCCAATTCCAATGAAATGAACACGTTGCGCTGCTGCAAACAAAATCGGGCCCTTCTTCCTGCGTTGAAATACTCGTGGGTGAAACCAAAGATCAATGTAGCAGTGTGTGCGTTGCCTGTTGTGCGATTTCCTCACTCCGCGAGTATTTTTCTTTACAGAATAGAAACGGAGCCGTTCCTGTGGACTTTTTACAAACACCGCAACCTCGCCACAATTCCGGTGTTCTACAGAACGGATGCAATGTTGGATGAACCAACAGCGCGATGCCGGACTTCGATCGAACCCCGTGATTCAAGGGAACGGAACAGGCGAAGGAGATCCGGTGAGGGTAGACAGATGAAGAAGTTCGGAAAGATTGGCGTTGTAGCTGCCCTGGCACTTGCCCCTATAGCTGCGATGACGGCACAAGATGCAAAAGCGCAGGCAATCACAGTGGGTGCCTCCTTTGGCGCTCCGCCGGCGATTCCTGAATACGACCAGCCCGTAGCCCCGGGTGATGGCTACATCTGGACCCCCGGCTATTGGGCCTGGGACAGCGTTGCCAACGACTACTACTGGGTGGATGGCGCGTGGGTTATGCCGCCCTACACAGGCGCATTGTGGACACCGGGATGGTGGGGTCCGGGATTGGGCGGTGGTTGGCTCTGGAATGCCGGTTACTGGGGACCAACTATCGGCTACTACGGCGGCATTAACTATGGCTGGGGTTACTTCGGCACAGGTTACTACGGTGGCTACTGGAATGGTGGCCACTTCTGGTACAACCGTGGCCTGAACCGCTTTGGCCGTGGATTTGGCGGACACCTGTACAACGGTGGCTACGGCGGATGGCGCGGACCGATCCGTGGTGGCGGCATCGCGTACAACTCGCGCCCGTCGTTCAACCGTGGCGGCTTTAACCGCGGTGGTTTTAACGGAACCGATCGCGGCGGAATTAACGGCATTAACCGCGGTGGAGCGAATGGCTTCAACGGAAACCGTGGCAATGGCTTCGCGGGTGGTGCGAACCGTGGTAACTTTAACGGCACCAATCGCGGACCGGGCAACTTCAATGGCGGCAACCGCGGACCGGGCAATTTCAACGGTGGTAATGCGACGCGTAACTTCGGCCAGCCTGGCGGATCGCTCAACGGTGGTCAGAGAAACTTTGGTGGAAGCAGCGCTCCCCGCAGCTTCTCAGGAGGCAGCTTTAACGGAGGTCGTGGCTTCTCGGTGCCGGGTGGCGGAGGTGGTCGCAGCTTCTCGGCACCCAGCGGCGGTGGCTCGCGTGGCTTCTCCGGTGGCGGGGGCGGTGGCTTCCGTGGTGGCGGATTCAGCGGTGGAGGTGGCTTCCATGGCGGTGGTGGTGGTGGCTCGCACGGCGGTGGCGGTCATCGCTAATCCCACACTCTGTTCTGCATAGAACCGCAGGCCCGGCGAAACTGCCGGGCCGGTTTGCATACCCATTGCTCTTAAGCGGTTTTAAAGAATCGCAATAAATATCTCGACGGGCTAATTCAGATTCCCGCTTAACAGGAATGCGATGAAGCCTAAATAAGCGACGAATGCAAGAGCATAGGCGATGAGAGATCCCCAAAGAATCTGCTTCCTCGTCCGCTTGCTCTTAAACAATTTGCCAACAAGAAATGCGATAAGGCGCACCGCCATCAAGATCGCTATGCTATGGCGAGAATATCGAGGAGTTGTGCGGCACCGCCCATATCCTCATGCTCTCACGCTATCTGATATACACCGCTATCCAGCGAATCACGATATGTAAATAATCAGGACGCGGTTATCGGCGACAGAGCCACGATCTTCTCAGCAATCCTCTGCAATGCGTTGGGCTTTGCTGCGTTGCGAGCGTGGGACGACATCTCTTCCAGTCGCATGGGATTCGTTAGCAGGCTGCTTAAACGCTCCAGCAATGTGACCGGAGTAAGCTCTGCCTGCGGCAGCATTTCAGCTGCTCCCAGGCGCACCATGGCCAGCGCGTTCTTGGTCTGGTGGTCGTCTGCGGCCTGCGGAAACGGCACCAGCAACGACGGCCGTCCAGCCGCGGCCAGCTCAGCCACGGTACTGCCCGACCGAGCCAGCACCAGCGTGGCACTGGCAAGCTGCTGCGGCATATCGCGCAGAAACGGCGCTACCGTTACAGTTTCTTCGAGCAAACCCAATCGACGATACTGCTCGGACGTTGCCTCGAAGGGTTTCTCGCCCGTCTGATGCACGATGCTCAGACCCGGCACAGAGTTCAGCAACTGCTCCACGATAGTGGGCAGAGTTTCATTGAAGACACGCGCCCCATTGCTGCCCGCCGTGATGAGCAGGCGTGGAGGCTGCGTCCTCAACGGGCCACTGGCAAAGATTTCACGGCGCACCGGAACGCCTGTCACCTCGGAATGGCGGAAGTACTGCTGCGTCTCCTGAAAGGCGACGCAGGCATCGCTGACACGTTTGCCCAGAACACGGTTCACCATACCGGGAACCGCATTCGCCTCGTAGATCAGCGTGGGAACCCGCAGCAGAATTGCAGCCAGCATCGCCGGACCACTGGCATAGCCTCCTACGCCGACGACAACCTGCGGTCGAAAGCTGCGAATCAGACGCATGCAGTGCAGAACGCCGAGCGGCAGATCAGTCAGTGTCTTTATTCGCGTGGCAAGCGACACATTCGCAAGCTGGCCAACCTGCATCAGTTCCAGAGGAAAACCTGCTTCAGGAACAAGCCTCGTCTCCACACCGCGAGCCGTACCCAGCAGACGCACCTCGGCACCGTAAGCATCGCACAACTCGCGCGCAATCGCCAGCGCCGGAATCACATGACCGCCGGTGCCTCCACCCGCAATCAAAATACGAAGGCCACCCGTTGCTCCTGGAGAAACCGGTTCACTGTGCAGGATATTCGCCTGCACAGACTGTTCCCTGTTCCCTGTTCCCTGTTCCCTGCTCACTTAATCAATCTCGCGTGTGATGTTCAGGAGCACACCCATGCTGGCCAGCGTGATGAATACACTGGTGCCGCCATTCGAGATAAACGGCAGCGTAATTCCCTTGGTGGGCAGCAAAGCAAGCACCACGCTGATGTTAAAGAACGCCTGGATGAGAATGGCGCTCGTCATGCCGAAGGCAAGAAAGCGAGCGAATGGATCGGTGGAAAGATATGCCGCACGCAGGCCGCGATAGCCAAGAAAGACGAACGCCGCAAGCACAGCCAACGCTCCGATCAGTCCAAGCTCTTCGGCTACAGTGGCGTAGATAAAATCCGTATGCGGTTCGGGCAGGTAGAACAGCTTCTGCATGCCTTCCGTGAGTCCGCGACCGAAGAAGCCACCCGTCCCCACTGCGATCAACGATTGCAGAATGTGGAAGCCTGTTCCGCGCGGATCGGCCTCCGGATTCAGGAATGCCAGCATGCGCGCACGCCGCCACGCCACATGAAACAGCATCCAATACAAACCCGGAGCTGCTGCCAACGCTGCAATTCCAATCCAGCGCAAACGGATGCCCGCCAGCGCAAGCATCAGTCCGGTAACACCGGCACAGACCAGCGCCGTACCCAGGTCCGGCTCCTTCACAATCAACAGAATGAACAGCACCGGAACGGCCGCAGCACGCAGCAATGTGCCTTTAATGTCGTCCATCTGGTGCATGCGGCTCTGCAAAAAATATGCGAGGAACAATACGATCAGAGGCTTGGCCAACTCCGATGGCTGCAACGTCAGACCGCCTACACGAATCCAGCGATGTGCGCCGTTCATGCCGCCCATGAAGAACACGCCAAGCAACAGCAACGCCGTAACAGCGATCGCAGGAAAGACCACCTTGGGGTTGTTGTACTTGCGATAGTCCACACGCATCAGCACAAACAATGCAACCATGCCCAGCACAACAAAAACCATCTGGTTCAGCACAAAACGATAGGGCGAACCAAACTGCGCCTTGGCCATCACAGCCGAGGTGGAAAAGATCATGACAAGGCCGAACAAAACGAGCGCAAGCACTGTTCCAAACAACCATTTATCCGCGCCGACACGCTTTGCCATATTCGAAGAGTAGCGTTTTCGCAGCAGAAAATCTGCATCAGGAATGAAGCAGAGTATCCATCCAGGTACGGATTTCGCTTAGTTCACAAACCATTTCCTTTCATGGTTCGTAAACAAGAAAAATCTCCTCACGAAATCGTGAGGAGATTTTCAGGTTTGATCCTTACGGATATTCCTCCTTTAGAACTCCACGCGGGCGGAAACTTGCAGAATGCGAGCTGGAATGGAAACACTCGTAATCTGGCCGAAACTTCCTGAAGTAATATCCGCGTTTGCGGGATTGGCGAAGGCAGGATGATTCAGCACATTGAATGCATCTCCACGCAACTTCAGTCGCATGTCACGATCGGCAACCAGGGTAAATGTCTTGGCCAGTCCCATATCCAACTGAGTCATTCCCGGCCCACGCAGCAGATTACGCTGGCCGATCTGGAATCCAATGGGGCCGGTAAAGCTATGGGCCACTGTAGATACATTTGCGTCGTTGCCGTAAAGGTTTAAAGAACCCGATTTGGTTTTGCCGAGATGATTCCGATATACGGCAGGCGACGATCCGGTAAAGATCACCGGTGCATTGTTGGCATAACCAGCCACAAAGGCACTTCCAACGGGCGAGAATGGCAAGCCGCTCGACCACTGCGGAATACCGGAAATCTCCCAGCCGCCAATCAGTTCGTCCAGCACCAGCGGCATGTTCGTACCGAAACGACGCTGACGGCCAAAGGGCAACTGCCACACAAAGTTGGCATTGATGATGTGGCGCACATCGAAGTCGCCACTGGAACGGCAGATGCGCGGCTGATTCACATCGCACAGAAAGCCATACCCACTGTTTAAAGGAATGAAGTTCGCAGGCACCGAAACGTTATCGATCTCATGCGACCAGGTGTAGTTGAAGTCTCCCTTGATGCCGTGCGAGCTGTTCTTCGACAGGGTAAGCAGCAGGCCGTTATAGGAAGAGAAACCCTTGTTCGTCTCGTAGGTAAAACTGGAGATCTGTGCGGGCATACCAATGTTCGAATCGATCAGACTGCTCGATGCCATGGCCTGAACAAAATCGGCGAAGTCTCCATTCGAAACAATCGATCCCAGACCGTTCACCAGTCTATTCGTCCAACCACTCCCAACCTGGTTTTCGAACCAGGGTTGCGGTGTAACAGCCTGACCTCTGCGAGCCTGCAGGCTGATGTTGGCAAAGGCCGTGGACAGCTTCTGCCCGGAAGCCCTATCGGTAAAGTCGATCAGTTGCGATGCATCTGCTGCTGCCAGCAAACGGCGCCCCTGACGGCCCACATAGTCCATCTTGAGAACGAAGTTTGCAGGAAGCTGCCGCTGTATACCGAAGGTGTACTGCATGTTGTACGGGTCTTTCAGATGCGGGTCAATGGCGATACCGGTCTCACTATAAGCAAGGCCATACGGTACACCGCCATCCACATACGGTGTATACGGCTTCGTAATAGCGGGCGCTACCGGAGGTGTAGGGAATGACAGGTTCGCACCAACACGGGGATCCGTACGAACCGAACCCACAGGATCAAACGCGGCACCATAACTTTTCGAAGCCGTGTTCTGAAACAGGTAAGAACTCTGATCCTGGATAAAGTTCACAGCATTGATGACAGTACGGTCGTATAGGATCGACGCCGAACCGTGGAAGACCATCTTGCTGTCAAAGTCGGGGCTATAGGAAAAACCTATACGTGGAGCAAAGTCCTTATAGCTGGGCGAATACATATCCGGCCCGTGATTCGCCTTGCCTCCAAGGTTATAAGTAATGAAAGGCAGTGCACTATCACCGGAAAGACCCGCAGCACTCTGTGCGTTACGCGCATTGAAATACGTATCAAAGCCCAGGTTCACCACCGACTCAGCGCCGTTCACTTCATACGGTACGGAATAGTACATCCAGCGCACACCGTAATCGAACGTCAGACTCGGAGTGACCTTCCAGATATCGCCCGCATACAACTCCGTCTGGTAGTAGCGATACTGCCGGGTGGCACCACCTCCCTGCGGAAGCTGTTTGCCAGTGCGATCGAAGTTGTAATTGCTGGAGATAGAACCCACACGACCCAGCATGGTGGTAAAAGCCTGATCATAGCCGTTATATGCGATGGCAGAGACTTGAATGTTTGCCGGTCGCAGCGCAGGCGACAGGCCCAGGGTATTGCCACCCAGACCGATACCGACAAAGTTGAAATCATTCACCTGGTTGCTGTTGGTCTTGATGAACTTGAACGTGCCACCAAGGTTCAGGTTGTGATTACCGAGAGTCCAGTTAAAGTCGTCCCGCACCTCCGGAATTGGAACACGGCGTTTCTGCGACGACAGGCTTGCATACGGAGAGGTAAAAACCGGCAGTGAGTAAGAACTGGTACCCGTGGCATTCCACGGAGCCGGAAAATTAAGCTTACTGATCACGTCTCCATATACAAACTGGTTGACCTTATTACTGCCAATCTGCCAGATGTGACCAAAGACATAAGAGTAACTGCGATCCTCGTAGGGAGTTACAGGGTCTGCAGGAAACCGCGGTGGTCCTTGAACCGGATCGATCCAGTTGCGACGCTGCACCGTTGCCCGGCCGAAGATGCTCATCTTCGACGTCAGGTGATAGTCCATACGCAGGATGTAGTTATCGGTGTCGTCCGGTGCAACGTAGTTGAAGCGATATCCGCCTGTATTCACGCCATCGCCCAGCGTAAGATCGTTCGCCTCCGGATAGCGTGCATTGATGAAGGACAGAATATTCTGGCTGTTGCCGATGCCCGCTGGATCAAGCCCCTGGACCTGCGTCGACGTGAGAATACCGATGCAGGCAGGAGTCGTGTTCTGCCGGCTGGTAATTGCACAGGCTGCATTCGTATTGGCATTCGTAGCGCGGATGTATGAAAGGTTTCCACTACGCATGGAATTCAATGGAACAACACGCGTCTGGCTGCTGGGGTTGCGCAACCGCTGGCCATAATAGTTGAAGAAAAAATAACCCCTGTCCCGAAGAACAGGTCCACCTACGTTGCCACCAAACTGGTTACGGATCAGGTTGGCACGCTTCAAGCCGATATTATTGTTAAACCAGCTATTGGCAGCAAATGCAGCGTCGCGGTGATACTCATTGATGTTGCCATGAAACTTATTGGTTCCGGACTTGGTGACAAGCTGGTATTGACCACCACCACCCGTACCGATGTTGATGGGCAAACCTGCGACCGTGCCACGGAACTCCTGCACAGAGTCCGCCGGAAATCCACTCACCGTGCCGAAGGCGTTTCCAATAGCACCCCCGGCTGCAAGGTCGTTATAGTCCAGACCATCCACCGTCACGGAATTCTGGTCAACGCGTGCACCCGCTACAGAGCCACTAAGAGTGACTCCCGGCTGCAAAGTAAACAATTCTTTTACAGTGCCGCGAAGTTGAACAGGAAGCTCATCGACAGCGCGAATGTCGAGGTTATTGCCCACTGAGGCATCAATCGTATTCAGAGTTACACCGCTGTTCTGAACCGAAACCTCAATCGCAACATCCGCACCGGCAGTCAGCGACGCGTCCTGCGTACGCACATTCGCCACATTCATGTACACATCGGTGATGGTGACCGCGGTAAATCCAGAGGCTTTCACCGTGAGCACATAGCCCGGGCCGGGAGGGACATTGGTCAGGCGATAAAAACCTTCGCCGCTGGTCACCGTTTGAAAGTGCGATCCACGCTGCGGATGACTCAGTTCCACTCGCGCGTTCGGAACCACTGCACCGGAATGATCACGGACAGTGCCGACGATGGAGGAAACTTCCTGAGCATGAGCAACATAAGGCACAGCGACAACTGCAACCGCAGGCAAAAGCGCCCGAAGATAACGAGAGTACATAATGGGAGATCTCTCCAGAACCATAAATTATGTCCTCTGACGCGTACGCATAAGGAACAAAATTTTGTGAATATCAAAATAGATGCAATTTACGTTCCATTTACCGAACAGAGAAGAAAAGTAGCCGATTCCATATCCGCATCTTCACAATGCTCCAGCCAAAAACACTGTATCTAAAAAAGAAGCCCGATAAATCGCGCTTATTGGAAGCCTTGATGCTCTATGAGTTTCCATACTACCTATGGCTTTCCATAAGGACGATGCCATTCAAGGAAAAAATGCAGAGGAATCAACCCATTTCAGGAATTAGAAATTTCTAAAGTTATTTGCATGATATGAAATCCAGGGCCAAATCGACTTATTCCGACAATGCCCTCACCAGATCCTTGAAGACATGGCCACGATGTTCGTAGCTGGTGAACTGGTCGAACGAAGCACAGGCTGGTGCAAGCAGAACCGTCTCTCCGGGTTTCGCCGCAGACGCAGCCATGCTCAATGCATTCTCCAAAGTTCCGGCAGGCGTTAAGTCCACCTCATCGCCAATCTGCTTTGCAATGATCCCCGCTGCCGCACCAATGGTGTAAATCGCAACGGTGCGCACCTTCAACAGCGGCAAAAGCTGCGTGTAATCCGATCCTTTGTCCTTGCCGCCCAGAATCAAACGCACACCAGCCGGAAACGACTCCAGGGCCTTGATCGTCGCGTCAACATTGGTCGCCTTGGAGTCATTGTAATAGTCCACGCCACGCTTTTGCGCCACAAACTGTAGACGATGATCCACCGCCACGAATGACGTGATTGCTTGATGCACGTCCGCAGTCGAAACACCGGCTAGCTTCGCCATAACGATGGCAGCCAATACATTTTCAATATTGTGCGCACCCCGCAAAGGTATCTCCGCCACAGACATTACAGCCTCGGGCTTGCCATGTTCTTTCCCAAGAAAGTAAATGCCATCACCGTGAACAAACGCGCCCTGCTTAATCCGCCGCAGACCACTGAACCAGTAGATCTTCGCTTTTGTTTTTGCAGCAACCATCTGCGCAGGCTTGTCTTCGGCATTCAACACGAGGAAGTCTTCGGCAGTCTGGTTCTCGGTGATAAGTGCCTTGGCCACGGCATAGTTCTCAAACGAGCCATGACGATCCAGATGGTCCGGAGTAATATTCAACACCGCGGCAATATGAGGACGAAAGCTCTCAATAGTCTCCAGCTGAAAGCTGGAGATTTCCAGCACATTCCATGTGGTGTCAGTTGAAACTTCCACCATCTCCACCACAGGCAGGCCGATGTTTCCACCCACCTGCGTTGCCAGACCGGCCCGCTTCAGGATGTGGCCAACAAGCGAAGTGGTGGTCGTCTTCCCATTCGATCCGGTAATGGCAATGATCTTCCCCTTGAGCGCCAGTGACGCCAACTCTACTTCACCAACCACGGGAACACCATAGCGAATGGACTGCTGTACCTCCGGCGTTGATAACGGCACACCCGGCGACAACACAACCAGGTCCTGCCGACGAAAGGTCAGCACACCATGACCGCCGCTTTCCACCATGACCCCGGCTTCCAGTAGAGCAGGAATCTCCCTGGCCAGCGATTCACTTGGACGCGCATCGCTCACGGTCACGCGTGCACCTAACTTACGCAGATAGAGTGCCGCTGAGATGCCGCTCTTACCTAATCCAACGACTAGGACGCGCTTGCCTTTAAAGTCCATGAAAAATGGCTTCGCCTTTCAACGCTACGAGACTACAGCATTCCCCGCAAAGGCGCATAGCGCACCACGGGCGTTCGCACCGGTTCTCTCAAGAAAAACGGCATCATAGATACTCCTCGAAAATTACAGGATTCCGGGAAATACTCTGCAAGTTGCAGGCACACGAACCGACTATAACAGGCGGCATGTCTCCTGCTTCAGAAGAACTTATCGCAGTTTCAATGTCGTTAATGCAAACAGTGCAAAGACCAGTGCCAGAATCCAGAAGCGGACAATCACCTTGCTCTCGCTCCATCCGCTCAGTTCAAAGTGATGATGCAGCGGCGCCATTCTGAAGATACGTTTGCCGCCACGCAGCTTGTAACTGCCCACCTGCAACATCACACTGAGCGCTTCCAGGATGAACACACCACCGATAAAAGGCAGCAGTAACTCCTGCTTGACGAGCACGGCAATGGTCGAAATTGCACCGCCCAGGGCAAGCGAACCGACATCGCCCATGAAGACTTCCGCAGGATGCGCGTTATACCAGAGGAAGCCAATCGAAGCACCCACCATGGCTCCGCAGAAGATGGTTAACTCACCTGCAAGTGGCATGCGTTGCAGCTCAAGATAATCACTGAAGACCATGTGACCGCTCACGTAAGTGAGCACCGTAAGCGCAGCAGCGGCAATGATCGTACAGCCGATGGCAAGCCCGTCGAGGCCATCCGTCAGGTTCACAGCATTCGAACTGAAGCTGATTACCAACATAACGAACACCACAAAGGGTAGGAAGCCGAACCAGTACAAACCGTGAATATGTTGCAACGATCCGATGATGAGATCGGGCCGATAGTGCTTGAAGAACGGAACCACAAGCCGCGTGGAATACATGCCGCGCGACTCCAGCCAGACCAGCGCGATCGCTACACCGAAGCTTGCGAGGAACTGTAGAAAAAGCTTCTGTCGGCTGGTGAGTCCAAGATTCCGCTTATGTACAACCTTGATGTAATCGTCGGCAAAGCCAATGGCTCCAAAGGCAGCAGTCGACAACACCGCGATCCATACAAACGGATTGGACAGGTCACTCCACAACAACGTGGGCACAAGCACAGAGATACAGATGAGCACACCGCCCATAGTGGGTGTGCCGGTCTTCTTCTTGTGGCTCTCAGGGCCTTCTTCGCGAATGTACTGCCCAATCTGAAATTCGCGCAAACGCCGAATAACAAACGGTCCGATCAACATACCGATGGCAAGCGCGGTAAGGCTGGCAAAGACGCAACGAAACGTCAGGTAGCGGAAGATACGGAAGACCCGAAAGATCGGGTACATCTTTTGATAAAGCAGCCAGTAGAGCAACGTCCCTCCGTGTATATACGCAGCGCGAAAATCCCGACTTCAGCTTACCTGCGCAAGCCTGTGGAAGCACGCCACGGTGCCGTGTGAGATACAGAAAAATCAGTGGCCGGTACTTTGCAGGCCCAGCGGAACAAGCGCACGCTCCAGGCGCACACCGCGCGAAGCCTTCAGCAACACTGCATCCCCTTCACGCAGATTCTCCAGCATCCACACACCTGCTTCTTCCGGTGCCTCCACAAACTGCGCGATGTCTGCCGCACCTCGGACCAGGTCACGCGCAAATCCACGCACCCCAATCACTACATCCACACCGTGCGCGCGCATGTATTCTCCGCACTCCGCGTGAAATGCTGCGGCATCCGGCCCCAGTTCCAACATCTCGCCAGCGATCACGATATGGCGCGTTGCCTCAACTGCCATCAGCGCATCCACCATGGCATTCAACGCACGCGGATTGCTGTTGTAGCTATCGTTCAGAATACGTGCACCACGAAACACAATCTGCTCGCCGCGCTTATCACCAGGCAAAAGAGTTGCTAACGCACGAATACAGTCATCGAGCGCAATGCCCGCTTCCAACCCCACGGCAATGCCTGCCAGAGCGTTGTACACATTGTGTTCGCCCAGCAATGCAATGTGTACAGCAACTGTTTTTCCTTGCGCATGCACCACAAAGCGCATACCCTCCGCGCCAGCGCTCGTTACATCGGTTGCACGGGCATCCGCTGTTTCTGCGTGCAGACCAAAGAATCGTACAAAGCCTTCGCGGTCACGCCCAAAGGTAGATACATGCGCATCGTCGGCATTCAGAAAAGCAATACCATTCATCGGCAACGATTGCACCAGCTCATACTTAGCAGCAGCAACACCGACAATGCCATCCGCAAAATGCTCCAGGTGCACCGGTGCAACATTGCTCACAACACCCCAGTCCGGCTGCGCAATCTGTGCCAGTGCAGCGATCTCACCTGCGTGATTCATGCCCATCTCAATCACGGCAAACTCATGCTCTGGTTGCAAACGCAGAAGCTGCAACGGAACTCCGTAACCGTTATTCAGATTGCCCGCAGATTTTAGAACGCGAAACTTCGCTGCAAGAACAGCCGCAACACACTCTTTTGTAGTCGTTTTTCCAGCGGAACCGGTAATCCCGATAACGCGGCCACTCCAGTACCTGCGTACCGCATTCGCAAGCTGTTGCAGCGCACGTAGAACGCATTCTTCGCCCTCCGGAACACGCAGCAGCTTTGCGCTATCTACATCCGCCGGAACCACCCAGTGCGTACTCACCACGGCGGCAACAGCTCCGTTCTTAAACGCGGCCGCCACGAAATCATGACCATCGAATCGCTCACCCTGCACAGCAAAAAACAACTCGCCCGCGGCAACAGTACGCGAATCGATGGAATAGCCCTCCGCCTTTGCTTCCGAATCGAAGTCGCCTTCTGCGTGAATCCAATCGGCCACCTGGCCGAGCGTCAATGTCATCCTCTTGCCTCTCTCTCGCGCAGTGCCGTTGCAGCCACGGCAACATCATCAAACGGAATGGAAACACCCTTCGCCGTCTGCGTTTTTTCGTGTCCCTTACCGGCAATCAAAACAATATCGCCCGGCTTCGCTTCGTTCACCGCAAGCGCAATGGCTTCGGCACGATCCAGCACAACACGAACATTTGCGTTCCCGCTTTGCCGCACACCTATCAGTGCTTCTTCCGCGATGGCCGCAGGATCTTCGCTGCGTGGATTATCGCTGGTGATGATGACAGCATCACTACCTTCACCAGCAACGCGTCCCATCTTTGGCCGCTTGGTGCGATCACGATCACCACCACATCCGAATAAAGCAATCACACGCGCTTTACCTGCAAATTCGCGCGCCAGCGAAATCAGATTCCGCAACGCATCATCGGTGTGCGCGTAATCGACGACGACACTGAAGCCAAGCGCATTCGGTACAGTCTCGAATCGTCCGGGAACAGGTGGGAGTTCCGCAGCGAATCGCATGCAATCATCCAGTGCAACTCCTCGACCAATCGCAGCAGCCATGGCAGCCAGCAGGTTATAAACATTCACACGGCCTGTAAGTTGCGAAGCAATCTCCGCATCACCAAAAGGTGTATTCATAACAAACTGCGTCGAGCCTGGGTGAAACACGATGGACGATGCACGAAAATCTGCATCGTCCCCTAGACCATAGCTCCAGCGTGTTTCACACACACTCGCGGCCTGCTGCATAAAACCTGTATATGCGTCATCGGAATTGATCACAGCAACACGCGCAGGAGATGTTCCCACGCCTGCAAACAGACGAGCTTTGGCATGCGCATAGGCATCCATCGTCTGGTGAAAATCAAGGTGGTCCTGCGTGAGATTTGTAAACACGGCAACATCGACTGGAAGCCCCCACACACGCTCCTGTGCCAACGCATGCGAACTCATCTCCATCACGGCTTCCGTCGCACCGAGTTCCGCGGCATCCGCAAAGATAGACAACACATCTCGACTCTCCGGCGTGGTGTGCGGACTGGGACGCACCTCATTCACAACATGAGTTTCAATCGTGCCAATCAGCGCGGTCTTTCGCCCAGCCTGTTTCAACAAACCTTCCAGCAAAAATGCTGTCGTCGTTTTGCCGTTCGTTCCAGTGATTCCGCTTAACGCAAGTTTTTGCTCAGGGTGATGCAAGAAGTTTGTACTCACAATAGCGAGCGCACGACGGCCATGTTCGATCAATGCGACAGGAACATGGCGTGCATCGGTAAACGCAAAGCTTTCGCGAGAGTCCGTAACAACCGCAACTGCGCCTGCATCCAGCGTGGCCCGTACATAGCGATTGCCATCCGTGCTTTCGCCGCGCATCGCCACAAAAAGCGATCCCGGTTTCACCGCGCGAGAGTCATACTCGACTGAACGAATCTGGCCCTGTAATGTGTCGCCGAGAGCCAGCATGGGTAATCCTTGAATGATTTCATTCCACTGCATCAGCGTAATTCCACCATTCCAAGTCTATGCGTTCTATACAAACATCGGGCATCGCAAAGCCCCATTAGCACGAACGACGCAAGCTATCTTCAAATATGAAAGCGAAAATGCAGAACGCAAAGAGCACAGAAACATCTGCGACTCATCGCGTAAATCGCACAACCACCTCAGTGCCTACGGAAACCATTGTGCCCGCAGCAGGCACCTGCTCACGCGCCAGGCCGCTACCTACCGGTTGCACACGCAACCCTGCGGCAGCAGCCTTTTGAATCACCGTGCGCAGACCATTACCTTCCAGTACAGGTACTGCAACCTTCGCGCTTGCATCCACCACCACACCGCCATCGATGCGTGACCTGGTTTGCAATGGAGCAGATGCAGGCAACGGCTTATTATCCGCTTCATCCGTCATAAACGACGAACCACCGTGATCACGGAACGCTTTCAAAATCCTATCGGGCAATGCAGCAAAGACGCCTCTTTTTTCTGCCGTCACCATTTGCACTGGCGCGACTTTGGCTGTAGCCGCGGCCAAAGCAACATCGCTCTTCTGCCTCAGTGGATCATCTGCGGGTAGCGCATTCAACTCTTCATACAACGCATTCAGGTCGGCCACTTCTTCGTTCGGTGTATCGTCCTGCGCAACCAACTGTTTTGTCTGCGGAGCCGCATCTTTCTTTGGCGGTTTCAAAGGCTGATCGTGCGGAACACCAAGATATTCCAGTACCTGCTGGGCTACTTCCGCGAACACAGGAGCGCTTGTGGTGCCGCCATAGCGCGTACCCACCTGCGGATCGTCAATCACAACGGCCACAGAGATCGCCGGATTATTCACGGGTGCGAAACCGGCAAAGCTGGCTACCGTTCTCGAATGCGAATAGGTATGCGTTACAGGGTCAATCTTCTGCGCGGTTCCTGTTTTACCGCCAGCCGTATATCCATTAAGAGCAGCTTCTGATCCTGTGCCTTGAGTGATGGTGCCATGCATCATCATGCGCATCTTCGCCGCGGTCATCTCGCTGATCGCACGTCGTGCGCCGTCCGGAAGCTTTTCCGGCAGATTACTTGCAGGATGATATGCAGCCGGTTGAAGCTGACCTTCTCCCTTCATATGCTCTGTCTCGTTGAGCAGGATGTGCGGCGGCAGATAGGTTCCACCATTCGCAATGGTCGACACCATTGTGACCAGTTGGATCGGTGTCACGGCAATCTCATGCCCGATGGCAATCGACAGGATGCTGGTAGCCTCCCACTTTTTAGGAGAACGCAGCAATCCACGCGTCTCGCTGGGCAGCTCTACACCGCTGCGGTCGCCGAAGCCAAAGGCCTTGATGTAGTCGTAGAACTTCTGATTGCCCAGCTTCAGAGCCATCTTCGCCGCGCCCACATCACTGGAATGCTCCAGCGCATATTGCACGGTTACGCGCCCAAAGTGATCCGACTTGTCATCATGCAGCGTACGGCCAAACATGGTCATTGCACCGCCCTGGCAATCCACTATGTCCGTGGGCTGCACACCTGCGCCATCGAGAGCAGCAGAGTAAGTGACTAACTTGAATGTCGAGCCGGGTTCATATACATCGCTGACGGCAAGGTTCTTCAGAATCGCCGGATCCTGATGTTTCAGATCGTTCGGGTTGTACCGAGGCGAAATAGCCAACGCTAAAATCTGGCCTGTGTGCGGATCCTGCACGACCACGGTGCCATGCGAGGCCTTCATCTTTTCCACCTGCGCATCCAGAGCACGCTCGGCAATGTACTGAATGTTGGTATCGATAGACAGGATAAGGTTCTGGCCCGGCAGAGGTTCTCTCTCTTCACTGTTCAATGCATGCCGCTTGGCATCCACCGCGGTCAGTACATGTCCGGGTGTTCCATGAAGATCGTCTTCGAACTCGCGCTCCATGCCACCAAGACCAATATCGTCAATGCCGACATAGCCAAGTGTTTGCGCCGCAAGATCGGTATTGGGATAGAAACGTTTGAATTCCTTCTGGAAGTAAACACCCTTCAGATTCAGCTCACGTACACGCTGTGCCTGTACCGGCGTTAACTTGCGAGCAATCCATGCGAAGTTACGCGAAGCGTTCAAACGCGCAAGGATCGACTGCCGCGATGTAAACGAATCCGTGGGATCAGCATGCACAATACCCGAAACCAATTCGGCAACGTTGGCACGGTTATCACCTAACTCGCTCGGTACGGCATATACCGATTCCGCAAGTACAGTTACCGCAAGTTCGCGCAGATTTCGGTCGTACAGAACGCCACGACGCGGTGCTACTTCAAATGTACGCTGTTGTTGCCTGGCCGCGCGCTCCGTCCAGTCACGATGGCGGATCACCTGCAACCACACCAGCCGCATGCCAATCACTCCGGCCCAGACCATGAAGAAAATCGCCATCCAGACAAAGCGAACTCTGCGGATGGGCGCGGTAAGAGGCTGGCGGGAGCTATTCATGGCAGGTCTACCGGATAAGTGGATAAGTGAAATTCAGGGGAGCCAACCTGAAATAAGGCTGCTCCCCTTTAACTATGTCAGTGAAAACAGGTGTAAGTGAAAACTTTTGCGGGTTACTGGAGAATCGAGGGTGATACCTGAGCCTCTGCCAGCACAGGCGCGCTGTTATTAAACGAACCATCCGGACGAACAACCTGTCCGGGCTTTGGCGTATCCAGTCCAAGCTGCCGGGCAATGCGATCGATGCGATCAGGGTCAGATAATTGCGCTTCGCTCAGATGCAACTGACGATTTTCCTCGTGCAGCTTTTCCACCTGTATCTTCTTCGCCTCAATGGTATAACCCATCTCAATGGCACCAAAGTGCTGCCACACATACGTCATCACCATCAGGAACAGAACACTCATGGCAATGGTGAAGGAGCGCATCTCCTTGCGGCGTTCCGGATCATCCGCCTTCACAATGCGGCTGTTATCCAGATGCTTCGCAAAGAATATCTCCGGCGTGGGTCCACGGCGAGCGCGACGCTGCTGTTCAAACACAGTGCGATTATGCTCGCGAAACGATTCCACACGTTCCCGCTGAGCACGGCCCGCTACCATCCCCGGTGCTGTCATTGTTGCTTCCATCGGTCGCCTCCTTTGCCGCTTTCTGCACTTACTCTTTGAGTAAGTACCAGCATGATCTCTACATACTTCTTCTGGATAAAAGTACTCATGAACAATTTCTGTTCGAGAACTCCAACCAGTTAGTTTTCCTTACTAACTACTTTTCCTGCGGAGTTATTCACATTTCCCACAGGGTTATCCACAATTTCCTCAACCTACTTACTTCTATCTCGGTCGATATCCTCGACTACTGCCACCTGCGGGCGGTATCTTCCGACTTACCTGCTTCTGCGGTTCCACTCGTTCCGCAACTCGTAACTTCGCACTACGCGCTCTTGCATTGCGCAGCGTCTCTTCTTCTGTTGCAACTACCGGCTTCCGCGTGATCACATTCCAGATACCTTGCTGTGCACCATCGCGCAGAGCATCTTTCACCATGCGGTCTTCCAATGAATGGAAGCTGATCACCGCGAGCCTTCCACCCAAACGGAGCAGAGATGGTGCGCTCTCAAGCAGCGACCGGATCTCGCCCAGTTCGTCATTCACTCGAATTCGGATTGCCTGAAAGGTTCGCGTCGCTGGATGAATCTTGTCAGTTTTCATTGCTGGGGCCGCGGCCGAAACTACCCTTGCTAACTCTGTAGTGGTATGTATCGGCCGGGCCCTCACAATGGCTCTGGCGATTCTCCGCGACCTCCTTTCCTCTCCGAATTCGTAAATCAGATTGGCGAGTTCTTCTTCGTCCGCCTGATTTACCACTTGCTCGGCCGTCTCTCCGCTGCGCGTATCCATACGCATATCCAGCGGAGCGTCGTACCGAAAACTAAAACCTCGGTGCGCATCGTCAAGCTGCAGGCTGCTCACTCCAAAATCCGCGAGCAATCCATCCAGCGAGCCGGGAGTAATCTCTTCCGCTGCGGAAGAAAACGCACGCGGAACCAACCGCACCTGCGGCATCTCCGCTCCAAGCTCTTCGCGCAAAGCATCCAGCCTTGCTTTGGCCAGTTCCATGGCTTGCGGATCGCGATCGAACGCGATCAGCGTGCCCTCCGGCCCCAGCCTGCGAGCGATAGCGCTTGAGTGTCCCGCCAGCCCCAACGTTGCGTCGGCATACACGCCGCCGCGTCGCACCTTTAGAAGGTCTAAAACCTCATTGAAAAGAACCGGCACATGCTGCGGATCGTTCAATTTCCCGCCTCCATGCGCGCCCACTGGGGGCAAAACTTACAAGCCCAGGTCTGCCAGAGCCGCCATATCGTTCTCGCTCAGCGGTTCGGCATCCAGCTTGGCCCTGAAGTCGTCATGGTTCACGACCTCAAGATAGGTCTGCGCTCCCAGTACCACCACTTCGGCGGTTACCTTCGCGCTTTCCCGCAAAATCTGCGGCAGCAACAGTCGCCCTGCGGCGTCCAGCTCTGCCATCTGGCCGTAATAGTTGGTTACGTCCAGAAACTTCTTCTTGGCGGGGTTCATGCTGGGGATTTGCGCCAGCTTCTCCTCCACCTTTTCCCACTCGCGGATGGGGTAGATCTCCGCGCGCCTGCCGTCCTTGCTGGTGATGTAGAACTGCGGGCCATACACCTCGTCCACACGGCGCTTGAACTCCGCAGGCAGCTTCAGCCGGCCCTTGTCGTCCACTCGTGCTGGGTGATTTCCCCGAAACATCGTTCTCTCATCTACCTTTCGCCGTGCCGCAGTTGGTTCCAAAGTCTTCTCGGAGCCCACTTGTGACTTAAAATCGGCTTAGTGACTCCGAAGTTGATCCCTTTTGATCCACTTTTTACCACTACAGCCCACATCGTCTCTGAATACGCAGACGAAAACAAGGGTGAAATGCAGCATTTTTTAATGGGTTGAAAGGGGTTATGTGGAAATCTCACCCCATAGTGCAATATGAGATTAAACCCACTACAGCTGGTAGTTATCGGGATGGTTCCGAACGCGCATTGCTACTTGCCGCAACGCGCATAGCCATAGTAAGGCGAAATTCAAGCGAAAACTACTCGACAGAGAGACGAATCGTTCCACTTTAGTAAAGCAATCATTGCCTGCTCGCAAGCAATGAAAATGCACCTAAACCGCAGAATCAGACTGCGGACGGCGCTTCTTCCGTCGAAGCATCCATATCAGGTAGGCCACTACAGCCAGGTTCACCACGATGATCGTCAGGTGCCACAGGTTCGGCTGGCGGGCCATCTCATAGGCTTCCCATGGCAGGAACGAAATGGAAAGCCATAGGGTGACAAACTCTGCCCATACCCGGCGCCGCAGCAGGCCATAAGCTTCGGTGCAGCACAGCAGTGCATACAACACGCTGCCCAGGCTGATCAGACGCAGCCTGCGATGCGTCACCATCCCCACCTTGTCCATCACCAGGTCGACCAGGCGGCTCTCCGGATCGAAGTGCAGTTCGTGGAAGATGCTGTTCACCGCGCCGGACAGATCGTGATGGATAAAGTGCAGCGCACCCAGGCTCACGCCGACAAAGAAGATCGCCTTGGCCAGTTTGAACAGCCCGATCAGATACAACCCGGTATCGCGCGCCTCCAGGTGGTGCCTGTGGTGCTCCTCCGTGCCCTGCTCTGCGATCTGTGCCACTTCCACTTTCACTCTACCTAGTTCTAGTTGAAAATCCGCCCTGCATGTTGTCAACGGCTGGCGCTATGCATGTTCCGCAGAGGTAATACTCATACTGTTTCCGGCGGTTTTCTGAAAGCACTACAGGGTTCATCTATCTTCATCGACGGATTGTTGCAAAACATCCGTTCTTTACGATGCATATTACGATGGACGAAATCACAGGACGCCGGGCAGCAAAATGCATCCGATGATGTGAACGGAGAGAAGATGAAATTTTGGAAAAAGATTTTGCAGATGCTCCTGCTGCTGACTGTCGGCTATACAGCACAGGCGCAAAAAGATCCTGACGTGGGCAATGTTCTGATGTCTACGAAGAAGACCGTTCTGCAAAATTTAACCGCATCCCCCGTACACAAGACGCTGGTTTCTGAGTTAGCAGCTGCAGGACTGGACGACACGTTCAACGGCAAGGGACCCTACACCATCTTCGCTCCAACCGACGACGCTTTCGACCTCTACAACAGGACACCCAGATCAGGCAGTAATCCACTGCCGGCACCGATACCCAAGCCAATATCGGTTAAGATGCTTAACTATTTTGCGGTTCCCGGAAAACTAAGTACAAAGCAGCTTAGAAAGCTGGTGAAACGCGGCAACGGCACAGCCACACTCACTACGCTTGAAGGTGGCAGAATCACAGTGAAAAACTCCGGCGAGGTCTATACGCTCACCGATGAGAAGGGCCGGTCCGCAGTTATCATCACCGCCGACGTGATCTCGAAAAACGGAATGGTACAGGTAACCGATTTCGTGCTGGCACCAAACTAATCCTGCCTGAGTACACAGCAGCGTAATTTTTCAAAAGTTCTTTGGCATTAAAACAATGAGGGACCGGTGCCGTGAGGGCGGCATCCGGCCCCTCGCTGTTTGTTCACACAGAGAAGAGGGTAGATGTGCGAACAAACGTCGTTGCCGTGCAGAGCTTGTAACCCCTTTATGGCGAATTAAATTTCAACCCATTGCCTTAGCAGGTTGTGATACGCACCAGTTAGTTCAACGTTCGATGGATGCTCCGGAATATCTTGTGCCAGCCGCTGAATCGCTACGTCCAGTGTGAGCAAAAGTGATCGCTGTTCGTCACTGCGCACCATGCTCTGCAACCAGAAGAACGAGCTGACGCGGGCACCACGCGTGACCGGCCGCACGTGATGCAGGCTCGTCGATGGATACAGCACGGCATCTCCCGCGGGCAGCTTCACGCTTTGATTTCCGTAAGTATCTTCAATCACTAACTCCCCGCCATCGTATTCATCGGGTTCGCTAAGAAAGAGCGTTACGGAAAGATCCGTACGTACATACTCGCCCGTGCTCTGCATGCGGCGAACCGAGTTATCCACGTGATTACCAAAAGACTGCCCTCCCGCATAACGATTGAACAGCGGAGGAAATATCTTCTTTGGCAAAGCTGCCGCCACAAATACCGGCGAGCGATGCAACGCTTCTACAATCTCTCGGCCTAGTTCAATAGCTACAGGGTTCACTTCAGAGAGCTGGCTATTGTCTTTTACACGAGCTGACTGATAACCGGCAGTTACCTTGCCATCAACCCAGTCCGTTGCATCCAGCTTTTCTCTGAAACGCTTCACCTGTTCTTTTGTAAGAACCTCCTGAACCTGTATCAGCATGGCATCTCCCAAAAACAATTCACGGCTTAAATAAAAAACTGACTTAGTAAAACAACCTGACTTATGCAGACTGCACATCGGGTAGAGTCGCAGCAAAGCTACGCAGCTCCTGCCAAGGTAAATCCGAAAGAAAGCTCTTCATCTTACTTACAAAGGCAGGGGTTGCAGTTTGAGGAACCATACGCAACCAATGCAGCGCACCCGTTGTATCGCCTTCCATTACCAGCATGCGTGCATAGTTAAACTGCCCGCGAAAATCTCCGCCATCCGCAGAAGCAAGATAGTGCTGCTTTGCAACAGTCATATCCTTCTGCACAATCCATCCGTCTTCATAAAAGCCGCCGAGTAAGTTGATTGACTTGGCATGATTTAAATCAGCGGCCTTGCGCAGCCAGAGCAACGCTTCCACCTTGTCCTGCGGCACGCCGTTGCCAAGGATCAGCAGTGTGGCAAGGTTGTACATACCCCAGTCCAGACCACGCTCCGCAGCCTTGCGAAACCACGGCTCTGCAAGCGCAGCACTCGGTGCAACACCCCATCCCTGATCGAGACAGCGGCCAACCATGTTTACAGCCATCAGATTGCCACCTTTAGCTGCACGTTCAAACCAATGAAACGCCGCAGCCGCATTGCGTTCGACGAGCCTTCCATCGAGCAGCATCTGACCATAGATCAACTGGGCCTCGGCCACGCCGCGTTCTGCTGCGACGCGGACGAGTTCCAGATCGTTTTGTGTTGCCTGCTTCATAATTAGAACTTCACGTTGATGCCAAACACCGCGGAACGCCCAGGAGCCATGACAGCATAGTGCGAAGCATATGCCTGTTGGTAATAGAGCTTGTCTCCCAGGTTCTGAATATTGGCCTGAAGGTTATAGTGTTTACTGATGGCATAGTTACCGAAGATATCCACACGAGCATAACCCGGCACCCACTTATTATTTAACTGGCTGCCCCACACCTTGGTGTTGCTGTAGATACCACCGCCTACACGCAGACGATGCGTGATCTCGTAGTTACTGGTGACACTTACGCTGTGACGCGCAGTATTCGGCATAGCCTGACCATTGGCCGTGCCACCGTTTCCAGTGTTCACCAGGACAGCATCAAGGAAGGTATAGCCACCCGTGAGCTGCCACTTACGAGTTACCTGTCCGCTGATACCTCCCTGGAAACCGATAGTGCGATTATTACCAGCAACCGAAACGCTGCCACTTGTATCTGCGATACGAACATTTTCAATGTCTGTACGAAAGACATCGATGCGGGCCAGAGCGCGTCCACCAGCAAGCTCGCGCTTGACGCCGAACTCTTCCTGGCGGATGAACTGCGGCTTAAGATTCTTGTTAATATCACTGTTCAATGCGGCTGTATCCGTTCCCTGGGCAAGCGCATTTCCTGTAGGGATAGCCGCAGTACTTACAGATCCATAGACACTAGTCGCCTGATCCGGCTTGTAAACCAGGCTGGCAATATAAGTGCCGATGTTATTCGATACGTTATAGGTATCTGCATCCAATGCGGTGCGATATTGCGAATCGAAGCGGTCGTAACGAGCACCTACCGTGCTTTGAAAATGCTTATTGAAAACAATCGTGTCAAAACCGTAGACCGACTTGGATGTAGCGACCGAATGCGTAGGCTGATGGTTCAGATAAATAACACCAGTTGCCTTCCAGTCGTCGCGGAAGTTCGGCGAATACAGCAGTGTGCAGTTATAACCGGAGGCTGCACCCACTCCGTTCGGACAGGTCTCAGATCCCGTACCTGTCTGACCATAAGTGGTGGAGTTATGTGTATAGGTGTCGATATTGCCGCGCTCTTTGGAAAACTCCATACCCGTGGCATAGGTATGTTTAATTTTTCCAGTGTTAAAGGTTCCGGATAAGTCGGTCTGGTTATCCGCGGTAAATACAGCATTGACACGGCTGTTAATACGTCGGAAGAGATAACCCCAAAGGATATTGCCCTTGCTGTCGTCCGGCAGCGTCCACACATAATCCTGTGCAGTGCGCTCATAGCGGAAGCTGTTGCGGATAAGTGCGTGCTCGTGCCAGAGATCATGCTCAACGCGACCTGTAGCCGTCTTAGCGTATTCCTTATCGTGGTCGCGGTCTTTCAATCCCCAGAAGATGCCGCGACGTGGAAGTTTCAATGGAGAACCATCACCACGCTGATACACCTGCGGCCCGTAATTCTTCGGGATCAAGTTGGCCGCCGGTATATTTGGGTTGTTATATGGCACGCCTGAATCCGGCAGATTATTTGTAACCAGGTGATAGTAGTCAAAGTAAGCGCGCGTGGAATATCCCAGACCGATAACAATACTGGGCGCAAAACCCCAGCGCTGGTTATGAGCCGCATCACGACCGGCAATGTCCTGGCTATGGCTCATACCGGAAAGACGTCCGGCAACAAAACGGCCCAGCTTTACATTACCGTCCACCGTACCGCGATAGTAGTTCGGTGTTCCCGGCATAAAGCTGCCTGCGATGAAGTTATCGCGACGAGCTACCTTACTGTTCATGTTGATGCTGCCGCCACCGGTGCCACGACCGCCGTACGCACCGCCAGGACCTTCCTGTACTTCAATGCTGTCCACATCGAAGACCTCGCGTGACTGCGCTGCAATGTCGCGCATGCCGTCGATATAAGTGCTCGACTGCGAATCCAGACCGCGAATAAACGGACGATCACCCAGTGGATTACCACCTTCCCCCGCGCCAAACGTAATACCCGGGACCGTACGCAGAGCCTCAACCAGCGAGGTGGACGCGGTGTACTGAATCGTGTCCTGACCAACGATGGTAAGTGTCTGCGGCAGATCGACCAGCGGCGCGGTGTACTTCAGATTCGAAGAGGAATTATCCGCCGTAACCACGACCGAATCCTTGTTCTCACGCAACTCAATGCGAACCGAATTCTCTCCTTCAAAACGAGCGGAAAGCCCCGTATCTGCCAGCGACTGCTCCAGTGCCTCCTGTAGCGTGAGAACACCCTGCGTACCCGGCGAAGCAATGCCCACCATCTGGTCCACATTGCCGAGCGAGATGCGAATGCCCGCCTGCTTCTGGATCGCCTCCATCACCTGGCCGACAGTGCCAGCCGGAACATCGAACTTATGAACCGTCTGGCTCGTCGCCTTCTGCTCTGCTACCGCATTGCCGGTTTCCGGTTGCGAGGGCTTGCTCTCGTCCCTATCGGAAGGCGTCGCAGCTTCGGCGTGCATGGTTCCCATGGCAAACATCGCCAGGGTTCCGGTTAACATCAACTTTCCGCGTAGACGAATGGAATCTTCGTTCTTCTTCATTTCCTGAAACTCTCCGGGGCTAAAGGGGGCGCGAGGCACAACCCTGAAATCAACGTGCGAAGTCCCTCAACTACGCCGGGGAACCCATGAGGCAGCAGGTTCGCTCTATGGCGAGTCCCCTGCAATCTAAGACCTCATAAGTCCTATATCCAGACTTTACACGAAATAGGACTTATAAAGTCCACTATTTTTAGGACAAATTAAGTCTTATATCTACGGCGGTCGATTACCGCACTCATACCCACATCAACCAAAGCGAAAAGCCTGCCAGTTGGCAGGCTTACGTGCATGTCGCAGATAAAACAGCAGGGTTATTTTGCTGCCAGACGGTCCTTAAGTAGCTGATGGATATAAGGTTCAGCTTGCCGCATGGCACCAGTAGCGTTGATGCCGTACTTCTCGCGCAATGCATCCACCTTGCCATGCTCGATGAACTGATCCGGCCAGCCGACGCGCACCACCGGTGTATTCACCTGAACTGCCGAGAGGGTTTCCAGAACGGCAGAGCCGTAGCCGCCTGCGAGCACGTGGTCTTCAAAGGTAATCAGCAGGCCGCAGGTACGCGCATAGTGCAGCACGCACTCTTCATCGATGGGCTTCACAAACCGCGGATTGATCACGGCTACGCTTAACCCCAACGCTCGCAACTCCTGCGCAGCCTGTTTCGCTGCGGGTAACAACGCGCCCAGACCGAAGATAGCAACGTCGTGGCCATCCTCAATCACCTCAGCCTTGCCAACGGGCAAGGCCACAGGCTGTTCCTTCACAACCGCACCCGGTCCAACACCACGTGGATAACGCACAGCCGATGGGCCATTATGCTCCAGCGCCGTCTGCATCATGTCGGCGAGTTCATCTTCGTCCTTGGGAACCATGTGGATCAGGTTCGGAACACAGCGCAGATAACTGATATCAAACAGACCATGATGGGTCGGGCCGTCGTCGCCGCTCAAGCCACCGCGATCCATGCAGAAAACAACTGGCAGTTCCTGTAATGCAACGTCGTGCACAATGGGGTCGAATGCGCGCTGCAAAAACGTGGAATAGATGGCACAGAAAGGCTTATAGCCCTTGGTGGCCATACCTGCCGCATAGATCACCGCGTGCTCTTCCGCAATGCCCACGTCGAAGTAGCGCGTGGGATGATGCGGACGATAGAGATCGAGCGCTGTCCCGTTCGGCATGGCAGCGGTAATCGCAACCACCTTCGAATCGTTATTTGCCAACTTCACCAGAGTCTCGGCAAAGATCTCCGAATAAGTCTTCTGACCTGCGGCGCTGGTTTCGCCGGTCTCAGGGTTATAGGGTCCCAGGCCGTGAAACTTCTTCTGCTTGTCGATTGCCGGCTGAAAGCCGCGTCCCTTCTGCGTAATGGCATGCAGGACAACGGGTTTATTCAGCGTCTTCAAAAACTGAAACGTATTAATGAGCAGCGGAAGATCGTGGCCATCGATAGGGCCGTAATAATCCAGCCCAAACTCCTCAAACAGCATGGAAGGGCCAAGCAGTCCTTTCACGCTCTCTTCCGCCTTGCGCTGTAGATGCTTCGCTGCTTTTCCACCGAAGCGTTCAATTAAAACCGACGCGCGATCGTGCAGATAGTTGAAGCTTGGGTGCGTAAGAATCTTGTGGAAGTACGAAGCAATCGCGCCGACGTTCTTATCAATCGACCATTCGTTATCGTTCAGAACGATGATCATGCGTCGCGTCTGTGCGGCAATGTTATTCAGCGCTTCGTAGCTGATACCGCAGGTGAATGCCGCGTCTCCGGCAAGAGCAATAACATGTTCGCCTCCACCACTCAGATCGCGTGCCACGGCCATGCCCAGCGCCGCGCTCAGAGCAGTTCCGGCATGACCTGCACCAAAGCTGTCGTGTTCGCTCTCGGTCCGCAGCATGAAGCCGTTCAGCCCTTCCGGCTGGCGGATAGTATCAAAGCGGCTCTCGCGTCCGGTGAGCAGTTTGTGGACGTACGCCTGGTGGCTCACGTCGAAGACAAACGAATCCCGCGGCGTATCGAAGACATAGTGCATAGCGATGGTGAGTTCCACCACGCCAAGGTTGGGACCTATGTGGCCACCTGTTTTAGAGACACTCTGAATAAGCCGGTCGCGAATCTCTTGCGCCAGATCCGCCAGTTGCGGAATGGTGAGTTTTTTTACATCGGCCGGAGATGTGATGCTGGATAGGTACTGGCTCATGTTCCCCTGTGGGACGCCGCCGAGCGGAACCAGAATGAGGTCGCGACGGGCGAGAAGTCCGCACAGCTTATTGTAGCTATTCCTGCATGGCTGCAATCACCGCAGGAGCAACCTTTTTCTTCAAATAGCGCATTCTCCACCGCGCCACAACAGCCGAAGCCAGGCAGTTCCCCACCACATTCATGGCAGTGAGCCCATTGAATACGCTTTCCTTCAGGAGCATTCCCTTGCTCTACTTTTTTCATCTGCGGCAGAGTACAGTGAAGTTGTTGAAGATGGCCATGCATCGAATCGCAATCCTATGCGCAGCGTTTCTGCTGCTACCGCTTGCAGCCTCCGCGCAGCTTGATCCGCTACGCCGCGCGCCGCAAACAGCCAGCCCACTCACACAACCCACCCTGTCGCCCGGCGTCCGCGAGCTGATGCAGTTGGATACACGCTTCAGTGCCGAGACAGAAAAAGGTGGAGGCAAAACATTTGCAAGCTGGTTTGCCGATGACGCTCTCATGCTGAGCAATGGCAAACCAGCCGCACTTGGTAAAGCAAAAATCTCTCGCACCTCCGACTGGAACGCCGCTGATTATCAATTAACGTGGCAGCCCGCAGGCGCACAGATGGGCCCCAGCGGCGACATGGGTTTTACCTGGGGTCACTATGAAGGCCACACGAAAGACAACCACAACAACGCTGTCGTAACTGCGGGCCGCTACATCACCGTATGGAAGAAAGTAAACGGCGAGTGGAAGGTAGCGCTCGATGCCAGCTCCGACGACGCACCGGCAGAAGGAGACTGCTGCAAGCTACCGAATCCATGAGCGTTGAAATAGACCAAAAAGACAAGGGCTGAGAGAAAAAATACTCTCAGCCCTTTTGTCGTTTCGTTAGTTAAGAAAACTACTCTTCGTCCTTCTCCTTCAGCTTTGCCACCACGGTGAAATCTTCCAGTGTTGTGGTGTCGCCCTTCACGTCGCCTGTGGCTGCCAGTTCACGCAGCAGGCGGCGCATAATCTTGCCGGAGCGGGTCTTGGGCAACGCCTGCGTGAAGCGGATCTCATCGGGACGGGCAAGTGCTCCAATTGCTTTGGCGACAAACTTCTTCAGTTCATCCGCCAGATCCTTGCCCACTTCGATGCCGTCCTCCACCGAGACAAAAGCCACAATGCCTTCGCCCTTCAGATCGTCCGGACGGCCTACCACCGCGGCTTCCGCAACCTTCGGATGCGCCACCAGCGACGACTCGATCTCCATGGTTCCCAGGCGATGTCCACTCACATTCAGTACATCGTCCACGCGGCCCATCAGCCAGAAGTAGCCGTCTTCATCGCGGCGCGCACTATCGCCGGTAAAGTAGCATCCTGGAATTTCGCTGAAGTAGGTCTTTTCGAATCGCTCGGGATCGCCAAAGATTGTGCGCGCCATCGACGGCCACGGCTTGCGAATCACCAGCAGGCCACCGTGTCCCGCAGGCACCGGCTCGCCTTTCGTAGTCACGATCTCCGGCTGAATGCCGAAGAACGGCAGTGTGGCCGAACCCGGCTTCGTCGGCACCGCACCGGGGATCGGCGCAATCATGATTGCGCCTGTCTCCGTCTGCCACCAGGTATCCGTAATCGGGCAGCGCTCGTGCCCGATTTCGCGGTGATACCACATCCACGCTTCCGGATTAATCGGTTCGCCCACAGTGCCCAGCAGGCGTAGCGACTCCAGCGAATGCTTCCGAACATGCTCCGTGCCCCACTTCATGAACGAACGAATCGCCGTCGGCGCCGTGTAAAAGACCGAAACCTTATGCCGATCCACAATCTCCCAGAAGCGGTCCACCTGCGGCCAGTTGGGCGCGCCCTCGTACAACAGAACCGTTGCACCATTCAACAGCGGACCATACACCACATAGCTGTGGCCCGTAATCCAACCCACATCCGCCGTACACCAGTACACATCCGTATCCTGAAGATCGAAGATGTACTTCGTGGTAAGCAGCGTTCCCAGACCATAACCCGCCGTGGTGTGCACCAGGCCCTTCGGCTTGCCCGTGGTGCCGCTCGTGTACAGGATGAACAACGGATCTTCAGAATCCATCGTCTCCGGCGCGCATTCATTACCAACCTTTATCAGTTCTTCGTGCAGCCAGCGATCGCGACCTTCCTTCATCACCACATCGCGGCCTGTACGGCGATGCACCAGCACATGCTCCACGCCGGGCGTGCGTTCCAGTGCTTCGTTCGCAATGTCTTTCAGCAACACTTCCTGGCCACGGCGATACGCTCCGTCCTGAGTGATGAGCACACGGCACTGCGAATCGTTCATGCGGTCAGCCAGCGCGTGTGCTGCAAATCCACCGAACACCACGTTGTGCACTGCGCCAACGCGTGCGCACGCAAGCACCGCAATCACAATCTCAGGACATACACCCATGTAAATGGTGACGCGGTCGCCCTTCACCACACCAAGGCTCTTCAACACATTGGCAAAGCGTTGTACCTCAACCAACAGTTCGGCATAAGTCAGCGAACGTACCTCGCCCGGTTCTCCCTCCCACAGGATCGCTGTCTTGTTGGCGCGCGCGCCGTTCGCATGACGATCCACTGCGTTATAGCAAAGATTGAGCTTGCCGCCGAGAAACCACCTGGCATGCGGAGCGTTCCACTCCAGCACCGTATCGAAGGGCTTAATCCAATCCAGCAGTCGCGACTGCTCCGCCCAGAAGCCTTCATTGTCTTCAATGGAGCGGCGATACATCTCGTCGTACTCCGCACGCGAACGAATGTGCGCCTGCGCAGAAAACTCTTTCGAGGGTGGAAACAAGCGATCTTCGCGAAGAGAGGATGTTAGGGAAGAATCAGGAACAATCTCGGCAGCCATGGGCGTCATTTTAATTCGCCACGAAGCCGACTGGCCACGATACATATCGATAGGTATCGCTTATAGATACATTCGGCTGCGGATTTGTTTTATTTCACAAGCAACGAAAAATCATCCGCACGATGTACTCTCAAACCATGTACGGATTCAGCATCTACTCGCTGATGGGTTTCGCTCTCGGCTTCATGCTCGGCGTGGGATGCGCACTTGCGGTGATGTACTCCATCTACACCGGCGGCTATCGCGCTGCGCTGCGCGACATGACTCTGGAGGTGAAACCTTCGCGATGGGAGGAACAGATGGAAAAGATAAAGAAGCTGCAAGGCTGATATTTACACCATCCTGAGCCATTGCATCTCATCTATCCAATCAGATCCAGCACGAACAAACATGGTGATATGGGATGCAGCGCTTCACTTCGCCGCATCCCATATCACCATGCGTCATAAAAATTTCTTTTAGCCTTTCGTGCGCAACTGCTGATGCCATTCCCAGGCCGAAGCCAGGATCGAATCCAGATCGGAAAACTTCGGCGACCAGCCCAGTTCCTTCTGAATCTTCACCGAGCTTGCCACCAGCACGGCAGGATCTCCCGGACGACGATCTTCCACGATCACCGGAATCTCGCGCCCGGTTACGCGGCGCGCACTGTCGATCACTTCGCGCACGCTGAATCCCTGACCGTTGCCGATGTTATAGATTGCCGACGACTGCTTCTCCAGTGAATCCATCGCCAGCAGATGCGCCTCGGCCAGGTCGGCTACATGTATATAGTCGCGGATGCAGGTGCCGTCCTTGGTCGGATAATCCTCGCCGTAGATGCGGATGCTCTCGCGCAGTCCCAACGCCGTGTCCAGAATCAACGGAATCAGGTGGCTCTCCGGTTCGTGCGCTTCGCCGTAGCCCGGAATAGCGCCGGCCACGTTGAAATAGCGCAACGCCGCATATCTTAGCCCCATCCGGTCGGAGAACCAGCGCATCATCTGCTCGCTCACCAGCTTGCTTTCGCCGTAGGCGTTGGTCGGATTCAGGTCGTCCGTCTCTTCAATGGGAGCACGCTTCGGTTCGCCGTAGCAGGCCGCGGTCGAAGAAAAGACCAGCCGCTCGGTTCCTGTGCGCTGCATGGCCTCCAGCAGGCTCAGGGTACCCGCCGAATTGTTCCGGAAGTAGATGTCCGGCCGCTTCATGCTCTCGCCTGCCTCGATCAGGGCAGCAAAGTGTAAAACTCCGTCAAATTTACCGTCCTGTAAGATCCGAGCGAGAAAATCGGTGCTCGCAATATCGCCGTGGACGAAAGTTGCAGCGGCTGGAAGAGCTTCCCTGCGAGCATGGCACAAATTGTCATAAATAGTGACGGTATGTCCTTTTCCCATGAGGAGGCGGCTCACTGTACCGCCAATATAGCCGGCTCCGCCGGTAACCAGATAGTTCATAACCCTCTCAAAAATCATTATTTGAAAAGTTTGGCCGTAGAGTTGCTGGCTTCTTGTATAAAGATTCTTGCATACCGCAGGAATTACTTTTTATCCGGTCTGGAGTCGAATGCGGTAGCCGGGAGAACAGATATTCAAGTTCTATAAAAGAAGAAAACATAAATCGAAAATATGCATTCATCGCTTATGATTGAAGCGATAGTCGGGAACAATATCCAGTTCACGGCTCTTCATCTTCTCCCTCCAGAATTATCGTTTTAAACGAGCCGCGCCTTGGGAATACAGAACTCGACCGCAACCGTCTTACAGCAGGAAGCGAACGATTCTGTGCATCTCAATGAGGACAGGCCATTATTTTTATGGGCACTTGCCCTATTGAAATCCTTTAGTCCACCAAACTGAGTCTTTGAGGAATTGCATTGCGTATGGCCAATGAAACGCCAGTTATAAGGCAGGGCGAGGAGGGACAAGATACTCCGAGCGAACTTGTTCGCACTGAGATGCCCGCATCTCAGCGTGATCTCGCCTTCAAAACCTTTGGTGTCATGGAAGACACCGAGAAGCGGAAGAACCGCTTCATCACGGCCTTCATCATCAATACAACCCTTGCTGCCCTGTTTACCTGGATCAGCGTGCTCACCGCAAACCGGATCGTGCAGCAGCAAAAGACACTGAAGGCCATCACGTTCAACGACGTGAAACCTGTCGAACCGCCCAAGCCGCCCGTAAAGCTGCCCAGACCGCCCGTCATCAAGGTCGAACCACCCAAAGAGATACCGGACGTTCCCAGGATTGAGGTTCCGGAGCCTCCCAAAATTCAGCCCCAGCCCGTGGTGAAGGCTCCGCCGGTACCCACACCCACACCTGCGCCGCCAAAGGCAGTCACGCCGCCCCCGGCCCCGCATCCGGTGTCAATCCAGATTGCACAGGCAGCCTCGGTGCCGAACCACGACGCACATCCTTCGGCTATTCGTTTGGGCAGCATGACCAACCCCATCAACAACACCAGCGGCCCGGCCGTTTCACCCGTCAACCTGGGCCACAGCGGCGCTCCCGGCATGCCGGCCGGCAACACCGGCATGGGTGCACCATCGAAGATTGCGATTGCCGGTTCCGGTTCACCCAATGGCCAGATGGGCGGCACTGCCAACGCGGCTCAGCCTATCCGCGGCATCAACACCGGCGTCTCCGGTGGAACGGGTCCCCTCACGGCCAAGCCGGTGGGTGCCGTCGCCATTGCCACCAACAATGCTCCGCCAGCCATTCCGCAGGTGCAGAACAGGGTTGCACCGGCCAAAACAGCTCCCAAGGTGCTCTTAAAACCGAAGCCGGAGTATACGGCCGAGGCGCGTTCGCTCCACCTGGAAGGCACCGTATATGTCAAGATTCACGTCTCCTCCACCGGAGCCGTACAGGTAATCGGGGTGCAGAGCGGTCTTGGTCATGGATTGGATGAAGCCGCCGTTCATGCTGTACAGGGCATGCGCTTCCAGCCGGCCACAGCCAATGGGCAGCCCACTGACTGGGAAGGCATCGTAAACATCAATTTCCAGCTTGCCGGTTAAATATCACCGCAGGCCTGCATCAGCAACAGTGTCAACGTAATCATTTCGCTTCCCCTGCAAGGGGAGAATGGATCAGGAGCTTTTACACATGAGGAATTTAAGCAGGTCGTGCATTGCGGGCATTGCCGCAGTGTTACTTACCGTAACGTCGGTTCCTGCCATGGCTGCTTTCCCCTTTGGCTCAAAAAAGAAGGACGACACCAATGGCCGCAAACTCACGCCTGCTCAATCGGCCCTGCTGGACAAGGCGATAGCGCGTGAAAAAGAGGTCTCAAAGGCAATCCAGGAACGCGCCCCCCTGGTGGAAACCTATATCCAGAACATGAAGCCGGACCCGGCACTGCTACAGATTCCAGCCTCCGATCAACACTTTCTGGGCCGTGTCGACTTCAAAAAGGTCCTCGGCGGTGAAGCCTATACAACCGAAGACAACACCAAAGCCAAGGGCAAGCTGGGATTCTTCAAGAACTCCCTCTCTTTCATTACGAACCTGAACAGCACGCTCCACCTGCAATTCAACCAGGTCGGTTTCATCCAGATGATCCTGGTGGACCCGCACGATTTCGAACGCGCCCAATACAACTTCACATTCGTGCGCAACGATTTTCTCGGCTCCGTTCCCACGATGGTCTTTGACGTGGAACCGACGGTTTCGCGCAAGTATGGCCGCTTCTTCGGCCGTATCTGGGTGGAACGCAACAATGGCAACATCGTCCGCTTCAACGGCTCCTTTGCCGGTTCGGATAAGGACTACCGCGAGTTCTACCACTTCGATTCCTGGCGTACCAACGTGCAACCGAACCTCTGGCTGCCAACCTCGTTCTATGTAGAGGAGAGCGATCCCAGGAGCACGGAAAACACTGTAAAGTTCAAGTCCATCAGCCACGTCTGGGGCTATGCCTTGAAGGTACCCGTCAGCGACGCTGAAAACGTGGATGTACAGGTAGAGGGCGCAACCGACGTCTCCAACGACGCACAGGATGTCTCACCCCTCGGAGCACAGCGTGAGTGGGTACAGCAGGCGGAAGATAACGTCATTAACCGTCTGTACCAGGCCGGCCTATTGGACGCTCCGTCGGACTTCGACAAAATTCTCGAACAGATTGCCAATAACATTCTGGCCTATAACAACATCCAGAACTCGCGCCCCATCCGCGTGCGTACCCTGCTGACGGAACCGCTGGAGTCGCTGGCCATCGGCAATACCATTGTTGTGTCGAAAGGACTGCTGGATACAACCGCCATCCCCGGCAATAACAATGAACAGGTAAACAACCTGTACGCGGTCATGGCGTTCCAGGTTGCCCACATCCTTGAGGGTCACCGGCTGGATACGAAGTATGCCTTCAGCGACCGCCTGCTCTTTCCGGATACATCGGCCTTTACGCGTATCCCTATGCACCACACCGACAAGGACAACGAAGAGGCCGCCAAGAAGACGCTGGAACTACTGCAACCCAAGGAGCTGAACGACGCTGCCAGCCAGTTCGGCCTCTACCTGGCACAACTTCAGGAACGTTCCAAGTCGCTGACCGCACTGAACGAACCCATGGTCGGCGATTCCCTGGTGAAAGACACAAAGACCAACACCTTCTGGCTGCAACCCCTGATCGGCAAGGGAGCCAAGCTCGATTGGAAGGACCTGAAGCAGTACGCAGCCATGCCTCTGTCCTCTTTCCTGCGTTTCGATCCCTGGACCGACCAGGTGATCCAGATGCACACTGCCTTTGAACCGCTGCTGTCATCGCGCGACAAGATGCCATTCGAGATCACGCCGGTCTATATGAAACTGAGCTATTACAAGGCCCCGACCACTCCAATCGATCAGGGTGCGGCTGCTGCAGCGGCTGTCGGAGGTGTAACTCCCCCGGCGGATACAGCAACCCCAACCGGCGATGCAGCCGTCCCACAGGCACAACCCTCCGCAGGAGATGCACCGAGGAATACGACAGCGGCTCCGGCAGCACCAGCCAGCGCCACCGGAACCTCCAACCCTCCGACACCGCAGCAATAATTCGGTGCTACCGGTTCAGTAACGCGCAAAAGCAGGCGGCTTGTCTCATCCGCCGCCTGCTTTCCACGGAATCTCAGGAGTAGAACCTTGCTGCATCCCACAGATAAGTTCAAGCGTCTTGGACTGCTGGCCATCGCCATTCTTCCTGGCGTACCCCATATACTGGCTCAGGCCACAGTCCCAACAGCGTCACGCACTGGCAGTCTACAGGTAGGCGGCTACTTTAGCCGTACCAGCTCAGACTACTCGCCACATACCTTCTATGGCTACGGCGGCTATGCGACCTTCGATTTCAGTCAGCACTTCGGAATCGAAGCCAACATCCGCCAGAGCAACACCACCACGAACGAAAAAATCTATGAACGCACCTACGAGATTGGTGGCCGTTACGTTCGCAGATACAACCGCTTCGCACCCTATGGCCGTGTGAGCTACGGACGCGGAGTGTTCAATTTTCCCTATAACCGAGCAAACCTTGCCTATAACCTTATCGGCCTCGGTGGCGGAGTCGATTACAGCCTGATTCCACGCATCAACCTGCGTGCGGATTACGAGTGGCAGAAGTGGCTAAACTTCCCAGGACCGAATCAAAACAGCCTGACTCCCTCTAATTTCTCCACAGGGAACGGCCTCAATCCGCAGTCCCTCAGCATCGGAGTGGCCTACAACTTTCACTAGGGTGCATCCTTGTTGTGCTGTAAAAATCCCCGCCATTGGCGGGGATTTTCACATTCTCTAACCGAACAATATTTCCAATAAGCAGGACGAATAACTGCAATGCGTTACTCGCCACGGACACCTTCCCCACAAACTTAAACTTTTGTATCCGTTTTTTTGTTATCCATGTTCCCCCGTTTCCCCTCTCCGAAATCAACCTGCGAAGAACAGGAGTTCTGTCGACTTACAACATCCGCATTGGAAATCCCCTCGCCCTGTGTTTGTGGGTTTGCAATTATGGAGGCCGGCTTTATCTCTTCCTCCGTTGCCCTCGATTCCATCTGCCTTTGTGTGCCTACAGGTGAAAGAACTGTATCGGCAGCATTGGATACTCTGCCCTTAAATCCAGTACCGGCCTTTTGCATCACAAGTTCTTTCGCAGATACAGCAGCAACGCCTGAGCCTTTGCATATTTCAGTCTCAGCAACAACCCCTGAGACCTGAGCATCCAACTGCTTCGGATAGGTAAGTAACGTAACCATCTCGTCGTAGCGATAGTCAGCCTCAGCCGCCGCAGCCAATACCGCTTCCGTTGGAATCTCAGGTGCGTCGATTCCCCGACGCTGCATCCCCGCCGTCAAGGTCAGCCATTGCAAAAGCTGCTCCAACGCTTCGTGATTCACATAGCGCACACCTTCGTGCTCATTCACCGCTGCCAGCCACTGCACATCGCCTTCATTCCAGAAGGCGACCGTATCCAGCGGCAACCGTTTCAGCGCCAGCCGCACACGAGCAACATCGCGCCATGCATCTTCACCCTGTACTCCGACCTCGGAAAAGATATCTGTCAGCGAAGGCCCAAGGCCAAGATGCTCCACGACATCGGCGTCTTCATACGGCAGAGAGCGCAATGCCGCTACTGTCAGCAACGGTGTCCACAAAGCCTCAGGATGCTCAGCGATATTCATGCGCGGAGGAAGTCCGTCCTCACTGCGAGCCTGCTGCACAGCCAGCACAGCCCGGCTCACCATGTCGGAAGCCTCTTCGCTATAGCCCTGCTCCGTCGCCACGCCTACCGCTTTACCCAGCGATGCATACTGCACAAAAACACCACCGGCACGTTCGCTCCACTGCCGCGCGCCTTCTGCTGCTTCCGATACTGTCTTCTGCCTGACTTGTGCTGCGTCAGCCTTAGCGGCCCCTTCCTCCAGTTCGCCTTTTGCCGCAATCATGCTTACAGCGTCATGACTTACCGCATGCCGCAGCGCACTTGTCAGCGGACGCAGACGCAAACGCGTCAACTCTTCCTCCAGGCTGCGTACACCCGCACCATTCAATCCGTCGCACACCTGGTCCCACGGCTGCTCGGCCGACGCACGCAACTCGCGCCAGTGCAACAGCACAGCATACTGATAGCCGCGCAGGTCCACATGCAGACCGTTGTGAACCAACGTATCGGAACGGCGAATATATTCCAACCCAGTCGCAACATCGCGCCACGCCATGAAGACATCGTGTCCCTGCGGTAGTTGCAAAGCATCCGCAATCGAGCGCTGCCACAGGTTGCCCGTCCACTTGTTCATGGAAGCTGCGGAGATATGCACCGTGCCACTCGTGGATTGATACACATTGTTGTAGAGCACCAGCGCACGTTCGTCGCCACGTCGATTTGAGTAGGCAAATACATTTTCATCCACCACGCCGTGATCGTTCCAGAAGTCGAAGAACACAAAGTTTTCGCTCTCTGCAAACAACGCGCGATTCGTCAGCAGCGGTGCAATCTCGCGCTGATGACGCTCCACCAGCGCTTCATTCGGCCACTCATCGTACTTGGCCGTCTTGTACTCCATACCGTACTTTTCGGTGTAGGCTTCGATCTGTCCGTGCGCAAACATGGGCAGACCGGGAATAGTCGCCATCATGGTAGCAACACCGAAATACTTATCGCCCGTGCCGAACTGCTCAATCGCCGTCTTCTCATCCGGGTTCGACATGAAGTTCACATAGCGCTTCATGATGTCCGGATCGAACTCAATCGTCTTCTTTAGATAGCTGCGATACTTTGCATTTTCCTCATCGCGCAGCATCACCATGAAGGCCGAGTTATACACGCGATGCATACCCAGTGTGCGCACGAAATATCCTTCCAACAACCAGAAGGCCTCTGCCAGCAGCAACGTTCCCGGCACCTCCTGTTGCACACGATCCACCACTTCGCGCCAGAATTCATACGGCATCAACGCATCGAAATCTTCCTGCGTCATAGCATTTTCTGCACGCGATGGAATCGATCCACCCACACCCGGCAGCGGGAACCACAGTCTTTGCACATGGCGTTTTGCCAGTACCATCGCCGCATCGAAACGGATGATCGGAAAGCGTCGCGCTACTTCGAGAATCACCTGGATCACATGCTCGCGCACCGCGTGCTGTGAATAATCCAACTGCGCCGTATCGTTCCACGCAAACGTTGTACCGTCGTTGCCGTGATAGATAAACTCCGTTCGATTCGAAGCATCGCGATAGCGCATGCGATAGACCACCGCGGCATCCGTCTGATCGTAGTAGTGATCGTCAATCTTGATCTCCACACGCGAATCGGTAGAAAGATCGGGGCCTTGAAACGAGTAACCCGGAAACGGACTTTCACCGCGACGCAGAAACCATTCCGGATGTTCGATGACCCAGTTGGAATCAAGCCCCATGTGGTTCGGCACCATATCGCTCGCCAGCCGCAAACCCACCGATGCGGCCTGTTCACGCAGACGATGGTATGCCCCATCACCGCCAAGATCTTCGGCAATGCGATAGTCCATCAGCGAATACGCAGAGGCCACAGCATCGGCCTGTCCACGTAGACGCTTGATCGTCTGCGACGCCTTCGAGCGTTCCCACAAACCAATCAGCCACAACGCTGTCATGCCACGATCACGCAGCAGCTTCAACTCTTCCAGCGGTATCTGATCAAGCCGATAGATGTGGCGCTGATATTTCTTCGATAGCTGCTCCAACCAAACATAGGTGCTCTTCGCCATCAGCACCACATTGGGCATCCACGCATCATCCGTCGAGAACGCTTCATACTCATGCAACGGAGCCTGATAGTCATGTGCATACAGAGCACGACGGCGGCGCGATCTCCGCCCATCAGCGTCTACAAAATCTTCCCAATGCGCATCGAAGCCGACATACTCATCGCCAACAAAGCCTTCCTTGCCGCCATACCCCACCGGCGAATGATGACGAACGCCGTGACCCGAAGGATGAAACTGCATCCAGATGGCCACCTCTTCTTCGCGCAGCGTATCAATGGCAAGTAGTGTTCTTGCAAGCGCAGGACCGAGCACATCGCCCCAGTGTTCGCGGATGTAATCGAGCTGTCCGCTTAGAGAATTGGGCGATGCCGCAATCGGCGCACGCAATGCCACCAGTACCGTCTTTGCCTCGCGCGAAAACTGCGGACGCGTTTCAAAGTATGTGTCCGCGCCCTTCTGCATCTCGCGATAGGCGGGCAATTGTTGCCACAGAGCACTATCGTCAAAGAGCATGCGGAAGGGTTTGTATGCAGGATTCTGATTCGCCAGCCACAGCAGCAACAACTCTTCCAAAGCAGCTTCGCGGTTCGACATGCCGTCTGTCTCACGCGCAAGCCACTGCTTCGCTGTAATTCTGCCGTTGTAAATATCTGTATTGGGAAACTTCTCAGTAAACGCCAGCAACAACGCATCCAGGTTGTCCGAACCAACGCGTTCGCCAAACCACCGCAACGCATCCTTCAGAACATCGGGGTCCACCTGCCTGCGATAACGATTGAGCATGGCATGGCTCAGTTCATCGATCAGCCCCATGGCAAAGAGCTGGCCCGCATGCACCACGGCCTCCGGGTCCTGTTGCGCCGTAGGCCCCCCCATGGCCACGCGGGCATCGTTCATCTGCTGTGCCAGCCGACGAGACGCGGCTACATTTCCGAAGATGACATTGCCTGTGTAAGAGAAAAGAAGGTCGCGCAGCTCAAAGCGGTCACGAAAGGCACGAGCAATGTGAAACTCCATGAAAGTTCCTCAATCCTTTTCTGCAAGTCAGATGCGACTTTGCCATGGCCGCGATGCTACTGCACCAGATGGAAAGAAGACTACCAGTTCTTGAAGGCCTCAGGTTCGCCCAACATTCGTGTGGCTAAAATAGTGGGTACCTTTGGAGGCGTCGATGAATCGCAGGGATGTGCTGCGCGCGGGGAGCGCTGCATTGCTGGGGAGCGTGGTCGGGGATGCGCAGACCAAATCCGCTCAAACGAAATCGCAACATGCACCCGTTCCGGCAAAGTCGGTAGAACAATGGGGCATCTTCGAGCACGAGCTTACCGGGCCAGCCACCGGCAACCCGTATCTCGATCATTGGCTCACTGCCACCTTTCGCAACGAACATCGCGAGATAAAGGTCAACGGCTTTTACGACGGCGAAGGCCGCTATCTGATCCGGTTCATGCCCGACCAGTCCGGCACATGGACCTTCGCGACCGATAGCGATGTACCGGAGATGCGAGGCAAGACCGGCGCATTCACATGCGAGCCACCCAGCCACGGCAATCACGGCCCCGTCAGCGTGCAGGACACGTATCACTTCGCCCATGCCGACGGCACGCCATACTTCCCCTTCGGCACCACCTGTTATGCATGGGTGCATCAATCCGACGACTTGCAGGAACAGACGCTTGCCATGCTGAAGACCGGCCCCTTCAACAAGATTCGCATGTGCGTCTTTCCCAAGTGGTACCAGTACAACCACCGCACACCTCCGCGATTTCCCTTCCCCAGAAACAACGACCAGAACGATTACAGCCAGTTCAATCCCGAATTCTTCCGGCACATCGAAAAGCAAATCGCCCGGCTTCGGGACATCAACGTGGAAGCCGACCTGATCCTGTTTCACCCCTACGATCACTGGGGATTTCAGGAGATGCCTGCCGAAGTCGACGACCGCTATCTCCGTTACGTCATCGCAAGGTTTGCCAGCTACCGCAACGTATGGTGGTCGCTCGCAAACGAGTTCGACCTGATGAAGAAGAAGAACCTTGGCGACTGGGACCGCTACGCGCAGATTGTTTCGTCCGAAGACCCCTACAGCCATCTTCGTTCCATCCATTACTCCAAAGCGCCCTATGACTACGCGCGCGTCTGGTGTACGCACGCCACCGTGCAGGATTACGCGTTTGACAAAGCCGCATCCTGGAGAAGGGAATGGCGCAAACCGGTCATCTTCGACGAATGCATGTACGAAGGCAACATCAACTCACGCTGGGGCAACCTTTCCGGCGAAGAGATGGCCCGCCGTTTCTGGCTGTGCATCGTGGCCGGTGTGTACGCAGGACACGGTGAAACCTATATCGTCAGCTACGACCAGATCGAGAACGACGAAGCAACCGTCTTCTGGGCGCATGGCGGCCCGCTCAAAGGCACCAGCCCGGCGAGGATTGCCTATCTACGCCAACTCGTCGAACAACTCCACTCCACCCGCCGCCACCGCATCGGTTTCGAGTCGGTCGAACCCACCTACTACCTGGCCGCAAGACTGGACTCAAACGAAGCTCTTCTCTGGTACTTCGACTTTCACCAGCCAAGCTACTACGACTTCCCTCTTCCCGAAAAAGATCAGTTCAAGGCCGAATGGATCGATCCCTGGAACATGAAGACAACCCCGGTGGAAGGCCGGTTTTCCGGCAAGTCGCGCGTAAAATTGCCCGGCAAATCCTATCAGGCAATCTTGTTTCGAAAGGTGTAACCCGAATTTTAAGGGGAAAACAAGAAGTAGTGGGCCCACCAGGACTTGAACCTGGAACCAACGAATTATGAGTTCGCTGCTCTAACCGATTGAGCTATAGGCCCTTATACCGATTCCGAGTGTATCGGAGGCGAAAACCCGTCTGTACACTCCATCCCTGACCCTGCATCTTCCGGTCAGAGGCTCGATAACCACCATTCTATCTTCAGCATCTATCCAAGTGGGCAGATCATTCCATGGCATACCTCTTTTACAAACGCTGGTTACAATGATCTTCGTCCTGAATGAAACATGTTACCGGAGGCAACCGATTGAACTTACGCCCAGCCCTCTTCCTTGACCGCGATGGCGTCATCAACGAAGAGGTGAATTACCTATGGCGCATCGAGGACTGCCGCCTTATCCCTGGAATTGCGACGCTCATACGAACGGCTAATCAGCTGGGGATCGCCACGATTGTCGTCACCAACCAGGCCGGCATTGGCCGCGGCATGTACACCGAAGACGATTTCCACCGTCTTATGAACCACATGCAGGCCGAACTAAAGGCTGAGGGAGCAACTCTCGACGCTATTTATTTCTCGCCCTTTCACCCCGAACACGGCTTAGGCGACTACAAGCGTGTGAGCGACTGCCGCAAACCGGCGCCGGGCATGATTCTGCGCGCGGCTCAGGAACACGGGCTGGATCTTGCCCGCTCCGCCATGATCGGCGACCGCTGCACCGACATGGACGCGGGTGCTGCGGCAGGTATACCATTCCTCTTTCTGTACGGTTCGACCGAGGAAAAAAACTGCACAAAAGAATCCCTTTATCGGCAGATTGATACACTTGAACAGGTGACCCCCTTCCTGCAACAGTTGACAAAGACTGACCAGGTAGCCGCCATAACCACAGACCAATAGTTACCAGAACGAATTCTTTTCAGGAGAAGTACGCAACGGGTTGCCCCTATTCAGGGTCTATGTGAAGGCAAGCAACGATCATCAGGGAATCATCTGGCAGTTACCCAAAAATGATGACCGCCGCCCAGCCGGAAGCAGCAATCAGGAAACTCAAAGGATCTGAATGCATTTACACGAACAAGACGGAGCCGTTACGTCCGCTATTTCGGACATTGCAACTACGGAGTTCGTATCATCATCAGCCTCCACCACCCGGTCGGCCATTCCTTCTCCGTGCCACCTCTTCTCCTATGCCGTTCTCAAACGCGCAACGGATATCGCCCTTGTGCTCCTGGTGGCTCCCCTGTGGGTTCCCCTTTGCCTGCTGCTTGCACTGCTGGTCATGCTCACATCGCCGGGGCCTGTTCTTTTTTCGCACCGCCGTATCGGCTATGGCGGAGTCTTCTTCTCCATGTGGAAGTTCCGTACCATGTGTGTTGATTCCGCCGAGGTTCTGGAACGCCATCTCGCCACGCATCCTGAAGATCGTGCAGAATGGGTCACCTCACACAAGCTGAAAAACGACCCCCGCGTGACCCCTCTCGGACGCGTTCTACGGCGCTACTCACTCGATGAACTCCCTCAACTCTGGAATGTACTCGCCGGCCGCATGACCCTCGTCGGACCACGTCCGATCGTGGCCGCCGAAGCAGAAAAGTACGGTAGCGATTTCTCATATTATCTTGCGGTCAAGCCCGGGATCACCGGCCGCTGGCAGACCTCCGGCCGCTCCAATGTCACCTACAGCGAACGTGTCCAGCTGGATCGCCTCTACGTAGAGGAGTGGTCCTATTTCGGCGACCTGATACTTCTCGCCCGCACCATCACCAAGGTGACCAACAGCGACGGTGCCTACTAGAGCCTGTTCCAGGGCATATCGCTGATCAAAGGTTTAACGAAGCTTCAAAAACAAAAATCCGTCGCAATCTTCCGAAACCCTGAAGACTGCGACGGATTCTCTGAGGAACGGCAGCAAAAGATGCAGCCTGATTCCTACTTCTTTATCTTTCTGGCCACGATCAGCGGTGAAATCTTGTCGTAAGTGGCCTGCGGAACAATGCCGCGCGTCACCAGCTGGTTCTTCTGCGTGTACGGGCGTCCATCGATCACCTTTTTGGCATAAGCCGTTCCCACACCGGGCAGCGCCATCAGTTGATCAGGAGTTGCCGTGTTCAGATCAAGCGGTGCAGCCGTTGAAGCAACTCCGACTGCCTTGGTAGCTGCCGCCACCGGCTTGCTCTGGGCCTGCATCAGGGGCATGACCAGTGCCATAAACAGTGCAGGGAATGTACGCGAAAGTTTCATTCTTGAATTACCTCCGATGTTCCGATTGCAAGATACGCCAGCCCATGCAGCATGGGAAGCGTTTTCGCACTGCATATTTCACGCCACTCGACCTCTCGTACGGATTGACACAAAGCACCCCGCACCATTAGCCTCATAGTTGCAATGCTCGTTCGCACACATCATCACGGCCATCACCATCACGCGCATGTAAGCGCGAAGGCGGCGGTGTCCGGTGCGAAGCGGTAAGGCAGTCAACGCACAGGATTGAAGAAGTCACCAGCCCGCCCGAGCGATGCTCACCGGCGGGCTTTGTTGTGTCCGCCATCGCAAAGGCTCTTTGTCATAACATTCGCAACGCAACTTTGAGGAACCGATGACCACCGCAACGCAAAACCCAGAGATTGATTTCGCCAAGGCCGGCGGCCTTGTCCCCGGCATCGTTCAGGACGCAAAAACGGGCCAGATGCTGATGCTCGGCTTTCTGAACGACGAAAGCTATCGCCGCACGCTCGAATCCGGCTTCGTCACCTTCTACTCGCGCACGCGCAACAAGCTGTGGATGAAGGGTGAAACCAGCGGCAACCGCCTGAAGATCGTCAGCACCCGTACCGACTGCGACAACGACGCACTGCTCTTCCAGGTGGAAGTGGAAGGCGATGGACTCGTCTGCCACGAAGGTACTGTAAGCTGCTTCACCAAGGAAATCGCTCTCGACAAGTAAAGCGGGTGCTGGCCCACATCTCGCTTCTGAAGATGGGTCAGCGACGAAGCCACCCACCAGCAAAATCGTAAGGGCACGGCTTCAGCCGTGCCGAACAACCAAGGATTAGCAACGGGGCTTTAGAGCATTTCCCGCAATGCTGTGGCTTCGATGAACTCATACGAATGCCGTTTTCTTTGAGAGAAAACGGCGCCAACAAAAGTGGCTTGGCATACACCATAGCGGGAAATGCTTTAGCCCCTGAGGGTCTGCCTGGTCAGGCCAAATGGAGATAAGAAACTGTGAGCAACAAACTGAAACTCGGCATTCCCAAAGGTTCATTACAGGACGCGACCATCGACCTGTTCAAGCGCGCCGGATGGCAGATCAACCCCAGCGGCCGCAGCTACTTCCCTTCCATCAACGATCCTGAGATCGAGTGCATGCTCGTCCGCGCGCAGGAGATGGCTCGCTACGTTGAGACCGGTTCGCTCGACGCCGGACTCACCGGCAACGACTGGATTCTCGAAAACCTCTCCGACGTCGAACGCATCACCTCGCTCACCTATTCCAAGCAGTCGCGCCAGAAGGTGAAGTGGGTTCTCTGCGTGCCCGAAGACTCGCCTTTCCAGAAACCGGAAGACCTCGAAGGTAAGGTCATCGCCACCGAACTGGTCGAATACACCAAGCGCTACTTCGCCGAGAAAAAGATCAACGTAAAGGTTGATTTCTCGTGGGGCGCAACTGAAGTCAAACCGCCCATGCTCTGCGATGCGATTGTGGAAGTCACAGAAACAGGCTCGTCCCTGCGCGCCAACCGCCTGCGCGTAATCGACCTGTTGATGGAGAGCGAAACGCAGTTCATCGCCAACAAGTCGGCCTATGCCGATCCATTCAAGAAGCAGAAGATCGACAGCCTTGCGCTCATGCTGAACGGCGCCATCAACGCGCTCTCGCAGGTTGGTCTGATGTTGAATGTGCCGAAGGCAAGCCTCGACCAGATTCTCAGCATCCTGCCCGCACTTTCGTCGCCCACCGTTTCGCATTTGAAAGACGATAACTGGGTTGCAGTCAACACCATCCTCGACGAAAACACCGTCCGCGAAGTCATCCCCAAACTCAAGGCAGCAGGCGGTAGCGGCATCGTCGAATACCCGCTGAACAAGGTCGTTTTATAACGCAGCTTTTGTCTCTTAGCCTTTAGCTATGTTTGCTCCATAGACAAACGTTCTCAGTCTATGAATCAGCTAAGAGCTAAGAGCTAAGAGCTAAGAGCTAAGAGCTAAGAGCTAAGAGCTAAGAGCTAAGAGCTAAGAGCTAAGAGCTAAGAGCTAAGAGCTAAGAGCTAAGAGCTAAGAGCTAA
>Ga0153956_1000281_pt1 | contig 61725 bp, 60 predicted proteins | sample TSFL040MetaG_FD_104704 | JGI IMG/M metagenome (GOLD analysis project Ga0153956, IMG submission 104704) | Attine ant fungus gardens microbial communities from Florida, USA - TSFL040 MetaG | ecosystem: Host-associated > Fungi > Mycelium > Unclassified | place: USA: Florida, Wekiwa Springs...
ATAGTATTTGTCTTCGGGCCGTATATTGTTCATTGGCTGAACGGAATTGGCATCGTCAGCGGTTTTTAGAGACGGCAGCTATTTACTACGGATATCCAATAGCTGCCCGAGCACTAACCACCAACCTCCGTCATCACAGCGAAGGCTGGAATCCATCTCTAGCTCGGCGGGCGATGTGGCTATCGGAGAGAGATAGACCCCAGCCTTCGCTGGGGTGACGGTTGCCGGGGTGATGGTAAGGCGCCGTTCCGCCGAAACCCGCCCCTCTCTCCCGCCATCGCGGAGGAGAGGGGCGCTTGAGGCCTTAGGCTTCGCTGCCGTCCGCCAGATCCTCGCCGGTGTCGCCGCCGGTCTGCGGATCGGTTTCGGGCGCTTCCGCCGTATCGCCGAGATCGGCTTCCGCCTCGTCGTCGCTCTCTTCGATGCGGGCGGCGGAGACGACATGCTCGTCGTCCGCCACGCGGAAGATGGTGACGCCCTGCGTGTTGCGGCCCGCCACGCGGATGTCGCCCACGGTGGTGCGGATCAGCTTCGCCTGATCGGTGACGAGCATGAGCTGCTCGCCATTATGCGCCGGGAAGCTCGACACCACCGGGCCGTTGCGATCGGAGGTCACGATGTTCGTGATGCCCTGGCCGCCGCGGCCGGTCTGGCGATATTCATAGGCCGAGGTGCGCTTGCCATAGCCGTTCGCGGTGACGGTGAGGATGAACTCCTCCGCCGCCTCGAACTCGGCCATGCGCTCCGGCGAGAGCGTCACCTCGCGGTCGCCTTCCTTCCACGGGGCGGCCTTGAGATAGTCCTCGCGCTCCTGCGGGGTGGCGTCGAAGCCGCCGAGGATCGAGAGCGAGATCACCTTGTCGTCGCCGAGCAGGTTGATGCCGCGCACGCCGGTGGACTGCCGGCTCTGGAACTCGCGCACATCGGTGGCGGCGAAGCGGATCGCCTTGCCGTTGCGCGTGGCGAGCAGCACGTCGTCCGTCTCGGTGAGCAGCGCCACGCCGATCAGGTGATCGGTCGCGTCCTCGTCGAAGCGCATCGCGAACTTGCCGTTGGTCGGCACGTTCGTGAACGCCTCCATCGAGTTGCGGCGGACCGAGCCATGCGCCGTCGCGAACAGGATGTGGAGCGCGCCCCATTCCTTCTCGTCCTCGGGCAGGGGCAGGACGGTGGAGATCGTCTCGCCCTCGGCCAGCGGGAGGAGGTTCACCATCGGCCGGCCGCGCGCCTGCGGAGCGCCTTCCGGCAGCTTCCACACCTTCATGCGATAGACCTTGCCGGCGGTGGAGAAGAACAGCACCGGCGTGTGCGTGGAGGTCACGAACAGCTTGGTGACGGCATCCTCGTCCTTGGTCGCCATGCCCGAGCGGCCCTTGCCGCCGCGCTTCTGGGCGCGGAAGGCTTCGAGCGGGGTGCGCTTGATATAGCCGCCGTGCGTGACGGTGACGACCATGTCCTCGCGCTCGATCAGGTCTTCGTCGTCGATGTCGTCGCCGGCCGGCACGAGCTGGCTGCGGCGCGGCGTCGCGAAATCGGACGAGACCTTGTCCAGTTCGCCCACCAGCACTTCGTAGAGGCGGGCGCGGTTGCCGAGGATTTCCAGCAGCTCGGCGATCGAGCCGGCCAGTTCCTTCAGCTCGTCGCCGATCTCGTCGCGGCCGAGCGCGGTGAGGCGATGCAGGCGCAGATCGAGGATCGCGCGAACCTGGATTTCGGAGAGGGTATAGGTGTCGCCGGTCGCTTCCTTCTCCACCGCCTCGACGAGGCGGAGATAGGGGGCGATCTCAGCCACCGGCCATTCGCGGGCGAGCAGCGCGGCGCGGGCGTCGGCCGGGGAGGCGGAGCCACGGATGATCTTCACCACCTCGTCGAGGTTCGTCACCGCGACCACGAGGCCGAGCAAGATATGCGCGCGCTCGCGGGCCTTCAGCAGCTCATATTTGGAGCGGCGGGTGATGACCTCCTCGCGGAAGGTCACGAAGGAGGAGATGATGTCCTTGAGGCCGAGGATTTCCGGCCGCCCGCCACGGATGGCGAGCATGTTGGCCGGGAAGCTCGACTGCGCCGGCGTGTGCCGCCAGAGCTGGTTCAGCACCACCTCGGGCGTCGCGTCGCGCTTGAGGTCGAGCACGATCCGCACGCCCTCGCGCGAGCTTTCGTCGCGGATGTCGGAGATGCCCTCGATCCGCTTTTCCTTGGCGGCCTCGGCGATCTTCTCGACCAGACCGGACTTGCCGACCTGATAGGGGATTTCGGTCAGCACGATCGAGCGGCGGTCACCCCGGCCTTCCTCGACATCATGGCGCGAGCGCATGATGATCGAGCCGCGACCGGTGTTGTACGCGTTGCGCGCGCCGCCCTGGCCGAGGATCAGCGCGCCGGTCGGGAAATCCGGGCCGGGGACGATCTCCATCAGCTCTTCGGTGGTGACGTGCAGGCCGCCGAGCGCTTCCTTCTCGATGAAGAGCTTACAGGCCGCGATGATCTCGCCGAGATTGTGCGGCGGGATGTTGGTCGCCATGCCGACCGCGATGCCGCCGGCGCCGTTGACCAGCAGGTTCGGGAAGCGGGCGGGCAGCACCACCGGCTCCTGCTCGGAACCGTCATAGTTGGGCTGGAAGTCGACGGTATCCCTGTCGATATCCTCGAGCAGCGCATTGGCCGAGCGGGCGAGGCGGGCTTCGGTGTAACGCATCGCGGCGGGCGGATCGGGGTCCATCGAACCGAAGTTCCCCTGGCCGTCGACCAGCGGCAGCCGCATCGACCAGTCCTGCGTCATGCGGGCCAGCGCGTCGTAGATCGAGGCGTCGCCGTGCGGGTGATATTTACCCATCACGTCGCCGACGAGGCGGGCCGACTTGCGATAGGGGCGGCCAGCGACGAAGCCGGCTTCCTGCGCGCCGTAGAGGATGCGGCGATGCACCGGCTTCAGGCCGTCGCGCACGTCGGGCAGCGCGCGGCTGACGATCACCGACATCGCGTAGTCGAGATAGCTCGACTTCATCTCGTCGACGATGGAGACGGGGGAAATGTCGCTGTTTTCGATGGTCGGCGGGGCGCTGGCCAAGTTGGTCCGTCCGGTCTGTTATGGTTGTCTTTTACGGCGCCGGGAGGCGTCGATGGACCTCTCTAGACCAGTGACAGCCGCCACGCCACCCCACGCGCGCACGCGTGCGCGCAAACGGGCGGCCGGGCGCACGGAAAAGGCGGTCGGAGCCTCCGCCGGCGCTCAGCGCCGCACGAAGCGCCAGCGCCTTTCGTCCGACGCCGCCGGATCGAAGGCATAGCCGTCGCTGTCGAAGCCCTTGAGCGCTTCCACGTCGGCCAGGCGATGCTCGCTGATATAGCGCGCCATCATGCCCCGCGCGCGCTTGGCGGCGAAGCTGTTGAAGCGCAGGCCGGCGGGGCCTTCCTCCATGAACTCGATCGTATAGATGTCCACGCCGGCGGGCGGATGGCGCTCCACCGCGCCCCAATATTCCTTGCTGGCGAGGTTCACGATCACGTTCGAACCTTCGGCCTTCAGATCCTCGGCGAGCAGATCCGAGATGCGCGGCCCCCAGAAGGAATAGAGGTCGCCCGAATGCGGCGCCCAGCGCGTGCCCATCTCCAGCCGATAGGGCCGGATCGTATCGAGCGGGCGCAGCAGGCCGTAGAGGCCGGAGAGGATGCGGACATGATCCTGCGCGAAATCGATCGCGGCCTCGTCGAGCGTGCGCGCCTCGAAGCCGGTGTAGACGTCGCCCGCGAAGGCGAAGAGGGCGGGGCGCTCGGGCAATCCCGCGAAACCGCGATAGCGCTCGACGTTCAGCTCCGCGAGCGAGGCGGAGATCGACATGAGCTTCGACAGATCGCGCTCGGTGAGCTTCGCCGCGTCGGCGGCGATCGCCATGGCTTCGGCGGCGAAACGCGGTGCGGTGAGGGCGAGTTCGGGGAGCGGGCGCTTGTAATCAAGCGTCTTGGCAGGGGACAGGAGAGCAAGCATGGCGGCGTGCGCCTAGCAGGCCCGGCCGTGCCGTCAACATCGCATCGCCGGATGCAACCGGTCGCATTCAATGGGTGTTCAGCCGCAGGCCCGCAGCATTGCTTCTGGTTCCCATGCTTGAATGGCGGCAGGGCTGGGGGTAGCACCACCGCTGGCGGCGCACCCTCGCGGTGCCGACAAAGGAGAGATTCCACCATGAAATTCGCATCGACGACGGCCCTGGCGCTGGCTCTCGCGCTCGGCGCGGTTGCCGTGACCCCGGCCTCCGCCAAGAAGGAAGAGAAGGCCCAGGCCGGCAAGGCCAATTACAGCACGGCCTTCCGCCAGGCCGCTCCGCCGGTCCAGAAGGCGCTCGCGGCCGGTGATCTGGCGACCGCCAAGGCAGGCCTCGCGGCCGCGCAGGCCGCCGCTTCCACCGACGACGACAAATATGCGGTCGCCGGCATGGCCTATCAGATCGCGACCAAGACGAACGATCAGGCCGGCGCGGCCGCGGCCGTCGACGCCATGCTGGCGAGCGGCAAGGCTCCGCCGGAGCTTCAGACCCAGCTCCTCACCGCCAAGGCGCAGAATTCGTTCAACAACGGCAAGTTCGCCGATGCGGACGCCGCCTTCACCCAGCTCAACCAGCAGAAGCCGGGCGATCCCGAGGTTCTGATCTCGCTCGCCGCGGTGAAGTCCCGCGAGGGCCAGAACGCCGCCGCGCTGCCGCTCGTCGATCAGGCGATCCAGGCGAAGAAGGCCGCCGGTGGCCAGGTCGACGAGGACTGGTATCGTCGCGCGCTCGCCATCTCCTATGACGCGAAGATGCCGGCGCAGACCGCCAAGTACGGCCAGCAGCTTGCCGACGCCTATCCGCGCGCGGACATCTGGCGCGTCGCGCTCCAGACCTTCCGCGACACCAACCGCCTCGATCCGCAGGCCGATCTCGACACGCTGCGCCTGATGCGGGCGACCAACGCGCTGGCCGGCGAGCGCGATTATTACGAATATGCCAACATGGCGCTCAACAAGGGCTATCCGGGCGAGGCCAAGGCCGTGATCGACGAGGGCACCTCGTCCAACATGGTCGAGAACAAGAGCGTCGCCACCAGCAAGGCGCTGGCCGAGATCAAGGCCGTCGCAGGCCCGAAGATCGCGGCTGACAAGGCCGAGCTTCCGGCGCTGGACAAGAAGGCCCGCGCGGCCGCCGACGGCAAGCAGGCGCTGCTCACCGGCGACGTCTATCTCGGCTACGGCCAGTATCCGCAGGCGGCGGACCTCTACAAGGTCGCGATCCAGAAGGGTGGCGTGGACGCCAACCTCGCCAATCTGCACCTCGGTGAGGCGCTGGCCCATGCCGGCCAGAAGCAGGAAGCGACCGACGCCCTCAACAAGGTGACCGGCCCCAATCAGGCGCTGGCCCAGTATTGGGCGATCTACGCCAACAAGGGTTCGGCCCCGGCCGCGCCCGCGTCGGCTGCCCGCTGATGTGAAGAAGCCGGCGCCCGATCCCTCAGCGGGCGGGCGCCGGCGACATCGGGGGCTTATTCCTCGATCTGATCGACCGGCACGCCGGGCTGGTCCTTCGCGGTGCGGATCGTCAGCGAGGTCTTCACGCTGGCGACATGCGGCGCGGTGGTGAGCTTCGAGGTGAGGAAGCTCTGGAAGGACTGGAGATCATGGGCGACGATCTTCAGGATGAAATCGATCTCGCCGTTCAGCATATGACATTCGCGGACCTCGGGCAGCGTCGCGATGTGCGATTCGAAGCCGAGCAGGTCTTCCTCCGCCTGGCTGCGCAGGCTGACGAGCGCGAACACGGTGATGCCATAGCCGAGCGCGGCGGGGTTCAGCCGGGCATGATATCCGTTGATGACGCCGCCTTCCTCCAGCGCGCGCACGCGGCGCAGGCAGGGGGGAGCCGTCAGGCCGGCGCGCCGGGCCAGTTCGACATTGGTGATGCGACCGTCTTCCTGCAACTCCGCGAGAATGGTGCGATCTATCGAATCGAGCAACAACGGCGAGGCAACCACAAATCATCCTTTCTCGGTTATGGCGTCTCTCTATAAGAAAATTGCGGCGTTAGGCAATTGTCCCACTATGCAACGAACGCAGAAAAGTCGCTTTGCGCGGGGTCATGGGAACAGATAGTCAACCTTTCATCCGGCAGGGATACCCGCTCGCCGGCGGCGTGGAGGAGTGGGTGCGGTTCGACGACATGCTAGCGACGGTGCTTGCCCGGCCGGCCGAGACATCGGCGGAACGGGTCGCGCTGTGGCGCCAGTTGATCGACCTTCTGGCACAGCGCCGTCCGGGCGCGGACCCGGCGCTCAGCCGCGAGGCCTTCCTCCGCCTTCAGGCGCTTCGTCCCGACGTGCCGATCGCGATTCGCTGCGAAACCGCGCGCGCCTTCGCCGGGCGCTCGATCCGGCCCGTGCTGGCAGCCTTCCTCGCGGCGGACGTGCCGGCGGTGGCGGGCGCGATCCTGCCGCATGTCCGGCTCGATGAGGCCGGCTGGCTCGAGATCCTGCCGCGCCTGACGCCGACCGGGCGCGGCTTCCTGCGGCATCGCCGCGATCTCGGCCCGCAGGTGGAGGCCGCGCTGTGGAGCTTCGGCGCGACCGATCTGGCGCTCGGCGGCGGCACCGTGCCCGCGCAGGAGGCTTCGGCGCCTCCGCCGATGCAGGGCGCGGCGGGCGATCCGTTGCCCCCCCCGGTCAGCGTCGAGCATGGCGTGGGCGAGGGGCAGATCCGCGCGATCATCACGCGCATCGCCCGCTTCCGCAAAGGGCGGGAGGGGCAACCCCCCGAGCCGGAGCCCGAACAGATCGCCTCCTTCCGCTTCGAGACGGGGCCGGATGGCGTGATCTGCTGGGTCGACGGCGCGCCGCGTGGTCCGCTGGTGGGCGAGACGATCGCCACGCCGGCCGCCGGCATCCATGGCGTCGATGCGCAGGCGCCGGGCGCTTTCCGCCGCCGGGCGCCTTTTCGCGAGGCGCGGCTCATGATCGCCGGTCGCTCCGGCGTGTCCGGGGAGTGGCGGATCGCGGGCGTGCCGGTGTTCGGCCCCTCGGACGGGCGCTTCCTCGGCTATCGCGGTACGGCGCGCCGCCCGCGCGAGGATGAACGCGCCGAGCCCGAACCCGATGTGCCCGGCCTTTATGGCGGCGGGCTGGAGCCGGATTCGCTGCGCCAGCTCGTCCATGAGCTGCGCACACCGCTCAACGCCATCGGCGGCTTCGCGGAGATGATCCGGCGCCAGATGCGGGGGCCGGTCTCCACCTCCTATCGGGACCGCGCGCAGAACATCGCCGAGCAGGCGGGGCAGCTTCTCGCGGCGGTCGACGATCTCGACGTCGCCGCGCGGCTGGAGACGCGGCGGCTGGACCTTCAGCGCGTCGAGATCGATCTGGGCACGATGCTGGCGCTGATCTCCGACAATCATGCGAAGAGCGCGGCGCGGCGCGGTGGCGCGCTCGAATGCGCGGTGACGCCGGACCTGCCGCCGGTGACGGGCGATCCCGCCGCGCTGCGCCGTATGATCGGCCGGCTGATCGGCGCGTCCGCCGCGCTGACGGCGGAGGGCGAGACGATCCGCGTCACCCTGTCGGGCGGAGGCTCGCCCGCGATGCTGGAACTGACCGTCCGCCGCCCGGCGCGGCTTGCCGGGCAGAACGATGCCGCGCTCTTCGACACCGCCCATGGCCCGGAGGGGGACTGGCCGGATGCGCCGCTGCTCGGGCTGGGCTTCTCGCTGCATCTCGTGCGGCGGCTTGCGAGCGCGGCGGGCGGTGGCCTGCGGATCGAGCCGGACCGCTTCGTCCTCAGCCTGCCCGCCTCCGAAGGGCGGGCCACCGGTGCCGAGCCAGGGGCCGAACGATGATCCCGGAGGCCGGGCAGGGACGGATCGATCGCCCTCCGGCTCGGGAAGATCAGGTGCGGCTGCCGGGGGCGCTCGGCCGCCGCTTCCTCGTCTTCGTCGATACCGAGGAGGAGTTCGACTGGACCGCCCCCCGCAGCCGCGACGCGACCGCCACGCGCGCGGTGGCGGCGCTGCCGGAGGCGCATCGGCGTCTGGCGGGCTTCGGCATCCGGCCGACCTATCTGGTCGATTATCCCGTGGTGACCTCGCCCGAGGCGGTGGGCCTCCTGCGGCCGCTTCTGGAGGCCGGGGAATGCGCGATCGGCTCGCAGCTTCATCCCTGGGTCAATCCGCCCTTCGACGAGGCGCTGACCACCCCCAACAGCTTCGTCGGCAACCTGCCCGAGGCGCTGGAGCGCGCCAAGCTGGCGGCGCTGACGGAGCGCATCGCCGAAGCCTTCGGGCGGCGGCCGACCATCTACCGGGCGGGCCGCTATGGCGTCGGCGGCAACAGCGCGCGGCTGCTGGAGGAGGCGGGCTATCGCCTCGACGTCTCGGTGCGCGCGCTGTTCGATTATTCGGGCGAGGGCGGCCCCGATTTCTCGCATCGCACCGCCGAGGCGAGCTGGGCCGGCCCCGCGCGTCTGCTCATGGAGCTGCCGCTGACCACGGTCTTCACCGGCTACGCGCGGCGGATGGGGCCGCAGCTCTATGCCGCGGCCGGGCGGGTCGGGCGGATGCGGGGGGTGCTGGCGCGCACCGGTGCGCTGGAACGGATCGCGCTGACCCCCGAGGGGACGCCGCTTCCCGATGCGTTGCGGGCGATCCGTCGGTTGCTGGCGGACGATATCCGGCTGCTGTCCATCTCCTTCCATTCGCCGTCGGTCGAGCCGGGGCACACGCCCTATGTGCGCGACGCCGAGGATCTGCGCCGTTTCTACGCCTGGTGGGATGGCGTGCTCGACCTGCTGGCGCGCGAAGGCGTGCGCCCGATCGGTGCGGATGAGCTGATCGAGGAAGCATGGCGCGCGCGTGATGTCGGACTGCGGCTTGCCACGCACTGAGTGGTCGGGCTATCGCGGCGGCGCTGGCGGGGCCTGTAGCTCAATGGTTAGAGCTGGCCGCTCATAACGGCTAGGTTGCGGGTTCGAGTCCTGCCGGGCCCACCAGCGACACCAATCGCGACAGATTGAGCGCCCCCGGAAACCTTGATTTTCCGGGGGTTTTTGCTATAATTGGCCTTCGTTTGTTCTCAAGGCTTCTCATCCCTTTTCGTGGGGGTATGGGGTCGGCTTGGGGGTATTTTCGCTCATGGGGGTATCGATGCCGCTGACCGCGATGGACGCGAAAAACGCGCAGGTGAAGGAGCGCGATTACAAGCTCTTCGATTCAAAGGGGCTCTATTTGCTGGTCACGAAGGCGGGGAGTCGCTCGTGGCGATTCAAATACCGATACGGCGATAAAGAGAAGCTGCTCACCTTTGGCCTGTTCCCGGAAGTGACGTTGGCGCGGGCTCGGGAGCAGCGGGACAAGGCCCGAGCTGTTTTGCGCGGGGGTAAGGATCCGGCCGTCGAGGCTGAGAAGCTCAAGCGGGCTCTGATTGCTGCAGCTGGCACCACCTTCCAATCGGTAGGCGAGGCCTGGTTCGAAGATGAACTGCCGGACTGGTCGACGGCTCACGCGAAACGCGTCAAGTTTCGGCTTGAGAAGGACATCTACCCGCATTTTGGCAGGCTTCCCATTTCGGAGATCGACAGCCGCATAATCCTGACGACGCTTCGCAAGATCGAAGCGCGCGGCTCGATAGAAACGGCAAAACGCGTGCGGGGCTACGTGATGGCTATCTTCGAGCGAGCGATCGGCGATTGCCTTATCGACAGTGAGATCAATCCGGCCGTTCGTGTGGCGAAGAGCCTGAAGAAAACGCCTCCTGGCTCTAAACAGCCTGCTCTGACCACGCTTCCGGAACTGTTCATTCTTCAACAGGATGTGGATCGGGCAAAGTCTCGTGTCGTCACGAAACTGGCTTCACGATTGCTGGCGCTGACCGCTGTTCGAATCGGAGTGTTGCTAACGGCGACGTGGGATGAGTTTGAAGGAATAGACTGGGCTCAGCCTGACACGCCTGCGCCTGATGCAGTTTGGCGTATTCCGGCGCGGCGAATGAAGCTTGATGTTGAAGACAAGGGAAACGATGCTTTCGGGCACGACGTATGGCTTGCCCCGCAAGCCGTTGAAGTGCTGCGATGCTTGCGGGTGATAACCGGATTTCGATCGCTGGTTTTCCCGGGGGACAGGTCGTGGCGCGTGCCAATGAGCGATTCAGCCGTCAGCACGATGTACAAGCGGATGCGAGGAGGCGCGTATAAGGGCCGGATGGTGCCTCATGGCTGGCGCGCGGCTTTCTCCACGATTATGAACGAACGCGCGGCTGACATGGAGCGAGATGGTGATCGTATGATCATCGACATGATCCTGGCGCACGTGCCGGAAGGAATGTCCGCGTCAGAGTGGGCTTATAATCGGGCACGTTACTCAAGGCGCCGGCGGGAGATACTCAAGGATTGGGCGATGTTAATCAGCGATGGGCTGACTTCTCCTATGTGTCTCATTGGTAAGCAGACTTAGGTTTCGCTGACGTTGGAGGCTTTCGCCCCGGGATGTCGGAGGATCAGCTTTCCGCCGTCGCGAAGCACCTGAATTATGTGCCTCGCGACATCGTCCGTGTTGAGAGTTTCGAGGATGGTGTTCGTTCTTCAGACCGTCTTCCCCATGGTGCGGGGGAGCTTGCTCATGGTCATATGCCTTGAACGTCGGCGCGGCCTACGTACGGCATTTTATATGGTCGACCAACGGGAAGTTATTAGACGGCAAGTTTCTCGCCTGACTCTGCTCACGTCCGCTGGCGCTGAAGCTGCCTCGGGTACGGTGACGCAGGCTTGAGGTATCCTTTATCAGAGCAAGACCTGGGGCTCGCTCGCGAAACCCTTTCGTTTGTCCCAGTATTCGTTTGTGCGGGTTACTTCGATCAGATCATCCGGGAAGCAGCGTTCTTGAAATGCGACCGCATCATCGAAACTGCCGTTGAGCCATCGGTCATACTCGTCGGGGAGGAGGAGGACCGGCATCCGGTCGTGGATGGGACGGATCGCCTCGTTGCAATCGGTCATCACACCGGAATAGACTGGCCCCCACTCATCGCTGATCCGGCAGAGGCCGGCCCATGAAAAGATCGGCTGGTCTTTCACACTAAACCAAGTGCGTGTCTTCGCGCCTTTGGGGCCTTCCGCCTCGGCGAAGCCGGTCAGTGGGATCAGGCAACGCCATTGCGGCTTGGCTGCGAGCCCCCTCCACATTGGCTTCTGAAGATCGGCGATGTTGTTGACCGGTTTGGGCTTGGCGGTGGGTGACATACCCTTCAGTCGAAGCGGAAAGCCCCAGGTCATCGTTTGCAGGACGCGCCGGCCTTCGTGCTGTCGGACGACCATTCCGATCCCGCCGGGATAGACCTCTCCCCCGGCGTTCGTCGCCATCGGATCGTCGATTCCGTAGTGGTTCGCGACGTCGGCGGGGCTCAGGCGTTCAGTGTAGAGGTTGCACATGCGGACGACGTTACCACAGGGCGAACGATGCAGAGATAATGATCCTCGTTGACTAACCGGCGGTCACCCCCTCGTACGATCCAGTGGGAGTGCTCTTGGACGGAGCGTTTCTCCGCGATCTCCCGACCTTCTTCTCCGAATGCCGCTCCTACCGGCTGCGTCGCAACTTCGCGGCTATGATAGCCGACTCTTTGACTCCTCCAGGGGAATGTCGCACGATCGCATCTGGCGCCCAAGCCTCGGGCAGAACGCCTATTAGCAGCATTCTCGATGCTGCGGCTTGTGAAGCATGGAGCTTATCATGAGCGAACGAGACCGCGAATATCACGAGCGCCGGCGTGACGAGTGCTTGGCCCGCGCGGCGGAAGCGACCGATCCCGCCATCGCGAGAATCCACCGCGAATTCGCAGAGGAATACGAGCGCAAGCTGAACGGCAGACGGAATCCCATGCCGGCAGTGGGCACCTAGGCCCAAGGTGACGCCGTCGCCGGCGATCCAAATCAGTCGGAAGCGTTCCGAGACTAACTGGTCTGACGAGCCTGGATGATCTGGCTGTTTGCTGCGGAGTCGGCCCGCTTTGTTTGGCGGGTGCTTGATGCAGGGGCGGCGTTTTTTTGAACCTCTCCGTCTCCATGGCGCGCGCTTATCAGTCTGCCGATTTGGGCTGCATATGCTTGGAGCGTCGCGACAACGTCCTCATTCGTGACACGCCGGCGGGCTGGATCGATGGCGCATAGCGTGCCGTAAAACCGGCCGTCTGAAAGGAAGATCGGGAATGACGCGTAGCTTTTGAAACCGTAAAGGATCGGCACCGGATGGGTGCGCCAATCGGGATTGATGGTTGCATCGTCGAAGATCACGGCACGGCCGTGTTGGCGGATTTCGTTGCAGATAGTCGTCTGCACTTCGAGTTCGCCGCCTGGCGTGAGGCCGAACTCGATCTTGTCGAGGACCTGGCAGGTTATCCACCGGTTCTCAGTGACCCGTGCTAAGGCGGCGAACCCCATGTCGGTAAGGGCGCAGACTTGGGCGAGGATGGCTCGAACGGAGTCGTCGTCACCGTCCGCCAGGGCTTGTTCGACTAGAGTGTCCATGCGGTACATTTTATGAAATCGGAGACTTGAGTCTATATCGGTCAAGCGGGTCGGTCGCGCGGCCATCGACCTACCGCGAGGTCTGCAGGGGACCGACGACGAGCTGGTACCGAGACCGGGGCAACCTTGCTCTCGTCTGTTCTATCCCGGTCGTGGCGTTGAAAGATGGCTCACCTTGCGATCCGGACCGGCACTGACTTCGCTGCCGGAACGTGGCTCTGCTCGGCATGGTGCTCGATCGGCATCAGCACGTTCGCCTCCGGATAGTAGGCGCCGAGGCAACCGCGCGGGATATCGTAGGGCGTCACGATCAGCCCTTCGCGCCGGCGATCCACGCCGTCACCAGCATCGCTTTCAAGCGCGACGATCTGGCCTTCCGCGAGCCCAGCGGCGGCGATGTCCTCCTTATGCATAAGAAGGATGTCGCGGGTGCCTTTGATGCCGCGAAAGCGGTCGTGATAGCCGTAGATGGTCGTGTTGAACTGGTCGTTGGAGCGTAGGGTGATCAGCCGGTAACGGCCTTCGGCATCGGCGAAGCCGGTCGCCGAAATGTCGCTCGGCGAGAGAAACTCGGCCTTCTTGCTCGGCGTCTCCCAGATCCGCTCGGCCGCCTTGTTGCCTTTCCAGACGCCGCCGGGCGTAAACAGGCGCTTGTTGTAGCCCTTGAAGATCGCGGGATAGGTTTCTTCGATGGCGTCGCGGATGGTCGCGTAGTCCGCCACCCAGGCGTCCCAGTCGACCTTCGGGTTGGCAGGCAGGATGCGTTTCGCGATGGCGGCGACGATCGCCGGCTCGGACAGCAGATGTGGGCTGGCCGGCGTCGCCTTGCCGCGCGAGCCATGGATGCAGCTGGTCGAATCCTCGGTCGACACGGCCTGCGGACCCGTTGCCTGCACGTCTTGCTCAATCCGGCCGAGGCACGGAAGGAGGTAGGTAACCTTGCCGGCGAAGAGATGGTTGCGGTTGAGCTTGGTGGCGATCTGCACCGAGAGATCGAGGCGGGGCCACGCCGCCTCCATTGCGGCGGTCTCGGGGACGGCGCGCAGGAAGTTGCCGCCGAGGCCAACGACCGCCTTCACCGATCCGTCGAGCACGCCCCGGCAGGTCTCGACGGTGTCGAGGCCCTTCTCGCGCGGCGCCGTGAAGCCGAACTGCTTTTCCAGCTTCTCCACGGGGACGAGTTCGGTCTTCTCGGTGATCCCGACGGTGCGCTGGCCCTGCACATTACTGTGGCCGCGGACAGGCGTCGGTCCGGCGCCCGGCTTGCCGACGTTGCCGCGCAGCAGGAGCAGATTGACGATCATCCGGACGTTCTCGACGCCCTTGACGTGCTGGGTAATGCCCATGCCGTAGATCGCCATGACCGCCTTGGCCTCGGCGTAAATGCGCGCGGACGCTTCCAGCTCCTCGCGTAAGAGTCCGGTCTCGCGCTCGATGTCGGCCCAGCTGGTGGCGCGGACGGCGGCGGCGAATTCCTCGAAGCCTTTGGTGTGCTGGGTGATGAAATCGTGGTCGAGCACCGGCAGGGCACCGTCGGCTTTGGCAACGTCGTCCCAATCGATCAGGAACTTGCAGATGCCGGTGATGGCGGCGATGTCACTGCCGGCGCGCAGCTGATGATATTGGGTAGAGATGGCGGTCTCTCTGAGCGTTGCCATCTCGATCGGGTTCTGCGGATCGGTAAAGCGTTCGAGTCCGCGCTCCTTCAGGGGGTTGAAGGTGACGATCTCGACGCCGCGCTTCCGGCAGGCGCGCAGGTCGTGAAGCATGCGCGGTGCGTTCGAGCCGACGTTCTGCCCGAAGAAGAAGATCGCGTCGCATTCCTGGAAGTCTTTAAGCTGGGTTGTGCCCACTGGCACGCCGAGCGCCGCCTTCAGTCCGACGGAGGTGGACTCGTGGCACATGTTGGAGCTGTCGGGCAGGTTCTGGTTTCCGAACATGCGAGCCATCAGGCCATACATGTAGGAGGCCTCCAGGCTGGTCCGGCCCGAGGAGTAGAAGACGACGGACTTGGGCGCGAGCTGCATCAGCTCGCATCCGATTTCGTTGAAGGCCTCCTTCCACGAGACCGCGACATACCGATCGGTTGCGGGATCGTAGCGCATCGGGTGAGTTAGCCGGCCGTGCTGTTCGAGGTCGTGGTCCCTCCAGCCGCGCAACTCGGTGAGGCTGTGCTCGGCGAAGAACTCGGGCGTCGTGCGATAGCTCGTGAGCTCCCAGGCAGTCGCCTTGGCGCCTTCCTCGCAAAACTCCGCGGGATGATGATCCGCGGGCTTCGGCCAGGCGCAGCTGACGCACATGAAGCCGTCGGGCTTATTCTGACGCGCAAGTTCACGATAGCCCTCCGGGCCCAGCCGCTCGCGCGGCAGAATGTCGGCGAGCGAGCGGACCGATCCCCAGCCGCCCGCTGGCCCCTCGTAGGTCTCGACTTCCGGATTGTCGGAAAGCTGCTTGCTCATGCGTTCCCGTTCCGACGGCGCGTTTCCCAACCTTTGCGGGCGGCGGCGGAACGCTGCTCGGCAGAGCCGGACTTGTGCGCCTTGCCGCCGCGTGATGAAGCGCTTCGGTTCTCCGTTTTGCCGCGCCCGGAGCCGGACTTCTTGCCGCCGCCCGTCTCCTTATTGACGGTCGCCCATGCGCGGCTCTCGGCTTCCTTTTTGGGCGTACCGCGCTTTTCGTAGCTCTTCTCGATGTGCTCGGCGCGACGCTTCTGCTTATCCGTATAGCTGCTCTTGTCACCTTGGGGCATGATCGCTCTCCTGGGTGTCAGGCGACGCCGGCTCCGCCGGTCACGCCGTAGACCTCGCCGCTAATGTAGCTCGCCTCCTGGCTCGCCAGCAGGACATAAACACTCGCCAGTTCAATGGGTTGCCCGGGGCGGCCGAACGCGCTTTCTTCGCCGAACTTCTGGACTTTCTCCTGCGGTTGTCCGCCGCTCGGCTGGAGCACCGTCCAGATCGGACCCGGGGCCACGATGTTGGCACGGATACCGCGCTTGATGAGCTGCTTGGCGAGCGCCTGGGTGTAGGCGACGATACCAGCCTTGGTCGTCGCATAGTCGAGCAGGATTGCGGATGGGTCATAGGCCTGGATCGAAGCGGTCGTGATCACGGACGCACCGGCCTCGAGATGGGGGACTGCGGCCTGGACGATCCAGTGCAGCGCATAGAGGTTGGTCTTGAGCGTCCGGTCGAAATCCTCGGACGAGACCTCCTCGACGCTTTTACGGAACTGCTGACGGCCAGCGTTGATGACGAGGATGTCGAGGCCGCCCAGGCCGGACACAGCCTGCTCGACCAAGCTGCGGCACCAGGTCTCATCGGTGATGTCGCCAGGGAGCGCCACGGCCTTCCGGCCGTCGGCCTCGATCAGCTTCACGACTTCCTGCGCGTCCGGTTCCTCGTCCGGCAGATAAGAGATAGCGACGTCCGCGCCCTCACGCGCGAAGGCAATGGCGGCGGCACGTCCGATGCCGCTGTCGCCGCCGGTGACAAGCGCCTTGCGGCCGACGAGCTTGCCCGAGCCCTTGTAGCTCGTCTCGCCATGATCGGGCTTGGGCTCCATGTCTCGTGCGAGGCCGGGCGCAGCCTGCGGCTGTTCGGGGAAGGGCGGGCGCGGATATTGGGCGCGCGGGTCCTGCTTGGTCAGGCGGTCGGTCATAATGCTCTCCTCCGGCGATGTTAGGTCAGCCTCTGTCCAGCCACTGCTGAAGCGACAATTCGGTGGTCGTCCGGGTGTCGGCACCCATGCTCTTGGTCATGATGCCAAGCGCCCAATCGCGATGGTCCGGGCGGTCGCTCGCGACGGCGTCCTTCGGCACCCACAACGCATATTCACGCATGTGAGCATCAGCGGCGGCGAAAAGAACGCAGATGTCGGCGGCGACACCGGTCAGCACGAGCCGGCTGGCTCCTAATCGTGGCAGCAACACCGACAGGTTCGTCGCATAGAAGCCGGATATGTGCGGCTTGATCACGAAATAGTCGTGCTCACGGGGCCGTAGCCGTCGTGCGACCTCTCGCCCAGGCGTCGCCTCGACATGCTTGATGATCCGCGTTGCCTCGGAGTGCCATTGGTCAAAATTGTCATTGACGAAAATCACTGGCACGCCCGCCGCGTCGGCGTCGCTCCGCAAGCTCGCGATCACCTCGACAGCGGCATCGATCTCGGCAAGGAGGTCACCAGCCTTGTCGAAATTCATGTCATTGATCATGTCGATGATCAGCAGCGCGGTCCGTCCGCTCGCCTGTGGAAGCTCTTCGGCCATCAGCCCGGATACGCCTCCTTCTTCAGGAGACCCGCGAGATGCACGGCGTTCGACGCCACCATCTTCGCGGTTTTCGCGACCATCTCGGGCGTTTCGTCGAGATCCTTGAAATCGGTCGAGCCCATCGCCTCGCCGACCCAGTAGCAAGCGGCGACCGCCGGGATGGTCCAACCGACATCGTTCAGCGCCTGGAAGATCTGGGCAGAGGCGAAGTGCGCCCCGTCCTCGTTGCCGACGATCGCGGCAACGGCGACCTTGCCGTAGCTCGGCATGCGCCCCTGCTCGTCGGTTTCTTCCAAAAAAGCGTCCATGCGCTCCATCACGCGCTTGGCCACACTGCCAGCCGACCCCATCCAAATCGGCGTACCGAGGATCAGAATGTCGGCGGCGAGGATCTTCTCGCGAACCTGCGGCCACTGGTCGCCGTCCCCCTCGTCGGACGTGACGCCCGGCTTGATGTCGAGCGCGGCGATCCGCACTGTTTCGGCGACGGTCGTGCCTTTCTCCTCGAAGGCTGCCTTGAGCACGGCGATCATCGCGTCGGTGGAGCTGTCGCCCTTGGGCTTCAACGTGCAGTTGATCGGCTGAACGAGCATCGGCATCTCCTCTTCGTCGCGCCCCGGGCGGGGGCAAATTTCATCAGTCGGACCGGGAAGGCGTGTCTCCCGAAAAGAACGCGATCAGAATGGAGCCAACGTCGCGAGGCGCCTCCCCGAAGCCCCTGAGTGTCGGGGCGATCGTTCTGAAGCCGGTGTCGCGCAGCACCGGGGCCACGCTGTCCCATGTCGAAGCATCGTCAGGCCAACCGTGAATAAGCAGCACGGGCGGTCGATTCTCAAGTCCGTCAGACCGAAAGGCTATGTCGAAGTCTCCGAGTCGAACGGTGGTCATCATGGTTCCGTCTGGTCTGGCGGGCGCCGCCCGTTACGCGCGGGGCACTCGCCGGATTTCTCGATGGGTTTGAACCGTAAGAACCGATTTCGTCCTCCGCTGTTCCTGAAATTCACTGCCTCGGTTTTGATTTACCTAGGTTAATCAAGGTGGTGCGAACGAACGATCGCCGCCGCCGATGAGGTGAGGGAACCGTCCGTTGCTGAGCTGGCCGGGAACGGCGCGAGGCGGCCGCAAGTTGAAAAGGGCCTGATCAGGAGACCCGCTATGACATCCCGCCCGCCTGTGAATTATTCGCCGACCGTCGAGACGGAGCAACCTGACGAGGCAGAGACAATTCAGGGTCTCAACAAGGCGTTCGATGTCATCCTGGAACGCACGTCAAAGGACGAAGGCCGTGCCTTGCGGGCGGTACACGCCAAGTCGCATGGCACCCTCTTGGGAGAACTCACAATCGACGAGGGACTGCCGCAAGAGTTGGCCCAAGGTTTGTTCGCGAAGCCGGGCACGCACAAGGTTGTCCTGCGATTGTCCACCAACGCCGGCGACATACTGCCCGACAGCGTCAGCCTGCCGCGCGGCCTCGCGATCAAGGTCCTCGACGTAGAAGGCGACCGGCTCGCCGGAGCCGATGGGACGACCCAGGATTTCGTGATGGTGAACGGCCCGGTCTTTCAGGCAAAGACCGCGGACAAATTCCTCTCCAACCTGAAGATACTCGCTGGCACGACCGATCGCGCCGAGGGAGCCAAGGTCGCTGTGTCGGCCGTGCTGCGTGCTGTTGCTACGACCCTGGGCGCGGTCGGCATCGAGAGTAGCGCGATTAATTCGTTGGGTGGCGCGCCCAATGTCGAGCCACTGGGTGAGACCTATTACAGCGTGACACCCTTCCGGTACGGCGATCATATCGCGAAGTTCAGCGTCAAACCCATCGCGCCAAGCATGACCGCTCTCACGGGTCAGATTATCGACGCGGATGGACGTGATAACGCCATCCGCGAAAACGTCCGCGAAGAGATGCAGCGCATCGATGCCGAGTGGGAATTCCGCGTCCAGCTCTGCCGCAATCTTGATAGACAGCCTGTGGAGGATCCGACCGTCGAATGGGACGAGAAAGAGGCGCCGTTTCTGCGAGTAGGCGTGTTACGAGCGCATGCGCAAGACAGCTGGCAGAACGAGCAAGTGCTCCAGGTCGAGGACGAAATGCGCTTCAGCGTGTGGACCGGGCTGGCCGCGCATCAACCTCTCGGCAACATCAACCGTGCGCGGCGCGACACGTATCGCCACTCGGCGGATTTCCGCGCGGCCTTCAATCGCTGCCCCTATCGCGAGCCGAGCGGCGACGCGCCAATTGCCGCCGAGTGAATGGCGCCCAACGTTGAAACTTCATTGATCTGAATTTGGTTATTGGCGCACTTGCCTGAGAGTCGCGCGCAACAGGAACCCATCCCCGCGCCCGGACTTAAGGAGCGGGGGCGCACGGGAGATGGACTCATGACAGACCAGCCGTTCACCGATGCCATCGCGCTGCTTAAGGCGGATCACCGGTCCGTCGAAGATCTGTTCGAAAAGTTCGAGAGTGCGACCGCCGCAACTCGCAAAAAGACGCTTTCGCACCAGATCTGCGTGGAACTTAAGATCCACACGATGCTGGAAGAGGAGATCTTTTATCCCGCCTTTCGCGGCAAGATCGAGGACGACACGCTGGACGAAGCCTATGTCGAACATGATGGCGCCAAGGTGCTGATCAACGACATCGAAGCGTCCGAATCGGACGCGGATTTCTTCGACGCCAAAGTCAAGGTGCTGTCCGAGGAGATCAAGCATCACGTTCACGAGGAGGAGATGCCGAGCGACGGCATGTTCGCCCAGTGCCGCAAGACTGACGTAGATCTTGTTGAACTTCGTGACCGCATGGCGACGCGCAAGCAGGAACTGCTCGCTGAGGAGAAGGAGCGCGGTCTTCCTCCGGCAAAACCGAACGCGGTGCATCTCACTCCCGTCGCATAATGATTGAAGCTGGCAGATGATGTTTGGCGGCAGGCCGATGACGCCGTCGCCGCCAACCTTCATCGACCTCCGTGCCGCCTGCTGAATTCGAAAACAAGAGGTGGCAGGAAGCCGTCCATAAACCGCGAATTCTTGATCGAGATTAACGTTGTCTTATCGGTCGTGCCCGGATCACGATGATGCGAGTGCGCGACATGTGACACCTCTGTCTGACGGCGCGTTGAGAAGGATCCCTGCAACAGGAGACACGCCGATGTCCGAAACGCGCACCGCGCCGACCGACGACGCACCCGCATGGACGGCAAAGAGCCGAGATGCAGCCGATCGGGCGACTGAAGGACTAATCGATGCCAAAGGCGACCATGTCGTCGGACGGGCTGTCACCATCAACCGACCGGCTGCTGATCTTTACGCCTATTTCCGCGATTTCACCCGCTTGCCGACCTTTATGGAGAATGTCGATCGCGTCGAACTCCTTGGCGGTGGACGCTCGCTCTGGGTGGTGAGAGCGCCCGCTGGACGGACTGTTGAGTGGACTGCGCGCATCACCGAGGAGCGTGAGGGCGAGCTTCTTGCCTGGACGTCCGAGGATGACGCCGACGTCGCTCATTCCGGCCGGATCGAATTCCGCGACGCGGGTCTGCGCGGGACGGTGGTCATCGCGACCATCGCTTATGATCCGCCGGGCGGGACCATTGGCAAGCTCGTCGCCAAGCTTTTCCAGCGCGAACCCGCCATTCAGGCGCGTCGTGATCTGCGGCGCTTCAAGCAGCTCATGGAAACAGGCGAGGTGGCGACGGCCGCCCGCAATGCCCGACAGTTCAGCGAGGAGATGGCCTGATGCGTGCGCTCACCTGGCATGGGAAGCATGACGTCCGCGTCGATACGGTCGACGACCCCGAGATCCTCAATCCGCGCGACGCGATCATCAAGATCACCTCGACGGCCATCTGCGGCTCAGACCTGCATCTCTATGACGGCTATATTCCGACGATGCAGGCGGGCGACATCCTCGGCCATGAGTTCATGGGCGAGGTGGTTGAAACAGGCTCTGGCTCTACCCTGAAGAAGGGGCAGCGGGTGGTCGTGCCCTTCACCATCGCGTGCGGCGCCTGCTACCATTGCGGCAAACATCAATATTCCGCCTGCGACAACGGGCTTCCCGCCGACAATCAGGACATCGCGCAGGAACTGTACGGGCAGCCCATGTCCGGCCTGTTCGGCTACAGTCACATGACCGGCGGCTATGCGGGCGGGCAAGCGGAATATGTCCGGGTGCCGTTCAGCGATGTCGGGCCGATCGTCATCCCCGATGGGATAGAGGACGAGAAAGTGCTCTTCCTCTCCGACATCCTGCCGACCGGCTGGCAGGCTGCGGAATATGCAGGGATCGAGCCCGGCGACACGGTGGCGGTGTGGGGCTGCGGCCCGGTTGGGCTTTTCTCGGTGCAATCGGCCTTCCTGATGGGTGCGGAGCGGGTGATCGCAATCGACCATTTCCCGCACCGACTGGAACTGGCGAAGCGCTTCGGTGCGGAGACGATCAACTATGAGGTGAGCGCAACCTATGAGGCGCTGATGGAGATGACCGGCGGCATCGGCCCGGATGCCGTCATCGACGCGGTCGGCCTCGAAGCGCACGGTTTCTTCGGCGATAATGTGATCGACCAGATCAAGAAATCCACCTTCCTCGGCACGGACCGCATCCACTCTGTCCGTCAGGCGATCCTTGCCTGTCGCAAGGGCGGACGGATGTCGATGCCCGCCGTCTACGGCGGCTTCGTCGACAAGTTCCCGCTCGGCGCCTTCATGGAAAAGGGACTGACGCTTCGGACCGGGCAGACCCATGTGCAGCATTATATGCCCGCGCTGCTCCAAGCGATCCTGGAGGAGAAGATCGACACCACCTTCCTGATCTCCCACCGCCTGCCACTGGAGCAGGCGCCGGATGGCTATCGCATGTTCCACGACAATCAGAACGAAGTGACGAAGGTGGTGCTGAAGCCCGGCCTCGCCGTCGCCGCCAAATAGGAGAGATACCATGGCCGACAAATTCGCGATCGTCACCGGCGCCTCGACCGGCATCGGCTTCGAGCTCGCCCACCTCGCCGCCGCCGACGGGTATGACCTGCTGATTGTCGCTGACGAGCCGCTGATCGAAAGTGCCGGCGCGGACTTGCGCGGGCATGGCGTGGACGTGCAGTCCGTCGAGGCGGATCTCTCGACCTTCGATGGCGTCGACAAGCTGCTCGCCGCCGCCGGGAGCCGGCCTGTCGACATACTCTGCGCCAATGCCGGGCATGGCCTCGGCCATGGATTCCTCGATCAGTCGCCCGCCGACTGGCGCCATGTGATCGACACCAACGTCGTCGGAACACTCTATCTTCTTCAGAACGTGTTGAAGCCGATGACAGCGCGCAGCGAGGGCAAGGTGATGATCACTGGCTCGATCGCGGGCTTCATGCCGGGCACCTATCAGGCGGTCTATAACGGCACGAAAGCCTTCATCGACAGCTTTGCCGACGCCTTGCGAGCTGAGCTGGAGAATGATGGCCATGACGGGGTCACCATCACCACGCTGATGCCCGGCGCGACCGAGACCGAATTCTTCGACCGTGCGGGCATGAGCGACACCAGCGTCGGCACCGCGAAGAAAGACGATCCCGCCAAGGTCGCGAAGGACGGCTGGACGCACATGATGAACGGCGGCGGCGACATCGTCTCGGGCTGGAAGAACAAGCTCCAAGCTGCCGCCGCACACGTCCTGCCGCACTCCGTCACGGCGGCAATGCATAAAAACATGGCTGAGCCTGGCTCGGGATCCTGATGCTGCCCCGGCCCAGGCTACCAACTCGATGCTGGCATCCATCGGGGAAAGCGAGACGTATTGATATCTTCGGCCCGACCTTCACGGCGCAGGGCGTGGCGTAGTTGAGACACGCCGGCAACTCTTATCCGAACTTTGAGTCGGAGGCTGATCGAGTAAGCCTTCTAGGTGGCGTCCCTCACGATCGCGCAGGTATGAGATGTGGCGGATGGTCACCGGATGCGAAAGCTGTTCGGATTGTGAGGGCGTTTGCCGTTGCGAAACCGAGCGCGGTGTTATCGAAGACGCACCACGTCTCCAAGCCGGCCGCCGCCTCCGCTGCGAGCGTCGCGCGCATCGCTTCGAGCGTGTCGGGCTCGTAATTGGAATAGTAGATCTTCGGCGAGCCATGAAGCCGGTGATAGCGAATATCCCGCCAACCTCCCGGAAGGCCGGCGCTGTGGACGATGGCAGGGTCGGCGGCGACACGGGCGACGCCCAGCCCATCGAGCATCGTCTCGGCGTCCTTCTCGAACCAGCTTGCGTGACGCGGCTCGCAGATAAGCCGGCAGGGCACAGCGTCGCCAATGGTGGTGAAGAGCCGGAGCACCCGGTCCACATCGTAGGCGAGGCTGGGCGGAAACTGGATCAGGACGATGCCGAGTTTCCGGCCGAGGCCTTTCACCTCATCCGCGAACCGGGCAACCTCGGCCTCGCGCTCACCCGGGTGGCGGGCGTGCGATATCGTCTTCGGAAGTTTGACCGAGAAAAGGAAGTCGTCGCCGACGGCGGCTGCCCATCGCTCGTACGTGGCTCTTCGATGCGGCCGATAGAAGGACGAGTTGATCTCCACGGCGTTGAACCGCGCGGCGTATCGCTCGAGTTGGGAACCGTCGGACGAGAAAGCTTCCCGGTGCTCGGCGCGGATGCTCCAGCCGGCCGTTCCGATCAGCGGCTGTCGCACGTCCATCCTAAAGGTCGGGTAGCGATTGGTCGGCCCGGCCCCAGCCGGCGAGCGCCTTCGAGGATGCGCGCTTCACCAGCTCCGCCGCGTCGCCGATGTGGAAGCGGGCGGGGGTTTGGATCGTCTCCATTTCCTGCCAGCTGATGGGTGCCGCGACCGGCGCACCCGGTCTGGCGCGCGCGCTATAGGGCATGACCGCGGTCGCGCCGCGCTGATTGCGCAGATAGTCGACGAAAATCCGGCCCTTGCGCTGTGCCTTCGGCAGCGCGGCCGTGAAGTTCTTAGGATCGCTTTGCGCGACAGCCTGCGCGAGACGGTGCGCGAAGTCCTTTACTTCGGGCCATTCGGCGCGGGGGACGAGGGGCGCGATCACGTGCACGCCCTTGCCGCCGGTTATCATCGGGAAGGTCGCGAGGCCGATCTGCTGCAAAATGTCGCGGAAATGAAAGGCCGCCGTGCGGACCGCTTCGAAGTCGAGACCTTCGTCGGGATCGAGATCGAACACGAGGCGATCGGCCTTTTCCACATCTTCGATGCGCGCTCCCCAGCCATGGAACTCGATGGTTCCCATCTGGACGCAGGTGACAAGCCCATCGGCGTCGTCGACATAAAGATAGGGCTCCTCGTGGCCGTCCTTCTCGGCAATGCCGACATGATGGACATGATCGCCGAAGCTGCCGGCGTCGTGCTTCTGGAAGAAGCATTTCTTGGCGCGTCCCTGTGGGCAGCGAACGAGACTGATCGGGCGGCTGCCCGCCCACGGCAACATAATCTCGGCGACCGCAGCATAATGGTCGGCAAGCTGTCCCTTGGTGATGTGTGTCTCGGGATAGATGACGCGGTCGCGGTTGCTGACCTTGACATTGCTGGTCGCGGGTTCGGGCAGGGCGGCTGTATGCTGTTCCCGTTCGAGCACGACGGCCTCCGCCTTCTTGTCCTCGCGCAGGCCCAGATAGCTCGGATGCCTGAGCGTCCCTTCATTCGTCATCTCGGTGTAGGCGATCTCGGCGACGAGCGTGGGTTTCAGCCAGTGCGCGCCGCGCACCTCGGCGCGTGGTGCCTCGACCGTCTCGGTCTTATGCTCGAGCGGCGACATGATCTCCATGAGTCTGAGCAGCTCGGCCGTGTCGAAGCCGGTGCCGACCTTGCCGGCGTATCGGAGCTTGCCCTCTTCGTGGACACCCAGGATCAGTGAGCGGAACGCGCGGCTCTTGTCGGACGGCGTCCAGCCAACGACGACAAACTCTTGGCGCTTGATGCATTTGGTTTTCACCCAGCTGCCGCTGCGCGAGCCGATATATTTGGCCGTGGCGAGCTTCGAGATGACGCCTTCCAGCCCAGCGTCGCAGAAGTTGTGGAGCAGCTTCTCACCGTTTCCCTGGATGTGATCCGAGTACCGCATCACGGTCGACTTCGGCGGCAGGATCGACCTCAACCTCTCCTTCCGTTCGAGCAGCGGAAGGTCGGTCAGATCCTCGCCGTCCAGCTCGAGCAGGTCGAAGGCGAAATAGTCGATGGTGGCGGGTGCACCCTTGAGCGCGCCCTGCAGGGCCTGGAAGCTGGAGCGCCCGTCCGCGTCGAGCACGACAGCCTCGCCATCGATCAGGGCGCTCTTCACCTTGAGCCGCGTGGCTTCCGCGACGATCGTCGGGAACCGATCCGACCAGTCGAGGCCCGAGCGGGTATAAGCGCGCGCTTCACCGTCACCGACAGCCACCAGCGTGCGGTAGCCGTCATATTTCATCTCGTGGATCCAGCGATCGCCTGCCGGAACGCTATCGACGAGCGTCGCCAGTTGGACGGGTCGGAAGGGCGGCGGCCTCGAAATCGGTCCTGTTGTCTTCGATGCAGCGGCTCCCGTCGGCTCGGGTGAGGGCCGCGTCGCACGAGCGGACTTACGTTTCGGCTTCTTGCCGGCGGCGATCTCCGCCATGCTGAGACCGCTCTGCACGCCAGTCAGATGCGTGTCGACGAGATCGTCGGAGCCTGCGGAATACTCGTCGGCAACCTTGCGGAGCAGCCAGTTCTCGCTCTTCTCCTTTCCGCGGGGCTTGAGCCGAATCATGATCCACTCTCCCTTCATCCTGTGCCCATGCAGGATGAAGTGGAGATGCCCTTCGGCGAGCGTCTTGCGGGGATCCTTGCCGGCGATCGGCTCCCACGTGCCTGTATCCCACAGCATCACCGTCCCGCCGCCATACTGCCCCTTGGGGATGGTGCCCTCGAAGGTTGCGTAATCGAGCGGATGATCCTCGGTCCGCACCGCCAGGCGCTTGTCTTCAGGATTGAGGCTGGGCCCACGCGTGACCGCCCAGCTTTTCAGCACGCCGTCGAGTTCGAGCCGGAAGTCGTAGTGCAGGCGCGTTGCCTCGTGCTTCTGGACGAGGAAGCCGTTGCCCGATGTCGGCTTCGTCGCGCCCGACGGCTCGGCCGTCTTGCTGAAGTCGCGCTTCGCCCGATAGGTCGCGAGCGTGTCGGCGGCATCGGTGTCGGACTTGGTCGAGCGGCGTGCCATGGCAGCACTTTCAACAGTGGAGCTTGTCAGCGTCAATTCGTCTGGGCGTCCCGGCGTTCCGTCGGACGATCCTCATGTAATGATCGCGTTCAGCTCTGATGGGCGAAGTTCGCAAGCCAGTTGGTCCATCGTGCATTGCCGGGGGGCCTTGTCGGGTCGCCATCGCACCAATTTTGTCCCATGGCGGAACCGGTTTGCGGTGACCTGATCGTAGAGGACCTCGACGACGAGCTCAGCACGCAGCGGTTCCCATTCACTGGCTTTGCCGTTGTTCCATCGACTGGGACCTCCCGGCGCCTTGCCGGTGAAGCCCGGTGTCGCGATAAGTGCTTCGAGCCTCGCCGCAAGCGCCATTCGCTCATCGTCTGCAATGCCGGAGGTGAAGCCGACATGGTCGAGCTTGCCCTCTCCATCGTAGAGGCCGAGCAGTAACGAACCGACGCCGCGACCGTCCTTCGCGCGCCGGAATCCGCCAACGACACAATCGGCCGTGCGGCGTTGCTTGACCTTGAGCATCGCGCGTTCACCCGGGCGGTAGGGCTCGTTAAGCGCCTTCGCCACAACGCCGTCGAGTGCGCCGCCCGCCGTTTTCAGCCACGCCTCCGCATCCGAGCGATGGAGGCTGCAGGGCGAAAGCAGGAGGGAGGGAAATCCGTTCTTCACATGAAATGCTTCGAGCCGCTCACGGCGCTCGGACAGCGGATCGCCGGCCAGGTTGCTCGTACCGAGATGGAGACAGTCGAACATGATGAGCTGGGCGGGCGTTTCGCGGGAGAGCCGCCTGATGCGGCTTTCTGCCGGATGAAGCCGTGCCTGTAGCGCGTCGAAGGACAGCACGTCTCCGACGGGCACGACCAGTTCTCCGTCGACTACAAATCGATCGTCCGTCGTCTCAGCGATGAGCGCCACGATCTCCGGAAAATATCGGGCGAGATCCTTGCCCGATTTCGAGAGGATGTCGACCGCGTCGCCCTGTCTGCGGACGATGGCGCGGAAACCGTCCCATTTAGGCTCGAACTGCCAGTCTCCCTCCGTCGGAAGTTCACCCACGAGCTTCGCCTCCATGGGTTCGGGCATGGGAATGGAAGCCGCCATGGAGATCCTTTCTCACGCGTTCCAGCATCGGATCGAGCCGTCGGGAAATCAACGCGCCGCAAGACGTTTCGGGCGTATGCCATCGAGCGTCATCCGCACCTTCGTCTACGATAAACGCACGCGCGCACTCGACGTGCTGTTCGTCAGCGGACTGCGCTATCGCTATTCAGACGTCCCCGAGGATGTAGCGCTCGGCCTCGCGGCCGCGCCCTCCAAGGGCGTCTATTTCAACGATCACATTCGTGATCATTATCTGTTCGAGCGCCGACGGGGCAGGGCGTAGTCCCCGTCTTGGAACGTGCTATGCCGCTCGAGGATTGATACGCCGGACCCTCTTCGAAGGCGCAGCACATGGCGGCACGACCTTATTGGCGCGGACAGATCCGGCTCGCTCTCGTCTCGATCCCCGTTGAAATCTACTCGGCAACGAAAAGCGGCGCCACGATCGCCTTCCATCAGATCTACGAGCCGACTGGCCAGCGCATCAAATATGAGAAGGTTGCGCCTGGTGTCGGGCCCGTCGATGTCGACAAGATCGTCAAGGGCTTCGAATATGAGAAGGGCGAATATGTTCTTCTGGACGAGAAGGAGATCGAGGGCGTCAAGCTGGAGAGCAAAAAGACGCTCGAGCTGACCCAGTTTGTCGACAGCCACGACATCGACCCGATCTACTTCGAGAAGCCTTATTACGTCGTCCCTGCCGATGATCTTGCCGAGGAGGCGTTCATCGTGCTCCGCGAAGCGCTCCGCCGCACGCATAAGATTGGCCTTGGCCAACTCGCCATGCGCGGGCGCGAATATGTCGTCAGTATCAAGGCCTGCGGCCGCGGCATGGTCATGGAGACGCTCCGCTATGCCGACGAGGTCAACAAAGCGGCGAGCTATTTCCGCGACATCGGCGATGGAACGCCGGACGACGACCTTCTCGATCTCGCCGAGACGCTGATCGACAAGAAGACGGGCAAGTTCGATGCGAGCGATTTCCACGATCGCTATGTCGACGCGCTCAAGGACCTGATCGAGCGAAAGAAGAAGGGCAAGACGGTCACGATCGAGGAGGACAAGGGCAGCGACCCTCGTGGCTCCAACGTGGTCGACCTGATGGCGGCGCTGAAGAAGTCGCTCGGCACCAGCGGCGGATCGGGCGCGGGCGCGAAAGCGCCGGCGAAGAAGCCCGCGGCGAAGAAGGCTGCAGCTGCAAAGAAGACCCCAGCCAAGCCGGCCGCTAAGGCGCCGGTTCGCAAGCGCGCCTGATCGGCGCGACGGTGACGCGCGATCCGACCACAACCGCCTCGGACGATGCCATTGCTTTCGCCGAGGGCTCCATCACGATGTGGGCCAATCTCCTGACGTTGATGGCGACGCATATGCGCGACCAAGGCCTGTCGCGGTCCGAAATACTCGACATGCTCACGATCCTCCATGACACCAATCAGGCGACGATCCGTTCACCGCGCGCCAGGGCATCGGCAGCGACCCATCTGATGGCGGTCTATACCGCCCTGGAGACCGGGTAAGCCGCGGCTGGCGCGACAATGATGTTCCACGAGAGAGTTTGGCTGAAACAGGCATCTCGTTGATCGAGCCTTGTGCGGCGTCGGGCGTATGCTCGAAGGGGCCGACTGTCCGCCTATGATGGCTGCGAAAGGCGAATCAAATCATGGGCTTATGTTCTAGTGATCGCCAGTGCGCGGGACCGATTAGCCCGCCTGAACGTTTTTATGCGCGAAGTTCGTGAGCGTCGTCCCACGAAATTCACGATCGTGGGTCTGCCATCGGCAAGCCTTTGAGAACCTCCAACAATCCGACAGGGGATCGTATGGATAAGCGCGACACGACGCGGCGTCAGATGATGGCGACAGCAACCCTCGGCATGGCCGCCGTCGTAGCAAGCCCTGCATCAGCGCAGACAGGTTCTGGAGAGCAGGCTCGCGGCGGCAAGCAGAATCCACGGGACAAATATCCCAAGCCGCCGTTCAAATCACAATCGCAGGCATGGCCGGGACTGGCCAGTCGGATGGATCCGCGGCCTGACCATGGTGAAACAAGCTATGTGGGTTCGGGCCGGTTGCGCGGTCGAAAAGCGCTCATCACAGGAGGCGACTCCGGCATGGGTCGAGCGGCTGCGATCGCTTTCGCACGCGAAGGGGCGGACGTCGCCATCAACTATCTGCCCGAGGAAGAGCCGGATGCCGTCGAGGTCGTCGAGCTCATTCGTCGGGCCGGACGGAAGGCTGCCGCCATCCCGGGCGACATCCGTTCAGAAGCTTTCTGCAATCAGCTGGTTTCACAGGCAGCCGCCGCTCTTGGCGGCCTCGACCTTCTCGTTTGCAACGCGGCCCGGCAGCAATCCATTCCTTCGATCCTCGATCTGACGACCGAGGAGTTCGATCGGACGATGAAGACGAACATCTACGCGCCCTTTTGGATCATCAAGGCAGCGCTTCCGCATTTGGAGCCGGGCTCGACGATCATCGGCACCACCTCCGAGCAGGCCTACAACCCCGACCCTGATCTCTACGCCTATGCGCAGACCAAGGCCGCGACGATGAACTATGTCAAATCGCTGGCGAAACAACTTGCTCCGAAGGGCATTCGTGTGAACGGCGTTGCGCCGGGCCCGATCTGGACGCCCCTGCAAGTCTCGGGCGGCGCGAGCCAGGGCAAGCTCGTCACCTTTGGAGCGACGGCACCTCTTGGTCGGCCCGGCCAGCCCGCCGAACTTGCCGGCATCTTCGTCAGGCTTGCGGAAGACGATGGGAGCTACACCACCGGCAATATTTATGGCGCGGGTGGCGGCCAAGGTCAGCCTTGAGGAGTGATGGCAATGAGGTTGATGGCACTGACGAAGGCCGCCCTGCTTGCGACTTTGGCGCTCGCCCCGGCGGCGGCTCAACAGCCGGGATCGCGACAGACGCGTGAATTCATCAAGGCGGCGGGAGAAGCCGACACGTTTGAGATCATGGAAGCGTATACGGCGCTTGCGCAGAGCTCCGATCCGCAGATCATCGCCTTCGCCCATCAAATGATCCAGTCGCATGGCGAGACAGGTCGCCAGTTGCGCGCGGCCGCGGAGCGCGCCGGCCTTGAGCCACCATCGAACGGCATAAACACCGGGCAATCGCCGTTCCTCGCCGCGCTTCAAAGTCTGCGGGGTCGTGAGTTCGACAAAGCCTACTGGAAGCAACAGGCGCTTGCCCATCGTTCCGCGTTGATCGTCGCTCAAGCCTATGCATCGACCGGTGATGCGCCCGTGATCCGTGAGGCGGCGGCCTCAGCCGTTCCGATCATTCAATCGCATCTGGCGATGGCGGAACAGATGTTGTCGAAACTGGAAGGCGGGCCGTGACCTGGCCGGCATGGGCCGCTGGATATCGAGCCGCGACAGATCTCGAAGGTTAGTGTCTTTCGTGTAACAGCGGTCGTCCGCCGCGTTGTGGTGCGCAATAATGCCTCATGGTGGAGAAATGTGGACGTGAGAGACCGACCCGTCGGTGCCCGCGCTCACTGGCCGCCCATGGCTAGCGAAGTTGACCGCAAATGGAGAGTATTTTGGGCTTTCGACCGCCCACATGCGCGAATATGCGTTATGAGTGGCGAAGGATGGGGCCACGAGCGAGCGCTTCAAACATCGCGACCAGGCATTCGACATCATGAAGAAAAACATGGACGGCATTGCTGACCGGACGTGGGCTTTTGAACCCAGCCGCTCAGCGGTCCGGATGCACCCAGATGGTGTCTTCCATCTCTCCAATGAACAGCTGACGCGCTCCGGCGAAACTGGGCTCAGATCGCTAAGAAGGTAAAGTGTCCTAAAAAAACCATCGTCCAACTGCTCGTTATGGATCAAGAACGATTATTGGCCGTTTGGGATTCATTCGTGGCGATGCTGCGAAGTCAAGCTCAGTAACGGAGGTGGATATGCCGATCCTGCTTTGGCTCCTGGGAGTTCCAATTCCAGTCATCCTGATCCTGCTGCTCCTCTGGCACTAAGGAGCCTCAAGATGGCAACAGCTTTCAACCGAGAGCTCCGTGATGGTGCGGTGGAGACTGACCGCTCCGCCGTCAGCTGGGCGTCGATCTTTGCCGGTGCGGCGGTCGCGATAGCGACGACGCTGATCTTCATTGCACTCGGCTCCGGCCTTGGTTTCGCCGCCGCATCCCCCTGGCCCGGTGCTGCCCCTGCCGCCGCCAAGTTCGCTATCGGCATAGGCGTTTGGCTCATCGTGACCCAATGGCTCTCATCGGCGCTCGCGGGTTATATCGCGGGTCGTCTGCGCACTCGCTACACAGGCATCCACACTAAGGAAGTCTTGTTCCGTGACACCGCGCACGGACTTCTTGCCTGGGCGGTCTCGACGGCGATTGTCGGGGCGGTCGCGTTCAGCGTTACAACCTCCGCGACGAGTTCGGCCGCAAGCGCCGCCTCGGCTTCGGTTGACTATGCGAGCGGCGTGATGCTTCGAACCGCGCGACCCAATGGGGCGGCGTCGGCCGAGGTCCGAAGCGAGATCGCACGGCTGCTCGCACGTGGCGACGATTTGCAGACCAGCGATCGGAGCTATCTAGCGCAGGAGGTCGCGAGCCAGACGGGCCTATCGACCGCCGATGCGCAACAGCGAGTCGACGCGGCGGTGACGTCGGTTCGCGAAGCAGCTGACAAGGCGCGCAAGGCTTCGTCGGTGCTGGGTTTCTTCACTGCGCTCTCAATGCTCATCGGCGCGTTCATCGCCAGCGCAAGCGCCGGTTATGCCGGGAACCTCCGCGACGAGCATGGTGATCGCGAGCGGCAGCTCTGATCGCTTGAACCTATTAGTATTAAGCCGGGCAGCTGAAGGTGCTGCCCGGCTCATTGTGCGAGCCCGATCGATACATCGCGAGATAACATTGATCGAGGTTAGGTCTTTGTAAATCGACGAAACTCTTAAGGCGCTCGGGTGTTCTCTGGGCCGCCCCGGATCGTGTTGCGCATTTTCTGGACGAAGCGAGACCGCGTTCCTTTTGGCTGCGAGAGATCAGCATGGAGAACACGATGTGCTGCCCGATGATGCCGGCTCACGTTCACCCCTTCGTTATCCCTGCCACAGGCGGTTGGGCGCGGCGGATCATCTCTTCTCCTCCATACCAAGATCTTTTGTTTGCCATGGGGAGGGTGGAAGCATGATGCGCGACGATAGCCGCCCTCCCAGAACCGCCAACCTCTTCCCATGGCGTTCTCCTGCGGAGGACGCCCTTACCAAAGCCCTTTATGAGCGCGTTAGTGACGTCATGTTCCCTTGCGTTGGTGCGAAAGCCGCGCTTGCGCGTGGGACGCTCGATGTCTTGGCTGCGCGCGACATAACAAGCGCGTGGGATGATGTTCGCATCCACGATCGCTTGCTCGGGTTCGCGAAAAGCTTTCGCGCACAGCCCGGACTCTTCCGAAGCCTGGCGGTCGTGTTTGAGGCTCCAGACGATCTTTCGGAAGATCGCTTTGAGAAGCAGCTTTGGACGCGCGCGCAGTCGCTGTCGGACAAGGATATCTGGCGTGGCCAGACCTATGACCATACCGTGAGCACCGATCCGACCGATCCTCATTTCTCGCTCTCCTTCGGCGGTGAAGCTTTCTTCGTTGTCGGGCTGCACCCGCGAGCCAGCCGTCCCGCGCGCCAATTTCCGCATCCGGTGATGGTCTTCAATCTGCACGCTCAATTCGAAACCCTTCGCGCTCAAGGCAAGTATGAGACCATGCGCGAGAAGATCATGGTGCGCGACGAAGCCTTGGCTGGCTCTCGCAATCCCATGCTCGCCCGCCACGGAACCATCAGCGAGGCGCGTCAATATTCCGGGCGCATTGTCGACGACGAGTGGCAGTGCCCATTTCGATACAAGGGGAATGTATGACTGACGTGCAGGTCATCCCGGAACGGAGCGGGACAGCTTTCAGGCTCGCCCAAGGCGACCGTCTCGTCGTGATCGACCCTCGTGGCGAGCAAGTCGCCGATCTTTTGGCGTTCGACGCCGAGGATATCAACGAGGTCATTTCCTCTGGGCGCACCCTCGATTACGCGGAAACAATCTACCTCACGACCGGGGACAAGCTTTATTCGAACCGGTCGCGCGTCATGCTTGTGATCGAGGAAGACATGGTCGGGCGGCACGACTTCCTCCTTACGCCGTGCTCCACAGACACCTTTCTGCATTTCTATCCGGACCTTCCTCGGCATCGCGGCTGTTTCGGGAACCTGGCCGAAGCCTTGGCGCCGTTTGGGATCGAGCCGTCACGGATTCCCGTCGCCTTCAATTGCTTCATGAACGTGCCGGTCGATGGCAAAACGGGAAAATTGAAGGTGCTGCCCCCGATTAGCAAAGCGGGCGACCGCATCGTCTTTCGTGCCGAACGCGATCTCATCATCGGTCTGACCGCTTGTTCCGCGCCGGACTCAAACGGCGGCTCTTTTAAACCCATCCATTATCAGATCCTGCCCGCGGTAGCCTCTTCGCAGGAAAGCGCTGCCGCCGTCGGCATCTCCTGACGAAAACGCTCCGGACATTGTTCTGCCAAGCCGCCAAATTCTCCGAGGACCGATTGTGGAAAACTATCAGCTTGTCGCCCCTCGAGATCTGGCCGACGCCGCGGCGGCTTATGAGCCAAAAGCCGAGCCGTTTCGCGGAATCGCGGTTCTCGAACGGGCGATCTATCGCGGTGCCAACATTTTCAGCCGCCGCGCCATGGTCCGAATTCGAGTTGACTTAGGACCCTTGGAGACGCGGCCGACGGACACGCTGCCGGAATTCGTGTCTGACCTCTTGGCCCTCTTGCCCGGCCTTGAGCGGCATCACTGCAGTTTGGGACATAGTGGCGGTCTGGTCGAGCGCCTGAAGCATGGAACCTGGCTCGGCCATGTCGCGGAACATGTCGCGATCGAATTACAGTGCCTGGCGGGCATGCCCGTCACGCGGGGCAAAACCCGTTCGGTCGCCGGCCGCGACGGTGTATACGATGTTCTCTTCGAGTATCGCGACGAGCAGGCCGCCTTGCTCGCCGGCCTCCATGCCCTCCAACTCGTGACCAGCCTGTTGCCACCAGGCCTTCGTGGCCTGTCCGGCCAGCGCCTGCTGCCCTCCAGTGCCGTTGGTCCGGAGAATGGGCTCGAGGCGATCATCGCCGAGATCGTCAGCGTATCGCGCAAGTCTGCCCTCGGCCCCAGTACGCAGGCCATTGTCGACGCCGCCCGGCGCCGTGGTATCCCTACGATCAGGCTCGATGACCGCAGCCTGATCCAGCTTGGCTATGGACGACGCCAGAAGCGCATTCGAGCCAGCGTGACCGGCCAGACCTCGCATGTTGCCGTCGAGCTGGCGGGCGACAAGCAGCTGACCCGCGAGCTCCTGCGTGCGGCCGGGCTGCCGGCGCCACGGGGCGTCGTGACCCGAACCGTGGATCAGGCACGCCTGGAGGCGTAGCGGCTGGCCAAGCCGCTCGTGGTGAAGCCGCTGAATGCGAACCATGGGCGCGGTGTGACGCTTCACATCACCGACGATGACCAGCTTGTGAGCGCCTTCACCGCCGCGCGCGCGCACTCGACGCGCGTGATCGTAGAAGAGCAATTGTCGGGTGACGATTATCGCTTTCTCGTCGTGGGTGGGAAGGTGGTGGCGGTCGCGCGACGCAAGCCCGCGTCCATCATCGGAGATGGCGTCCATACGGTCGTGGCCTTGGTCGCTCGGGAAAACGAGGATCCACGGCGCGGAGCGGGCCACGAGAATGTGTTGACCAAGCTCCAGATCGATCCGGCGACCGAGCGTGTCCTGGCGGGACAGGGGCTAGCACCGTCGTCGATCCCGGAAGTGGGACGGCTCGTGTTGCTGCGCGACACGGCGAACCTCTCAACCGGCGGAACGGCAGAAGACTGCACCGAGAGCGTCCATCCCGACACGATGTTCCTCATGGAGCAGGTCGCGGCAACGATCGGACTCGATGTGGCCGGTATCGACTTCCTTTCCCCCGACATTACGCGCCCGATCGCGGAGACGGGCGGGGGTGTCGTCGAGGTCCGGGTCTACGCATGCATCTTGCACCTTCAGCGGGCGAGCCCCGCGACGTCGCGGCTCCCATCGTCGATCTTCTCTATCGACGCGCCAGCGCGAGCCGAATACCGATCGTCGCCATTACTGGAACCAACGGAAAATCGACCACTGCCCGCACGGTAGCGCGGATCTTGCGCGAGGACGGCAAAACAGTCGGCCTCACAACAACCAGCGGGATCTATATTGGCGATCGGTTGATGCGGGCAGCGGACGCGAGCGGTCCCAAAAGTGCGCGCATGGTGCTTACCAACCCGACGGTCGACGCGGCGGTGCTCGAAACCGCGCGGGGCGGTATTTTGCGAGAAGGTCTGGGCTTTGATCGATGCGATGTCGGCTGCGTGCTGAACGTCACCGAGGATCATCTCGGCATCAAGGGCATCAACAGCGTCGAGGATCTCGCCAACGTCAAATCGGTGGTGGTGGAGGCGGTCGCGCGCCGTGGCGTCAGCGTTCTGAACGCGGACGATCCGCTGACCCGTGCCATGGCGCGGCACGCCAGAGGGAGCCTCTGCTGGTTCTCCATGGCGGGACGGACTGCATTTCTGGACGAGCACATTGCGGCCGGCGGCATGGCCGTGGCCTGCGAGAAGGTCCAAGACGTCGATCAGATTGTCCTTTATCGCCATGGTGAGCGTGAGATTGTCATGGCCGTGCGGGATATCCCAGCGATGCGGAATGGTGACGCAGCCTTCAACACCGAGAACGCCTTGGCGGCTACCGCAATGGGCGCCGCGCTGGATGTTACTCCTTCTATCATTGCGGCCGCCCTATTGGGCTTTTCGACGACATTCGAAGAGAGTCCCGGACGCCTCAACATCGTCGACCGTCACGGCATCACCGTGATCGTCGACTATGCTCATAATCCGGCTGCCGTGACGGCGCTTGGGCGCTTTCTGGAGACGTTGCGCCGGCCGGGCCGCCGCATGATCGGGACGTTCAGCGTCCCCGGAGATCGTCGCGACGAGGATCTGGTGGGCATGGGGACGCTCGCGGCATCGATTTTCGATGAGCTGGTTTGCCGGGAAACGCCGGACGGTCGGGGGCGGCCGCGTGGCGAGATCAATGCGCTTATGTCGCGCGGCGCCATCGCCGGAGGATTTCACCCCGAGCAGGTTCACCGCATCGTTGAAGAGGCGGAAGCCACGATCTTCAGCCTCCGTTTGGCGAGGCCCGGCGACGTGGTCGTGCTCAGCCCAAGCCAGGTCAATCTCGTGTGGGAGATTGTGACGAACTTCGTGCCCGATTGGGCGAGTGCCACGCCTGTCAATGTTGACGCACATGGGTGAGGCACGCTGGTCTCTGATCGTCCATGGGGGCGCCCGCACGATCGAGCCGTCGCAGGAGGCCGCCAATCGCCAAGGCTGTCTGCGCGCGGCTGAGGCGGGCGCGGCAATCCTGCGCAGCGGAGGAAGTGCGCTCCAAGCCGCCGAGCACGCTGTGCGGATGCTGGAAGATGACACCACGTTCAACGCCGGTAGTGGGTCCGTACCGACGCTCGACGGGACCGTCGAGATGGACGCCGCGATGATGGACGGCGGCACGCTCGAGGTCGGCGCGGTTGCGGCGATACGCCGCGTGCGCAACCCCGTCAGCGTCGCACGCCTTCTGCTCCAGGAAGGGACCGTATTGCTTGTTGGAGAGGGGGCGAACGCCTTCGCCGACGAAAAGAATATCCCGCGCGCCCACGTTCCTTCAGCGATCCGGAGCGGTCGCCAGCACGACACCGTGGGGTGCGTGGCGTTTGATGCTCATGGACAGATCGCGGCTGCAACATCAACAGGAGGCCTTTCCGGGCAACGAGCGGGGCGTGTTGGCGATGCCCCCATTCCAGGATGCGGATTTTATGCGGACAGCCACGCGGGCGGCGTTGCCATCTCGGGCGACGGCGAGAGCATCATGCGGATACTCCTGGCCGGTCGAGTGATGGAGCAACTCAAGGTCTCGTCACCCCAGGCGGCGGCCGCCTTAGCGTTGCGGCACATGGACAGGGTCGGCGGCGAGGCGGGTATCATCGCGCTCAACGAGCAAGGCTCTTTCGGTCTCGCGCATAACAGCGACCACTTCGCCGTTGGGCTCGCAGCGAGCTGGCTGCCTGCGCCGCGATCGGGCGTTCACCAATCCGACTTCGAGGATCTGATCTGAATGATCGACACACCTGGCCCGATCATCGCCATCGGCGGTCACGAGGATAAGACGGGAGAGAGGCTCATCCTCAAGGAAGTGGCGAAGCGGTTAGGCGAGGGCCGATTGGTTATCGCCACGGTCGCCAGTCATGAACCAGAGGGCTATTTCGACTCCTACAAAGCGGCCTTTGCTGCGCTCGACGTGACCAATCTCGTTGAACTCTACGTCAATGAGCGGGGGGAAACGCGGTCGGAAAAAACCCGGGACATCCTTTCGGGCGCAGCCGGAATTTTCTTCACAGGTGGCGATCAATTGCGCATTTCGAGCCAGATCGGCGACACGCCCGTGGAAGAGATGGTCTGGGAAATTCACCGCAGGGGTGGTCTAGTGGCAGGAACATCGGCCGGCGCTTCGGTCATGAGCGAGACCATGCTGGTTCGTGGATCGAGCGGCGAATCCCATCGGATCGGCGATCTCAACATGGCGCCAGGACTCGGCCTGATTTCCGACGTCATCATCGATCAACATTTTGCCGAGCGTGGCAGGATTGGTAGGTTGTTGGGCGCGGTTGCGCAAAACCCTCGCGTGCTCGGCATTGGCATTGACGAGGATACCGCGATCGTCGTGGAAGACGGCGCGTTTACGGTTGTCGGCTCAGGGGCCGTCTATGTCGTCGACGGCACGAATGTCACACATTCCAATATTGCCGAGGCTCGGCATGAGGAAGCCTTGTCCATGTTTGGGGTATGTCTCCACGTCATTGCCGCGGGAGATTGCTTCCATCTTGAGCAGCGTCGACCGCATCTTTCCAAAACGAAGTAGCAGCCGGCCACCGAGCGTAGACCGCGGCCCTCTGCGCCGCGTCTACCGGCCTTTCGCAGGCAAGATGAGCGTCCTGGCGAAGCCGGTGTCTTGCGAACACGATCCTAACGACCAGCCCGCAAGACACCGCTTCTCCGATGGTTCAGGCCTCGGGCTGAGCGTCGAGATCGACGGTCAGTTCGCGCGGCCAATGGCGCAGCGTGCGACAGGCCTGCACGAACGCCTCCGCATCCGCCGCTTCGCCCAGCGGCAGGCAGGCTTCATCAAGATCCTCCGCAATGCCCGCCGCAACGAAGATCGGCTCGGCCTCGGCGCCGATCCCGATGAACTTGCAGTGTGCAAACGCATCCGTGACGAAATCCTTCGCAGCGGCATCGCGTGACAGCAGCTGAGCTCCCTCTGCCGAGACAAGGATCGCCACCGCGTCGAACAGCACAGAGGGGCCGCCGTCGATCTTATTCTTCGCCGCCACCGTCGTCCCGTCCGACAGGGTCACGCCGGCGATCTTGGGCGCCACCACCTCATAGACCGCGCCTTCTGCGTCGATCGCCTCCAGCAAGGCCGCGAAGATGGCCGCATCGGCGCCGTCGCTAAGCAGGATGCCAAGCTTGCGACCCTTGAAGCTGGCCGGTCCGTTCTTGACGATGCTGAGCGTGTCGGAAGTCGGCAGATCCATGATCGTTTCACGCGCGGCGACGGCAGCGGTGGGCAAGGACAGGCCCAGCCCATCGGCCACCGTTGCGGCGAGCGTCGCATCGACGTTCATCAGATGCGACACCACCCGTGAGCGGATGTCGGGGCGCTCCACCTTGGACAGCTCGAACACCAGAGCGTCGCCGATATGCTTTCGCTCGATCGGCGTCTGGCTGACGAGGAACTGCCGCGCCTGGCTGTAATGATCGGCGAAGCTCTCCGAACGCACCCGCTGCTTTGGGCCATCGGCCGTCTCGGCGAAGCTGGTGAAGCCGCGGGCCGGGTCTTCGCGCGGCCCGCCCAGCGTGGCGCCCCAGCTGTTGGGCTCGTAATTGGCGCGCCCCTTGGGATTGCGCATCGCCATATGGCCGTCCTGCTGGAAGTGGGCCATCGGGCATTTGGGCGCGTTGATCGGGATGTGCGTGAAATTGGGTCCACCCAGTCGTTTGATCTGGGTATCGAGATAGGAGAAGTTTCGCCCCTGAAGCAGCGGATCGTTCGAGAAATCAATGCCTGGCGGTACGTTCTGGGTGCAGAAAGCGACCTGTTCGGTCTCAGCGAAGAAATTGTCGACCACCCGGTCCAGAACCAGCCGGCCAATGATGCGAACGGGGATAAGCTCTTCCGGGATCAGCTTGGTCGCATCGAGCACGTCGAAGTCGAAGCTGTCCGCGAAGGCGTCGTCGAAGAGCTGTACGCCCAGCTCCCATTCGGGGAAGTCGCCGCCGTTGATCGCATCCCATAGGTCGCGGCGATGGAAATCCGGATCGGCGCCGTTGATCTTGACCGCCTCGTTCCAGACGACCGATTGCAGGCCCTGCTTGGGTTTCCAGTGGAACTTGACGAAGGTGGACTTCCCCTCGGTATCAAGCAGCCGGAAGGTATGGACGCCGAAGCCTTCCATCGTGCGCAGGGAGCGCGGGATGGCACGGTCGGACATCGTCCACATGATCATGTGGAAGCTTTCCGGCGTCAGGCTGATGAAGTCCCAGAAATTGTCGTGCGCGGTCTGGGCCTGCGGGAAATTGCGGTCGGGCTCCGGCTTGGCGGCGTGGATCAAGTCCGGGAACTTGATTGCATCCTGGATGAAGAAGACCGGGATGTTGTTGCCAACCAGATCCCAGTTACCCTCCTGCGTGTAAAGCCTCACCGCGAAGCCGCGCACATCGCGGGCGAGATCGAACGAGCCCTTGGAGCCGCCGACTGTCGAAAAGCGCACGAAGGCGGGCGTGCGCTCGCCGACACGCTGGAAGATGTCAGCGCGGCTGACGTCGGCAAGGCTGTCGGTCAGTTCGAAATAGCCGTGCGCACCATAGCCTCGGGCATGGACAACGCGCTCGGGAATGCGTTCATGATCGAAGTGGAAGATTTTCTCGCGGAAATGCGCGTCTTCGAGCAATGTCGGGCCACGGGCACCTTGCTTCAGGCTGTTCTGATCGTCGGCGACGGGAATGCCCTGCTGCGTGGTCAGCGTCGCAACGTCACCACCAGCGATCTGGTGGGTGTCGCCACCCTCGGCCTGCGGTTCGCCAAAGGAGCGGGAAATCGCGGCATCATTCGGCAGGGGAGGCGCCTTCTGAGGGGACTCTCCCACACCATCCGCCAAGCCAGGTGATGCCACCTTGCTGACGGATTTGGTTTTGGCGGCTGATTTGGTGGGCTTCTTCGTCGATGCGGGCTGCTTGGCCATCATGGTTCCTCGTCGAGTGTCACCTGTCGGCGGGGATGCCGACCGGATAAGCCGGCCGGGTCACTGCCACGCGATCAGCGAATGACCTGCACAACCCTCAACCGGCCTCCTGGGTTGCTGCTGAATAATTGAACTCGCAGTTGCCGGTATCCTGGCCGGCAAGACGCCGAACGTAGCGGCGGGAACACGAGCCTATCCGCGACAGTTCAAGTCCGGAGCGGGGGCCAACAGAGGGCCATATCCATGTCGATACTCGACAAAATGATTGCAGTAGTGACCCCACCTGAGAGCGAGGAAGCACGAGCAGAGGCGCGTCAGAAGGCGATGTCGGCGGCGAAACCGGGCAACTGGTTATCCCAGATTCTGGATCATCATCGTGAGATTGAAGCCCGCTTTGCCGACCTCCGAGCCGCGACAACAGCCGATGCACGGCGTGTGGCGCAGCAGGAGCTGGCGCTGATTCTGACAGGCCATTCTGTCGCGGAAGAAAGCGCGATTTATCCGGCGCTCGCAGCTGACAAGCAGGTGGGCCATGCCGAGCTTGCTTATCAGGAGCAGTCCGCGGCCAAGATGGAGATGGGCCTGCTTGAGAGGCTGGACCCCTTGAGCCAAGATTATCTCGACAAAGTCGGTCATATCGAGGGAGCTATCGCGCACCACATCTATTCCGAGGAGGCGGACTGGTTCGCCGAGCTCGCCGAGAGTGCAAGCGCGGCGGAACAGGAACGCATGACACGTCGCTACCGCGAGGAATTTGACCGGTACGTCGGGATCGGCGCCATCTGAGGCCTCCAAGCATTACGCTTCCTGTCGACGGGCGCCTCATGTGTGCCAGCGGATGACCAGCCGCCCGTTGGCAGGGACATGGTAATCAATACGATCCGATCCCGCCGGGTGGCCGCGCAGCACGTCGCCGCCAGCCGTCGTGACCGTGACGTGGGGGAGGGAGCGCCTTTTTTCGCGAATGAACCTTAGGCTAGCGATACAGGTCTCACCGCCATCGAGGACGATGCTGAGCGATGTGTCGCCGGTCCTCTCGCTGCCGCGGATGAAATGGTCGCAAAACAATCTAAACGGCGCTCCCTCCACCCGATGGAAGCTGCGCGTGGCGTAAATCATCGCGGCGCCGGCGCCATAAATTTCTTGGCCGACCTGCCCCGGACATTGCCCGTCAGGATAAAGATCCTCCAGCGGGAAAGATAGCGTCCGATCAATGTGGCCGTTGCGATTTTCGGTTGCCAATATCTTAGCCGGCAGCGCGTCCGGATAGTAATACCAACCCCGATCGAGCGCATATTTACAATATTCGGCCACTAGCATGGGCACTGCCGGATCCAAATCCGGTCCGCTCTGATCAAGATAAATTTCGAATGCAGAGAAAGCGTCGAAGCACTCGTAAATCGCCATGTAGGGCGAATCCTGCAGGCACGTGGCGCCGAGGAAGTTGCGGTAATGCACCGCGTGTTCCAGTTCGCTTTCCCATATTTCACAATTGTGGAAAAAGCTGGCGAGATACACGTAGCTCTGCTGCGCGTATGTCTCATCATTGGTGATGCGATAAAGCCGCATACATGCGGCAGCGCCCCAAGCCGTCAGGTTCGCCTGATAGTTGAGGTTGAACCGCATGCCGATCGCGGCATCGATCGCTGCCTTGGCTTCGTCCAGAAATCGCAGATCGCCCGTCAGCTCATGGGCTTGCAACATCACATATGCATAGAGGCCGCCGACGTCGGTTTGTCCCCGGTGGTCGCTGGCCGTCGCGGTGATGATGGAAAAGTCTGTCACTTTGTATTGGATTGGCCATCGATAGCGGAAATGATGAGCCGCCTTGATGCTGAAGTCGATGCAATCAAGGAAGAGTTTCCGCGATGCCGTGTCGCCGGCAAGCGCCATCCGGCCTAGGTTCAGCATCGGGTGATAGAGGTACCAGCTGTCCACGGCGTCGGCGTCCTTGTCGCCCCCGACGTTGGGTAGATAGCGCCTGAGCACTCGCAATTTCGGATCGTAAAAGCGGCGCAAGCCGGCCCGAAGCTCGGCTTCGAGCGGATGCGGCTCGCCGCTCCAACGACCCCAGTCGAATACCGCGGTGAGGACCGACATTTGAACCATCGAGTCCGGATATTCGCTCGCCGTATAGGGGTGGACGTAGCGATGGCCATAGTGACGAATTGTCGCTTCAGGTGCCTTACTCAGATCTTTGAGGGTCAACTCCGTGCGTCGCGTCCAGTCGTGAAATTCGGTAGCGGGCAGCTCGAGCAGCTTATAGGCCTCGCCCAACATCTGGAGGAATTGTCGTGCCGATTCCCGCTCCTCAGAGGGCGCGTTATCCCGAAAAACCAGGATGGCATCCGACAGCGTAATCTCGACGTCCGCGGCGAGGGGTTGGGATGGCGGCGTCCCCGATTGCGCCGGTGTCGGCAGGAGATAACCGAGCTCCGGCCACAGGCCGCCCACAGCCCCATCCGGACTGGTTTTGGTGGCCCGATAATAGCCGTTCATGGCGGTTAAATTCTGAAAGTACAGGACATTGCCAAAGGCCGGCTCGTTGACCCGAAAATAGAGTAAGCCGCTGTTCAGGCCGCGCTGCGCCGCCTCGACGCTCCCTTCAGCGCGGGTCGGGTCATCATTTCCATCCAGTGGATAGAGGTCGCGCGGCATGAACGGCATGAGGATCGGGACCGCCGGCGTGAAGGTGACGGTCAGACGAATATACTCTAGCGCTGCGCCGCCGCCGCTGACCACGATGGTATGGCTGCCCATCAAACTGACGGCCTCGAGCCGTATTATCTCGCCCGGGCGGCACTTTTTGGTTCGAGACTCAAAGGACGTGGGGATGAATGCTGCCCTCAGCGCCAGTCCACCGGCGCCCGATCGGCGGATGAGGATCCAGATGGAATCGTCTGAGGCCCGGACTTCGGCCTGGAGACCGCTAATATCAAAGCGGTCCATCAATTGGCCGCCGCCGCCGTGAAGCATGTGCTTCAGGCCAATCACATAGGGGCTGGCCGGATAGGCCGCTTTGTTCCCTCGCTTGGCTGATGAGCGCGGCGCATGCGACTTGGCCGGCGCTGCCATCACGCATTCACTCCGAGAGCGGTGCGGCCGCCGGCGGGTCTACCAATGGGTAGAGAGCGAGCAATCGACGCCAAGGGCTATCTCCGTTGCTTGTCAGGCACAATCGGTGTCCGAACCAGCGGGATTGCCTGACGTTCCGACCCGCGAAAGCGCCCTCACATTAGTTAGCATCCTCGCTGCTCCTTCAGCAAAGAAGAAGCGCGCGCGCCGCTCACGAGCGCGGCTCCTGCCTGATTACTGCCGAGGTGACTAGCAAGCGCATAACGCCTACGATTTTTGGGCGGAGATGTGGTGAGCGCCGTGGCGGCCGGCGATAATTGCACCACCTGCAAACATCTCGAGATAGGTTGCGAGCATAGTTGAGGTCATCGCCCCGCACGCGAAAAAACCTCGATAAAGATCGGCCTATCGACCGCCGTTGCGGACAGATAGGCGCCGACCTCCCTTTCGGTTCCAAGGAGATGCGAAGGACGCTCAACTTGAGAGGGCTCGATTTTTTCGTCAAAGTGCAGAATTAGGCTCCCACTTTTTGTTTGCTGTCCCAGGCGCAGACGGGAGCATGAGTATAACCTTCGCGGGGTCGCGTTCGAAAACCTCGTTCGCCGACCCAAAACGGGTCAAGAACCGCGAAAGGTTACAAATTAGCGTCTTGCATCGGCGGGATAAGATTGATCCGCCACGATGGAAGCCGACCTGTGCGCGACAATCATCGATCCATATTACGCTGGTCGGGGAGATGCTCGATCTCCTCCTCGGTTTTGTTTCGTTCGATTCCGGCTAGTTCGTCGCGGGCTCCGCGCTTTGAAAGGATCAACTCGTCAATCTTGATCTGGAGCGCGAGCTCGCGGCGACGCTGCTGGTTGAGCACCATTTGTGTGAGGATGAAGCTCCCGATCGAAACCGTGGACGCGAGCACAGTTTCGCTTCCGCCGAGAGCCCACCACAGGATGCACAATATCAAAACGCCAAGCTGGGCCGCGGGATGGCCAGCGGCGTCCGCCACCATCGTCGAAACGTGGCTGATTCCACGGAACACATGTCTCACCATGGCAATGGCATCGAATGACGGATTGAACGATCGTGTCGCATGCCTTGGGCATTCTCGTTTTTGATGCTGGTCGCGCGCCTTTCACCCTAACGAGCCTACGCACAGCTTCGATCCTCGCCGGGTCTAGCGATTCGTGCGCCAGCGGGAGAGCGCGGCAACATGCGCTTCACGCTCCTTCTCCACCCGCCTTTCTGCAATGGTTCGTTCCCGTTGCTGAGAGCGCTCAAGGTCGCGGCGCTTGCGCACCAGCCGCTGTTCCTCCCGGCGTAGCTCTTCGTCGGCCGTTTTCTGTTGTTTCAGTAAATCGTCGAGGAGGCGTTCTGCCTGGTCCAGCGCAGCCCGGGAGGGACGCGGGCTCGGAGCGGATCGTTTGGCGACGGCGGATGCCGACGGAGTCGAAGTGGAAGCCGTGTTTCGGGTTATCGGGGAGACCGGCGCCGAAGGCTGAGATGGCCGTCGCGCGCGCGGGCGGTCGGGTGGAAGTGCAGCGATTTGCTCCTCAGGCGTCCCTCTCAGGCGTCGGATGACCTTGCCGGGACTGGCGAGCGGTTCCGCCATGAGCGTCCCGTCTGTGACCAACTCGGCGACGCCGCGCGCGAACAGATTGACGTCGCTACCCCAGGCTTCGAGCGCCGCTTTCTGGCTTGGCGCCGCGACAAAGGCGTCGTGGAAGCCGATCGGCGTCCTGTAGACCTTGAGTTTCTGCGATCGCGGCATGGGCGAGACGTTAATAGCGGTCGAGCAGCCGCTCGACGCTGGTCTTGACGGTGGAGCGCTTGAAGTCGTCGCCGGTCGGATCGCCCGCGCAGTCCTCCTCCAGCGCGGTACGGATCTCCTGGATCTGGTGGTCGGTGAGATGCTCGATGGCGATGAACTGGCTGCGGGCGCCCTCAATGGCCCGGATCAGCTCGTCGAGCTTGGCCTGCATGGCGGCGCCATCGCGGTTCTGACTATTCTGGATCAGGAACACCATCAGGAAGGTGACGATCGTCGTCGCGGTGTTCACGACCAGCTGCCAGGTATCGGAATAGTGGAAGACTGGACCGGTTACGCCCCAGATTATGATGAGCGCGGTAGCGATGATGAAAGCGATGGGCTGGCCGGCGAAGCCGGCGACGCCGCCTGCGATTTTCGTGAAGATGCGGTCCATGCGGCTCTCCGAGTGGACGTGGGTGGACCTTGGGTGCAAAACGATCCGGTTCCGAAATGGCTCCGCCGGCTAGCGCTGCGCGGCCGATCGCAGGACATTCGCCGCCACTCCCTTTTGGAAGGGCCTGCATGGACGACTTGAAAGAGATCGCTGCGGAAACACTGATGATGGGCGAAGCGTTCGCCCGCATCGCCCTGCGTTCTTTCTACGACGAGGCGTCCCGTCGGTACGATGCCCGGATCTGGTCAGACGCTTACGTCCTCGGGGTCGTCCAAGGAATGATCGCTGGCCAGTGCTTGCCGGCGATCAATAAAGGCTTGGACGAGGTTACTGTCGGAATGGTGGTTCTCGACGCCATGCAGGGCATCGGTGCCAACGACCAAGTCCTCGCGCTGTCGGAGCGACTGATCAGCCAGCACGACGCGACCTTCGCCCAAGGCCATGAGGACGCCATCAAAGCTACTCTCATCCTGTTTGGGACCCTTCCGGCACAGCTTGAGAGCGCCTCCGATGTGCTGGCCGCGAAGGGCGAAATGGCGCGCGCGCGGGCGGAAGCGGACCTTCTGCCGGGCATGGAGATGGACGATCCTCTCGCTCACGCCATCGCCTACCGTGTGCTCGAAGGTCGAGGCGCACCGGAGGCGTCGCTACCTCTCCTGATGACGACCAAGTCGGATCTGGCGTGCCGAATTCGACGTCTCCCCCCGTCAGGACATGTGAAAGCAAGGCGATCGCGAACAAGAAGATCGAGTCCATCATGCAGCTCGAGCGCATGGGATCGTGCCGCTATGTCGGCGCGTGAGCGTGACAGTCACCTAATGAAGGCGGAGCGACATGCAGACCGCGCCTAGTCGCTGGGCGAGGCCGAGGACGGCCCTTACGTGCCGAGCGGACCCCGGGATAAGTGCGTGCTCACAAATTCAGCAGGTTCAAGGGAGGGGCTGAGCCGCCGCCGGCCATGAACCTCAGCTGCCATTCGCTGGAGGGCATTGCGATGCGCTGCGAACGGTCGAGCTCGCGGATGAGATCGGACCACTTGGGATCGTCCTGCGCCATCTCCACCAGCGTTCCGCCGGGAAAACCGATCGTAAGGACGATGATGTCCGCCGCGTAGACATCCCGGTAGTTCAGGAAGGCGCTGGTCATGTCGGCCAGGCGGTGCGTTGCGCGCGTACCGTCAGATTGCTCGAGGATCACCACTTGGTTGCCGACGATAACGCGGGGGCGGTGCGCACGCACGCGGGCGAGGACCAGCCTGTTGACCGCATCTAGAAAGCTCATCGTTAAACCCTTTCCAGCCGTCTGAGAGATTCGTCGTGGATAGCCGCGCCGATCTTCTCGCCACCCCGGCCGCGTCAGCTCGGAAGATCGTCTTCGCCGACGATGACCTCGCCCCGTTCGTCGACGCCGTCGCGCCCGAATTTGTCAGCCACCAAGGCTCGCGCCGAGCGGATGATCGGGGAGAAGGCCCTCAGACGACTGAAGTCGACCGTTGCTGGAGCATCCGCCCAGATCCGCAGGAGCGCATTCGTCGCGATACCGGTGCGGAGCGGGCGGCCGTCCAGGGTCGCGGGAAAGAGAAGCACCCCTTCGTGGAGATGGGGCGCGGCCGCGCGATCGAATATGATTTCACCGCCGCCGTTCATGACGTGGGCGCCTCTCTCCTTGGTCATTGCTGGGGTTCAATCCCGTCGACGGGGGCGAGTTCCCGTCGCGCCGCGTGAGCGAAGGGATGGACCCGAGACGCGTCTGCGAAGTTTTCCGGTTGGAAAATAACGGGAGAGAGACACGGTGACGAACAACGATGTCGAGTACTGCGTTCGACTGGAGCGCAAGGAGCGCGCCGCAGCGCGCATTGCGAAGACGGCCCGCGTCCGGGATCTGCACGTGATGAAGGCCGAGCGCTACGCTGACCGGGCTTGGTCTCTCGCGGAGGATGCCGAAGGCCCCTACGTCCCCAGCGGTTTGTGGGATCGGAGTGGCGTAGAGCGGCAGGCGGTGGTCTGAACGGCGCTCGATAACGAATTTGACGAAGGAGAACCCGGGCATGGAATTTCAGGATCGAAGCATGGTCGTCGGCTCCCCGCTGGGCGACCTCCACGTCAACGTCACCGCCGAGGCGCTAAAGGTGCTTTGGGGCGAAGATGTCGGCCCGCAGGACGAAGACGGCCTGCTCGCCGAAAACCGCGCGCTCTTCGAGACGATTGCTTTCCGCAAGACGGAGCTTGGAGGTGCGGAGGGGCTGATCGTCACGATCACGGGCATCGACGTCGAGGATGAATTGGACGTGGAAGATGCGGGCGCCTGAACTCAATCGGACGCAGCGGCGGCGGCAATCCGAGCGTGCGCCATGAGCGTGCGCGGCACTTCGTATTCGGAACGGACGATGAAGGCCGATCCTTTTGAGCTCGATCGCTTTGTCAATGCGCAGGCGGGGACCCACGAGATGGCGCTCGCAGAAATTCGCGCCGGCCGGAAGCGGACGCACTGGATGTGTTTTGTCTTTCCGCAGCTGACGGGTCTGGGCCACAGCCCGATGGCGCAGCGCTATGGGGTGACCGGATTAGACGAGGCTGAGGCCTATCTGACCCATCCGACGCTTGGTCCGCGTCTGCGGGAGGTCACGAGCGCTCTCGCCGATCTGCCGCACCCAGATGCGGAAAAGGTGTTCGGATTGGTCGACGCGATAAAGCTGAGTTCAGCGCTCACCCTCTTCGCAACGGCGGACAAGGACGGAGCCCTCTTTCAACGGATGCTGGCCAGATGGTTTGGTGCGCCGGACCCGGCGACCTTGAGGTTGCTGGGGCTGTCGTTGTGACCAGCCGGCGATGAGGATCGCCACCTACAATGTGAACGGAGTGAACGGGCGCCTGCCAGTCCTGCTTCGGTGGCTCGACGAGCGTCGCCCCGACGTGGTGTGTCTGCAAGAGCTAAAGGCGCCCGACGACCGCTTTCCCGTTCAAGCCATTGAGGCAGCCGGCTACGAGGCGATCTGGCACGGCCAAAAAAGCTGGAATGGCGTCGCGATCCTGAGCCGGGTTGGAACGCCGGTCGAGACGCGCCGCAGCCTGCCCGGTGATGCCGAGGATTTCCATAGCCGCTACATCGAGGCGGCGGTGAACGGTGTGCTCATTGCGGGCTTGTATCTGCCGAACGGCAATCCGCGACCCGGGCCCAAGTTCGACTACAAGCTGCGCTGGTTCGACCGGCTGATCGCGCATGCCGCGGATCTGCTGGCATCTGGCGCGCCCGTGGTGATCGCCGGCGACTTCAACGTGATGCCGACCGAGCGGGACGTCTACAAGCCGGAGCGCTGGCTCGGCGACGCTCTGTTCGCACCGGAGGTGCGGGCGGCTTATGCACGCCTGCTGGACCAGGGATGGACGGACGCCTTGCGGTCGCTTCACCCCGACGAAGTGATCTACACCTTCTGGGACTATTTCCGGAACGCTTACTCACGAAACGCGGGACTGCGGATCGACCATCTGCTCCTCAGCCCAGCGCTCGCGCCCCGCCTGACTGCGGCGGATGTCGATCGTGGCGTCCGAGGCTGGGTGAAGACGAGTGACCACGCCCCCGTGTGGATCGAGTTGGCCGATCGCGCCGTTCGGTCTTGGAAGGGTGCCAAGCTGGTGGCCCGATGAAGTGAAGGCGAAACCCATGGACTTGGCGGCGATCGATCATCGGCTGGACGAGACGGCGGGGACCTGTCGCGTGGTGATCGAGACACCAAAAGGAAGCCGCTCGAAATATACATGGGACGCAGAGGTCGAGACTTTCGAGCTTTCCGGTCTGTTACCCGTCGGCATGAGCTTCCCGTTGGATTTCGGCATGGTTCCGGCAACATTGGCCGATGATGGCGACCCGCTCGATATTCTCGTGATCGGTGACGAGCCGTCAGTGGTTGGATGCGTCGTGGATGTCTGCATCCTCGGTGTCATCAAGGCAGAGCAGACCGAGCGCGGTCGGACCTATAGAAACGACCGTTTGGTGGGGCGTGTAGCCTTGTCGGTTAGCTACGATCACGCCAGACGCATCGAGGACCTCGGACCGCCATTTGTCGACCATCTTGGGCGGTGGTTCGCCAATTATAACGCGCTGAAAGGGAAGGGCTTTGACGTTGTCGGCGTTGACGGTCCCGAAGAGGCGTTCCGGCTGATCGAGGCTGGCGGGACCCGGCACGCCGAACGGGCGGATCGCTCATGAGAGGCTGGAGACGGTTCCCGCGGAGCGCCAAAATCAAGACGGTCGGCTACAGCATCTCAGTCGTCAGCGTGATCCTTCTAGCCGTGGTGTCGTGGAAAAGCGCGAGTAATGACCCTCTGCTCGCGTGCTGTCTTTTTGGCGGAGCGAGTACGTCGATCGTCGGAATGAGCTTGCGTTGGTGGTCATATGAGCTCGAGGAGACAGAAAAGCAGGATCGGAATTAATGCCGGGGCTGGTTGAGCTTCCCTGACCGAAGCTCGCGCGGGTATAGCCCGACGCCTAATATTTCACCCTGCATAAGAACAGGCGGGAGGATTTTCCGCCAATAATTATCAAATATTATTGCAATTAGTGCGACCGGAAAGTGTTTCGAAGTCGTTGACATTGTTTAGGTTTTGTTGAAAAAAGAGGTTCAACCAAATCACTACTTCAAAAGGCCAGCAGCGCGCAGGGCGTCTTCGATCACCTTCCCAACGGCCGACATGCTATGCGCCTTCCGCGGCTCAATTCTCTGACCCTGGAGACGACGCGGTTCCTGTAGCGCGGGCTGGAGGGGCCGCACCTCTGTCTGGGTAGACTTAGAGGACGTCGCGCTCTTGATGCCAGCACGATCCGCAATCTCCCAGAACTGCGCGATCCGAAGCGTCGAGGAAATGCCAACATCCAACATGAAAGGCGCACTTATGCCATAAGCGCCCTCACCCTGGGTTTTGAGGGGAGTGCCGTGGCCCATGCCGGGGACGATATATTCCTCGATCAGGACGCGGCCATCGGCGCCCCGCCACGATCGATGCGGAACATGATCAATCCGGTCGACGTCGGACGGCGATTGGGAAAGACCGTGGACCGCACGCCACTGCGCAACCACGGCCTCGGCATTGCCCACTCCGACAGCCTCATCTGCACTCCCGTGCCAGACAGAGATGCGAGGCCAGGGGCCAGTATGAGATGAAGCGTCACGCAGTGCTGCCGAGAGCTTGGTCTGCGACGGCAGCCCATGCCCGCGCATTCGGTCAAAGGCCTGCACCATGCCCGTGGCCGCGCCATGCGGGAGGCCGGCAATGATCGCGCCACCTGCAAAGATTTCGGGATAGGTGGCCAGCATGGTCGAGGTCATCGCTCCGCCTGCGGACAAGCCCGTGATGAAAACCCGCTGAGGATCGATGGCATGCGTTTTTTGAACAGCCAATATCATTTGTTGGATCGAAAGCGCTTCGCCCTGTCCGCGTCGGGTGTCGCCTGGCTCGAACCAGTTGAAGCAACCCATCGCATTATTAGCCCGCTGCTGCTCGGGATAGAGAAGGGCGAAGCCTTGCTCCTGCGCCAGATGCGACCAGCCCGACGCCCGGTCATAAGCGGCGGCAGATTGCGTGCATCCGTGCAGAACGACGACCAGAGGGCTTCCGGCCGGCAGCTTGTCGGGCGCGAAAAAGAAGGCGCGAAGATCGCCGGGATTGGATCCGAAGTCCCCAAGAGAATTCAGGGCAGTCCCAGCAGCTTCGCTGGCTTCGGATTTGCGCGTTGCAGCGGCGGTCAGCCGCGCGATGGTATCTGCGATGCTGCGCATTCCAGTTTCTCCGGCGCGCGGCGGGAGCCCCGCGGCACTTCGTATAACAGGGTTTATGCTGCAACGCACAACGATCGGATTCGTCGAAGGTGGTTCAACCACAAACAGAAAAAGCCGGGCGACGGGCTGACGGGCGTTGCCGGTGTGCGCCGACCTTTTTAGGTGATTACGCACAGTTGACCAAGCGGCGGCCAGCGCTGGCCGCCCGTCTCGGTCGCAGGATGGAACGGTGATCAGCGCTGACAGTTCAGCCGAGACCTGATTTCCGAGGGACGCCCCATGACCGGAACCGTGGCCGAAGCGATCGTCGAAACACTCGCTGAGGCCGGCGCGCGCCGCATCTATGGAGTGCCGGGTGACACCCTCAACCATGTCACAGATGCCATCCGCCGCGACGAGCGCCTGCGTTGGATTCATGTCCGTCACGAGGAGGCGGGCGGGTTTGCGGCCGGCGCCGATGCGATGCTCACCGGCGAACTTGCGGTCTGCGCGGGATCGTGCGGTCCGGGAAGCTTGCACTTCATCAATGGATTGTTCGAAAGCCACCGCAACCGTGCGCCAGTCGTTTTGATCGCCAGTCAGATCGTGCGCGACGAGATTGGCTTCGATTTCCCGCAGGAGGTCGATTTCAAACAGATCTACGCGGCGTGCAGCGTGTTTTGCGAGGAGATTCGCACCCCCGCTCAGGCGCGGCGAAAAGCGGCAATGGCAGCCCAAGCGGCACTGGCGAAGAAGGGCGTCGCGGTGCTGATCGTGCCAGCAGACATCTCTTCGGCGAAGGCGACCGATGAGCCGCACTTTGCCGTCCATCGCCCAGCGCCCGTGATCCGCCCGTCCGAGGCTGAACTCGATCGGATTGCGGATGCGCTCAATTCTGGCAGGCAGGTCGCGATCTACGGCGGCTCGGGATGCGCTGAGGCGCACGAACAGGTGGTGGCTCTCGCAGAGCGCCTGAAGGCGCCTGTTGCGCATACATCTCGCGCGAAGGATTTCCTCGAACATGCGAACCCGTTCGACGTCGGGATGACGGGCATCTTCGGATCGGAGAGCGGCTATCACGCTCTGATGGAGGGCGGCACGCTACTGCTGCTCGGTTGTGATTTTGCGTGGCGGCAATTCTATCCTTCAAAGGCGACGATCATACAGATTGACGTCGATGGCAGCCATCTTGGCCGACGCCATCCTGTCGATATCGGTGTTGTAGGTGACGTCGCCGCCACGCTCGATGCGCTGCTGCCACGTATCGTGCAGCGTCACCAAGGCGATTTCCTCGACGAGTGCCTGCGCCATCGCGAGAAGGCAGTCGCAGCTCAGGAGAAGCGCGCAGACGGTCCCGGCAAGGGCGGCGCAATCCATCCGCAATTTCTGACCGAGACGATTGCCAGAAATGCCGATGCCAATGCGATCTACACCGCTGACGGCGGTTCGCCGATGGTCTGGTGTCTTCGCCATGTACCCTCGACGGGCCAAAACCGGACGGTCATCTCGCTCAGCCACGGCACGATGGCGAATGCCATGCCGCAGGCGCTCGGCGCCAAGGCGGCATATCCCGATCGCCAGGTAATCGCGCTATCGGGCGACGGCGGCATCGCGATGCTGCTGGGCGATTTGCTGACCACGATTCAGGAGGGGTTGGCGATCAAAGTCTGCGTGTATGACAACAGTTCGCTGGGGTTCGTGGAGCTTGAGCAGAAGGTTGAGGGGCTGCTCGACGCTTATACCGATCTCAAGAATCCCGATTTTGCGCGCGTCGCCGATGCTATCGGGTTGTGGGGGCGCCGGGTCGAGCAGGGTGACGACCTGGACGCGGCGGTGCGTGACTGGCTCGCGCATCCTGGCCCCGCGCTGCTCGACGTTGTCACAGATCGCAACGAATTGGTGATGCCGCCCAAGGTCGAGGCCAGCCAGATGTTCGGCACAGCACTTTACGGAGCCAAGGCAATTATCGGTGGTCGTGGGCGGGACGTCTTCGCGATGATCCGAGAGAATCTTTTGCCCTAATTGAAGTTCGCGCGGCTAGATCGCGACAACGAAATCGATTTCCTTATAGCTACGCGCGAGCCTAGCTGTCCTCAGCCTAGAACGTTCTCGATATGCAGGTGAGCGGCGTGATTGTTTCAGCTGGTCAACTGCCTGTGCTGACGGCGCTTCGAAAGGTTATTGACCAGCGAGCAACACCCATTTCGGCGATACTGTGCTCCCACTGGTGTCTTGCCTCCCCTGACAGTCGGTAGGCGGCGCGCGGTTCGAGAGGTAGCGTGGCCCGCTGAAACTTGCCGTCGGATTGGCGGCGACGAAAACGCATTGTCGCAGGCGCCCCCAACGACAATCCGATAACATGCTCGTAAATCGGTCGATCGCGATGCCAGCCGATGCCCGCGCCAGGGTCATAGCGGATGAGCAGGGCTTGGATCAGATCGTTTGGGTCGAGATGGGCAAACTCCGCCATCCGATCTCGGAGCGGAAGCAACCATTCGGGTATGGGATTCGCAGCGACGGGTCTGTTCGCCTCGAAATCATAACCCCAGCCATAGGAGGCAGTGAGACGGTTGCCGGTCCACTGCCCGAAGCGGAAGGGCGCGAGTGGTGCGGCGTCGATCGCCGCGATCAGGTCGCGCTCCTCATCCACAGTCACCAGGTCTGCACGCGTGGCGAGACCTGGCAGGGGCGCAGTTTCAAAAAGATCGAGCATCATAGATGATATGGGGTGCCGTCAGATGAGCGACATCTGTTGATCGGTTTTGGTGGGTAACCCGTGGCTTCTCCAGCGATCCTCGGTGCGGTCCACCACCATCCGTTCGGCCGCAATGGGCGGCCAGAACTGGAAGCGGATGACGTCGGCGATCGAGCCGTGCAGCCAGTCCGCATATTCATGGGCTTCGAGGATCACCGGCATCCGGTCGTTGGTGGGAGGGATCGCGGCGTTCGCCTCGCGCGTCATGCCGGCATAGACGGCGCCAAACTCCGGCGTGTTGCGGCAAAAGCCGGCCCAGGCCGCGATCGGCATGTCCTTCACCGAAAACCAGGTGCGCGTCTTCGACCCGGACACGCCGTCCGGATTGCCGAAGTGGGTGAGCACGATCAGGCAACGATAGCGTGGCTCTGGAGCGATCTTGTCCCACATCGGATTGGTGAGATCGGCGACGAGGCCGAGCGGCTCCGGTGGATCGCCGCGTTCCAACCGCTCGCGGTCTCGCCGGGGAAAGCCCCAGGAGAAGGATCGGAGATGACGTTTGCCGTCGCGCTCGATCACGACAAGGCCAGGGCATCCCTCGACGGTGTCGGTCGGGATGACGAGGCCTTCTGGCGCCTCGGCGTCGAAGTGCCGTGCGACGTCTTCGACGCTGGCCTGAACGGTGTGCAGTCTCGACATGGGCCTCAGTTCACCGTCGGTCGGCTCGCCGCCATGATCTGGTAGCCGCTCTCCTGATGCATCTGTTTGAGCTTGGCGGCACCCACCTTCGCGCGCCGCGCGACATCGTCGACGGCCTCGCGAATGGTCTTGGTGTCCGCACGCTCCGGGTCGGCTGTTGCGAGAACTGCCAGGACGCTGGCCATAGCGCTGAAAGCGGCGTCAGAGGGGAGGCCGGGCGCACCAAGCAGTTTCTCGCTCGCCTCCGCCATCGCATTCAAAATGGCGGTCGTGAGAAGCGGTACGAGCTGCTCGGGATCGCCGATTTTGATGTCTTCCTCGGCCGACTCTCGCAACCTTGCCACCTGCGCCGAGGTCGCGAGCTTGATCACGCGTTCGATGTCATCGACCGTCAGACCCGATGCTGCGTCCACGATGCCCTTGCGGCCCTCATGGAAATCGATGAGCCGCTGGACGGCCTGCGCACTTTTCACGTCAGCGAGTTGGTCGTCCGTCACGGTGCGTCCTCTCGAAATCGCGTCCACGGCACCTCTCCTCAATACGGCATTTCACGAATGAACTCGATGAGCTCGCGGAAGGCGACGGGCTCGAAACCGATGCCGTCGTTCGTGGAAATCAGAGGCTGACGGCCGGCCGCCTCGAAGAAGGCGTCGACATCGGTCTGGCCCTCCGGATCATAGCGGGCACACCATCTGTCCATCGCGACGACACGGCCATGGAGGCCGGCCGCGACCATCTCGGACGTGCCCAATCCTTCGCCCAAACAGAATTCGCTGAGCAGGCGAGAATGCTCGGCGATGTCCGAAGGCGTGCGAAGAGGCACATGTTTGATGGCGTCAGCGGCCGCCCGCATCTGGGCGCCGGTGAAGCGCGGCTCGTTGAGCGCCGTCAGAACGCTGCACGACGGATTTCCGAGCGGCTCCTTCTGGAAGTGCACGTCGCTCGGCGCGTCTGCGCGGGTGCGCGTTTCGAACTGGGCGACAACGTCCATGAGTGACCTCCTGTAATCTGGCGTGACGGCGGAAACCGCCCATCACGACTCGACAGCTGTTCCGTTCTACCATGGAACAAATGCGGAACAAAGATAGATGGAGTCGCTTGACTCGCTCCTGCCATCGGAGCGAACAAATAAGGAACATGATCCCCAACCCGAGTCTCCATCGAGCCATGGCCGAATCCGATGCCATCGCCAGCCTTCGCGCGCAGATCGCCCGGATCGAAGGGGTGGGTGCGAAGCACGGCGTGCTGCCGTTCGGGATTGAGAGTATCGACCGGCATCTGCCGGCAGGCGGTATCGCAGGCGGTGCCCTGCACGAGGTGGCGGGCAGCCGGGAGCTCGCGGATGATGCCGCCGCCACGGTTTTCCTCGCCGGCATATTGGCCCGCCTCGAAGGCACCGTTTTCTGGTGTCTCACATGGCGTGACCTGTTCGCGCCGGCGCTCCATCTGGCCGGGCTGCATCCCGATCGCGTGGTGTTCGTGGAAGCGGGAAGCGACACCCATGTGCTGACGGCGATGGAGGAGTGTCTCCGCCATGGAGGGCTCGGCGGTGTGGTCGGCGAGCTCAAGAAGGTCAGTCTGACGGCGTCGCGTCGCCTGCAGCTGGCGGCCGAACAGTCTGGCGTGCCCGCTTTCCTGTTTCGGCGGGCCTGCCCCATTGACGCCAAGACCGATGGCAGTGCAGCCGTCACCCGCTGGCGGATCCGCGCGGCGCCGAGCGAGGCGCTGGGCATTCCCAGCCTTGGCCGGCCCCGCTGGGACCTGGCCCTCGAGCGGGCCCGGGGCGGGGACGCGCACAACTGGATCGTGGAGGGTTGCGATGCGCAGGGTCGTATCGCTCTTCCTGCCAAACTGGTCCACCGACCGGTTGCGCAGGAAGGCCGACAAGCCGCCTGAGGGCCCGCTTGCCACAGCGCTTCCCGATCATGGCCGTCGCATCATCGCGGCGGTCGATGAGGGCGCGCATGCCTTGGGGATCCGTCCCGGCATGACCGTGACACGGGCCCGGTCGTTCGCGCCGGACCTGATCGTGGTCGATGCCGATCTTGAAGGAGATCTGGAGGGGCTGAAGCGCCTCGCGCTCTGGGCGGGCCGGCGTTACTCGCCCGTCGTCGCAGCGGACCCGCCGGACGGCATCTGGATCGATATCACCGGATGCGCGCATCGCTTTGAGGGCGAGGAGCCGCTCATCAAGGATGTGCTGCGCCGGGTGACGGGGGCGGGCATCGCTTGCCAGGTGGCTGTTGCCGACACGGCTGGTTGCGCGCACGCGATCGCCCGGCATGTGCCTTCGGGGCGCCCGACATTGATCGAGGCGGGGCGGGCTCGTGCGGCGATGTCGATCCTGCCGGTATCGGCGCTCCGGATCGAGCAGGGCGTGGTCGATGAACTTCGACGCATGGGGTTCGAGCGGGTCGAGCAGCTGATTGCGGCTCCGCGCGCTCCTCTTGCCAAGCGGTTCGGCAGGCAGCTCCACAAGCGTCTCGACCAAGCGCTGGGCGTTTTGCCGGAGCCGATCACGCCAATTTTTCCGCCGAGCGTGCCGCGGGTCCGTCGTGGGCTGCTCGAGCCGATCGGGACCGCCGAAGCCTTTGCTCAGGTCATCGCCGATCTGGTGAGCGATCTCGTGCCGCAGCTGGTGGCGCAAGGGATCGGTGTGCGCCGCCTCGATCTGTTCTTCGAGCGGGTTGATGCCCAATATCAGGTGATCCGCGTCGGCACCGCGTCGCCGACGCGGGATACCCGCCATCTCACCAAACTGCTCGGCCAGCGTATCGAGACCATCGATCCTGGTCTCGGCGTCGAAGCCATGACGCTGATCGCTTCGCATACCGAGGCGCTCGGCCCCAGCCAGCAGGGTGGCTTGGTCTCGGGCGGCAAGCGGGGGCCGGACATGCCGGCGCTCGTTGACGCGCTCGCCAATCGCTTTGGACAGCGCCGGCTCTATCGCGCGACGGCCAAGGCCAGCAGCATGCCCGAGCGCGAAATCGGCCATGTCGCGCCCATGGCGACACCCGGCGAAGCCGCCTGGGATCTGGAGCTGTCGCGGCCCTCGCGCCTGATCGTCCCACCTCAGCCGATCGAGGTGATGGCGATGATGCCCGACCACCCGCCGGCGATGTTCGTCTGGCAGGGCAAGCGGCACCGCATCGTTCAGGCTGATGGGCCTGAGCGCTTGCATGGGGAATGGTGGCGCGAGGCCGGCCATGAGGCGGACACGCCCTATGCGGTGCGCGACTATTTCCAGGTCGAGACCAGCACCGGCGGCCGCTACTGGCTTTTCCGTCTGGGCGACGGCGAACGGCCTGCGACCGGCACCATGAAGTGGTTTATCCACGGAGCATTCGCTTGAGAATGCGACCCGCAAGCTTCGCCGCCTTCGCATGAGCGAGGGTCCGCTCGAGGGGGCTCGCTATGTCGAGCTTCAGGTGACGACGCACTTCAGCTTCCTGCGCGGCGCATCGAGCCCGGAGGAGCTGTTCTCGGCCGCGGCGCTGCTGGGCGTGCCGGCGCTTGGCATCGTCGATCGCAATACGCTGGGTGGAGTGGTTCGGGCTTGGGACGCACAGAAGGTCACCGGCGTGCGGTCGATCGCCGGCTGCCGGCTCGACCTTGTCTGCGGGACGTCGCTGCTCGTCTATCCGACCGACAAACTGGCTTATGCGCGTCTCTGCCGGCTGCTCAGCATCGGCAAGGGGCGGGGCGGGAAGGGGGCCTGCCATCTCCACTGGTCCGATCTCGAGGATTGGGCAGATGGGCTGATCGCCATCCTCGTCCCCGACCGCGCGGACGCCGCGAACCAGGAGGCGCTCGCGCGGCTGGTCCGGCTGTTCGGTGAACGGTCCTATATGGCGCTCTCGATCCGGAGGCGGCCGAAGGATGCAATCCGGCTGCGGGATCTTGCAGCCCAGGCAGAGGCCGCCGGCGTCCTGACCGTCGCGACGGGCGATGTTCTTTATCACTCGCCCGAGCGGCGCCTGCTGCAGGATGTGGTAAGCTGCATCCGGGAGAAATGCACTGTGGATACGCTCGGCGGGCGGCGTGAGCGCTTTGCCGATCGGCATCTGAAGTCGGCCGACGAGATGGAGCGGTTGTTCCGCCGTTATCTGGGGGACTGCGCGTCCGTCCACCGCAGCGTCGATATTGCGCGCGCCTGCACCTTCGATCTTGGCCAGCTCACCTACACCTACCCTGACGAGATCGGAGACAGCGGGCTGACGCCCCAGCAAGAGCTTGAGCGGCTGACCTGGGAGAAGGCGCCGGCGCGTTATCGGGACGGCGTGCCCCAAAACGTCCGCATTCAGCTTGAGCATGAGCTGCGGCTGATCGGAGAGCTTCGCTACGCCCCCTATTTCCTGACCGTCCATTCGATCGTCGCCTTCGCCCGCTCAAAGGACATCCTGTGTCAGGGGCGAGGCTCGGCCGCGAATTCAGCGGTCTGCTTCGTGCTTGGTATCACCTCGATCGATCCGGTGAAGTCGGAGCTTCTGTTCGAGCGGTTCGTCTCCACCGAGCGGCGTGAGCCGCCCGACATCGACGTCGATTTCGAGCATGAGCGGCGCGAGGAGGTGATCCAGTGGATCTACGAGACCTATGGCCGTGAGCGCTCGGCGCTGACGGCCGTGATCTCGCGTTTTCGGGCCCGCGGCGCTGTGCGGGAGGTGGGCAAGGCGCTCGGCCTCGCCGAGGATGTCGTCTCGGGTCTCGCCTCGCAGGTCTGGGGCTGGTCCCGCGAAGGCGTGGAGGACCGTCATGCTGAGGAATTGAACCTCGACATGGCGGACCGGCGTCTGGCTCTGACGCTGGAGCTGGCACGGCTTCTCATCAACACGCCGCGCCACACCTCGCAGCATCCAGGCGGCTTTGTGCTGACGCTGGGACGGTTGGATGAGCTTGTCCCTATCGAGCCTGCGGCGATGAAGGACCGGCAGATCATCGAGTGGGACAAGGACGATATCGACGCGCTCGGCTTCATGAAGGTCGACGTTCTGGGCCTGGGCATGCTTGGCTGCATGCGGCGCGCCTTTTCCCTGCTGGAGCAGGACAAGGGGATCAGCATGGATCTCGCAGCCATCCCCCATGACGATGCTGCGACCTTCAGGATGATCAGACAAGCCGACACGCTCGGGACGTTCCAGATCGAAAGCCGGGCGCAGATGGCGATGCTGCCGCGGATCAAGCCCGAGCGCTTCTACGATCTCGTCGTGCAGGTCGCGATCGTGCGGCCGGGGCCTATCCAGGGCGACATGGTCCACCCCTATTTGCGGCGGCGCGAGGGCATTGAGCCGGTCACCTATCCGACTGAGGAACTGCGCCGGGTGCTCGAGAAGACGCTTGGCGTTCCGCTCTTCCAGGAGCAGGCGATGCGCGTCGCGATCGAGTGCGCCGGCTTCACGCCGTCGGAAGCCGACCTGCTCCGCCGTGCCATGGCGACGTTCAAGCTCACCGGCGGCGTCAGCCATTTCCGCGACAAGCTCATCGATGGCATGATCGGGCGGGGCTACGAACGAGCCTTTGCTGAGCAGACCTTCAAGCAGATCGAGGGTTTCGGCAGCTACGGTTTCCCGGAGAGCCATGCCGCCTCCTTCGCGCTGATCGCATACGCATCGTCTTGGATGAAATGCCATCACCCGGATGTGTTCTGTGCGGCCTTGCTTAACGCCCAACCGATGGGCTTCTACGCACCGGCCCAGATCGTTCGCGACGCCCGCCAGCACGGCGTCGAGGTTCGGCCGATCGACGTCAACCATAGCCGATGGGACTGCACGCTGGAGAACGCTTGCGGCAAGTATCATGCCGTGCGTCTAGGCTTGCGCTATGTCCGCGATCTCAAGAACGCCGACGGCGCCGCCATCGTGCTGGCACGGGGTGACGAGACCTATTCGTCGATCGAGGAGATTCAGCGACGGGCAGATATGAGCGGGCGGGCGCTCGATCGGATCGGTCAGGCCGGTGGCTTTGGATCAGTCGGAGCCTCACGCCGCTCAGGCCTCTGGGAGGTGAAAGGGCTGGGCGAGGAGGCTCTGCCGCTGTTTGCCGCCGCGGATGAGCGTGCTGGCAAGCTTCGGCCTGAAGCAGTCGAGCCAGCCGTCTCGCTAGCGCCGATGGGCGAGGGGGAGGAAGTGGTCGAGGACTACCGGTCGATCGGCCTTTCGCTCCGGGCTCATCCCTTAACGTTCCTGCGGGATGAACTGACAGCGCGGAAGATGATCAGCTGCGCGACGCTGCGGGACACAAAGGATGGGCGCTGGATCAATCTCGCCGGGCTCGTCCTGCTGCGACAAAAGCCGGGATCGGCGAAGGGTGTGATGTTCATCACCCTAGAGGATGAGACCGACGTGGCTAACCTTGTCGTGTGGCCCAACCTGTTTGAAAAGCACCGTCGGATCGTGCTCGGCGCATCGATGATGGGGGTGAGGGGACAGGTCCAGCGGGAAGGCGACGTGATCCATGTCGTCGCCCAACGGCTCGAAGACCTGTCGTCCCTGCTTGCGAGCGTTGGCCGGCGTGAGGATGTATCCTCGGTTTATCAGGTCAGCCGAGCCGACGTCGTGAAGAACCCGATGACGCCGGATCCCCGCGATCCGGCAGAACGGCCGCTTGGTCGGCCGCCACGCGATATCTACATTCCCGACCTGCGATTGGGATCGGGGATCATCCCGGGGCAGCCGACCGAAGGGATCAAAATTAAGCCGCGTGACTTCCGCTAATGTGAAGGATATCGGGTGCCGGCAGGCATACGATATCCTCTAATGCAGGAAGCCGCGGCCACACGCGGTGAGCTATGGGGAAAGCGGTTTTCGGTGGGCGCTGGGGGCGCTGTCGCCTCCGCC
>Ga0153956_1000282_pt1 | contig 61701 bp, 39 predicted proteins | sample TSFL040MetaG_FD_104704 | JGI IMG/M metagenome (GOLD analysis project Ga0153956, IMG submission 104704) | Attine ant fungus gardens microbial communities from Florida, USA - TSFL040 MetaG | ecosystem: Host-associated > Fungi > Mycelium > Unclassified | place: USA: Florida, Wekiwa Springs...
ATTTTACTTGCTTTATTATTGATAGTTACTAATTAAATTCTTAATAGCGAAAATTTTATATAAGAAAGAATAAACACATTAGATTAAATCATTATATCCGATATTTATGAATACTTATTCTAAATTATGGATGAATACAGAAAATGTTTAGCTATTTTAGAAAAAAAATAAAAAAAAAAATTAATTGTTAGCATTAATTAATGTATTTGGTTAATACTTTGTATTATAATTAATATTTTACAACACTCCTGTAATATGTGGTGACTTTATTTTAGATATATTAAATATAGAGACTAAATTCCCTAAACTAGCTAAGTTTATTCAACCTATTAAAAACTTGAGAGAAGGTTAATTTTCAAACTTTAATTTAAAGCATATTTACTTAAAATATTTTTTTTATTTTTTTATAAAGTATATATTCTTTTTTAGCATAATTTATTTAATTAAGTCAATTGACTTATTACCTGCCTTTTATTTGATTTAGTCAGCTGCTAGTTAGGTATTAGATAACAAAGAAAGGCTAGTTTAGCTCTTTAAGGTGATAATTTTAAACTAAAATTTTAGACAACTTTTTATGATGCACTAGTACTTTTTTTTAGTAAAAGTATTAGGTAAAGTTTTATTTTTAATAAAGAAAATAATTTAGACTTTTATCTAATAAACCGTGTGATTGCTGGGTTTTAAAATATCAGCCAGATAATTAATTAAGAGAGTCTAGAGATGCAGTTGATCAATCAACAGGTAACTAAGTTACTAAGCGTTTAAGTTCTTCATTGTAAGAATCAGTATATTTAGATATAATAAAAATTTAAAAATAAATGACATATTTAGCTAGTTTAACTAATTTAATTTCTACTATATATAACGATGCTCCTCAACCTTGGCAATTAGGATTCCAAGATAGTGCAGCTCCAGGTTACACAGGTCTGGTAACCTTACACAATACTATAGGTTTCTATTTAATAGTTATCTCAATTTCAGTATTCTGGGTATTATTATCTTTAATGTATTACTTCAGTTCAAATAAAAATGCTATAGCACATAAATATTTAACACACGGTACTGTATTAGAATTAGTATGGACAATTACACCTGCTTTAATTTTAATCGCTATCGCTTTCCCATCATTTAGATTATTATATTTAATGGATGAAGTAATATCTCCTACACTAACAATTAAAGTTGTAGGTCACCAATGGTACTGGTCATATGAATATTCTGATTTCATTACTGATACAGGAGAATCTATTGATTTTGATTCATATATGATACCTGAATCAGATTTAGAATTAGGACAATTTAGACTATTAGATGTAGATAATAAATTAATTATACCTGTAGATTGCCACATTAGATTAATTATTACAGGTGCTGACGTGTTACACTCTTTTGGTGTTCCTTCTTTAGGACTAAAATTAGATGCTGTACCGGGTAGATTAAATCAAGTTTCTTTCTTAGCTGAAAGAACTGGAACATTCTATGGTCAATGCTCTGAAATCTGCGGAGTATGGCACGGATTTATGCCTATAGTAGTTGAAGCTGTATCTTCACCAGATTTCTTAGTTTGGGTTGACTCTGCTTCTTAATAGTTTTCACAATTAATTGTAAAAAATTAGTAGCTTAAAGCTAAAATTAATTTACAAGCAAAAGTTGCTTGTAAATTAATAATTAATAAATATTACCCCCTTTTTATTATATGGTTTTATTTTGTTTGTATAGAATATTCATTCTAATACAAATACCTGCAGCACTGCATGTATATATTACATGCCTTTTTGCCATTTAGTGGCAAAAATGAAGGCGAACAATTAAGAATTAAAAAAATGTAAATTTACAAAAGTATTGAATTGTAATTCAAAATTATTCAGTTTATTCAAATATATGGTAATTATATTTTTCTTAAAATAGCAAAAATTGACTACAAATTTAAGCCTGTAAAAGTGAGTTAACTACAACTAAAGGCTTAAACTATTTTGTAAAAGGGTAAAAAGGGAAAGATTTAACTTGCAGATGATGCCTGTGCAAAAATTTTTAATAAATACTAAGCTTAAACAGTTTAGATTTTTAAAATAATCAAATTCATCTTTAAATATAAACTGATAATAACTTATATAAAAATAATAGAAATAAATTATTTTTTTTGGAATTTTCTTTAATAAATTTTATAATTATATCTGCTATAAGTTTTAATTTATTTATGTTTTATGTAAAATTTAAACAATTGTTTAAATTTTAAAATCTAGGTAGCTCACTAGGTTTAATAATTTCAATTTATTTCATTTAAGGGAAAGAGAAACTATGAGAATTAAAAGCCCCATTGATTTACATAGAGTTTTATACTATAATAAGCATATATTGCTTATACGAGAGATGAAACAAATTTCAGTTCAAATGCTAGGTTACTAAAAAAAAGACACATAATTACACTAAGTTAACTATGTGTCTGAAAAATGAGTTAACAATTTTTTTTGTCTTTTTTTTTTTAGTTTTTATCATATAAAGTATGTAGTATTCATAAAGTCTATTAATTCAGGTTTAAAAACTTCGTTAATGTTAGGGTTTAATAAAGGGTATACCCTTCAATAGTAGTAATGTTTATTGAATTACTATTAGCTAAATAACTGCTATTTCCGAATTGAGTTATAATTGAATATTTAAAATAAAAATAAAATTTTAATAGGAATTTTTCTGATATATAGATACTATAATAACTTATTTTTAATAATTCGACTATTAAGGTAACATTATTACATGTAACTGTAAAACAATCGTGAACTGAAAAAAAAAGTTTCTATTTTTGTCTTCTTTAAAGTATATATCTATATATTAATATAATACTTTATAAATGAAATAGGGTATATATATTCTTTTTATGTAAAAAAAAATGCAGCAGTCATGTGTACTTTAATTGCTAATTATTACAAGTAAAGATATAACTACAATAATAATTAAGGTAGATAAACACATTATACCTTCAATTATAACAATGATTAGTGAAGTATTTTCAAAATATCTAATAAAAATTTTTTTATTTAGGAAATTTATTTTCCACGTCATATTTTTTATTAAAATAATAGAAATTAAATACCCTACAACGTTAATAAAGTTTATTAAACAAATTACAGATAATATAAAAATTCCTATAGCAAACTATAAACACTATCATTATTTGACACTAGTAAATTATTAATATCAATATTTAACTTTTCTAATATTCACCCACATAAAAAAGAATACTTTATATTTAAACCAAAATTTATATTTTTAAATATTTTAAATTTACAGTCTAAATTATTTAATATTCTACTTATCATTTTTTGATTTAAATTTAATATTTTTAACATAATAATTGGCAGCTATTTAAACGGAAGGGGGTTGTGATTAAATATTTTTTTCTTGAGGTAGTACTTGAACATTAGTATTCACTAAAGCAATTGCACCTGAACCAATTTCTAATACAAATCCTATTGTTAACACAATAAAGAAAATTAAAGCAATAGAGAATCCGAAAGTAGAAACTTGGTATAAAGTAACAGCAATAGGGAATAATAATAATATTTCTAAATCAAAAATTAAGAATAATAAAGCAACAACCATAAAATGAATTTGGAAAGTTGATCTAGTTTGACCTACAATTGCTTGGAAACCACATTCATAAGCAGATACTTTAGCTTCATCCGGTCTATGTACAGCTAATAAAACATTTAAAGCTAATAAAGCAAAAGCAAGAATAGGTACTAAAATAAATAAAATAAATAAATTATTCATTACCAATTAAATAAAGATAAAGATAGTAATTGTGTACTATTTAAGATTAAAGAAGGTTTTAAAATAAATAATAATATAGATAAAGTTAATACAGAGATTAAATAACTATGTACATTACTTAAATAATTATTAGAAACAAGGTTTTTTGTTAAGCTAACAGTATTTTCTTGCTCATAGCTATTTTCTTCATAAATAACTTTAACTACTTTAATATAATAAGAAGCACTTATTACACTAACTAATATAGCAATTATAGATATAAAATAATACCCATTTTGAATTGCAGAATATAAAACAAACTGTTTACTAAAGAAACCAATTAAAGGAGGTATTCCAGCCATAGAGAATAAGCATATAGCTAAACTTAAACTTAATATAGGGTTTGAAAAGAATTTTCCTTTTAGTTCGTTTATATATCTAATGTCTTTAATTTCCTTATTTACCGCTGAAGTAGTTGCAGTTATATAACTTAAAGCTAAAATAATTAAGAACATATTTAAATTTGTTATAGTATATTGTACAATATAGAAGATTAAAGAATCTATAGAAGATTCACTATTTATAGCTAAGGCTAATAAAATAAACCCTATATGTGATATTGTACTATAAGCTAATAGTCTTTTTATTCTAGTTTGAGCTAAACCTACAACAGTACCTATTAATAAAGATAATAAAGAACTAATTAATAATAAGTTTTTTAGTATTGAACTATTATTAGCTAGCGGGCTAGAAATTACATTCAAAATATTAGAGATATTTTCCGCAGCATTAGCTGGAACAGTTAAATTGAAAGAATCAGAAATCATTGTAAATCCGTAATATTGTAATTCTAATAATAAAACTAATATAGCTATTTTAGGTATTATTGTTAACCAGGTTGTAACTATTGTTGGTACTTCATCATATACATCTGGACTCCAGTTATGTAAAGGCGCTGCCGCTATTTTAAATAAAAATCCAATAAAAATTAATATTAGACCTAAACTTAAACCTTGTATTGCCGAATTTGTAAATTCTTGCGCACCTGCAGCTAAACTACTAGAAAAACACGAAATAGAGTTAGCAGTAGAAATAATACTGTAAATTGAATCAAAATTAGTTAAACCTGTATATGAGTAAATTATACCACAACCTAATAATATTATACAAGAAGATAAACCTCCTAATAAGAAGTATTTTAAACCTGCTTTTGTTGATGTTTCTGAATCTCTATATAATGTAGCTAATACATATAATCCAAAAGATTGTAATTCTATACTAATATATAAAGATATTAAATCAAAACAAGAAATTAATAAACAAGATCCTAAACTACTAAACAATACAATTAAAGAATAATCTTGTGATTTTTCAACCATTGCATTATTTTCAATAATTTGATTATTATTTTTATTAATATTTGGCCAAGATATTAAGATTAAAGAACCTATTATTAATAAAAAAGACTCTATTAATACTGATATTTGAGTGATTTGGAATAAACCGCTATATATTCCTATACCTGATCCAATTGACTGAATATATAAAGTATTTAAAGATAATACTCCGGCAAAAATAAATATTATAGCTGAAATTCTAGTAAAATAAATTGAAGAAATATTTTTATTTATAGAAGGTAGGGCCTTAGCCACTATTAAAATTAAAATAGATGTAAAAATCATTACTTAACCTCTTTTAAATACTTTCAAGTATATATAAATATATAGGAGGGTATTTTGATAATCTTATTTTTTATAACTAAGCTATGTAAATAATTTGATATTGTATTACCCTTATTTATTGGATAAGATTTATTATTAATTAGTTAATTATCAGTCTGCTGCAATGTATATGATTGTTCCAATAGTTCTATAGAACCTTCCGTTAAAGATTTATACCATTTAGTTTGAGTTTTATTAACTAATGATCCTTTCAACAATAATTTTTCAAAATCATTAACAGATACTGGAACGTTTTTTATTAATCCTTTAATTTTATAAATAAATTCTCCTTCAACAGTTTGTAAACAATATGCTTTAGGTGCTAAGAATATAGCTTTATCTGAAATATTTTCAAGTTTTAACTTACCTAATTCTTTATTATTAACAATCCCTGGAAATAATTCATTCATTTCGTTGGGATTTAGGTTTGTATAAATTGAATCTGTATCAGTATAAAATAATTTAAGTTTAGGATGATTTTTAAATTGACTCATATAAATTCTAGCATAAGCAGTAACTGCTGATGCAATAGCTATATTCACATTGTATTTTTTCTTAATTTGAGTTTCATTATCTTCATCAAATTTATTAAAAATTTTAACAATGAAATGATTATCTAAATCAATTACATCTTCAATTTGATTGTTATTATCAATTAAAATATCTAATTGTTCTTTAGAAACAATTTTAATAATATTGAAAATATCTCTCATACCGAATCTGCCATATAAGCTATTTAATAACAATTTAGCTATAAAATGTAAAGGATGATCTTTAGGATATTGTAATCTTAAATTATATAACTTTTCAACAAATTTATTGAAAATAAATTTTTTCTCAAAGGTATAACCCCATAGTACTTTAAATTTATACCCATACTTTTGGGCATTATATAATTCTTCAGAGAAAAATAATCCTTTAAATGTTCCAAGTGGAGCAATAGTTCTAGTACCTTTATTATTAATATTCACATGTAATTGAAGAATAGGATGTTTTAAATTATTAGGTGCTTCAATTTCACAATAAAAGAATCCAAACGGCTTATTTTCAAATTGTGTAATATCACCATCAAAATAACTCATTATACCAGTAGGCATAGGATTATTTTTCATTACAAATGGATACAAAGAGTTAACATCGTATGCATAAACTTTTTCTCCAATATTATTTGAAGGTATATACATATCAGTAGCACCTCCAGTATAACCTGTTCTAATAATATCATGATCCTTTCCATAAATCATTTGAATACAATCTTTTTCTAAGAAATGTGTTCTAAATAATCTAAAAGCATGACTAGCTAAAGTAGGAGCATTATTTATATTAATTTTAAATAAATCAAAATAAAATTTATTAAATGCAGTTAAAACATTGTATAATGCAATACAATCATTCATACAATAGATCATTGCTTGATATCTAAAACTCCATTTATTATTAAATTCTTTTTTAATAATATTACAATAATTAATGTACTCTTCATTAGAGATATTATCAAAATAGTTGATACTAGGTATATTACCTTTCCAATTTAAAGTTTTATTTAATGAAATTTTTATAACTAAATCATTAATAAATCTAAATGGGAATATACCTTTATGAATATTAATATTAAAGCATTTAGCTAAATTAGCTAAAGAAGAAGGTAAAATTTGATAGCTATCTCTGAATGAAATTTCAATTGGATTTTTCCATTCTGGTTTCTGATATTTTAGATCAATAGAAATTATTTTATCATTATTGTAAAGTAAATTAACTTTACTATGTTTAATGTTAACAATTTCTTTCAATAAAAATATACCATCGAAATTAGCTAAGTTATGAACATAGACTACATGTTTATTATATTTGAATCTACATAATGATAATAATGTATGATTAAACATATTTTTAACGCTTCCATTATAATCAGATAAATAAAAACTTTTAGTTGTTTTACCATCATAAATACAAGCTAAATATGGTACTTGTTTATTTTTAATCAAGATAGTTTCTAAATCTAAAGTTAGAAACTTATTATTTATATGGACGGATTTTTGTTGAGTTTTCATATATCTATGAGGTTTTATTACTTTAGTAAGATTTAAATTACCATCTAAAGTATAATGGTATGTATTATTACCAATTTTTCTTAGAATATAGTTTTCATTTAACATTTGATCAGTGTATTTCATAACTATATCCCCCTCTCTAATAATTTCAACAGTATTAATACCATCCTTAACATTAATAGAAGCTATTGATTTGTCAGTAATTTGAACTAAATAAGTATTTTTATATTCATCAAAGTAAATTAGTTTACCATATTTAATAGGATCCATTGTAACAGGTAATTTATGTTTTTTATAGTTCTGATAGAAAACAGATTTTTGAATTGATTCTAAATTTAAAGGTTTTTTATCAATTCTACCTTGTCTTTGTCCAAAATTAATTATAGCTTCAGTTAAGATTTGTGTTTTATATTCATCATTTTTATGATATAATATATTTATAATGTGTTGAATATAATATTCTTTATCATCCTTTTTTAATTTAGTTAAGTTACCTAAGGTAGTAACTATTCCATCATTAGATTTAACTCTAAATAAACAAACTATATGTTGATCATCACTTAAAGTTTCTACATGTTTTATCCAAAATGTATTTATAGCTTCTGATATAAGGTTATCACTAATAATAACCTCATTTAATTTATATTTATAGTTACTCCAATTTATAAGTTTTTGATTTAACTTAAAAATTCCTAAACCTATAGCAAGATCACATGGAATATATGAATATGAATCAATCATATTTGTAAATAAGATAATGATAATGTAAATCATCATCATTTTTCTAGCATTAGTAGAAAGTAGTAAATTCATTGTACTATGCCATTTAACTAAGTTGTCTTAAGAGAGAATCTTGTTGCCTAAGCATGATAGAAATTATTCTGTCACCTTATGCAATGTATATTTCACATTAGCTCTTAGATTAAATAAAACAGATTCAAGTACATGGTAATGTTTTAATTTGAATTTAAAGTTATAACTTTATTATTTTAGATTATCAATCTAAATTTTCACTATTCTTATATATTTAATTAAAGATTAATATTAAAGTTTTTTTTTTAAATAGTTATCTAAATTTTCATAATACATTCAAATATACTGCCAAGTTAAGCAGTCATCTACAAACCAATATATGGAGATAAACTACTTATATATTAAAAATATTTTAAAAGAGTATTAAAATCTCAAGAAATAATGCTTCAAATGTAAATTACTAAAAAGTATTAATCAGTAAAAATAAAAAAGCGAGTATAGTTAAATTGGTATAATCTCTGCCTTCCAAGTTGAGGTTGTCAGTTCGAACCTGGCTACTCGTAATTACTCGCTAATTATTAATAATTAAAGCGAAAATACCTTGCTATAGCAAACCTTGCTGTAAATAAAGTATAGCCTCAATATCTCATTTTTAATATATTTTAAAATTTCGACAAGTCTACAAGGCTTTTAGCCGTTCTTAAGAATGTGCACGAAAAAAAAAATATAAGCTTTAAAAAAAGCAGAGATAGTTCTAGGCACTTAATTGCTAAATATTGCCATGAACCTTTAATAATATACAAATATAATGCCACAATTAATACCATTTTATTTTTTTAATCAATTAGTATTTGCTTTTGTTGTTTTATTCTCTATAATATTTGTTTTCTCAAAATATATTTTACCTTCATTTACATTTCAACAAGTAATAAGATTATATATAACAAAATTAAGTAAAAAAAACTAATTTAACATTTGCCTGCATCAGAATTTAAGATCTGCAGTTACTTGTCCTCAAAAAAAAAGGAGGCAAGCATAAGCGGTAGTTTTAAATACCCCCTATTTTTAAATATATTTATGCAGGTTCTTTTTTGGTTTAGTTAAAAAAAAAGAAATGCAGTTGTTAAAGGAATGTTTGCTGTTAATTATATTTTTACGTATAAAAAATAGTATCTACTTTAGATACCTGATTAGGTTGGCAAGGTTGGCAAAACGTAATTTTATTTTTTCTTGTTTGATTAAAACTAAAGTTTTATATTTATAATCGCTTATTAAATAATAAATTAAAAAAATCTAATATGTAAAATTAAAAAGTTGTTATATATAAATATAACAACTTTTTTAAATAAATTAAAAAAATTTATTTTAAGTATGAGGATTATAAATAGAGCTAATTAAACGCTTGCCCAGCATTAAGGTGTTGGAGCCTTACTAACCCTCACAAGGGGATGCTTAAACCCAAATTAACAGGTTAAAACCACCTTGTGAAATAAAAATGGAACACTATCTTTGAAACAATTACGAACAAAGAGACTTGAACTCTTACGGGTTTTCACCCACTCCTTCTTAAGAGGAACTTGTTTACCATTACAACATGTTCGCTAAAACAAGAACAAAATTATTATAAATAATATCTCTTTTAATACAATATTAATTATGTACAATAAGCAGCTGTAGCAGCTATTAGGTTTTAGAAAAAATTTATTTAAGAGCAGTAGTAGCTACTGATTTATTGATAACTGTTCAGATTAAAGCATTTAATTTAAACACAAAGGCTTGACTTATTGCAAAACTTGCTGTGTAAAGATTACAATTAGAGTTAAGAAGGAATTGAACCTTAAATGTTAGACTTTGCAGGTCTACTACAGAACCATCTGTAAACCTAACTCTAAGTTTATGTTGAAACTAAGGGCTGCAATTCTTTAATTTTTGTTTTTATTTAAAAATCAAGCAGGCAGGGGGTCACCCTTTTAAACCATTTCTGGTTTTAATTGTAAGTAAATTTAGTTAGCCAAGCTAAGGCAGTTTTAGGTTATTAAGCTTTTAAATATCTAGAAGTTTTGTCCAGATTTAATAGTTATTGTAAATGCACCTTTTCTGTTTTTATGTGTAAATCTTGCTTTATCAGAATAATTAATTTTACCTATTGCTGTAAATCCTTTTTCAAATTTTTTAGTTGTCATTCTAGGAATAATAGGTTCTCTCATTAATCTACCGCTAATTTTGATATTTAAACCAGATAAGTAAGCAGCTGACTGTATTAAGCTTAACTGAGGTTCAGCTTGCTGATCAAAAGGCCCTAGTCCTCCATAAGAAGGTAGCCAATTTTTGTAATCCTCAGCCATTGGCATTTTAACAATATTTTTTTCAAATAATTTATGTATACATGCACTTATATTATTTTTATTTATAATTAAAGCTAAAAAATTCACTAAAATATTACTATCGTAATAAGGTTGATGTAATCTAATTAAATCTAATTCTACTGGTTTTTTAAAGAATTTACTTAATATAGAGCAAATTAATTTAAATTTATTAGGATAAACTTTAGTTAAATTACTCTGAGCTAAATTTTTAAAATTAGTTTTAACTTTAAAATCTCTATATATCCAGTTCATTAAACTACTCATTTTTATTTTATTAGGTGATGTAGTATTCGAATCAATTAAGATTTTAGGTATAACTAAAAAATAAAATAATTGAATTTTAATTTTATCTGGAGTTGTTATAATAACTGGTTTACTTATTAAACAATACATAGATTTAAAGAAACTGAAAAGTAATTTATATACATTATTAATAATAAAACTATTAAAATTTATTCTGTTTAAAGAAGATGTGTGTGTTTTTAAGCTAATACCTTTAGCTGTAGCAGGGAAATTATAACTGATTATACTAGGATTTGTTTTAATACTTCCTTTCTTTTTTAAAAAAACTAAACCAGATTCATTAATTTGACCAGCTAGCGCAGCACCGCTGTATACATTATCATTTACTGTATTTGTATTTGATATTTGTTTAGGCAATGCAGCTACTAACAATTTATTAGGATTATTGAAATTAGGTATTGTTTTAGTGTTAGCCTTATTAGCTAAGCAAGAAATATTATTTTTAATATTTTTCATAAAATTTAAATTTAATAATTGATTGTTCATTTTAAGAAATTGAACTTAGGTGTCAAACTTTTTGTTTCTGATTTATAGAGGAGTTAATACTGTTGCTTTAACCAATATGCAGCCTTTTTAAGGGAATGACGTATTCTTAAGTCTATCAAGGCAGCAAAATATTGTTTATGCAAAATAAAATTTTCTTAATCATAATGATATTAACGCTATCTAATTAAGAGAGCTAATCCAAAATCAGAGTTTAAATTTAAAATGTTATAGAATCTATAATCTATAATATTTTATATAAAATATTAGCAGCTAACTGCTGCCCTGCTTTAGCAGGAGAGCTTTTACTTTAATTAGCTATTAATTTAGCTAAGTTTTTTTATGCTGCTTGGGCTGGCATAAAACCAATTTGGTATACATTCGTTCCAACGTAGTTTAATTAAACTTAACAATTTTCCTGTCTTTTTCGCTCTAAGGCAAGCAGCTACTACTAAATAAGATTGAGTAAATAGCTAACGTCCTTTTTAGTTGCCTGCTTTATAAAGGCAAGGCTATTTAATCAGAAGAAGGCAGTTAATTCTCTTTTGGACTCGAACCAAAATTCGCACTTTAGAAGAATGCTGTTTTAACCACTTGAACTAAGAGAACTAAAAATTTAAATTTATTAAGTCTAATAATACCCCACTTTAAGTTAGTTTTGCTTAAGGCTGTTGATTTTATAATAATCCTCAAAACAAAAACATAAAACAAAATTCAGCCTTTCCATAATAACTCCTGCTACAAAGCTGCAGAAGCTTCCAGATTAGAAATATTGTTGGTTTACAGCTAGCGCTACTACTAATCTACTAATCTTAGTTAATTGCTATACGATAGAAGATTCCTAAAATCGTACAACTTGCTCTGATGAGCTAGTCTAACTATAAAATTTAACCCCTACGTAAGCAGGGCATATACGGAAAACGAGCCCTTCCAGATTTGAACTGAAACCGCTCTAATTGACAATTAGATACTCTACCTGTTAAGCTAAGGGCCCCCCTTTTTTTTTCAAATAACTGCTTGATATATGCTTAGGATAAAATTGTATCCTTACGGCAACACCTTAGTAGTAAATTTAAATTTTAATTTCTTGATTTTAAAATCATTGCGAATAACCTTGCTCCGATTAAGCTTTTCACTCTCTTTTAAAAATCTGCTTCTGCTTAGGCAGAAGCAAACTTGCCTTACTTTTTTTTTATTAAAGTTATGGGAAGTTGCTTTAGCCTTGGCAAACAGAAGATTTAAAGCATGCAAAGTAATATAAGCAAGAGTGAGGTGGCTCGAACACCTTCCAGTGATTTTGGAGATCACGATACTACCAATTATACTACACTCTTTGCATAGCCGTTCAACTCAAAGCTAAGAATAAGTCATAACAAGCTGTTCTTGTAAACAAAGTAAAACCCCTCCTTCAAAGCAGGAGGGGATAAACAATTACTGAGTCGACCGGATTCGAACTGGTATAGGCCATTACCAAAAAATGGTGTTTTTCCAATTAAACTACAACTCAAAAAAAAATTTTTTTTTTAACAGTTTTACACCTTAATCTGCTGCCATAATTTGCAAGCATTCTTTGTAACTGCTTAATGTTACTCCTTAATTAAAATTAAAGACTCAACTAAAAACAAGAAATATGCCGAAAACTGGACTTGAACCAATATTAAAATCTTACAAGGAGTCCGTTTTACCAATTAAACTATCTCGGCTTTCTAATAAATTATAGCAAATGTTTCTATGCATAGGCAAGGCTGGACGATTAAATAACTACAATTAGTACTAAATCTAGACCTTGCTTTTAATTAAAGCTAGTATAGATACAATATGAATATAAATGAGCCTTTATCAGGGCGAAAAGTAAAAAACAAAAACAAAAGTAAAAACCTGAAAAATTTTTTTAACTTTATGAAGCTATAGCACAAGCTTAGCTTGTTAACCTTTAAGGCAGCAGTTTTAATACTTAGCACATTAAGCTAGTAAACTAAAGTTTATTGAGTTCAACAAAGCAAATCCAACTAAATTAATTAAGGCCTTAAGGGGGTTCGAACCCCTGTAGAAAGTATTAACAGTACTCCGCTTAAACCACTCAGCCATAAGACCATAAACACTTTTCTGCTTAGGTATTATGTACCTACACTGCAGTCACAAAAAACAAAAACACAAAAACACAAAAAGCAAAAATTGCTTGACTAGTCAAGCAGCAATAAATTTGGGGGAAGCGAGACTCGAACTCGCAAATCCTTACTCCCAGGGTAAGTCCCTTACCAAATTAGGTCTATTCCCCCTACATTTATTTTCTATAAACCTAAACTAAGCTAAAGTAGATATACTTAAAAGGCCTATCAGTTGCTTTTAGTTTTATAACTTATCGGCTTACTTAGAAAGGCAAGTAGGGCAGCTGCTAAATATTCACTTAGCTGGTAAGCTGCAGCTGGGGTGTTCTTCGCCTTGTTTTTTTAATTTTGCTAATCCTCAACATTCAGTTTTTTTATAAATTAGTACTGCTAAACTAGTACTTTACAGTATTTACATTTGCAGCCTATCTAGAAATGTTCTATTTCTCAATTAAGGTTTAATAATAAACCAGTTAGTATCTAGGGGTTAGATTCTTGCTTTATAGACATTCAGCACTTATCTAATATGTTTGTGGCTACCCAACTATGCGTTCATTATTTTCTGCTATTAAGCAGATACAGCCATCTAACTACCTACTACTTTCGCAGCAGGTGGCAACTGCAACATATAAAAATAATTAAAAACAATTGGTACACTAGAGAAACACAGCCTATTGGTCCTTTCGTACTAGAAGGTCTGCCCCTTTTTACTAATTATTCCTCCAGAAGATAGGGACCATACTGACTCACGTCGTATTAACAATTTCGTTATTATAGTGACATTTAATCACTATTTCAGTAACTCACGCTACTGTTCAGACTATGTCATCATTAATCTTCCTATCTGCGCAAGCGCATTAAAAAAAGGTTAATTAATGCCGGATGTTCGTGTTAGGCTTATTGTTAGTGAAACTCACCTATTAGTCGTTGAACCTTCACAATTCTTATTGTCACTAAATTGCGCTCGGCTGCAAATCGACTGTTTATTTGACAGTGTTCCTTGCAATTTATCCGGTTTTCATGTAAGTTTTAGGCCTATCCTTAGCTAATGCTATTAAGCGCCAGCGCGCCAGCCAAACTTATATGGGGCTCTTAATAATCATTAAGTTAAGTTTAAAAAAAGGGGCTTTTAATTTAACCCTATTCTATAAAGCATAGAATTATGAAAATGAGGTGAAACTTTTTCTCTTAATAAACTAATATACTTAGCTCCAATCGTGATTATCCATTGATCATATCTGCGCAAGCGCATGTAAAACACCGGTATAGATTTCTAACTTATTATTTATAGCTAAAGCAAGATTTTCAACTTCTTCTTTCTTAAAGCTATTAGTATATATTCTTATCCTATTTCTTCCTTTATCAAAGTTACCATCAGTCATGATTAAATAAGCTAAAACAATCGGATCCATAAAATCTCCTATGTTTTTAGGAACTATTTTTTGTATTTGTTTTGTTCCATGTTATACTCATAGAATAAATCGTGATAGTAATTAAATACAGGTAAAGTTTTTGTTTTAAGTATGAAGTTAAGGTAAGTATTAATTTTACCTTTAATTTCTAAACTTTTTACAGGGTTATTCATATAATCTTTAAATAAGTCTCCTAAGTGTAATGCAAATTCTTCGTAAATTTGACCAAAACTCAATTCTAATCTAGTATAAGATGTCGGTGAAGATCTATATATACTACCGTCTCCTAACATTATACCTATTAAAATAGAGTGTAAATCTAGCCTTAAGCTAGAAAGATTGATGGCTCTGCCATTACTAGTTAAATTTTTCATTCTTTTTTCATATTTTTAGTTTACTTAATCTTAATGTTATATCTTTTGAGAACCCAACTCACGTACCCTTTTAATCGGCGAACAGCCGAACCCTTCCAAGCTTCTTCCCCCGGAGGATAGGATGAGTCGACATCGCAATAATTATCTTAACTTTTCAGTCAAGTTTAGACTATATCTTTATCCAGTGTAAGAATACATTTACAAAGCTTCTGAATATTGGCGTGTAGTCGTTGAAGGGTTAAAAATATTACGGCTGCTTACGCTAATTTATATTAATAACTTCCCTGCTGATTGTCCAATCTTTAAAATTTTTACTAGCAATAAGTATTTAAAGCTCTAAGGATGTTCCAGCATATAGCCAACTTCTAATTTAATATTGCTATTAAAAATCCCCAATGTCTGAACTTAAATCTATTTCCGCAGCATAATTTTCATTTGTTACAGTTTCTGGTGTTTCATTTAATTTATAAAGCATTGAGTTGTGCATATGTTCTTTCAACAAAGGTTTAATATCATCTAATGATTCTTTATTTATGTAGATTCTTTCATAAGTTGAATCATTTTTGCCTTTTTTATTGTGAATTGAAGAACTAATATTAATTTTATCTAATAAAGCTTCTCTAAGTATACTAACTTCTGAAGAATTAAAACTATCAGTACATAATGTTACACCTCCTCTGTTTAATTGTTGACCATCGTCCATAATCCAAAAAGCTAAACTTCTAGGTGTTAAATAGTCAACTATGTTTGTAGGAATTATTTTTTTATCTTCATTATTTAAGAACAAATCAGCAAAAGGTTTTAAATCCTCTAATGACTTAGTTCTAAAATATACAGATTCATTAATTCTATTAGAATATCTAACATCTGTTCTTGTATATGTTTTAAGTTCTTCTAATTCAAAACCAGATTCTTGAGTTAATTTATGTAAATAAGTAATATACTCAATTTTCTTTTTCGATTGCTCAAAAGAAATATACGCTTTATCTAATCCTGTTTTACCTATATGAGTATCACCCAATAAAACTCCAATTAACTTATCTATAAATGGTTTATTCATATTTGAAATAAACTTTAATTATTAGCGTCTAACATTAACTAGTTGGGTTAGAATATAACCGCAAGTTAACCATTTTGATCTTTTTACATCTTATAAACTTGATCAGATATATTTATAATAGATGGTGACGAAATCACACGCTATTTTTGAAAAAACAATAAATTTTGTGATATACTTCTGTATTAATTTAAGTTCTGTTTATCAAGGTGCCAAACAGCCGAGACAATGTGTACTCTCGTCGGCTATCAGCCTGTTCAAAATTTTTACATAGAGGCTTTTAAGCCTTTATTGCCATTCTTCACAAAATGGTTAAGACTATGTCATCATCTCTAACTTAAACAAATTATTAAATTAGCGGTAAACATAAATAAATGGAGGGGATTGTCAGCGCAACCGCGCAAGTCATTAAGGTAATTTATACTTCATTTCAGGTATAATGTGAGGATTAACTAATTTATAAAATAATGGATAGCTATCATTACTGATAACTATTACTTTTTTACCTTTATTTGATCTTATTTCACATTGAAATTTAAATTTTGTCTGTAGTTCTTTGGACATGATTTCAACTTCTTTTTCGGTGAAACTTTGAGTATTTAAAACTAGGCTTTTATTCTTAGAATTTTTGTTATAGTCTAACTTACCACCGTCGTCCATAAACCAATAAGCTAGTCCTTTTTCGGTTAAATGATTTAAAACTAGTGATCCAGATATTCCTTTTTTACAATTATCGTTAAGAAATAATTTAGCTAAAGGGTTAAAAGCTTCATGACTAATAGTTTGAAACCCTCAATTAATCACCAAATTTCCCTTTGGGCTTAATCTGGCTTTTTTATGTGGATTAGACAAAACCCATTCATTAAACAGACTAAAAACATGATCTAAATAAGGTTTTGATTTGTCACTCCATTCAAATTTTAGTCTATAATTTTTTCCATTATTTTGAGTTTGTATACTTGCGTCACCTAGCATTAACCCTATTGAAGCTTCCCATTGTTCAACACTAAGAGAAGTTAAAGATTGTTTATATTCTTTAACTGCTTTACTGTTAGGACTTAACCCAATTAACAATTCTTTTTTCATTTTCTTCCTCGTTAGTATTTTCCATTCTTGTTTACAATTAATAAATGCTTAAATTTATTGAGATGCCGGGCATTCGTGGAAAGATTATTGTTTAGCACTACTCACTTTCTAGTCGTTGAACGTTCTCACTTCTCACTTACTTAAATTTTATAAATGATGCTGAAATGAGCTTCGCTGCAAATTTACTTAATGCGCTAGGCTAGGCCTGCAGCAATAGTTAAGTCTTTTTTGCAATTAACCCGGTTTTGTCTGCCAAGCCCTAAGGCAAGGCTACAATACTTTTTTCAAAGTAAAGGGACAACACTCTATCCCTAGCGTAACTTTTATCAATTGATCCTCGTCTATCCCATTCTATAGCGAGGGGTCACTATGCCCTACTTACGTATCTGTGCGACTTTTTTGTCTTTCAGTTAAGCATGCTTACCGCCATTAAACTCTGCGCAACCCTTCACTGGTTGATTGATCTCCATTCAATTTCTAGCTATACCTTATAAACTTTATGGTTATTTTATAACTACACCGCATAACCTTAACATAAGTTAAGAAAATACTAGCAAGCTATTTTATTTGTTAGCTTTACTTAAAATTAAAGTAAAGTATAATATTAAAAATATATTTGGTTGTACTTTGCTACTTTATTAAAGACGACCGCCCCAGTCAAACTGCCAATTAGTCAACTATCCCTTTAAATAAAAAAGGTAAACACAAACCCAATTTTAATTTTAAGGTTTCCAATATTTGTCTAGATCTTAAAAAGACCATCAACATCCCTATTCTCTATTAACTAAAATTGTTCTAGATCCATATGATGACTAACTACAGTAAAGCTGCATAGGGTCTTCCCGTCCCCCTGGAGGTAACGCGCATCTGCACGCGTAATTCAATTTCACTGAGCAAGTTGTAGAGACAGTGAGACCATCGTTACATTATTGATACCGGACCACATTTAATGGCCAACTGATTTTGCTACCTTAGGCATTAATCTACATATTTCTAAGTAGTTTGGACTATATCATCAAATATTTTTCTATTTGCTCGATTATCTAGTCTCTGAGGGCTATTTTTATGGGATTGTTAAATTAAGCATTTTTATCTTCTATAATTACAAGTATCTCAGATAATTCTCTTTTGCTAGTTTTACCTTTACCTTGTAAAGTTTAAGCTAATTTTACTAACTCTATTAAGGTTTCTTTTTTCTTTTTGTTTACCTTCTTAAGACTGTAAAACAATTTGTTTAAAGATAGAATACTCTTCCAATTTACAACTAAATGCACACATATAAGTTTCTAAAAAGGGTAATACTTCTTTAATTATTTTTCTATACCCTTTCAAAGTATAAACGAAAATATCTGGAGAACCATATTTCTGTACTATAGATCCTTCTACAAACAGTTCTTTAAATTAATTTAATATATCTAATCCATTTTTATGTTGTGTTACATTAAAAACAGGTTGAATATTAACTCCATATTTGAAATATTTGTGAATAGAAATAGAAACAGACATAGAGCCTTCTCCTTCAACAAATCCGCCTAAACAGTAAAGATAGTTTACATTTTTAATATCTCTTTTTAGCATAGCTATTTAAAGATTCATTTATTATTTGATAGTGTCTAACATATAGTTTTGTTGTTACTATACTCTTATAAATATTCTTGCTTTTGCAGCTATAGCCTTATAAATATTCCCTGCTGATTGTCCATTGTATTATCTGTAAGATTTTCACTAGCGAACTAGTACTTAAAGCTTTAGGATGTTCCAGCATATCATCGAGTTTATTGAGGACCCTATAGGGTAGCGAATCTATTCAAATCCTCATAGTTAAGACCGCTATTAACCAGATTTTCGATAAGTCACTCATATAAATGACCGTTCTTATATTACTGGCATCGGGCAAATTTCACACAGTATACTATCATATTAATGATTGCACTGTGTTGTGTTTTTAGTAAACAGTCGGGGCCTCCGATTCTGTGCCACCGCTTTAATTTGTATTCCAGCTCCTTAATGCAAGCATGGTTAAAATTTATGCGGTACCTCTTATCGTTAAACTTATGAGGTGAACTTGCCGAGTTCCTTAACAACTTTTAGCTCTACGCCTTAGTATACTCTACCTACGAACCTGTGTCGGTTTAGGGTACGGTAGTGCTTGCAAAGCCAACCTACAAATAGGAAGGCAAAAATATTATTTTCCTGGTCTAATTTATTACTTATCTGCTTAGTGTTCTATACTACTGTTATAATTAATGTAACAGGCATAGAGAGAAGTAACCATAAGGCAACAAGACTTTCTATTTTATACTCATCAGTCATAGCTTTAGCTATTATCCTTAGAGGCCGCATTAAATCAAAGTGGATTAACCTTTCTTAATTGAAACCCTTTCGTATTCGGCGAGAAGTATTATAACTTCTTTTTACGTTACTCATGTCAGCATTATCTCTTCAGTAACCTAAAATACAATGAAACACTGTATTATAATTAGTTTGACTGAATGTTCTACTACCTAAGCTAACTTCAATATATTTTTATTAAAGTTAACCAACACGATATCGGTTGATTGTTTAAGACCCGTTAAATTTTCGGCGCTAGTATCTATATTTTAATATTTTATTATTAAAGACTGCTGATGCGTTGTTACAAACGTTCATTATAAGTAGCGACTGCCAGGCTCACTTCACAGCTGTATACGATATTCATACGTCCTTAATTTCACTTAACAATCATTTGGGACCTTGATCAGTGTTCTCGGCTGTTTCCGTTTTGACTGCCCAACTTAGCTTGAGCAGTCTGAATATCTACCATCAATTTATGTAATTCCGAGATTCGCTTCCAAAGGTAAGATTTTCTAGGTCCCCGCAACCTGAACGCATAAAATTCACTGCTATTACAGCATAAATTAAACTTGTTGGGAATTGCCTTGCTGTACCTCCATAAATCTATAAGTTTTTCCAATTATTTATGCAAAGCATAAAAAGGAAAAACTTCCCTAATTTTTCATAGGGTAGGTAGATGTCATACTTAAATATGTTTCGTAGAAAACCAGCTAGCACCAGGTCAGATTGGCATTTCCAATTATTATTTTCTGTTATTCTATATTTTACAATATAGTTCAGACTATACTTTCATCTCTACGTTGACTTTAGGTTAATTATTTATATTTTTAATGATAAAATTCTCTAATGTAAATTGGCTAAGCTTACTTTATGAGGTAAACATTAAAACAAAATTTGGGCTAATAAATTTGGCTAAGTATTCTGATTTACTAATCTTTCTATTTTTACCTTCTTTATTCATATCCCAAGCTAAATTTACTATGTTTAGTAAACCTTGATCTGTTTTATATCCATTAATTTTGATAAGTTCAGCAGTTTTAATAGTTTTTTCAAAGTGTTTTTGTTTTATAGTATTAAATTGAATATTATTAAGTTTAGGTTATACTTTATATAATAAATATTCTACACTTTTACTTGATATCTAGCTGCCTTTGAAGGTATTTTATATACAGTTCCGCATTCAAAATTTTCAACTAGTTCGTTTAAAACAGAGATAGAAGACAGTTCACATACAACTGTAAAATTAATAGTTACTCTTCTTCTTCCAGTAGCAAATGAAACATTAAAGCTCCCATCACCATCGATCAATCCTCTAACGAACTCTAGATTCATAGGGTTTGACATAGATTTATTTAAAGCTTGTAATACTACATCTGGAGTATTTACTTCTGGTAAAACACCATATTTTAATCTAATACTATCTTCTAAGATCTTTTTACTTTCTTCAGTTCTTAAAGAAGTATCTTTATTCATAAAATAAGATAAATTTAGTTTTTAACTATTCCTTCTAATGTTAAATGTTTTTTTGTCTTTAATCATTAAAACAACAGCTTTAAATACATTATATGCTTCCAACTTACTTCCTCTTAATGGATGTTTATCAAATAAAGGCAGTAATACTTCAACTATTTCATCTATAGATCTAACAACAAAAGTTACATTTTGTCTATTATTATATACTTTTCCTATACCTAAGTATTTTTGAATTTCTATAAATAATTCATAATCTAACATAGATTGAGTGAGATTGAATACTGGAGTAGGTCTTACTGGTATTCCGTTCTTAATAGTTGAATAGTTTATTACAAAACTACCATCGGATTGTGTGAATCCTGATAACCAATCAGGAGTTATATAAAATTTTTTTATCATTTCTTTTTTAATTTAAACATATTTACAATAAATGTTAGCAGACTTTAAATACATTTTAACTAAAGTTAACCATGGTCAATTGAAACTATAGAGAGCTAGCGTGTTGCCTTTATAAAATAAAAGCCTTAATTTTTCAATTAAAGTCGTTACGGGGTTAATATCTAGCTATTTATATTCAATATAAATATTTTTTGTTTGTTTCTAGAAAGATACAACTTCCCACGGTATTACCTTATTTTTGTTCTTGCTTAAGCGTATTAAGATGCAGAACCACAAGATTAATTTAAGGTTTCCACCGTTATGAGCTAGTTTTATAAAGAGAATTACTTCTCAGTGCGGCAAAATGCTCTACCGCTTACTTAAACTCTTCGGAGAATTATGCAACATTCACCCGTTCGATCCATTATAATCTGGTCTAAGTAAGATCACCTGGCTTCGGGTCTAATAGCAGTAACTTATCCAACATAGTATTCAACCTTTTTTTAAAGAAGTTTATATCCTATCCAGTCGCTTTCGCTAGGGCTATTAACCTTGCTACTACTATTAAGTTGCTGACCCATTATGCAAAAGGTACGCCGTCATTCTAAATTTGTTTAAAATTCCGACTGCTTATAGAGTTACTAATTCATGATCTATTTCACCAATCTTTTTTTAGGGTAAACTGCTTTAATAGTTATCCTAAAATACTTTGGGTATACTACTCGCTTTTCAAACTTTTCCTTCACAGTACTTTTTCACTATCGCTAAATTTATAATACTTAGCCTTAGAGGATGGTTCCCCTATGTTCCGACAAGTTATCTCTCATCGTACTTTCTTTCAAAGAAACAGTCTCCGCTTTAGCCATAAGGCTAATTTAACCGGAGGCTACCTAGCAAGGTAACTGAACTTTAAAAACTATAGGAACCTAGCACTATTCTCTTTAAGTGTTCTTAATAGAATAGCTTCAGCTTCTGCCCTTATAAGCTACTGTAATTTTCTAAGCCATTAAATGACTTTTCAATTGCAGTCAAGCAGAGACATGCAGCTAGGCTTGTTATACCGTCTATACGACAATAGGTTGCATAACAATCTATAATTTAGATTTCTTTAAATTAATTTATTGTTTTTAAGTCGCCTTTGTATAAGCATTTACAATAACGACACCCGTTCTAGTCCGATAACACTATTCGGGCTAAATTATAATTAATCTTTCAAGCTAACCTATAAGCATATCAAACAATTATAATTTAATATAATATATATTATTATAATAAATCTACAGGACTTAATGTTTTTGACCTTTTTTAGTAAAACGCTATTACCATTTTTGCTTAGGCAAGGCAATTATATCGTTTTGATATTTCAATTTATTAAATAAAATTTTATATTATAATTTTAGGCTAGTCCGATTTCACTCGCCATTACTTTCGGAGTCTCGGTTGATTTCCTTTCCTTTCCCTACTGAAATGTTTTACTTCAGGAAGTAATTAATTAATAAGGTTTACCTTAGGATCGCTTAAATGTATATAAAACCTTCACTACTACTACTTTTCAGAGGCAGTAAGAAGATTTCTTTAAGCTTTTGGGATATACCCTCCTTATATTTATAAATTTGCCTTAGTTTTCCTTAATAACCCCTTTAATTAACTTTTAATTAAATTTAAAATGATGAGACTATATTAACATCGATACTTTTAATAAATAAAAAATTTCAGGATTAAAATAATTTTATTGTTTAAAAATTGATTAAAAATAACAGCTTTAAATGGAGCGCTGCTTTAATTAATAGATGGAAATAATAAGGTGAAAAATCACGTATGAGTTACTTTTTAAGTTTAAAATTTATTATAAAATAGAGGTTATACTGATAGAGGGATTTTTTAAACTCGAGCACATTTATCAGTTTATGTATGGGTCACTTTGGGATCTCCTGGAGTGAGCTTTTAGAAAGTTAATTTTCTGAAGGTATGTGGGTGGGTAAATTATTTATAAATTATATTTTATGTAAATAGTGTTATAGTGAATTTACCTTATATAAATTTATATACTTTCGTTTAATCTTAAATATGGAATAGAACCATACCCCAAATCTAAAAACAAAACAAAATTAAAATGAATAAAAAATCAATTTTCTTACTACTTAAACAATTATTAAAATATTATAAAACTAACATTATTAAGTTTATTAAAGTTAGTTCTTATGTTAAAATTACTTTAACTGTTATTAAATATATCTATAAATTTAGTTATTGGTCAATAGCAGGAATCATTTCCTTTTTAGCTGCAATAATTTATGAATTAGGAGATCTTCAAGAAGCAATATCTTGGATATTATCATTTAAAGACCAAATATTAATTCAAATTATTCAATTTTTAAGAAATTTATTATCTGATAATGCTGTTATTAAAATGAATAAAATTATTGCGCACGCACATAAAGCTGATGTAATTAAATTTTCTGATTATATTAATATAAATTCACCTAATGATGAATATGAATCATTATACCTAAAATATATTTATTATACTTTAATTGGTATATCAGTAATAATTATTGGTGGTGTAATTTATAATTACCATGATGAAATATATTCATTTATTAGTAATACAGTTAATTCAATTTGGTCATTATTTTCATCTAGAACTAATGATGGTGGTGCACCTGGACCTGATTTAGGTGGTGCTGGTGCTGCACATGGAAATACATGGAGAGATATTTTACCGTTACCAGAAAATAGAAGTCATGGTGAAATAATTGAACCATCTAAAGCTTTAGAATTGAATGATAATTCAAATAAACCATATGATTTATCTTTTGATGTTACTCCTAAAGCATCATCATCAAATTTACCTAGTAGATCAATTTATGGTAATGAATCAGAATTTCCTGGAAGCTATGATAATTTACAAAAAGATAAAAGTTGTATATTACCACCAATCCCTGATAATATACCTAAAGATTCAATTAAAATTGAAGGAGACAAAATCTTAATTCAACCTATTGATGAATATGGAAATAAAGGGGATTGGTTCGATCCTTCTAAAAATTTTAAAACTACAAATAGTACTGGATCAGATATTGAATCATTAAAATCTAATTCTAGTTTCAAAAAGGGGTTAGGTAAAATGTTTAAACCTAAATAAATATTAACAAGTCCCCTGTATTAATTGATAATTAATAGAGGTAATTTTATCCTAAAAATCGGAAATTTAAAAAATATAGAAAATTGATAAAAATTGATTAAATAATTAATTATATTATATTAAATTAGAATAGAGAATGAGTATAATATATTGTATTTCGTTAGCATTTCTATCCCTTTTATGTAGGATAGAAATTAAATTATTTTGTATATTGTTATGAATTTACGGAATAAGGACGAGTCGAACGTCCAAGAGTTGTTAACCCTAACAATTAGCAATTGCTTAGTCTTACCTATGACAACTATTCCAAAATTGATCCTTATCAGATTTGAACTGATCCTGACTCCTTGAAGGGGAGTAGTACGAACCACTATACTAAAGGACCTGTATATTTTGTCGGTGAATTCGGCGGTTTTGCCCCGCCTTAAGCCGAATCATTTGATGGCTGCAATTCATTTAATTAAATTTTTAGCGAAATTAGGAATTGAACCCAATCTAACAGATCATGAGACTGTTGTGCAAACCGTTACACTATTTCACTTATAGTAAATAATACTTAAAGTTTATAAAAATATAAAAAGTCTTGTTGCTTTAAGCAACTTATGCTTTGCAAAACCAACTCCCTTTTTTTGCAAGCTAGTATTAAATTACAGTTATGTTTTGCCTCTTTGAATCTATACTAGTTTATCATTTAACCTTTATTAAGCAAAAGTGCAAGGCTAGAGCGGAAATTTAGGGTAAAATCAGAGACTCGAACTCTGAGCATCGTCGCCACAAGACGTCATTTTAACCTATTAAACTAATTTTACCTCTTTTAGCAAATGTCAAATTTGTAAGCTAATGAAACAACTAAATTTGAAGAGTATATAAACTTAAAATTTGATAATAGCAATTACCTTAAGCAAAAAAAAAATAAATTAACTTAGTAAACTTTTAACTTGCAGCTTCCTAGCTTATACTAGGTAAACGTTTAAGTCTAGCGGGTTTTATAAATACAAAATTATATTTGCTGAAAAAAGGAATTGAACCTTTATTTTACCGTCATGAGTGGTAAGTTTTAACCGATTAAACTATTTCAGCTATTATTCGAATATTTAAGACTTTATCAATCTTTTCTAGGTATAGAATTAGGAAAACCTCTGCAATTCTGTTTCCAAACCCAAATATCTGCTGAAACATTAAAGCAGGTAGCAGCTTACTTGTGGTGCGATTAAATAATACAAGTCATGCAATTTTTTTATTTTAAGCTTATATAAGCTTAAAATCTTATATTTAAAGGGGATTTAGGTATATCTATAACTCAGATTTTGTTTGCACTTATGGTTTTAATACTAAATTAAACTACCTTTGGTTAGCAGTAGCTTTATGCTAGTGCTATCTATTAAGTGGAATGCATTAAATCAATAAGGCAACTGATCTATCTAAATATTCTTAAGTAAAGGTAAAGGTATCTGCTTACTAATATTTTTATTAAATAAAATTTATGCAATTATTTAACAACTAAAACTTTCTCATTATGTTTATATACTATAAATATATTAAATTTTACCTAAATAATTTGTGATTTTCCTACATATCTGCTTATAGTTGCTTGCCACGATTAAGCAAGATTTGCAATTTGGCAGAGATGCTATATTTTACCATATTTTTACTACTAATTTTCCTAATTACTTTTTTTAAGGCCTTGACTTTCCATTAATTTAAAAAGGAATTCACACTTAAAGTGTTAATCATTAAGGTCTATATAGTAATTCAGTTTTAGATATCCTAACTCTCTTTTAAACCAAAAATTTGATTTTTAATTTAGGCTATTTAAGATGACATTGTTTTGTAATGCTAGACTTATTCTTTAAAACCCAAACTAAACTATAACAGCCTAAGCAGTTACTTACTTAAGTTATTATTTCATTTATTGGAAACACCTGGGTTCGAACCAGAACTTTCCCATTAAAAGTGAGACACTCAACCACTCGAGTTCTGCTTCCCAATTTAAAATTTTCATATATTTAAACAAATTAAACATCTTATCGGAATCAAACCAATAACAAGTGCTTCGAGGGCACATACTTGTACCATTAAACTAAAGATGTGAATTAAGTTTTTTTATATTAACAAAACAGCACATAATATACTAAATAATGTAATATCTAGTTTAGTCTACTAGTTTTAGCAATTAAATAAAGCAGCTACTACTTATCCTGATAACTATTAAATACTGCATTTACGAGTAAAGAGACTTGAACTCTTACAATAAAAATCATGAGTACCTAAAACCCACCCGGCTACCAATTTCGGCATACTCGCTAAAATTAATATTTTGTGTAGGTCCTTTCTTTATGCTAACGCGTACAACAAAATACTTTCATACTTACTTACTACGCTTCTTTGTTAAAACAATTAAGAAATGCAGCTGCCTTTTCTGGTTTAGCATTTCTTTTTACAGCTGATTACAGGAGGGAGGGGGTTGCTCAATTAAGCAGCCTTTACTTTATTTGCTAATTTAGCTTTTATTATTCTGTAGCTTTCAACTATTAATTATTATAACTTATATTTATATAATTTAATATAAAAATTATGAGTATAATAATAAGAATGCCATCATTAGAGCGAATAATCCTGTGGCTTCTGCTAAAGCGAATCCTAAGATTGCGTAAGAGAATAATTGTCCTCTTAATTGAGGGTTTCTAGCTGTAGCTAAGATTAATGAACCAAATACTGTTCCGATTCCTGCTCCTGCTCCGATTAATCCTGAGCAAGCTACTCCAGCTCCTATGTATTTTGCTGCTGCTAACATTATTTATTGCAAATAAGTTATTAGATAGTGTCTAACATATTAATTTTGTTTTGTTTTTTAATACTCTTTTAATCCCTTTTTATATAAATAGGTGCTGCGAAACAGCTGCTGCTTGCTAATTTAAATTTTTAGTGCTGTAATTTGCCCCGGGAAAGAATCGAACTTCCATATCTAGATCTTCAGTATAGCGCTTTGACCACTAAGCAACCGAGGCTTTAAAAAGAAATTTAGTTTAAAATATTTAATATTCTTTTATATATTAATCTTCTAGCACAGTCATAAGGCGTAAGTTGCTCACAAAGCAAGTTGAAATACATATACAACGGTTTATAAAGATTTAATAAATTTTCAACCTGTTATCATTTAATATTGAATAGAAATTTTTTCATTTTAGTTAAAAAAATATATCTAAATATACTGATTCTTAACGCTTTCGCAATGAAGAACTTAAACGCTTAGTAACTTAGTTACCTGTTGATTAATCAACTGCATCTCTAGACTCTCTTAATTAATTATCTGGCTGATATTTTAAAACCCAGCAATCACACGGTTTAGATATATTAATATACCCTCTTTTAATTTTATTTAAAATTATTAAAGGGGACTTGTATTTATTTTTTAAACAATTTACTTAACCCCTTTTTGAAACTAGAATTAGATTTTAATGATTCAATATCTGAACCTGTACTATTTGTAGTTTTAAATGTTTTTGTAGGATAAAAATAAGGTGGGGGACAAACTAATAATCTTCTTTTTCAAGTTCTAATCTATGTAAATAGTTAGCTAGAGTATCATCCTTATTAATTAAGTAAGGTTTAGTATTAACTAATTTATTATTTGAATTATAGATTAATTTTCTCTTATTATCAGTTTGTTGCAATGTGTATGATTGTTCTAATAGTTCTATTGAGCCTTCCGTTAAAGATTTATACCATTTAGTTTGAGTTTTATTGATTAATGAACCTTTAGTTAACAATTTTTCAAAATCATTTATACTTACCGGTACATTTTTAATTAGCCCTTTAATTTTATAAATGATTTTCCCTTCAACAGTTTGTAAACAATAAGCTTTAGGAGCTAAGAATATGGCTTTATCTGAAATATTTTCCAATTTCAATTTACCTAATTCTTTGTTGTTAACAATCCCTGGAAATAATTCATTCATTTCGTCGGGATTTAGGTTTGTATAAATTGGAATAGTGAAGATAAATTGAATAAAGTATTCATAATTATTAAGATGTTTATTTGACTGAAATTATCACATTTGAAACCAGAATATAAAATATTACATATTTTTAATATACTATTGTATAGTATTGAGATTTAAATTATGGTTTTATTATTCTCAGGTTTAACGGCATCTTTTGATGCTATATTAAAAAGGTACACCATCTTTACTTTATAAATTTGACTGCTTATAGTCTATTTATAGTGCATATAATTTAATTTAAATATTTAATATGGCAGTAATTTTGTTCTAGTTTATTAGATATTTTAATAAAAATTTTGCCTTAATTAGGTTAATTCCCATTTACTGGATTTAGATATTAAAAAAAAGGGCAAGGTTGCTAAATACGTAGAATAAAAAGTTCGGTATATTTGAGGAGATACCTAATAAAGTAAACTCCGAACTGTTCGATATAGTCGCACAATCATCCGACAAAATGGGGTTGCTAAATAGCAACCAGCATAAGACAGAGATTTGTATTCAATCTTAAAATCTTCTGCCGGGGGTTTAATCTTTTTCTTCCTTCTCCCCTTAAAGGAAGGCTATAAAGTCTACAATATTAATAACATCGATCCAAACTGTTTTCATATTAAAACTTTATGTTTAACCCTAATCCTACCACTCCTCGTATATGGTTACCCGATTATAAGCTAAAGCATATACTACACCTACTGTAGCAACTAGTCCTATCTCTTTAATACATCAACTAAATTAAACAATATTCTTAGATTGCTACACTTTTAATAAAATCTTACTTTTATAAATCTTTTTTTTTTTAATTAAGTTATGTAACTATTTAACTAGTTAATTTCAATAAAAAAATCTAATCTTTATTAAAACTTTTCTAAATTTTGAATTAAATCAATTTATAATTATTTCCTTTTGCATTGAAATTTATTAAATTAATGCTTCTATCTATGTTATTATTGAGATTTAAAATTATAAAAATTTTTCACGATTTAAATTTACATTCAAAAAATTGTTTTTTTAATAAAAGAGATATATATTAATTGCAAAAGCAAATGTAATACGACTAAATTAATTAGTTTTACTGCAAAGAAACTGCTTAGGCAGATGCTATACAGTAAGCTAAAAAAGATTTTGATCAAATTTCTCTGTAAGAGTTTAATTTTGGCTCTGATTGAACGTTTTTCAGTAGTTTTAAGACATGCGAATCAATGGTCCCTATGAACTAATAAGCGGAAAATGCTAAATATATTGGTTACAATATTTAAAAACATTTTTTTTAATATTCTCCGGCTAAGGGAGCAGACTTTTTATCTGTTAAAGCAAGTAGAGAGTCTAGGCAGTTAAATTTTAATTAAGTTAATAAGCAAGAATAGAAGCTCATTAGGGATTATACCATGGTGTAAAGGTGAGTAATGGTAAATTAGGTACTTTATAGACCTCTCGAATAGGGGATAGTTTAATTAGTTGTCGCTTGTATCAATTCAAATAAAAATGAAATGAGCAAGCAAGATACGATATATCTACTAGTTGTAAACTAATTGTTCTACGTTAAGTAGGGCAGTATTATAGTTATATAACAACATCTAACTAAGCATAAATTAGCTTATTTATAATAAAGGAAAGCTTTATTTAAACTATTTTAACAAAAACAGAAAAAAAATAATAGTTTGCTCTTTGCTTGCCTAAGGCATAATAGTTTTGCTGTTTTCTAGCTTTAGGCAAAAATAAAGTACCGCTATAAAAATCGATTTATTTTGTTTAATGGTAGTTGGTAGGGTAAAAGCCTACCAAGCCTACGATCAATAGCCATGTTTGATAGAACAGATGGCCACATTGGGAATGAAAAGCCCCAAGTAGAGTAATCTACCTGCAGTCAAGAATATTAGTCAATGCTCGCAAGAGTGAACTAGCTAACTGAAATCTTAAGATCACTTAACCGTGGTACTTGAGATAACGTAAGGGAAAATAATGATATTACCTTACTATAAGTGTTGTCCAATTTACTGGTGCCAGAAGACTCGGTAACGCCAGAAACGCAAACGTTAGTCGTCCTTATCAGGCGTAAAGGGTAAGTAGGCTGCTTTGAAAGTTATTAATTTAAAAGCTCTAGTTTATATTTAATTGCTAAATGCTAAAAACAGCTAATGATATTATATTATAGTATAGTAAAGGCGGCTAATTTAACAGGGAGCAATCAAAGCTAGTAATTAATAATGAATTAAAGCTAGAATCAAAAGGAGGATAAGCCAAATAATATTTAGAGTAGGGATGAAATCTGCAGATACTAAATAGAATACTAATGGTGAAAGCTTTTATCTAATAATGATTGACGCTGAGGAACGAAGGTGAGAATAGAAAATAGGATTAGAGACCCAGATATCTCTCACTGTCAACGATGAATGGTGGTTGTTAGTTTTAAAATAAACTAGTAACGATGTTAACGCGATAACCATTCCGCCTTGCGAGTACGGTTGCAAAACTGAAACCAAAAAAATTAGTCGGTCTCGGAGCAAACGAAGTGAAGCATGTTATTTAATACGAAAATACGCGTAAAATCTTACCAGTTCTTGTATATACTCTTTTTGCATTCTTATGAAGGCAAAGCTATGGGAGTATACAGGTGTTGCATGGCTGTCGTCAGTCCGTATTTTAAGAAGTGAGGTTAACTCCACTAACGGACGCAATCCCTGTTGTTAATTTATACTTAACAATTTATGATTTTTAAATATTTTCATTTGGGGCTAAGACAAGTCGTTATGGCTCTAACGAACTGGGCTATAGACGTGCCACACAAAACTTTTACAAAGTGAAGCGAAACCTTAACTGAGAAAAAAGGAAGAGCTAATCATCAAAGAAAGTTAATCATATTTTATTTGAGCAGATTGTTGCCTGAAATTCGGCAACATGAAGCAGGAATTTCGAGTAATCGTTGATCACTAGCGCAACGGTGAAGATAGCATTCGGGATGAACTAACTGTCTGTCGCTGGGGAGAAGCTCGGATCGGGGGAAACTGCCGCTTAATTATAACTTACAACAAATCATAGCTCTTTAAAATTTAGCTGCAACCTTGTAGCTTATATTCTATCTGTTTTAGCTTAAGGTGAATGTTGAAAGGCCTGCCTTAGAGGGTCTATATAATGTCACATAGGCAAAATAAATCAGAAAGTAATAATAGCTTGCAAAGTTGGTTTACAGTTATTTATTAATTTGCTTTAGCACTTAACGTTTTGTTTAGTACAAATTTGTTAAGCTAATTAGTTTCAGTTAACCCTTCTGAGTAACATCTCAAAAGTCATAGCAAGGTAGCCGTACTGGAAGGTGCTGCTGGAAAATATTTCAATAACAACCCCCTGTACTTGAATTAAATAATAAAATTACACCTTCAAGCAGGCAGGTAAGATAAATAAATTCTTTTTCTGAATAACTAATTGCTATTGAGCTAAAAGAAAGAGTAAAAATATTACTTAATTTAAATTTTTGGAAATCTAAGCAAAAGTAGTAATTGTTTTGAAACATACCCGTTTTTATAAACAATAATTAATTTATTCAAATTAATTCCTTTTGTTGAGCAGAAGCCTTCTTATGGTTAATATAGTTTGAGTGTAAATTTTGGTTATATTTACGGAGGGTAGGCTTATCAATTCAGACCAGCGCATAGCAATAAAGGAATTAGCTGAGTTGGTTCTAGCGGTAATTTTACACATTACAGACAGAGTTTCGAGTACTCTATTCCTTATTTTTGTTTTGTTTTTTGTTTTTTGTTTAATTTAGCTTTCATTAGCAACAGAATTTTTTTACTCTTCTTTACTATATAAAATATATAGTTTTCCATCGCTATAAAGTTAACTAACAAGTAAAATAAATTTAGCCAAATAATTATCTACTTAAGACTTTAGCATAATGGTTAATGCAGTTCGCTCATAATGGATATTATAAGGGTTCAAATCCCTTAGGTCTTATTCTAATTTTGTTCTTTGCTTATTTTAAGACCTTGCCCTGTTTTTATAAAATAAGGCAGCTGCCTTATTTTTGTTTTCTTTAAACTAGGGAGTAAGATGCTTTCGCAGCAGCAATAGGCTTGCTAATTTAAAACAGTTATATTTTAATTTATTAAGCTAAACAACATATAGCTTACGATTGTAAAAACAAATTTTTGTTTATAGGGTACTTGGTCGAGTCTGGTTTATGGCGCTCGTCTTGAAAACGAGTACTTCCTAAAGAAGTCGTGAGTTCGAATCTCACAGTGCCCGGTGAAATTAATTCTCATTACAGTAGATAAAGCTTATAAATAGTATACTATATTTAAATATTTTACTGAAAAGGCAACAATGTTACAAGAATAAAAGCACTCTAATTTTTTTATTAGATTTGCAAGCCAAATAATTTAAGCAATTATTATTAATATATTTTAATTATTGGTTTAATGTTTAGTTTTAGTTTAATTTAATTAGTTAGTTTTGGTTACTTATTTGTGTTTATTGCCTTATGCTTTATAAAGCTGAAACTTTTTTAAAAGTAGTTAAGTTTAAAAATTATTATTTTTGTTTTGTTTTTGGATTTAAATTTTGCGCTGCATGCTTACAACTACAGCTAATAAACCGAAATTTAAGTTTAATTGAAACCTTTACCTTATTAAATAAGGCAAATTAAATTAAAAACATAAAAGCAAAGCTATTCAAGGTGAGTTGATTACTATTCTGAGTTAAAATTTTATCAGTTAAGTGCAGCTTAATCAACAAAGCAAAACTATAAATGAATTATAAAGCCCATAATTTAATGGTAGAATAATTTCTTGATGAGGAATCTGTAGAAGTTCAAATCTTCTTGGGCTTATAAATTAAATACAATTAAAAATTAAAAAATATTTAGTTATAGTGTTAGTTTTCGAACTCAATTAACTATAAATAAACTTAAAACACAATAAAAATATTGCTCGCCTGCTTTCAGTACCTAAGGATTAAGTATTGCAATCCTTACCTAAAGTCTGGCAAACCCTTTTTTTATGGCAGCAGCCTAATAAAATATTATTCATAAGATATTATATCTTTGGCTTAAGCTTAGTAACTCAAAACAAAATTAACTTTTGCTATATTTAATTCTACGAATTTTAATAGTACAAATTATTAATAGTAGCAATAAATTAAAATTTTTAGGCAAAGCTTAAAAATTTTATAATTACTAAGTTTGAAACAACTTTAAATAATGCTTTTTATTTAATTTTATTTACAAATTATAGATCTTTAAGCTAGACTATATTAAAAGCCTCTTTATTTAATGTTGTTATGCATTAAATTTAATGAATTCTTTTGTTTATTATTTGATTTAGACTTATTGCTAATAATTTGCATATATTCTGCTGCCTCCATGCTTAAGCAAATTAAGTATAAGCAGAAGCAAATAACTGTTTAGCTATAGCTATATAAGGCTATTAAATCGAAGATAAAATAGAATGACTATAACTAAACATGCACAATTTTTAATAAAGATATACATGCTGCCTCTGTCTGCCTGCCTCCTTAAAGTTGACAGTAGTGTTAAATCTTTTTCTTGATCACCTGGTAGCTTTATCCTAAAACATGAATTTAGTAATGGAAAAGCCAGATAATTAAATTAAATTTAACTAACTAGCAGAACAGTTGAGTAGCAATATTATAAAAAAATTTTTTATAAAAAAATGAGAATATTAAAAACTCAAGTACTTCTTAGATTTGTAAATTCATATATAGTAGATTCACCTCAACCAGCTAATATTACTTATTTATGGAACTTTGGTTCATTATTAGCAACATGTTTAGTAATTCAAATATTAACAGGAGCTTTTTTAGCTATGCATTATACACCTAATGTAGATTTTGCTTTTAACAGTGTAGAGCATATTATGAGAGATGTAAATAATGGATGGTTAATTAGATATACACACGCTAATGTTGCTTCATTCTTCTTTATTTTTGTGTATATGCACATAGGTAGAGGGATGTATTATAGTTCATATAAATCACCTAGAGTATTAGTATGGTCTATTGGAGTAATAATTTTAATTTTAATGATGGCTATCGCTTTCTTAGGTTATGTTTTACCTTATGGTCAAATGTCTCTATGGGGTGCAACAGTTATTACAAATTTATTATCGGCAATCCCAGTATTTGGTCATGATATTGTAGAGCTAATCTGGGGAGGTTTCTCAGTATCTAATGCAACATTAAATAGATTCTTCTCTCTACACTATTTATTACCTTTCTTATTAGCTGCTTTAGCTGTGGCTCACTTAATTGCTTTACATGAACACGGATCAGGTAACCCTAATGGAGTAACTTCAAGTGGAGATAGATATGCAATGCACCCTTACTTTATATTTAAAGATTTAGTAACAATATTTGCATTCTTCTTAGCTTTATCAGTTATGGTGTTTTTCTACCCTAATGTATTAGGACACTCAGATAACTATATACCAGCTGATCCTATGGTTACACCTGCTTCAATTGTTCCTGAATGGTATTAAACAGATGCCATGCTTAAGGGTAACCTTATGAAAAACAAACTTTACTATATGCTGGAAACTCCTAAAGCTTTAAGTACTATTTAAGTTTTAGCTTACCTAATAAGCAATAAGATTTTACCTAATATTATGTTAAGGTCACTACAAGCTTAGATAGTAAAAATCTTACAGATAATACAATGGACAATCAGCAGGAAACCAAATTACAATATATAAAATATTATGTAAAAGTAGGATCCTCAGAGACTACACGTAAAGCTCCTTTAGTCTATCTAAATAAATTGTTAAAGATTCAAGGATGAAGATATAGTCCAGCCCTCACCGGAAGGTCAAGGGAAATATATTATTAATTGTTATTTAGATCTGACAACTTATATAAGTTTAATAAGCACGCAAAATTATACAACTTTTGAAGCAAAAAAAAAAGATTATCAAAATTAGATAGATCTAATTTGTCTATCGAATATCCTTTAAATGAAATTATTATCGGATTGTTACTAGGTGATGGCCATATACAAAGAAGATCCTTAAAAGGAAATTCTAGATTCATATATGAACAAAGTAGCTTAAGAAAACACCACTATAATTATTTTAATCATGTTTTTGACTAATTTCAACCTTTTCTAAATGAAGATTTTAAAATTAAAGAAAGATCTTTCACAGACAAAAGAACTAATCAAAAGTATTATTCAGTTAATTTTGCTACACTTTATCTACCTTGCTTCAACCTATACAGAAATCTATTTTATAATTCTGAAAATATTAAAATAGTTCCTTCAAACATACAAGAACTTCTGACTCCTAGAGGATTAGCATATTGGATTATGGTTGATGGTTCTCTTCAAAATAAGGGTTTACATTTAAATACTTACAGCTTTACAAATGAAGAAGTATTAAATTTAAAGAAAACCTTAGAGAATATGTTTTTGGCCTTAGCTAATAAATCTTTAAAATGTTCTATACATAAACATTCTAAAGGGCCAAGAATATATGTATGGGAAGAAAGTATTGGTTTGATTAGAGATCAAATATCACAGTTTATGCATACTAATATGCTCTACAAAATAGACTGTTCTAAAGTTAAATAATATAAAAATTGATCTGTTACCATTCTATGCAATTTTAAGATCTATACCTAATAAATTATTAGGAGTTTTAGCTATGTTTGGATCTTTATTAATATTATTAATATTACCTTTAGCTGATTTATCTAGAATTAGAGGAAATCAATTTAGACCTGCCATGAAATTTGCATTCTGGTTTTTTGTTGTTGATTTTATTATTTTAATATGGATTGGTGCTCAACACCCTGATACTCCTTACTTAGAAATAGGTCAAATATCTACTGCTATATATTTCGCCTGGTTCTTAATCGTAGTTCCAGCTATTGGTGTTATTGAAAATACATTATTAGATGTAGCTACAGTAGGTAATGACAATAAATAATTAAAAAGTCCCCTAGCTTTTTATTCTTAAAATTTGGCAAATTAAGAGTCCCCTACCTTGTCAGGACTAGATTTAGGTTTAACCTTCTCTGTTAGGAATAAAATTTTTATTTTAGCCTTTGTAATTTAACACTTTTTGAATTGGACGGGATGCTTCTACTTAAGCTGCTAATCTAGCCTTTGTAAAAGCTCTGTTATAGCCTGGCCTAATTAAGCAGCTGTATCGCGCTCTCGCCAAATATACTAAGCTGTTTTGTGGAGGGATGGGCAGCAATGAAGGCAAACTTTTTTTTTTTAAAAGTAGTTAAGTTTAAAAATTATTATAGTCTAAAGTTATGTTTTGCCTGCTTAGTTTTCGATATTTTGCTGCACTTGCGTAGCAATTTAAATATTGTTCATTGCTGCTGCATTGCAGCAACCCTCATAAAGGCAACTACTTGTCCTGCTTAAGCTTTAATAGCAAGGCCAAAATTAATTGTAGGAATTATTATGATTAATGGTTTTGTATTATTTTTTACATTTGCTTTTGAAACAGGTTAAATTTTAAGGTGCTTATTTACTTAACCCTTGGATAATTCAGACAGCTGCTTTAATTTAAGTAGGAATTTTACCTTTAGTTGCTTATGTAGCCGAGTAGCATAATTTCTTAAAGAAATCAGGTAACAGCTTATAATAGACATAAAAGGTAGGCAGCGAAGGTGACTTCAATATTTCAAATTAAAAAGAAAGCAAAATTACTTAATTACTGAGTAATTTAAGAGGAAAGCTAATTAAGCTAAGCAAGTGTGCAGCTTTAATCTTCAAAAGGGCAGTAGAACTAAGGCAACAGAAAAAGGCTATATAAACCACAAAGTCGGAGCTTTATAATTATTTAGTTATAGTGTAAATTAACAAAGCCTTAATTAGGCACAACAAACTGAGCGGATAAATTAAACTATTGTTTAGGTTTAAAACTTAAATGAATAGAATTTTATCCATTTTTTTAATGTGTTAAATTTTATAATTAAGCACAAATTTATTTAATTTAAAAATTAGTACTAAGTCTTATACTTGGACTGTAGCGCTAAAGTATATTTAATTAATTTTAAATTTAATTTAGTAGGCATTTCGCTATAGCGTTTGCCAGGTTTTCCTAATACATCTTAAGCTTAAGTATTTATTCCTTAAGTTGCATTTAATGCCTATGTCAGCTTTTAGAATAACTAGCTGTCTATCTTGCCTTTTTGTTTGCTTGCGCTTGCCAGGTATTTAAATAAGGAAGAACCTTATACAGTTGCTTTCAATTTAAAAATTTTTTCTTTCAGGTAGAATTTTACTTTGTTATAATTTAAGTTATATTGCCCAGCTGCTTTCGCAGCTGCTTAAATTTACTTAAAAAAAACAATAAATGCAGGCAAGGCCGCTAAATAAAATCAACAAGTAAAGCAGAAAATTGGTGCCTCCTGCCTGCTGTAAGCAGGCAAGTTGCTGCATTGCATCTGCAGCGAGGCCGTACTTTACCTGAAAAGCAGCTCCAATCCTTATTACATAATATAATATATGGGCCACCTTATTTATATTAAAAAAATAGGCAGGAGATAAAAATTTTAATTGAGAAATAATAAATAATATATAAAACAACAATGTTAGGAATAAATATAAATGGATTAGATCTAATCAACTTACTTTTTAATTTAATAGATGTACTATCTGTAATTTTACCTGTGTTATTAGCAGTAGCTTTTATGACTATAATAGAAAGAAAACAATTAGCAGCTCATCAAAGAAGAGTAGGTCCGAATACCGTAGGGTATTATGGGGTATTACAACCATTTGCCGATGCTTTAAAATTAATAGTTAAAGAAACAGTAATACCTTCTCAGTCAAATAAAGTATTATTCTACTTAGCACCAGTATCTACCCTAATATTTAGTTTACTAGGTTGGGGAATTATACCATTTGGTCAAGGTTTATCAATCTCAGATTTTTCATTAGGTATATTATATACATTAGCCTTATCTTCTTTAGGGGTATATGGTGTATTATTAGCAGGATGGTCAGCTAATTCAAAATATGCTTTTTTAGGTAGTTTAAGATCAACAGCAGCAATGATATCCTATGAATTAATCTTAAGTTCAGCAATATTAATAATAATATTATTAACTGGATCTTTAAATTTCACTACAATTATTGAAAGTCAACAAGCTATATGGTTTATTGTACCTTTATTACCTGTTTTTATTTTTTATTTTATAGCTATACTAGCTGAAACTTCTAGAACTCCTTTTGATTTACAAGAAGCTGAATCAGAATTAGTTGCAGGATTCTTTACAGAACACTCTTCAGTACCTTTTGTATTCTTCTTTTTAGGTGAATATTCTTCAATCGTATTATTTAGTTGCATAACAGCTATATTATTCTTAGGAGGATACAATTTACCAGAAATATTTATTAATGATTCTTTACTTAATATTCAATCTATTATTTTAGGTTTAAAAACTTGTATTTTCTGTTTCTTCTTCGTTTGGTTCAGAGCTACTTTACCTAGATTAAGATACGATCAACTAATTGATTTATGTTGGTTAAATTTATTACCTGTAGCTGTTGCATTCATTATATTAATACCTAGTATATTGGTTGCATTCGATATAGCTCCTGCGTAAGAAGATAGTAAATTTAAACTTTTGATGGGTTACTTATGGCTTATTTGCCATACCCACCTTTTTAGGTTGAAGGTCACAAAAAGCTGTTTTAAACAGCAAAAATACAATTAAAATTTTCACTTTACTAAATTTAATTAACAGTTTTCCACAACCCAACACAACAATTAGTTAATTATACGCAGTGTAAGCTTAATTTATTGTATATTAAACTCAAAAAAAAATTAGGACAAGCCTAAACAGATGGCTCCTTTAACTCACCTGTAAGCATATTTACTAGAAAGAGTTAAAATAATAAATTAGGTGCCCCCTGTAACAAGGCAATAATAAAATTACTTGTAATATCGAAGCTGCTACCATTTGCGTTTTCAGATTACCATTTTTTAAAACCTTACTGCACTGATTTAAAGCTCCCGACTGACTAAATAATAGATTAATTCAGGATATCCCTTAAATTTAGGCAGATTAACCTAGAGTAGCCCATGCTTTCTTTATGCAAATTAAAAAGGCAGAAATCTAAGAAGCAGCTCCAGATTTTAAATATAAAGTATTTAAAAGAGAGATTAAATTAATTAAAGTGTAGAAGTTAGCTTCAAATGCCAGCTTAGATTATGTAAGTTAGTTGAAGCCTAAGCAGCTATTAATAAAATATGTAAATATTTAGGGCAGGTGATCCGATTGGTAATGGTGGTTCTCTGTAAAAGAATTGGTTAATAGCCGTAAAAGGTTCGATTCCTTTACTGCTCAAAAAAAAATTTTGTTATTTTTATTTTTATAGGTTTAATTAATTTATTAACTAGCTTTAATTTAAATATTATCGGATTAGTTCTATAAGCAGTACCTATAGATATTTTTTTTTTTGATTACTACAATTATTAGATTTAGTTGCTTTCAAGCTTAAAGAGCAAATAAATAAATAATAATTGGATATCTGTCTAACTTAATCAATTACAGTGTGAAAAGGTTAAATAGCTGGTATCAAATGTAATAATTTCAGTCAAATAAACAATTTAATAAATTATGAATACATTATTCATTTTATCTCCACTAAGCCAATTTGAAGTTACAAGTTTAATTGGATTAAATGCTCCTGTATTAGGTCACTTAAATTTAACATTAACAAATTTAGGGTTATATTCTTTATTTGTATTATTTGTAGTTATAGGTTTACACTATTTAGCTAATAATGATTCGAACTTAATACCAAGTAAATGGTCAATTTCATTAGAATCATCTTATGCTAGTTTAAGCTCTATGGTTAGAGAACAGATAGGAGCTCACAGTGAAATTTATTTACCATTAGTGTACTCATTATTTTTCTTCATATTAATAGGTAACTTAATATCTAATGTTCCTTATTCATTTGCTATAACAGCTAGTGGAGTTGTATCATTAGGTTTAAGTGTAACTATCTTTATAGGAGTTACAATTTTAGCACTATCAATACATGGTATTAAATTCTTTGCTTTCTTTATTCCTGCTGGAACTCCTTTAGCTTTAGTTCCTTTATTAGTTTTAATCGAATTAATATCTTATTTAGCTAGAGCTGTTTCTTTAGGAGTGAGATTATTTGCTAATTTAGTTGCTGGTCACACACTATTAAAAATCCTATCTACTTACTTATACGATTTATTCACAGGTAGCCTAATTGTAGCTATAATTACATTAGTTCCTTTCACAATATTCTTAGCTTTAATCGGTTTAGAGTTAGCTGTTTCTTTAATTCAGGCTTTTGTATTCACACTATTAGTGTGTTCTTACTTAAAAGATGCTATAGAATTACACTAATTTGTATTAATCTATATAGATTAATAACTTAAAGCTTATAGAATAAACATTGATTCACTTTGCAGGTATTATCTTTATCTTAATAAGCAGATAATTTCTGTTTAGGTTGGCAAGGATTAATTAATACCCCCTTTTTAGCTTCTTGTTCTAGGGTAAGTTTTAATTGTAAAGTCGTTGTAATAGTGCATTATTAAGGTGATAAGATCTCGTGTACAATTCTTACAAGGAGATCACCAACTATTTAACGTTATAATCTCAGCTCACGCTTTTATTCTAATATTCTTAATAATTATGCCTAGATGAATCATTTAACTTTTTTTTAAACCACTATACCTAAGTTAGTTAAAGCTGTATGTTTACCTAATTATTTAAAAATCCTTTAACCTATTAATATCCGGATATTAATTAAATATTCGTATACTATAAATAGTCTATTTTATATATAAATCTATTATTAGATTTTTAATAAAAATTGAAAAAAAAAACATATGCAAATTTTAAATTTAACTTTAGATTTAAAAATATTTTTAAAAGAAACATGTATATGGATCAGATTTGTTTAAATTATTAAATGTGAAATATGCATTGCTTAAGATGTAAGATAATAATTCAATCATGCTTAGGCAACAAGATTCTCTCTTAAGACAACTTAGTTAATGGCATAGTACAATGAATTGGCTAAATTCTACTAATGCTAAAGAAATTGGAACGCTATATTTAATCTTTGCCGTATTTGCAGGTATGATTGGAACAGCTTTCTCAGTTCTAATTAGATTAGAATTATCTTCTCCCGGTGTACAATTCTTACAAGGAGATCACCAACTATTTAACGTTATAATCTCAGCTCACGCTTTTATTATGATATTCTTCATGGTTATGCCAGGATTAGTAGGTGGATTTGGTAAAATAAAATATTCTCTTTTTTCTAAAATTAAATATAATCAAATTAAAAGGCAAATGATTAAATATATTATGTTCTTATCTATATTGAATGCCAACTTGGCTATAAATATAATTAAAAAAAATATATTTGTCCTTACGCAAATTATGATAGGTGCAATTAATTTTAATTATTGTTCGAAAGGCACCCTAGTAGTAGATTTATATACTACCTCTACCTTACATTTTTACGAAGGAGTGGCCAACAGTGACAGCACCAGCTTAAGTCAAACAAGAATTCAAATATTAAGATCGCAAATTGGACCTTATTTAGCAGGTTTAATTGAAGGAGATGGAACAATAGCAGTACATGACTCAAATTTGAGCAAATCAGGTACAGCAAAATTTAAAAAATGTCCTCCTAAAATTATACTAGTTTTTAAAAAAGCAGATCTACCTTTAGCAAAGTTTTTACAAAAAGCTATTCAATGCGGTCAAGTTCTAAATAAACCTGAAAGAGGTTATGTATTATGGCAAATACAAGATATTGTTGGCATATATACAATAGTTTCTATAGTTAATGGGTTTATGAGAACACCTAAAATAGAAGCATTAAATAGAGCTATAATTTGGTTAAACGATTATATAAATGTAAACATGTCAACTCAAACAAAAAATACAAATAAATTACTTCCTTCCACTAAATTAATATTATCAAAAATTAGTAAACTAGAAATTAAACCTATAGATACATCACCTATAGAAAAAAATAGCTGGTTATCTGGTTTTAGTGACGCTGATGGTAACTTTTCTATTAATATACACAAAAGAACCAATAAAAATTCTACTAGGGTTCAATTATATTATAGATTAGAAGTTAATCAAAATTATCACAAAGCCGACTCAGAAGGAACTAAATCAAGTTTTTTTCCAATTATGTCTAAATTAGGATTATATTTAGGGGTGGGTGTTTATAGTAGATCTAGATTAAATAAAGATAAAATTTATTATAGTTATACTGTAATTTCTCATAATAAGGAAAGTAATTCTAAAGTGTGTGATTATTTTAATAAATACCCACTTCTTTCTTCTAAGTATTTAGACTATAAAGATTGGGCTCATATATTAGAATTACAAAATTTAAATAATTTGACTACATCTTATCTTAATACTGCTATAAAATTTAAAACCAATTTTAATAAAACCAGATCAACTTTTACGTGGGACCATTTATTTGTAAATAATAATTATTTGCCTTAAGGCAGGGCAGTTCCTGCATTAGATTTTAAATTTAATTATTTAGAAAAAAACAAAATAGAATAATTGCCGTGTTTGACTGTAAAGTCAATCTTATTACGCTACTATTTGCGGGAAGTTCCTAAAGTAATCTTAAAGAATCTACTGAAAACTTAATAAAACTACAACAATTTAACCTTATTTCGCCTAAAAGCTGAAATGGCTTGCTTATTTAAAGCAGGTTGTGTAAAATCTAGGTGTACAGTGATCTTAAAATTGAGATTAATGTTGTTAAATTAATTTAACATAAATGGATAATCCGCAGGAAACCAAATTGCACTTAAAGGCAAAAGTAGGATCCTCAGAGACTATACGTAGCGCCCCAATTATTGTTAGCTATCAAGCTAATAAGTTGGGTGAAGATATAGTCCAATTATAAATGAAAATTTATAAGTATTTGAATTATTTCTTACCTATACACTGTGGTAGCCCAGATATGGCTTTCCCTAGATTAAATAATATCTCATTCTGGTTATTGCCTCCTTCATTAATTTTATTATTGATGAGTTCTCTAGTAGAAAATGGAGCAGGAACAGGATGGACAGTTAAGGATAAGCTGTCCTATTATAGTAATATAATTATTAATAAACTCTACTTGATGCGAAAAACTCCTCTAATCGGAAGTAACTACCTATTCTATAAATATAATGGAGTGGTAAAAATGTTACTGACATGGGGACAATTCGCCTGGGTAAAATTTAATACCCATCAGAGACTTAACGTAGAGCATCCTTCTAAATTAACTAATAATATCACAACACAAGCATTAAATCAAAATAAAGAATTATTTTATCAATGGTTAGTAGGATTTACTGATGGAGACGGAACATTTTCTATAGCTTATAAAAATGGAAAATGGTCTTTAGCTTTTAAGTTATCCCAACATGAATATAACACAAGATTACTGCATTTCATTAAAAGCCAATTAGGTGTAGGTAATATTAATAAAGAAGCAAAAACTAAGATGGTTAGTTATAGAATAATGGATAGAAAAAAATTAGTACAAGTAATATTTCCCATATTCGATAATTATCTATTATTAACTTCTAAGTATTTTAATTATTTGAAATTTAAGGAAGCTTATAAAATATTAGAAAACAGTAGTTTAACTCAAAGTCAAAAAGATGAATTAATGTTTAATTTGCTTAAAAAACTACCAGCAGCTCCAGAAGGTTACATATCACCAGCATGAAAATTAGTTAACAACGTAGTATCTAATGTTAATGATGCTAAACAAGTAATGTCAAAAGCTTGGCTAATAGGATTTACTGAAGCAGAAGGGAGTTTCTATTTAGAAAACAAAACTAAAGATAGAATAGTTCATGGGTTTGAAATAACTAAAAAATTAGATTTAATTGTTTTATCTGCTATAGGTTGTATTCTAGGTATCAAACCTAGATATAAAAAAACATATCATACAGTTGTTACTAATAACTCAAGAAGTATTGAAAATATTATAAAATACTACAGTAACACTATGAAAGGAATGAAGTCCTTTGAATTTAAAGTTTGGGCAAGATGTTATGTAAAACACAAAGGAAATTTTACTAAACTTAACGAAATTAGAAATAAAATAAGGATTAGAAAACTAGACACACAACCATTATTTAAGTTAAATACCGAATAAAAATAATTTAGATTATTATTTAAGTTAAATACTGAATAAAAATAATTTAGATTATTATTTTATAAAAAGGTCTTAAAATTAAATAGCAGTTATTAGTAAATATGTTTTTTAAGGTTGAGGAAATAGTCCGATCTTTAGTTAGAGCTAAAGAGAGTAATGATAGTGAATTTTATATTTAATTCATGAGATTACCAACAATCTTTGTTATCCTCCTTTATCAGGAATACAGTCACACTCAGGTGGTTCTGTTGATTTAGCTATCTTTAGTTTACACCTAGCAGGGATATCTTCTCTATTAGGTGCAATTAATTTCATAAGTACTACATTAAATATGAGAACTAATGGTATGTCATTACATAAATTACCTCTATTCGTATGGGCTATATTTGTTACAGCTATATTATTGTTATTATCTCTACCTGTACTTGCCGGTGCAATTACTATGTTACTAACAGATAGAAACTTCAATACTAGCTTCTACGACCCAGCAGGGGGAGGTGATCCTATATTATATCAACATCTATTCTTAAATCCAAATACTACTCTTTTTGCAGTTGACGCTGCCGTTTTAATTTTACCCACTATTAAAGATTTTAATTTTGAAAAATTTAAAAATCAATATAAGATGCATTATGATAGAAAAATTCCCAGTCATGATTTTTTAACCTGGTTTATAGGGTTTACGGAAGGGGAAGGATCTTTTGTAGTAGCTAAAACCACACAAAATTTACAATTTGTAATTACTCAATCAACCGAAGATATTGCTATTTTAAATTATATTCAGGATAATTTAGGATTTGGTAAAGTAATTAAACAAGGAAAAAGAACATCTAAATATGTTATACAAGATTTGACTAATTTACATTTAATAATTTTATTATTCAATGGTAATTTGATATTGCCTACTAGAAAAAAAAATTTTAAAGACTTTTTATATAATTTTAATCAAAAAGTTATTAAAGGTAAAATCAAAAATTTAACAGATGTGCCAGTTGAAATAGAAAAAAGTGAAATATTACCTAGCTTAAATAATAGTTGGTTAACTGGTTTTACTGATGCCGAAGGTTGTTTTACAGTATCTTTTTTAAAAAATTCTAATGCATTTAGATTAAGATTTATAGTATCTCAAAAAGGAGATAGCAATCTTCCAATATTAAGTCACTTAATATTATTATTTAAAGCGGGAGCATTAGAAGGACATTCTGCAAAGTATAATTATTCCTATATTTTAACTGGAGCTAATTCTTGTTTTAATGTTTATGATTATTTTAATCATTTTCCATTAAAAACCAAAAAATTTATTAGTTTTGAATTGTGGAAAGAAATTCAGAATGCTATCACCAAAAAAGAACATCTTGATTTAGAAAAAAGAAATACTTTAATAGAAAAAGCTAAAAAAATAAATTTTATTAAACATAAGAGTAAATAGTGTAAAAAAACAGGAATAAAGGATGTGGTTTAACGTAAAGTTATAAAATTGTTAAGGCAGATGTTATTAAAATAAAAATTTTTAAGACCTGAAACAATGAACATTTCATCTATAGTAAAAAGCAAAGCTTTTAAGTGACAAGATGGTGTACCATATTCTAGTCCAATATTTGATTAAAATATTGCATTCTCTGACAAGAGAATGGAACAATTTAAATATTGTTTGGCAATGCTAGTGAAAACGGTCAAAGCTCCCTAAGCAAGACCGTCGGTTTCTCTTACTGAGGATCGCTACAGACTGGGTCACTGGTGGGTGCAAATACCCTTAAACTGGTTAATTTGTGCTTAATGTACAGTCGATTTCTTTCTTTTTTAATCTAAAAAGATTTATTAAAGTGAGTAAGTAGCATCCAAAAAATAAATAATTTTGCTTTTTATTTTGCTACTCACTCTCCTCTTATTCAAGGGAAAGGGTAACTATCACTAGTTTACCTTATTAATGAGAGGTAAGGAAACGGGTTCTTTGGTCACCCTGAGGTTTATATCTTAATTATACCTGGATTTGGTATAGTTAGTCACATAGTATCAACTTTCTCAGGTAAACCAATATTTGGATATATAGGAATGGTTTATGCTATGTTCTCTATTGGAATCTTAGGATTCTTAGTTTGGAGTCACCACATGTTCTCAGTTGGTTTAGATGTAGATAAATTTGTGTCTACAGAACTTCACCTTGGCCTGAGACAGTCGTATTTTGACTGCCACTCTTTAGGTGATTGGGAAAAAATCTTGCTATATGCTGGAAACTCCTGTATTAGTAATCCACTCGCATTTATTGCGTTAGGAAAAATTTACTTAAAAACTTTACCAGGACAATCAGCAGGAAACTTTAGTTTTAGTACAAAAGCTAAGGCAGTTACTAAAAATACTTATAATAGTTATCTAACTTTACCTATAATCTCTGAACATGTTCCTACACCAGCTAAAGTTGCTAATCTTACAGATAATGAATTTGGTTATTTTTTAGCTGGTTTAATTGAAGGAGATGGTTGGTTTGGTAAAAATGAATTGCATATTATTTTTGCTGAAAACGATATATCTTTGGCCTATTTAATTAAATCTTATATTGGATATGGTCATGTGTACAAAATAAAAGACAAAAGAGCAGTAAGATATATTTGTAAGAATAAAAAAGGTTTGTCTATTATTTTATCTTTGATAAATGGTAAATTAGTAAGTAAACCTAAATATGACCAATTAGTTAAACATAATTACAGTGAAAATTTTAACATTACAATAAATCTACCCTTAAATCAAATTACGCTAAATAATTATTGGTTAGCAGGTTTTACTCAAGCTGTGGGGTTTTTTCACATTAGTGTAGTCCAAAGTAAAACACACAAAACAGGATTTAGTGTCAGATTAGAATTTGCTATAAAACAAAATGATGCTGTTCCTATAAAACTATTATATGATATTGTTAAAATGGGTAATATTTCTCAATATAGCAGTGATATATGGTGTTATAAAAGTTCAGGATTTAAAACAGCAGCATTATTAATTAGTTATTTTGATAAATTCAATTTATTTACAGGTAAATATACTAATTACTTAAAATTTAGAAAAGTGTATATTATGATAACTCAAGGTAAACATTTAGAGGATAAAGGTATTATTAAAATAAAAAGTATTGCAACTAAAGGATCCTCAGAGACAAGTACGCAAGAAGCTTAATATATAAATGGCCTAATATGTATTATAGCTAAGATACTGTCCATTTTTTTTATTCTTATCTTAAAAAAAGACAAGAGCATATTTCACAGCTGCTACTATGGTAATTGCCGTACCTACAGGAATAAAAATCTTCTCATGGATGGCTACATTATACGGAGGTAGTTTAAGATATAATACTCCGTTATTATTCGTAATAGGTTTTGTAGCTTTATTCACTATAGGTGGGTTAACTGGAGTAGTATTATCTAATGCTTCATTAGATGTTGCATTCCACGATACATACTATGTAGTTGCACACTTCCACTATGTTTTATCAATGGGAGCTGTATTTGCTTTATTTGCAGGTTTCTACTACTGGACACCTAAAATTGTAGGTAGAACAATCAATGACTTCCTAGGAAAAGTACACTTCTGGACATTATTCGTAGGGGTTAACTGAATAGTCAGAATTTGTACGATTAATTATTTTTATAGCTTATTGTTTTGTTTTACAGGATTATTTGTTAAGAATAACTTGCTTAACCTAAATCAACATCTTAAAATAGGCAGTAGCTGCCTGCTGGTTTGCAGCAGGAATAAAACAATTACTATTCCTGATTAAATTGAAAGAGAAATAGTAGATGAAGATATAAAGTATATAGATAATTCAACTTTAGATAATAATTTAAACAATTTACCTGAATCAAATGAACCAAAACCTAAAAAAGGAACAAATAAAAAGATATCAGAAAAATTTAACAATATTAAAGCTGAACTAAAGTTTATAAACATTAAAGAATCTAAAATAGATATTTTATCAAATATTAAAGATAAAGCAGGTATCTATATGTTTTTTAATTTAATAAATGGAAACACATATATCGGTAGCAGTGTAAAATTAGATAGAAGATTTAGAGCTCATTTAAGTTCTATACTATCAGTAAATTTACCTCTATATAAATCTTTTCTTAAAAATGGTCTAAATAATTTTGCTTTTTTAATTTTACAGTTTTGTGATAAAGAGGAAGATATTTGTTTAGGTTTAGAACAGCATTATCTCGATTTCTATCACCCTAACTATAATATATTAAGATTAGCAGGTTCATCTAAAGGATTTAAACATTATCCTGAAACTATTGCAAAACTTAAAGTTTTGCATTCAGGTAAATTACAGCCTAGATGGAATACAAAAGTATCTGAACCTGAACAACAACAACAACCAAAATTCACAAGTTTAGCCTTAAAAAATTATTTTAATAATAATATTCACCATACTAAAGGTAAAAAAGGAGTATTAGCACCCCAATATGGTATTAACGGAACTATTATTATTTTGAAGAGCGAAAAAGGTGAAACACTTAAATTTCCTTCTATCAAAAGTGCGAGACTTCAATTAAGATTAAGATTTAACACAATATCGAAAAATATTAATACTGATTTACCTGTTCTAATTAACGGAATTAAATGGTATATTACAAGCAGCCCTGCGACATCAAAGCAGCATCTAGCCAAGGCAAGTAATAATAAATAATTAAGCTATAAATTACATAGGGAAAGAATAGTTAACGATAAATTAGCCCCCAAAAATTTTAATAAATAAAATTTTTGTAAAAATCATTCTATATGCTGGAAACTCCTAAAGCTTAGCCTACTAAATATAAATTAGTAAAAATGGTTACAGATATAACAATGGACAATCAGCAGGAAACCAAATTACATTAAATTAAACTATGTGAAAGTAGGATCCTCAGAGACTACACGAATGAAATTATTGATAATATTAAATTTAAGTTAATAATTAAGATATAGTCCACTCCATTTAGAAATACTTGGATAATGTGTAATTTAACATTCTTCCCACAACACTTCTTAGGATTAGCTGGTATGTTTGATTTTAATGTAGAATTCAATAATTTAGTTTCGATTGCAACTTTAAATTTATTACCCTTAAAACCTAATGGTCCTCATATTCTACCTAAATTTTTAACAACACCTGTTAGGGTTTATACACCAAAATTAGATAGAAATGTAATAGGTAAAGAAAATAAAGGAAGTACAATAATTTATCAATGGGTTAATTTAATAACTGGTAAAATATACATAGGTAGTGCTTGGAAGGGTTCTGTTAGATTATTATCTTATTGGACACCAAGTACTTTAAATAGAAATTTACCTATTTATAATAATTTATTATATTATACACATAATAATTTTGCTTTAGCAATTTTAGAAGATTTAGGTAAAACAGGGTTAGTAAAAAAAGAATTTATGTTATCTAGAGAACAATATTATTTAGATATTATTTTTAAATATGATAAAAATATGATTATGAATAATTCTCCAACTGCTGGAACAACTTTAGGTTTTATATATAAGCCTAGTTTTGGGTTAAATAGATCAGGATCTCTAAATCCAATGTCAGGTCAAACATTTTCTCCTGAATTTATAGCAATGCAGAAACAAAATAAAATAGGAATAAATAATCCTAATTATGGAAAAAAAAAATCAGCTATAACATTATCTAAAATTACTAAACTTGTTTATGTATATAATACAAAAGATTTATCTCATTTAGGAACTTATTCTACTGTTGATTGTTCTAAAAATTTTAAAATGGGTAAAGATACTTTAAAAAAATATATTTTATCAGGTAAACCTTATAAAGATAAATTATTTACAAGAACTAAACTACATTAAAACAATATCCATGCCTCTTTAAGTTCTTTAAAAACTTAATAGACAATTGGGTGAATTGCAAGAAAAACCTTAATATAAGGTCAATTTGCAGCGAATATTTACTCGGTATTTAGACGACGGCGCGTCAGAGTAAAGAACGTTCAACGACTAATAGGTGAGTAATATCAACAATAATCCTGTACTGTTATTTTGTTTAACAGAAGCGCCCAATCAGTTTATCGTCGTATAAAATTTTAAACTGAAAGACATAGTCTGAACTTAATCGTAAGATTAAGAGTTTAGGTATTAAAAATAAATATCTAAGATTAACACAATTGATGCCTAGAAGAATACCTGATTACCCTGATGCATTTAGCGGATGGAATGCTGTATCTAGTTTTGGATCATTAGTTTCAGTAATAGCCACTATATTATTTGGTTACATCATCTATGATATTTTTGCTAACCAACCTGTTTCAAGTAATAATCCTTGGGCTGTTGCTTCTTACTTTACAAGTGAAAATTTATTCAATGAGAATGAAAGTCAAACAAGTAATACATTAGAATGGACATTAGCTAGCCCTATACCATTCCACGCATTTAAAATGCTACCAGCACAATCTTAGTTTGGCATAAAATTAAAAAATTTAAATAATATCTAAATTTACGTCAGAAATTAGCGTAAATTGTTAGAGAAAAAAATTTTTTTTCTAGGAATTGCTTGCCCTTATCAGTCGATAAGGAAGTAGCAAGCAGCTACTAAGGGGCAAGTTATGTCCCCTTTCCTTTTTCGCCATTGCGGAAGCATTTGCTTTAAAATGGCGAGGCTTGCACCCGAAAATTACAATATTTAGTATAATAATTAATTTTAAAATTTTAAATATATAAATTAACAAAGTCTCTCCTTATTGTAGCTTTGCAATAAAATTAAATTTCTGTTCTATATATTGCTGCTATTTTCAGATTTGCTTATAGACAATATTCTTAAAAAACTAGTAGCACATTTCCATTATGTTTTATCAATCATAGCAATTAATTTTAACTTAAGCCCTTTGGTTTAAGATAAGTTAATCTTAGATGATATTTTTGATAAATGAACCTTAGATTTTTCTAGTTGCTTAAGAAAAAGGCGAGAAATTAATTTGCCGGCAAAAATTAGGCCTACAATAAGGACTGATAATAAGAGTGTCAGTACAGAAAATAGATTGCACTCAAATTAAAATATTCAGCTGTTGTCTTAGTGATATGCCTTGCTCTTAAGTAAGTTACCTGCCTAATTAAAGCCAGCAGGTGATTAAAGAGCTCGTTTAAAGCAGTCGAATAATAATAAATTAAAAAATGTTAACTTTATTACTATTAATACCTATACTAGGTAGTTTAATAATTCTACCTATGTCTAATTCAATAGAAGGTCAAAGTCAAATGAAAAAAATAGCTTTGGCTACATCTTTAATTAATTTCTTTGTATCATTATTTATTTGGTATCAATTTGATTCGAGTCAAACACAATATCAATTCGTATCAGAATTTAATCAATTAAACTTTTGCCATTTAAATTTTGGTATAGATGGTATATCATTATACTTTGTATTATTAACTACATTTGTAACACCTGTAGCATTATTATCTAATTATACTAATATAACTAAAAATTTAAAATTCTTTTTAATTTCATTCCTATTATTAGAAACATTACAAATTTGTGCTTTTGTTTCACTAGATTTATTATTATTCTATATTTTCTTTGAAAGTGTGTTACCTATATTATTTATAGTAATAGTAATATTTGGACACGGTAACGATAGATTTAGATCAGCATTCTTATTTTTCTTATATACATTAGCAGGAAGTTTACCTATGTTATTATGTATATTAATGATATATAGCTATATAGGTTCAACAGATTTTCAATTAATATCATTATATTCAATTAGTTTAGAAAGTCAAAAAATATTATGGTTAGGATTCTTCTTAGCTTTTGCTGTTAAAACTCCTTTATATCCATTTATTATTTGGTTACCTAAAGCTCACGCTGATTCACCTTTAGCTGGTTCAATTATTCTAGCTGCTACAATCTTGAAATTAGCCACATATGGTTATTTAAGAGTATTAATTAATTTTTTACCTGATGCAACAAATTACTTTAATCCTTTAGTTCAAACTATAGCAATTATAGCTATAATATACGCTAGTTTTTCTACTATTATACAACAAGATACGAAAAGATTAATTGCTTATAGTAGTATTGCACACATGGGAGTTGTGGTTTTAGGTTTATTCTCTAATACAATTCAAGGTATAGAAGGTGGAATATTACTAGCTTTAGGTCACGGATTTGTATCACCAGCTCTATTTATTTGTGTTGGAGGTATAATCTATGATAGAACAGGAAAAAGAATTATTAATTATATTAGAGGTTTAGCTACATATATGCCAGTGTTTACAATTTTATTCTTTATTTTCACTTTATGTAATACAGGTATACCTTTAAGTTTAAACTTCTTAGGTGAGCAATTATCTTTAATTGGTATATGGCAACAAAATCCTATTATTGCTTGCTTAGGTGCTACAGGTATTGTGTTATCTGCTTGTTACTCTATGTTCTTGTATAATAGATTATCTTATGGTAACTTATCTCCATCTTTACCTCCTATATCTAAAGATATTAACAGAAGAGAGTATTATCTATTAATTAGTTTATTAATACCTACTGTAGTATTCGGTATTTTACCTAATGTTATTTTAACTTCTTTACATACAGCTACTTCTGCTTTACTTTATACTGTAGTATAATTATACTTACTGCCTGCAAATCTGTCTAGCAGCTAATTATTATAATCTACAAAACAAAACACAAAAAATAGTATCCCCTATTTACTAGGGTAATTATGAAAAAGGGCCTATGGTTTAATATTTAAACTGAAGCCTTATTTTGATTTTTCAAATTCACAAAATTGAAGCTAGCCTATCAATATAAGCAGCTATATATCTTCCTCATATCAAATTCATAGAATGCTAAGTCATCCTGCCTTAAAAAAATATTATATAAACCAATAATATTAATATAAATTTAACAGCTACAACCGTCTTTAATTTAACTAATTGGTTTACCTGGGTTATTACCCTACTATGATTCTACAGGAATAAAAATATTCTTTAAGATTAGCTATAATATACGGAAGTAATTTAAGATATATTAATTATTGGTAAATTAAATTTTAAGGTCACTAATTCTAGGTTAAACCTACTAAGCTTAAATATAAAAAAATTTTTTAGTTAATCACCGGGGTAGCTAAGACTAGCTTTGCATAAAAAGTTGCTCCTTGTGTGAATTAAGTTAGTAAACAGCTCTAGCTGTAGTTAATAAGCAATTAATTATTTATTATGTTTAGTCTTTGCCTGTTATTTTATTGAATTGCACATTGTTGCTTATACAATCGCAGCTAGTTATATCAGGGCAAGCTTATCTGAAAAAAGTTAAAATTGAAACCCTGCCTAGTTAACTGTAGTTGTATAATAATTCATAAGTCAACACCTACTTTTGCGATAAAATATTTTATTTAGCATGGGTTATTAAGCAAGGCGTCCACTAAATGTGGCTAACTTATTTAAATTTAAACTTTCATTGACTATCTGCCTCAAACTTTAGCAATCAAGCCATTAGGAAGCTAGGAGCAGCAGTCTGGATAGGGATAATATTAATAAGTTAGATTTATAAATTAAAATTAAAAATGACAACAATATTTGTAAATATGTTAGCTTTTACTACATTATTATCTAGTGTATTCTCTATTACTTCAAAAAATCCTGTAATTTCAGTTATTTTCTTAATATCTACCTTTGTATCAGGAGCCGGATATTTAATCCTAATAGGTATTAATTTTGTAGGTATATCTTATATTATTGTATATGTTGGTGCTATCGCTGTTTTATTCTTATTCGTAATTATGATGATTAACATTAAATTAACAGATATATTAGAAACAGGTAGTCAATATACAAAAAATTTACCTTTAGCAATAGCAATAGGTTCTTTATTTATATTTATAATTTTTAGCATTATACCTTATAACTTTAATAATGTTCCTGCGATATCTTTTTTCTTAGATAAAATTACTTATTTAAACACTTTCCTTACAGCTGCTAAGGCAGAAGATGCAGTAGCTTTATCACAACAACAATTAGAAGGGTTAGTATCTATAGACTTGATTAATTCTGTAATTACTAATAATAATGTAGCTCCTATTTTTACTAGTCAAAGCAGTGATGTAATTATTACTGATTTCCAACAAATAGAAGCTTTAGGTTATAGTTTATATACTTATGGTGCAGTATTATTAATAACTTTAAGTGTAATTTTACTATTAGCTATGTATGCAACTATAGTTATATCTAGCCCTGCTAAAAATTAATACACCTTCATCTGAATAAAATAATGTAAAATTTGATAAACAAACCCCCTATTTAACCTTGAGCTGCTCAGTTTAGCTAAAATGGGGATTAAGTTTAGCTCTAAAACTGCATGAAGTCATTAAATTTAGTATTTGCCTTTTGTCTTAAGCTACTCCCTTTAAGGGAAGGGGAGGTAATTATTGGCCTTGCTAGGCTTGTAATGATTGTTTTAAATAGATAAATTAAAAGAGTAATAAAACTAAATTATTTTGTAAATTAGTAAAAATAAAAAGTAATTCTCAATTTTTTTAAATTAGACTACGACTTGTAGTAAAAATAGCAGAAGCTGTAGAGATATCTACTCTTTTTCTATTTACCAGCCCGCCTGCTTAATCAGGCAGTTGCTTTTGGCTAGGTATATTATGCCTGCTTTAAGCAGGTAGCTGCAATAAGGTATAGCTTTGTTGTGGTTTAGCGTAGAATTAAACATTTTAGGTTCATATTTAAACATGAATAAATTAATATGTCATTACAAAATAATACAATAAATAAATTTCAACATTTTCCATTTCATTTAGTTGATCCTTCACCTTGGCCTATTTTAACTAGTTTTTCTTTATTAAATCTAACTATAGGAGCAGTTAGTTATATGCACGGTTACCCATATGGTGGATATATATTAACATCAGGGTTTATATTAACATTATTTGGAATGGTATTATGGTTTAGAGATGTAGTTATAGAAGGAACATACTTAGGTCACCATACAAAAGAAGTTAAAAATGGATTAATGTTAGGTATAGTATTATTCATTGTAAGTGAAGTATTCGCTTTCTTATCTGTATTCTGGGCTTTTTTCCACTCTAGTTTATCTCCCGCAATAGAAATAGGTGGTGCTTGGCCTCCAGTAGGTATAACACCTTTAGATCCTTTTGCTGTACCATTATTAAATACATTCTTATTATTAAGTAGTGGTGCTTTCATTACTTATGGACACCATGGTTTAATAGCTGGAAATAGAAAAGCAACAATAGATGGAGTAATCTTAACAATAATCTTAGCTATTGCATTCACAGCTTTACAATATTTTGAATATTCAGAAGCTGGATTTACAATGTCAGATGGTGTATATGGTTCAGCTTTCTATGCTAGTACAGGACTACACGGAATGCACGTAATAGTAGGAACAATATTTATTCTAGTTGCTTTAACTAGAATAATTAACTACCATAGTACTACAAAACACCATTTTAACTTCGAGGCAAGTATTTTATACTGGCACTTTGTGGATGTTGTATGGTTATTCTTATTTGTAGCAGTATACTTCTGGGGTAATACTTAATTGATCTTAGAGTTTAAAAACTAAAAAGAAAGAAAAATAATAGTCCCCTTTAGCTTTTCTAGGTAAAATGAAAGTAACCAAACCTTAGAAAAGCCTACTGTATTAACCTAATAAAATAAGCAGTAGGGCAAAAGCAAAGAAATAAAGTTTAAAATTTTTGGTTGTTTTTAAGTTTAAACACTAAAAGAGTTATAGAATTGTGGTAAATGCCTATTTAAAAGCTTTTTTTTTTTTAGTTAAAACCCTTTAAAAGGTAGGGCTGCAATTTTTATATAAAGGGCAAAGTTTATCACTTACAGTAAATTACTTATGCTAAATTGTTATTAGGTTTATATAAAAAAAATTTTGTTTGTTAATTTTATTAACTTAATTAAAGGGGGAATCTGATAATGGTAATCAGTTGTATTTGCACTACAAATATGATAGTTCGAATCTATCTTTCTCCAATTATATAATTAATAATTTTTGTTTTGTTTTTTAATTCGATTACTTGCGGCCAGATAAGGCAGCTATATCGATTATTTATATTTAAACAGAGTTGTTAGTTTTATAAACCAGTTTGTAGTAGGCTTGGCTAATGAGTGCAGGTATTAACATTGTAGTATACTACCATAGCTACCTGTTTAGGCATGGCTAGGTCAATCTACTTATGATTTCTTGGTTATCTGTCTACTAGTCAGAGCCTACGATGCTTTAATTATTTATAAGCAGTAATTAATAGCCAAGAATAATAAATATCAGCAATTATTAACTGTAAACAATAATGTTAGTTTATAAAACACGTCTAAAACGATGAATTTATCAATATTATTATTTTTAATAGGAATCTTAGGGTTTATATTAAATAGAAAAAATATAATTCTTATGATCATAGCCATAGAAATAATGTTATTAGCTGTAACTTTTTTAGTATTAATAAGTTCTTATGGGTTTGATGATAATGTAGGTCAAACATTTAGTATATATATAATATCAATAGCAGGTGCAGAATCTGTTATAGGTTTAAGTATTTTAGTTGCTTATTATAGATTAAGAGGAACAATATCATTAAGAAATTAGATGTATTTAGGAATTATAGTATTACCTATATTAGGTTCAATAGTTTCAGGACTATTAGGTAGAAAAGTAGGAGTAACAGGATCACATATTGTAACTTGCGGTAGTTTAATTTTATGTTCAATTTTAATAAGTGTAGCATTTTACGAAGTAGGTTTATGTGGATCACCTGTTTATATTAATCTAGGAACTTGGTTAGATTCTGAAATATTACAAATATCTTGGGAATTCTATTTTGATCAATTAACAGTATCATTAGGATTAGCTGTTATATATTGTTCAACTTTAATACATATCTATAGTATAGATTACTTATCTTCTGATCCTCACAATCAGAGATTCTTCTCATATTTATCAGCCTTTACAGGAGGTATGTTAGTATTAATATGTGGAGGTAATTTTTTTGTAATGTTTGTAGGTTGGGAAGCAATAGGAGTTGTATCTTATTTATTAATTAATTTCTATTTCACAAGAATACAAGCAAACAAAGCAGCTATATTAGCCTTTACAATGAATAGAGGAGGTGATATGTTAATGAGTATAGGATTCTTTGCTATATTTGCATTATTTGGAACATTTAATTATTCTCAAATATTTACTTTAGTACCATATATGAATGAATTAGCAATAAGTATAATATCTTTATTATTATTAGGTGGTGCTTTAGCAAAAAGTGCTAATATACCTTTACATTCATGGTTACCTGGTAGTATGGAAGCTCCTACTCCTGTTAGTGCTTTACTACATGCTGCTACACTAGTTACGGCAGGTATCTACTTATTATTAAGAAGTTCACCAATATTAGAATATAGTCCAGATGCATTATTAGTAATAGTAATAATAGGTTCAAGTACAGCTTTCTTTGCAGGTACTTGTGGTTTATTAGGTAATGATTTAAAAAGAATTATTGCTTTCAGTACTATATCACAATTAGGTTATATGATGATGGCAATAGGTTTAAGTCAATACAATGTTGCTTTAATGCATACTGTAAATCACGCTTTCTTTAAAGCTTTATTATTCTTAGGTGCAGGTGCAGTAATTCACTCTTTCCAAGATCAACAAGATGTAAGAAGAATGGGAGGGTTAATTAAATTCTTACCATTTACTTACTCAGCTATGTTGGCTGGTTCTTTAAGTTTATTAGCTACACCTTTCTTAACTGGATTCTATAGTAAAGATTTAATCTTAGAATTAGCTTATGGACAATATAGTTTTAGTGGTATGTATGCATATACTCTAGGTTCTATAACAGCAGGTATTACAGCTTTTTATAGTTTTAGATTAATAAGTTTAGTTTTCTTAGGTACAGCTAATGGTCCTAAACAATCTTATTTAAATTCACATGAAGCTAATTTACCTGTTATTATACCTCTATTTACTCTAGCTGTATTTAGTATTTTATTTGGATATGTAGCTAGTGATTTATTTGTAGGTGTGGGTTCAGATTTCTTCGGTAACTCATTATTCATTAGACCGAATAATAATCCTTTAATTGAAGCTGAATTCTCTTTAAGTCCTATAATTAAATTATTACCTGCAATACTGAGTTTATTAGGTGCAACTTCTGCTCTTTATTTATATCATTTACAACCTAGATTCTTAAATAGTTTAGTAAGTAATTCTTTAGGAAGAAAATTATATGGGTTCTTAAATGGTAAATATTATTTTGATGTAGTATATAACCACTATTTAGTTCAAATTGGATTAAAACTAGGTTATAATATATCTAAAAATATAGATAGAGGAGCAATTGAATTACTAGGTCCTCACGGATTAACTTCTAAAATAACTGGAACTGGACTAAATATTGCTAAATTAGATACAGGGGTAATAACAACTTACTCTCTATATATTACAATAGGTTTATTGTCTTTATTATTTATCGTATTTGCTCCTGCTTTAGCTATTTCTTTACAAGATTCTAACTCTATACTAGGTACAGACCAATTAGCTATATTTAATACTCAGGCAACTGAAATTAGATTAGTTATTATTTATTTAGCTTCTTTAATTATAATCGCTGCTTAACTTAATTGTTCTGTCTTTGTTTAGTATTAAGCTAATTTTTTTTTGCAGCTGCTACGCAGCACCTAGGATTTTTGTAATGATATTACAAGAAAATCCTAGTTGTCCCCTCCCCTTTTTGTGTGAGATGTTGCGAAAGCAGCAGACAAAAACTTTTTTGTTAGTTCACCTGTGGCAAAGGCAGGCAAAGATCTTAATCTGCTTAATTATTACTTAAATTTTCTTAAAAAAATAAAAATAATAAGTTTATAAATAAATTATAATAACTTATTTAAACTTATTGCAAAAATTATACTGAAATAATATAATCAATAATAAATTTAATTTTAAATAAAAAAATTTCATTTATATATTTGGTTTAATAATAAATTATTAATATTCGTTAATATAAACTATATTTAAATAAGTTTTTAAGTACAACTACTAATAATTGCTATTAAATTAAGGTTTTTAAATTAATATAAATAATAAGTTTATAACTTAGACTATATCAAAATAAAATTTGTGTTATATTTAGTTGAATATTTTTCAGGTAAAATCAATTAGTAATGGATATAGCAAAACATTAATGTAAATACTAGTAGTTTTACAATTTTGAGTTTTTGTTTTTAAGTTAAATATAAAAATACATTAAATATTTAATAATATTAATAATTTATTAGTAATATATGACTTGTTAAATTAAATTATAACTTTATTGTTTTTCAATTCGAGCATATCTAACTATTCATTCTTAATCTGAACTAATTTTTAATAATTTCGGATTATAGTATTTAAAAAATTTTTTTAACTATCTAATTCAACACACTTTAAATAAAAAGCATAATTAAATTATAATAGTATTTGCATGCCTTTTATGCAATGTTTAAGCAAGGGTGATTGTATTGTTTATAAATGATTTTTTATAAAAAAAAACTATTTAATATAGTGTTTAAATTAAAAGTAATAGTAAATTTAAACTAATTAAAATAATAGATCGATAGTACAAGCTTGATTTAAAAATAAGCTGCAGCAAGGATTATATGGTGCCTTCTTCATCATACAGGGTTATAGTTTTAAATCTTGTATGAATTTAAATAATAAAATTAAACAAAACATTAAGTGATGCTATATAAATTTTTTAAAATCTTTGAATAATTAAATTAGTTTAAAGTGGCTGCTGCTTTCACTTAAGCCTATAAAGATTATGTTTTTGTTTTGTTATACAAGGAGGGGATAGCTCATTTAAGCTAGCATTACTTGGCTACAAGAGTATTTTTATCGAATCCTATATACTTATAGGTAAAACAGTGTCACAAAATTAACGTAGCTTAATAACATTAATGCAATAACAATAAATATTGAATTAGTAATAATATAGAAGTGTTGGAATTTTATTCTTAATTTAATAATACCGCTTAATTTAGGATATTTTTGTTCTAAGGATAATTTTTCAATCATAAAGTTACCATAAAAAGCAAATAACATAGAGATTAGGCAACCTAAAATAAATAGGCTTGTTGTTATGTTCATTAAAATGCACAATTGATAAGTTGTTAAGGTAGATAAGAATTCATTGAATTGTTTAAACCATTCAAAATTTGAATTGTCACCTAAAAATTTATTATTAATATCGTCAATATCTGTATTAATCTCATTATCCTTTATAAATTTATCCAAATCTTCTGCTTTTTTTAAAGAATCATTGAATGCTTTATCCCAAATTTTTTGGTATAGCGCTAATTTATCTTCACTTACACCTAATTCATTTTGTGATTCTGTTTTTATTTCAAGATAATAATTTTTCAATTCTTTTAAATAATCTATTACAGATTTAGATTTTTCAAAAAGCTTATAATTAGTAGCTGATAATTCATTAACCTTTGCTTCCGCTTGTGTATTTATATAATCAACATGTTTCTCTATACTATTTAATTTTTCTTCAACAATTTTTGAATCTGGCATATTTTTATACCATGACCAATAAGTTAATCCAGTTGCACCTCCAGCAGCAAATTTATAAAAATCTACTAAAGTTTTTTTATGTTTTGTAAACATATTTATAGCCAGTTATTAGATAGTGTCTAACATATTAAATTTTAAGTATTAATACTCTTTAAAAAAAAAATTTAA
>Ga0153956_1000283_pt1 | contig 61639 bp, 51 predicted proteins | sample TSFL040MetaG_FD_104704 | JGI IMG/M metagenome (GOLD analysis project Ga0153956, IMG submission 104704) | Attine ant fungus gardens microbial communities from Florida, USA - TSFL040 MetaG | ecosystem: Host-associated > Fungi > Mycelium > Unclassified | place: USA: Florida, Wekiwa Springs...
AAAGAGCTTCTTTGCCGGAACCATCCTCTGATCGCCGTCCGGCATCCGCCAGACGGCGATGGAACAGGTGATGAAGACGGCGCCGAGCAGCGCGGCGACGACGCCGTAGCCGAGGCTCGCAAAGCCCATGACGGCCGGTGCGACGCCGACGGCGGCGGTCAGCACCGCATAGGCGACGATCTGGCGCTTGGTCGTCGGAACGCCCGCCACGTTCGGCAGCATCGGCACGCCGACGGCCTCGTAGTCGCCCATCTTGAACAGCGCGAGCGCCCAGAAATGCGCCGGCGTCCAGAGGAAGATGATGAGGAAGAGCACGACGCTCTCGATGGTGACGGTGCCGGTCACGCAGGCCCAGCCGATCATCGGCGGGAAGGCGCCGGCGGCACCGCCGATGACGATGTTCTGCGGCGTCGAGCGCTTCAGCCACATCGTGTAGACCACGGCGTAGAAGAAGATCGTGAAGGCGAGGATGCCGGCGGCAAGCCCGTTGACGGCAAGGCCCAGGATCGCGACCGAGAAGCAGGAAAGTACGAGACCGAAGGCGAGCGCCTCGGACGGCGTCACGCGGCCCGCCGGAATGGGGCGCCGCGCCGTGCGCGTCATGACCGCGTCGATATCGGCGTCGTACCACATGTTCAGCGCGCCCGACGCGCCGGCGCCGACGGCGATGCAGAGAATGGAGATCAGGCCGATGACCGGATTGATGTGGCCGGGCGCGAGCACCAGGCCGGCAAAGGCGGTGAAGACCACCAGCGACATGACGCGGGGCTTCAGGAGTTCGAAATAATCGCGCGCAGCCGCTTCCGAGAGGCGCATGTCGCCTTCCTTTGCCAGTGCGTCGTGATTGTCGATTACTGCCATCATTCCGTCCAGTCGTTCCATAAGCGGGCGCCGCCTTTCCGGCAGCGCCCGTCATTGATTACTTGATGCGCGGAAGCTGTTCCCACTGGTGGAACGGCGGCGGCGAAGAGAGCTGCCATTCCAGCGTGGTCGCGCCTTCGCCCCACGGATTGTCGCCGGCGACGCGCTTCTTCGCGAAGGCCTCGAAGACGCCGAAGAGGAAGATCAGCACCGCGACGCCCGAGATGTACGAGCCGATCGAGGAGACGTAGTTCCAGCCGGCGAAGGCATCCGGATAGTCGATGTAGCGGCGCGGCATGCCGGCGAGGCCAAGGAAGTGCTGCGGGAAGAACACCATGTTCACACCGATGAACATGACCCAGAAGTGCAGCTTGCCGATGAACTCGTTGTACATGTAGCCGCTCATCTTCGGGAACCAGTAATACCAGGCGGCGAAGATGGCGAACACGGCGCCGAGCGACAGAACGTAGTGGAAGTGAGCCACGACGTAGTAGGTGTCATGCAGCGAGCGGTCGAGGCCGGCATTGGCGAGCTGAACGCCCGTGACGCCGCCGACGGTGAACAGGAAGATGAAGCCGATCGCCCAGACCATCGGGGTGCGGAAGGTGATCGAGCCGCCCCACATCGTGGCGATCCACGAGAAGATCTTCACGCCCGTCGGAATGGCGATGACCATCGTCGCGAACACGAAGTAGCGCTGCGTGTCGAGCGACAGGCCGACCGTGTACATGTGGTGCGCCCACACGACGAAGCCGACGGCGCCGATCGCGACCATGGCGTAGGCCATGCCGAGGTAACCGAAGACGGGCTTCCTCGAGAAGGTCGAGATGATGTGGCTGACGATGCCGAAGCCCGGCAGGATCAGGATGTAGACTTCCGGGTGACCGAAGAACCAGAACAGGTGCTGATAGAGGATCGGGTCGCCGCCGCCTTCCGGCGCGAAGAAAGTCGTGCCGAAGTTACGGTCGGTCAGCATCATGGTGATGGCGCCTGCCAGAACCGGCAGCGACAGCAGAAGCAGGAAGGCGGTGATCAGAACGGCCCAGGCGAAGAGCGGCATCTTGTGCAGCGTCATGCCCGGAGCGCGCATGTTCAGGATCGTGGTGATGAAGTTGATCGCGCCGAGGATCGAGGACGCGCCCGCGACGTGCAGCGCGAAGATCGCAAGGTCCACCGCCGGGCCGGGGTTGCCGACCGAGGAGGACAGCGGCGGATACATCGTCCAGCCGCCGCCGGCACCGTAAGCGCCGGCCGGGCCTTCGACGAACATCGAGGTCACCAGCAGCAGGAAGGCCGGAACGATCAGCCAGAACGAAATGTTGTTCAGGCGCGGGAAGGCCATGTCCGGCGCGCCGATCATGATCGGCACCATCCAGTTGGCGAAGCCGCCGATCATCGCCGGCATGACCATGAAGAAGATCATGATCAGCGCGTGCGCGGTGGTGAACATGTTGAACATCTGCTTGCCGCCGTCGATGGCGGCGTCGGCGGAGTAGCCATAGACCATCTGCGCCAGACCGTTGAAGATCTGGATGCCCGGCTCCTGCAGCTCCATGCGCATCATGACCGACAGCGCGCCGCCGACGAGGCCGGCGAAGATGGCGAAGATCAGATAGAGCGTGCCGATGTCCTTGTGGTTCGTCGACAGGAACCAGCGGGTGAAGAAGCCCGGCTTGTGCGAGTGATCGTGGTGGTCGTCATGGGCGTGCGCGCCATGATCGTGATCATGCGAATGATCGTGAGCGGAAGGTCCAGCCATTGTCCCGATCCCCTTACCTTACTTTGCGGCGTTTTCGGCGACGTCGACGGTCTTGGAACCATCGGTGGCGGCCATGAGTGTCTTGTACGCGCCCGGAAGATCCTTCGCGGCGGCTTCGAGCCACTGCTTGTACTTGTCTTCCGAGACGACGCGGATGGCGATCGGCATGAACCCGTGGTCCTTGCCGCAAAGCTCGGAACACTGGCCGTAGAACAGCCCCTCGCGCTCGGCGCGGAACCAGGTTTCGTTGAGGCGGCCGGGAACGGCATCGACCTTGACGCCGAAGGACGGCATCGCGAAGGCGTGGATCACGTCGGTCGGCGCGGCGGTCACGAGCACGCGCACGGTCTTGTTGACCGGCAGCACCAACTCGTTGTCGACGGCGAGCAGGCGCGGATAGACGGACTTGTCTTCCTTGCCGGCGGCGGCGCGGTCCTGCTCCTTCAGGAGGTAGCTGTCGAAGGCGACCGGCGTGTCGCCGGTGTTTTCATATTCGTAGTTCCACTGCCACTGGGTGGCGGTCGCCTTGATCGTCACGTCCGGGTTCTGCGGGAACGACAGCTGCGCGGTCAGGAGGTCGAAGGACGGAACGGCGAGCAGGAGGAGGATGAGAACCGGCCCCACGGTCCAGATCACTTCGATCAGCGTGTTGTGGCTCGTCTTGGAGGGCACCGGATTGGCGCTCGCGCGGAACTTCACCATCACGACGAACAGCAGCACGAGCACGAGCAGCGTGATCGGCACGATGAACCACATCGTGTACTGCGCGAACCAGCGGATCTGGCTCATGATGGGCGTCGCCGTCGGCTGGAACCATACCTGCCACGGCGCCGGCTGATCGGCATAACTGCCGTTTGCGAAAAGCAGACAGGCGGTGGCCGCCATGGCTGCATAGGCCCTCTTAAACACTAGGTCTCTCCCTCAGGCGTTTGATACGGAAACGACAAACGCATAAATCCCGACAATTTATCTGCGCTTCAAACCACAGTTTCCAACCGGCTGCAATATTTCACCGCATTTGTTCGTGCGGCATTTTTGCGCAAAACGACGCAAGAATGATGAAAACATCCCAAGCATTTCATTGCCATACGTAAATTCGCATGGGTTACAAAGTGGGTTTGGCGGCAAAATGCCCGTACGCGTCCTATTTCCGCCTCAGTCCATTGGGAATTCAGCGGTCAGGCTTTCCATTTCGCCCCCTGGCAGCAACAATAGCCGCACTGATTCGGAATCTAGAGGTATCCATGGGTTTTCGTCCCCTCGCGCGGCTTTGGCTTCTTTCGGCGGCACTCGCCGCGGCAGGTATTGCGCCTGCGCTCGCCCAGCAGCCGCAAACCCAAAGCCAAACCCAGCCGCCGGCCTCGCCGATGGCGCCCGCGCAGAACCCGGCGCCGCCCGGCACCGTCAAATCCAGCCACGGCGCATGGTCCGTCGTCTGCGACAAGCCGGCCGGCGCCAATGCCGAGCAATGCGCGCTGATGCAGAACGTGATCGCCGAGGACCGCCCGGAAGTCGGCCTTTCCGTCGTCGTGCTCAAGACGGCCGACCGGAAATCGAAAATCCTCCGCGTGCTCGCGCCCCTCGGCGTGCTCTTGCCGAACGGCCTCGGGCTCAATGTCGACGGCAAGGATATCGGCCGCGCCTATTTCGTCCGCTGCTTCGCCGACGGCTGTTATGCCGAAGTCGTGCTCGAAGACGAACTCCTGAAGACGCTGCGCAGCGGCGCGCAGGCGACCTTCATCGTCTTCCAGACGCCGGAGGAAGGCATCGGCATCCCCGTCGACCTCAAGGGATTCGCCGAAGGCTACGATTCGCTGCCGTAAAGACCGGCATCGCCGGACTTGTCTCGCGCGCATGCCGCGCCTACATCGGTTCTGACATCACGCATTGCGGCTGCAATGCCCCTCACCCTAACCCTCTCCCCGTTTGACGGGGAGAGGGAACGTGCCTCACTCCAAGTTGAGAGAGGAACGGGAACGGCGCGGCATATCCCTTCTCCCCGCCTGCGGGGAGAAGGTGCCGGCAGGCGGATGAGGGGCCGAACGCAACGGCGCCGACCCCAGTTCACAAGTGGAACCCGCATCATGAACACCGACCTTCTCACCCTCTTCGACGCCGACGAGGCGAAGCTGCGCGGCATCGTTGCCGATACGCTCGCCAATGCCGACGACGGCGAGCTTTTCGTCGAATATGCGCAAGCCGAATCGCTGACCTTCGACAATGGCCGCATGAAGGGCGGCAGCTTCAACACCGACCAGGGTTTTGGCCTGCGCGCGGTGGCGGGCGAAGCGGTCGGCTATGCCCATGCGGGCGATCTTTCCGAAGCGGCGCTGAAGCGCGCGGCGGACGCCGTGCGCGCCGTCACGCACGGGCATTCCGGCTCCTATGCCGCAGCCCCGCAGCGCACCAACAAGATCCTTTACAGCGACGAGAACCCGATCGGCTCGCCGAGCTTCGAGGCCAAGGCCAAGCTGCTTGCCGATATCGACGCCTATCTGCGCGACAAGGACCCGAAGGTGCGCCAGGTGACGGCCTCGATCGCCGCGAGCTGGCAGGTGGTGGATATCCTGCGCGCCGACGGTCATCGGGTCCGCGACGTCCGCCCGATGACGCGAATCAACGTTTCCGTCGTCGTCGGCGACGGCGACCGGCAGGAATCCGGCTCCTACGGCACCGGCGGGCGCATCGGCTTCGGCGATTTCGTGACCGGCGATAACTGGCAGTTCGGCGCCGACGAGGCGTTGCGCCAGGCACTGGTCAATCTGGAGGCGATCGACGCGCCGGCGGGCACGATGGACGTCGTGCTCGGCTCCGGCTGGCCGGGCGTCATGCTGCACGAGGCGGTCGGCCACGGCCTCGAAGGCGATTTCAACCGCAAGAAGACCTCGGCCTTCGCCGGGCTGATGGGCCAGATGGTCGCCGCCCCCGGCGTCACCGTCGTCGACGACGGCACCATCGAGAACCGCCGCGGCTCGATCACCGTCGACGACGAGGGAACGCCGTCGGCCTATAACGTGCTGATCGAAAACGGCCGGCTGGTCGGTTACATGCAGGACCGACAGAACGCCCGCCTGATGGGCATGGCGCCGACCGGCAACGGCCGCCGCCAGGGCTACGCCCACACGCCGATGCCGCGCATGACCAACACCTACATGCTCGGCGGCGACAAGACGCCGGAAGAGATCATCGCCTCCGTCAAAAAGGGCGTCTACGCCGTCTCCTTCGGCGGCGGCCAAGTGGACATCACCTCCGGCAAGTTCGTCTTCGGCTGCACCGAGGCCTATCTCATCGAGAACGGCAAGGTCGGCGCACCGATCAAGGGCGCCATGCTGATCGGCAACGGCCCCGATTCGATGAAGCGCATCTCCATGGTCGGCAACGACATGAAGCTCGACACCGGCATCGGCAATTGCGGCAAGGCCGGCCAATGGGTCCCCGTCGGCGTCGGCCAGCCGCATCTCAGGATGGACCAGGTCACCGTGGGCGGCACGAAGGCGTAACGGGCACGCCTCCCTCAAACCACCGGCGTGAAGAACCATTTGCGCTGGATGGCGGCGGGGAGGTCGAGGCCGTTCTTTGCGGCAAACAGGAGAACGTGGCCGAGCAGGTCCGCGGTTTCGTCGGCGAGTGCGCCGGCGATTTCCTCGTCGGACAGTCCGCGGCGGCGGCCCCTGCCCGTTGCCTTGTTCCAGACCTGCGTCAACTCGCCGAGTTCCTCGTGGAGCTTCAGAATGAACCAGTCGTCGTCGCGGTTGATGCCGCTGACCGCCGCGTAGTCGGTGGAGGCGGTTTCGAACTGCCTTATCAGATCGGCAAGCATGGTGTTCTCCCTATGTTCGGGAGAACATTCGGCCGATTCTCACGCGCACACAAGGCCGGACGAGGAAAAGCTCAGCCCTGCCCCGGCAGCATCAGGCACTCGAAATCCTGCTTCTTCAGCGCGTCGCAGGCGCTGGTCGCGGCCTCGCGGCTTTCAAAGCCGACGAAGCGGGCGCGGTAGACCTTGGACTGGCCCTTGCCCACGACTTCGGTATAGGGCGAAGCGTTGGAGAGGGCGGCGCCCGTGCGCGATTGCGCCTTGGCGAGAATGGCCTTCGCGGCCTTGGCGCTCGGGGTGGCGGCGATCTGGAGCTGCCAGCGGCCGGAATCCGGCTGGCCGGCATTTTGAAGCTCGTCCTGCGCGGCCGGGCGGTCGAGCGGCGCGGTCGTACCGGCGGCCGTGATCGCCTGCGCAATGTCGTCGTGGCGCGGTTCCGGCACCGGGATATCCATCTCCCTCGCGGTGGAGGCCACCTCGACCGGCTTGGTCTTGCTGCGGGCGGCACCGCTTGCGACCAGCTTCGCGCCGCCGCCGGACGTGGCATTCTTCATGTAGCGATTGAGCAGCGCGGCCATCCGGTCGTCGCGCGAGCGGGCGGTCGCCCCGCCCATGACGACGCCGATGATGCGGCGGTCGCCGTCCTTCACCGCGCTGACGAGGTTGAAGCCGGAGGCATTCGTGTAACCGGTCTTGATGCCGTCCATGCCGCGGAAGCGATACATCAGGTTGTTGTGCCCGCGAATCCTGTGGCCGGCATAGGTGAAGCCGCGCTGCGAGAAGAGGCGGTATTCGCCGGGAAAGGTGTTGATCAGCGCCACGGCCAGCGTCGACATGTCCCGCGCGGTGGTGATCTGGCGACTGTCCGGCAGGCCCGAGGCGTTGACGAAGACGCTGCGGCTCATGCCGAGCTGGCGGGCCTTCTGCGTCATCATCGCGCCGAAATTCGCCTCATTGCCGCCGAGCGCCTCGGCCATGGCGGCGGCCGCATCGTTGGCGGAGCGGACGATCATGCCGTTGACGGCGTCGCGCACGCTGACCGTGCTGCCGGCGCGCAGGCCGAGCTTGGTGGGGCTCATCCCGGCGGCATGGGCCGAAACCGGGATCTTCGTGTTCCAGCCGATCTTGCCGCGATGGATCGCCTCGAAGGTCATATAGAGCGTCATCATCTTGGTGAGCGACGCCGGGTGGTTCAGCGCATCGGCGGCGTCGGAAGCCAGCACACGGCCGCTCTTCGCATCCAGAACGAGATAGGCGCTTCCCGCAAGGGTCGCCACCGAGGAGCCAAGCAACATGGCCGCGGCCGACAGAGCCACCAGGATTTTTTTCATATCTGTCCCCAACCGTACAAAATGCGCGATGTGTCGCGTCGTCTGGCGCGCGCTTGCAACGACATTTGGCCGGCTTTTAGCGCAAAGTAGAGGCAATGCCTCGGGAAATTCTCAATTTTGCCATTGCTGGTAAAGGAACCATTAACGATGGCGCCCCACTTCTTTTAACAGGAGTCCGGCAGGCTCACACTATGGATTGGCTTATCCTTTTGCTACAAAGGATGCGACGGCCGGCTCGCCGCGAGGGAGGGAACGATCAGAAGCGAATTGCGCAACCGCATCCGGCGCACCGCCATCTTCTGCGGCCTGGAGGCCGCATCGCTGCTGTCGTCCTTCGGCCTGATGCGCCGGGCCGGCGGCTGCGGCGCGATCTTCACGCTGCATCATGTGCGGCCCTACGTGCAGCGCCGGTTCGAGCCGAACCGGCATCTGGAGGTGACGCCGGAATTCCTCGACCGTGCCATCCTGCGACTGAAGGCGGAGGGCTATGCTTTCGTTTCCCTCGACGCCCTGCCGGAGCGCATCGCCGAGAAGACCGGACAGCGCTTTGCCGCCTTTACGCTCGACGACGGCTACCGCGACAATCTCGACCATGCCCTGCCCGTCTTTGCCCGCCACGACGTTCCCTTCACCGTCTTCGTGACGAAGGGGCACAGCGAGCGCACGCACGGCCTCTGGTGGCAGACGCTCGCCGAGCTGCTGAACCATGGGCGCCGGCTGAGCTTCGATTTCGGCCGCGGCGAGGAGAAGATCGATCTTGGCAGCGCCGAGCGCCGGCAGAAGGCCTTCCAGCGCTTCGCGCATTTCGTGCACAGCGCCGACGAGGCAGAGGCCGTCGCGCGCATCGACGCGCTGGCGCGGCGCCATGGGGTCGAGCCGCTGGAGATCGCCCGCACGCTCATCATGGACCGCGACGCGCTCGGCCGGCTCGCCGCCGATCCCCGCGCCACGCTCGGCGCCCATGGGGTGAGCCACCGGGCGCTGGCGCGGCTGGATATTGCTGCCGCCGTCGCCGAAATGGCGGAAGCGGCGGACTATGTCGAGCATGTGTCGGGCAAGCGTCCCACAAGCTTCTGCTATCCCTACGGCACCACCGACGCCGCCACCCGGCGGGAAGCCGAGCTTGCCGCCGACCTCGGCTTCGGCCTTGCCGTCACCACGCGGCCCGGCGTGATCGCGCCGGCGGACACCTCCAGCCTGACGCTCCTGCCGCGGCTTTCGCTCAACGGCCATTACCAGAAGCCGCGCTACGTCTCCGCGCTGGGGTCGGGCATTCCGACGCGGCTGATGCGGGGTGGCTAGGGATGCCGCCGCACGCCCCTTCTCCCCTCGGGGAGAAGGTGGCCCGAAGGGTCGGATGAGGGGGACGGCGCGGCGGATAAAAGCCCGGCTTGTACCTTCGGCACCCCCTCATCCGCCTAACGGCACCTTCTCCCCAGCGGGGAGAAGGGGGTGTGGCTGGCGTCTCATTCCTAAATGCGATTGTCCTACCCGATTACGGATACATCCGCACCTTGTCCCAGTCCGCATCCGGCGTCGGGCGGCGGAATTCGATGCGGTCGTGGAGGCGGAATTTGCGGTCGTGCCAGAACTCGATCGACAGCGGCCGGATGCGGAAGCCGGACCAGTGGCCGGGGCGCGGGATGTCGCCGATGGCATAGCGGGCGGTGTATTCGGCGACCGCCTTTTCCAGCGCGAAACGGCTTTCGAGCGGCCGCGACTGCTTCGAGGCCCAGGCGCCGATGCGGCTGCCGCGCGGGCGCGATTTGAAATATTCGTCGGCCTCGGCGTCGCTCACGATCTCAACCGGGCCGCGCAGCCGCACCTGCCGGCGCAGCGACTTCCAGTGGAAGCACATGGCGGCTTTCCTGTGGGAAAGAAGCTCCCGGCCTTTCTGGCTTTCGAAATTGGTATAGAACACGAATCCATCCTGATCGAACCCCTTGAGGAGGACCATGCGGACATTCGGAAGGCCGTCCTCGTCCACCGTCGCCAGCGCGACCGCGTTCGGATCGTTCAGCTCAGACGCCTCCGCCTCCTTGAGCCAGGAGGCAAAAAGTGCGAAGGGTTCGCTCTCACGGGTGAAGTCATCACCGCTTGTTAACTCGTTTTCCGACATAGTGCTCCAAAAGCCCCGGATTTGATGCAAATTGTCCAGTCTTTCGGCCGGACGGAACAGACGGTGGATGTCATAGCAAAGACGATCTTTCATACAAAGGGCCTGCGAGAAAAGAGCGCGCTTGCGGCGACCGCCCTCTTCGCTCTTCTCTCGCTGACCGGCTGCGTGGGAATGAGCATGGACCTGCTCGGCAGCGCCAAGGTCGATCGCAGCGTCTCCACCGGCACGGTGGCGAACGCCGCCCCCGTCAACGACGTCTCCGACGAGGCGACCGTGCGCAACGCCGTCACCTCCGCCGACCTCAGCAAGCTGAACGGCCAGCCGCTGCCCTGGGCCAATGCCTCCACCGGCAGCGCGGGCGTCATCGACACCATCGTCGAAAACGTCTCTTCCGGCGAAGTCTGCCGGCAGTTCCGCACCTCCCGCCATGCCTATGACGGCATCGCCACCTTCTCCGGCAAGACCTGCCTTTCCAACGGCGGCAGCTGGGAACTCTTAAGCTTCCAGCAGAACGGCTGAACCGCCGCCGCGCAGCGCAACGGTTAACGCTTTTCCTCTCCATCGGTTCAAGTTTTAGCGATTGGCTAACCATCACCGCCGGTTGCCGCGCCGGCGTAAGAACTGATTAGCAACTGCTTCCCAAGATTGCAGCCTATCTATTCATAGGACGACGGACGGGCCGGAGAGACGCCACGCCCGCCGCCACAAGACAGGCTGCCATCGACCATGCGCGATCCTTACAAGATACTCGGCGTGCCGCGGGATGCGGAAGCGGACCAGATCAAGGCCGCCTGGCGCAACAAGGCGAAGGCCGCGCATCCGGACCACAATCCCGGCGATCCGACGGCGACCGCCCGCTTTGCCGAGATCGGCCGCGCCTACGAGACCCTGAAGGACCCGAAGAAGCGCAGCCGCTTCGACCAGTTGACCCGCATGGCGGAGGCGAAGGACGCCGCGCGCGCCGGCGGCCAGACGATCATGCAGCAGCGGCAGGCAGCCCATGAGGCCGCCGCACGCGAAAAGGCCGCCCGCGCCAACGCCGAAAAGGTGATGGAGGAGCTGGCAAGGGCAACCGCGCAGAAGGCAGCCGCAGCCGCCGCCCAGCAGGCGACCGAGGCGCGCGCCGCCGCCGGTCAGGCGAAGGCCCAGACGACACAGGCGCAATCGCAGGCAAGTGCCGCGCAAGGAGCTGCCGCCCGCGAATCCGCCGAGGACATGGTCGAGCGCATTTTTGGCGCGAAGGCGACGACGGAAGCCGAGACGGTGGCGGCTGCGGCAGCCGCCGCGGCGGCCGCTCCCGCCGAGGAGAAGCGCCAGGAGGCGGCGAAGCCGAAACAGGACACCGTCGAGCCGCAGGAAGAGATCGGCGAGGCCGAGCCGGCGCTGGCGGTCGGCGGCATCGGCGCCTTCATCGGCCGCCCTTCCCTCGCGATGCTCAGTTCGCTGGTGCGCCGCTTCACCGGCCAGACGCCGGCGCCGGAAAAGGCGCCGGACATCGCAGCCGAGGCGACCGTCACCGTCGACGACATTCTCAAGGGCAACTGGATTTCGGTGGCGCTGTCCGACGGGCGCGAGGTGCGCTTCCAGGCGGCGCCCGGCATCAGCAACGGCCAGGTGGTGCGCCTCAAGGCTCAAGGCCTGAAGCTGCAGGGGATGCAACGCGGCGACGTCGCCATCACCGTTCACGTCGAGGCCGAAAGCCGCTTCACCGTCAAGGGCCTCGACGTCCACACCGTCCTGCCGCTCACCATCGAAAACGCCGTGCTCGGCTGCACGACGACGGTGGAAGGGCCGAACGGCGCCATCGAGATCACCGTTCCGGCGTGGTCCGGCTCGGATCACGCCATCCGCATCGAGGGCGCGGGACTGGCGGATTCCAGTGGCTTCAAGGGCGATCTCGTGGTCGAATTGCGGCTGTTGCTTTGGGAAAAACCGGACGACAAGGTCACGGATCTCATGCGCAGCATGAAGAACGGCTTGTTTCTGTGAAATTTTGGTGACAGACGCACCCTTTGTTACGTTCCCTAACAGTTGATGATCTGTGCCATGCTTGAACGGCCGTTCGGCCTATGCCATAGGCAGGATCGTTCGAAAGTCCAAGGATACAGCACATGGCTCAAGCTACAGGCCTCATGGCAGGCAAGCGCGGCGTCATATTCGGCGTCGCCAACAACCGTTCCATCGCCTGGGGCATCGCCAAGGCCATCCATGCGCAGGGTGGCGAGATCGCCTTCACCTATCAGGGCGATGCGTTGAAGAAGCGCGTCGAGCCGCTGGCCGCCGAAATCGGCGCCGTGCTTGCCGGCGACTGCGACGTGTCCGACGAGGCATCCATCGACGCGGTCTTCGACAATATCGAGAAGATGTGGGGCAAGATCGACTTCATCGTGCACGCCATCGGCTTTTCCGACAAGGAGGAGCTGACCGGCCGTTACGTCGACACATCGCTGAGCAACTTCAACAAGACCATGCAGATTTCGGTCTTTTCCTTCACCTCGCTTGCCCGCCGCGCCGAAAAGCTGATGACGGACGGCGGCTCGATGCTGACGCTGACCTATTACGGCGCGGAAAAGGTGATGCCGAACTACAACGTCATGGGCGTTGCCAAGGCGGCGCTCGAAGCCAGCGTGAAGTACCTCGCCGTCGACCTCGGACCGAAGAACATCCGCGTCAACGCGATTTCCGCCGGTCCGATCAAGACGCTGGCCGCCTCCGGCATCGGCGATTTCCGCTACATCCTGAAGTGGAACGAATACAACGCGCCGCTGCGCCGCACGGTCAGCATCGAGGAAGTCGGCGATGTCGGCCTCTACATGCTGTCGGACCTGTCGCGCTCGGTCACAGGTGAAGTTCACCACGCCGACAGCGGCTACCATGTCGTCGGCATGAAGGCCGTCGACGCGCCGGACATCTCCGTCATCAAGGACTGATGCCGCCCGAGGAATCCCGATCCGTGCTCCTCTATGCGATTCGCCACGGACAGACCGACTGGAATGCCGAGCGCCGGCTGCAGGGCCAGAAGGATATCGACATCAACGATATCGGCCGTTCGCAGGCGCGCGGCAACGGCGTGAAGCTGGCAGTGATCCTTGGCCGCGAGGCGGAGCGCTTCGATTTCGTCGCAAGCCCGCTTGCCCGCACTCGCGAGACCATGGAAATCGTCCGCGCCGCCATGGGGCTTCCTCCCCGCGACTACCGCACCGACGACCGGCTGGTGGAAGTGTCCTTCGGCGCCTGGGAAGGCTCCACGCTGCAGGAACTCAAGGCGACCCAGCGCGAGCGCATCAACGAGCGCCGGCGCGCGAAATGGGACTTCATCCCCCCCGGCGACGACGCGGAAAGCTATGAAATCCTGTCGTGGCGCGTCGGCTCCTGGCTGCAATCCATCGACCGCCCGACCGTCTGCGTCGCCCATGGCGGCGTCATCCGCGCCATCTTCCGGCTGGTCACCGATGTGTCCAAGGACGAGGCGGCCGAGATCGAAATCTGGCAGGACCGTATCCTCAGGATCGACCTTGCGGCAAAGACGGTGGGCTGGGTCGAATAGGCCGCAAGCGGCCTCCCCTCCTCAGCTCAGTGCACGATATCCAGATCGTTGATGACGCGCTTGCCGTCCACTTCGGTGTAGAAGACCACGACCTTGACGCCCGCTTCCAGACCGTTGAAGTCGAAATCGTCCGGCGCCTGATAGGTCTTGCCGTCGTCCAGCGTGATGCTCAGGCTCTTGGTATCCACCTTCTTGATGGTGGCCTCGACGTCGGCGCTCTCGGCAAAGCCGACGACAGGCGCAAGAATGCTTGCAGCGGCCAGAAGAGTGGCGACGAAGAAACGCATCGGAAAGAACCTTTTTCACTTATATAACAATGTCTCGCAGGCCATAGATAGCTCCGTGAATATGGCGGAAATCGCCCGCAACGATGGTTTTTCCCGCCCAATTGATGAACGTTTGTTTAAGCGTGATCAAGACGCCACACCTGCGGCCCCTGCTGCGCCCCCGCGCCAGCCCCATAGCCCCTCATGCAACCGTAAATTAACCCGCCGCCGATAGACTTTTTCGAATACCGAAAGGGAGCTGCATGAATTCGGGCGATCATCCGTCGCAGGCGCCGCGAACGATCTTCAGACGCGCGTTTCACTCGCTGGCGGTCACTGCGCTGGTCGCCGTCGTCGTCGTGCTCGTCGGCCTTTCGCTCGATCGCCAGAACACCACGGCCTACCGGCACGAGCTGCGCCTGCGCACCGAAAACGAAGCGAGCCTCATCCGCGCCCGCATCGCCGCCGAAATCGGCATCAACGTCACCATCGCCCGCGATCTCGCCAACCTCATCTCGCTGGGGCCGTCGCCGGATTCGCAGGAAACGCAGCGCCAGGTGAACTGGGTGCTGATCCAGAACCCGCAGATCGCCAGCATCGCGCTGGCGCCCGACTATGTCGTGAGCACGGTCTTTCCGCCGGATCGCGCGCGGCTCGGCCATGACGTGCGCGAGCCGATGAAGGCGCGGCAGCGCTCGGCGAACGAGCCGCAGAACTATGCGGCGCGCTTCTACGGGCCGCTGCCCGAGCCGGACGGCGGATCGTCCTTCGCCATCGTGTTTCCGGTCTTCACCCATGAGGGCAGCGGCAGCCGCCATCTGTGGGGCGCGATCGAAGTCCGCATGAGCACCAACCGCTTCTATGCCGCCACCGGCCTCGACGGCCAGCGGGCCACCCAGAGCGACGAAAGCCATCCCCACCTCGACCACCTTTCGATCGCCGTGCGCGACGTGCGCCTCGACGGCAAGGGGCCGCCGCAGCCTTTCATCGGCCCCGCCGCGGCCTTCCGGCAGAATCCCGTGCTCGACACCATCGACTTTCCCGGCGGCGAATGGGAGCTTGCCGCCATCCCGAGGGACGGCTGGGAGGTGATGCCGCCGAACCAGGTGAACCTTCGCCTCATCATCATCGTGGCCGGATGCGTCATCGTCATTCCCGTCCTGCTGACCGGCCTGCTGCTCGTCGAGCGCAACCGCAACATCGAGGACGGCGAAAGCCGCGAACGCGAGCTGGAGGACCTGTCCCGCAAGCTCGATCTGGCGCTCGATTCCTATAAATGCGGCATCTGGGAAGCGACGCTCGGCCAGAGCGGCGCGCGCTGGGACGAGCGGATGCACCAGTTGCACGGGCTCGACTATGTCGACGGCTTCGTTTCGGAGGAGCAATGGCTCGGCGTCATGCATCCCGACGACCGCGCGCTTGCCCTTGGCGAGACGATGCATTTCCAGAAGCCCGGCGACGCGACGAACATCGTCGCCCGCGTCCTCCTGCCCGACGGCGGCGTTCGCTATGTGCGCTCCGTCGGAAAGGTGCATGAGCCGACGCACGGCGCGGCGCGGATCGTCGGCATCGCCTTCGACGTCACCGACGATTCGCTGCTGACGGCGCAGCTCCAGCACGCCAAGGACGAGGCCATCGCCAAGAACCGGGAGCTGGAAGTCGCCAAGAGCCGCATCGAGCACAACGCGCTGCACGACCCGCTGACCGCGCTCGCCAACCGCCGCAAGCTCGACGTAGCCCTGGAGGGCCTGACCGAGGAAAGCCGCCTGTCGCGGCAGAAATTCGCGCTGCTGCACATCGACCTCGACCGCTTCAAGGAAATCAACGACACGCTCGGCCACGCCGCCGGCGACGCCATGCTCGTCCATGCCTCGAAGGTGCTGGCGCGTAACGTGCGCAGCACGGACCTCGTCGCCCGCATCGGCGGCGACGAGTTCGTGATCGTCGCCATGGGGGCCGCCGAGCCGGCGCCGCTCGCGGCCCTTGCCGCCCGCATCATCGAGGAGATGCGCCAGCCCATCGACTTCCAGGGCTTCTCCTGCCGCTGCGGCGTTTCGATCGGCATCGCGCAGGCGAACGGCATGAACCTCGATGCACGCAAGGTGCTGATCAACGCCGATCTGGCGCTCTACCGGGCGAAAAGCACCGGCCGCAACCGCTACGAATTCTTCAACCAGAACCTCCAGGCCGAGATCGTCAACAGCAAGCGCACCGCCGACGCCATCCTCGCCGGCCTCGAAAACGGCGAATTCTCGGCATGGTACCAGCCGCAATTCTCCGCGCGCACCATGGAGCTGACCGGCGTCGAGGCGCTGGTGCGCTGGAACCATCCGACGCGCGGCGTGCTGACGCCCGATCATTTCCTGCGCATCGCCGACGATCTCAACGTCACCCACGTCCTCGACCGCATCGTTCTGGAAACGGTGCTGAAGGACAAGATGCGCTGGGCGGCGAAGGGCCTGCATATCCCGAAGGTGTCGGTCAACGTCTCCTCGCGGCGGCTGCATGACGACAACCTCATCGCCACGCTGAAGGACCTGCCGATCACCCCCGGCGAACTTTCCTTCGAACTGGTGGAATCGATCTTCCTCGACGAGAGCGAGGACGTGGTCTCGCATAACCTCGACCGCATCAAGGACCTCGGCATCGACATCGAGATCGACGATTTCGGCACCGGCCACACCTCGATCGTCAGCCTGCTCAAGCTAAAGCCGAAGCGGCTGAAGATCGACCGGCAGCTCGTCCGCCCGCTCCTGACCTCGCCGCACGAGCTGGCGCTGGTGCGCTCCATCGTCGATATCGCCCGCTCGCTCGGCGTCGAGACCGTGGCGGAGGGGGTGGAAACCTTCGAGCACGCCGCAATGCTGCGCGATCTCGGCTGCGACCTGCTGCAGGGCTACGCCTTCGCGCGCCCCCTCTCCTTCGACGATTTCGTCGGCACCGCCGCCGGCGCGGGCTGGCGCCTCGCCTCCTGAGCGATGCAGGGCAATCGCATGTGGAATGAGACGATTGCCACACCGCCCTTCTCCCCTCGGGGAGAAGGTGCCGGCAGGCGGATGAGGGGGATGCCGGAGGCACAAGCCGGGCCCTATCCGCCGCACCGCCCCCCTCATCCGACCCTTCGGGCCACCTTCTCCCCGAGGGGAGAAGGGGAGTGCGGCTGACGGTACCACTCCTGCACCACGTCGAACGAAAGAAAAGCTTTCATCCGGCACGTTTTTTGGCCTATGAGTGAGCCGAATTTCGAGACGATGGCGCGGCCGCGCCCATAAGCAGAGGCCGGGCCGCAGCAATCCGGTCGGTTCCATGTCGCATAACAGTTTCGGTCACCTTTTCCGCGTCACCACCTGGGGCGAAAGCCACGGGCCAGCGCTCGGCTGCGTCGTCGACGGCTGCCCGCCCGGCCTGCGCTTCACGCTTGCCGAAATCCAGGCCTGGCTCGACAAGCGCAAGCCCGGCCAGTCGCGTTTCGTCACGCAGCGGCGCGAGGACGATCTGGTCAAGGTGCTCTCGGGCGTGATGCCCGACGAGGACGGCGAGACGATGATCACCACCGGCACGCCGATCTCGATGATGATCGAAAACACCGACCAGCGCTCCAAGGACTATGGCGAAATCGCCCGGCGCTACCGCCCCGGCCATGCCGATTTCACCTATGACGTCAAATACGGCATCCGCGACTATCGCGGCGGCGGCCGCTCCTCGGCCCGCGAGACGGCGGCGCGCGTGGCGGCCGGCGGCATCGCCCGCCTCGTCGTGCCGGGGCTCACCGTGCGCGGCGCGCTGGTGCAGATCGGCAAGCACAAGATCAACCGCGCCAACTGGGACTGGGCGCAGGTCAACGAGAACCCCTTCTTCGCGCCGGACGCCGAAATCGTGCCCGTCTGGGAAGAATATCTCGACGGCATCCGCAAGGCCGGCTCTTCCATAGGCGCCGTGGTCGAAGTGGTCGCCGAGGGCGTGCCGGCCGGCATCGGTGCGCCGATCTACGGCAAGCTCGACCAGGATATCGCCTCCCTGCTGATGTCGATCAACGCCGTCAAGGGCGTGGAGATCGGCAACGGCTTTGCCGCCGCCGAAATCAGCGGCGAGGAGAACGCCGACGAGATGCGCATGGGCAATGACGGCCGGCCGATCTTCCTGTCCAACCATGCCGGCGGCATCCTCGGCGGCATTTCGACCGGCGAGCCGGTGGTGGCGCGCTTCGCCATCAAGCCGACCTCCTCGATCCTCACCGAGCGCCGCTCCATCGACGCCGACGGCAACAATGTCGACGTGCGCACCAAGGGCCGCCACGACCCCTGCGTCGGCATCCGCGCCGTGCCGATCGGCGAGGCGATGGTCGCCTGCGCGATTGCCGACCACTATCTTAGAGACCGCGGCCAGACCGGCCGGCTGAAGTGAAGGACGTCCTCCATGCCCTATGACCAAACACGAGTCGTCGATGCCATCCGCGCTTTCGAAGCGGGCGAGATCGTCGTCGTCATGGATGACGACGACCGCGAGAACGAGGGCGACCTGATCGTCGCGGCCGTGCACTGCACGCCGGACAAGATGGCCTTCATCGTGCGCCACACCTCCGGCATCGTCTGCACGCCGATGCCGCGCGAGGAGGCCAAGCGCCTGAACCTCAACGCCATGGTGGCGGAAAACGACAGCGCCCACACGACCGCGTTCACCGTCTCCGTCGACTTCAAGCACGGTACGACGACCGGCATTTCCGCCGACGACCGCACGCTGACGGTGCGCAACCTCGCCAACCCGAATGTCGGCCCGAGCGATTTCGTCCGCCCCGGCCACATCTTCCCGCTGGTGGCGCGCGAGGGCGGCGTGCTGATGCGCTCCGGGCATACGGAAGCCGCCGTCGACCTCTGCCGGCTTGCCGGCCTGCCGCCGATCGGCGTCATCTCCGAACTCGTCAATGACGACGGCACCGTCATGCGCGGCCCGCAGGTCGCCGCCTTCGCCGAGGCGAACCGGCTGAAATCGGTCTCCGTCGCCGACCTCATCGCCTACCGCCAGCGCAAGGAAACGCTGATCGAGCTGGTGTCGAGCTTCGACATCGACACGGCTTTCGGCAAGGCGCGCGGCCATACCTATTCGCTGCCCTGGGACCCGATGCAGCACCTCGCCGTCGTCTTCGGCGACATCCGCGACGGGGTGAACGTTCCCGTGCGCCTGCACCCGGAAAACGTCGCCGACGATCTTTTCGGCAAGCGCCGCCCGGTCGACCACTATATGGGCAAGATCGCCGAGGAAGGCCGCGGCGTCATCGTCTACCTGCGCGAGGGCTCCGTCGGCGTCGGCCATCACGATACCGGCCGCAAGGTCCGCACCGACCGCGAGGCCCATGCGGAAGCCAAGAACCGCGAAAGCGAATGGCTGGAAATCGGCCTCGGCGCCCAGATCCTGAAAGACCTCGGCGTCAGCTCGATCAAGCTCCTCACCACCCGCGAACGCCACTATGTCGGCCTAGAAGGTTTCGGCATCAAGATCGCCAAGACGGAGATTTGCTGACGCCGTCAGCGGGAACTGCGATTTGGGCGCCTAACGGCGCCCTTTTCCATGAGCGGGAACCATGCCGGAATTACCATTTCGGCACGGTTGCCGCCGCGGCTTAACAGGCCTTTAAGCATGACGCCTTACTCTGCGATGCCGGTCCCCGGAGCGAGCAGCATGGCAAAACTCAGATATTTCGACTCGACCCCGCGCTACACCTCCGAAACGGTGAGGACGGCGACGGTTCACAGCGAATTCCTCCGCACCGGCCGCATCAGCCGCGCCAAGACCGGCATCATCACCCATACGCGCCGCTATCTCAGTTACGAAGAGGTGGCCGAGCAGACGGCGCAGCGCCTGCAGGCGGCCGGCGAGCGCGCCCACGAGAAGCTGAACAGCTTCCACAAGTCGATCCAGTTCCCGAAGCTCGTCTTCCACCGCACGCTGGCCGACACGCCTCACCTCGGCTACTGCCACATCACCGCCTCGCGCACGCGCTTTGCCCATTACGAAGAGGTGAGCTGGGCGTTCTACGTCGCCAATTTCTTCGCCGAGATCGGCGAGGAGGACGATGCCTTCGTCAAGATCGACCCGCGCTACAAGCGGATGTATTTCGCCGTCGCCGTCCGCTCGGACCAGACGGCGGAGCAGAAGATGACGATCAACCGCGAGGTGCGCGGCAACGGCGTGCTCTTCCGCACCCACGATCCGCAGGTCGCCATCCGCAACGTGCTTCTGCTCGGCGCCCGCAACGAGCAGCTTCGCGACATCATCCGCCAGCTTTGAGGGATGCGCGGGGCGTTGATCCCGCGCCGCGAAAAGCCTAAGGAGACGCTGAAAACAGCAAATCCGGTCAGGCCATGGCACAACGCATCGACATTCGTAAGGACGCGGAAGGCGCAATCCGCGAGGCGGTCGCAGCCCTTGCCGACGCCAAGGCCATCGCGCTGCCGACCGAAACCGTCTACGGGCTTGCCGCCGACGCCACGGCGCCCGCCGCCATCACCGCCATCTACGAGACCAAGGGCCGGCCGCGCTTCAACCCGCTGATCTGCCATATGAGCGACCTTGCCATGGCGGAGCGCTACGCCGTGTTCGATCCCGTTTCGCGGCGGCTGGCGGAAGCCTTCTGGCCGGGGCCGCTGACGCTGGTGCTGCCGCTTCGCCCCGAAAGCGATATCCATCCGCTGGCGACGGCCGGCCTCGACACGGTCGGCATCCGCGTGCCCAAGGGCTTTGCCGGCGCGCTGATCCGCGCCTTCGGGCGGCCGCTCGCCGCGCCCAGCGCCAACACCTCCGGCAAGATCAGCGCCACCGATGCCGATCATGTGGACGCCGATCTCGGCAGCCGCATTCCGCTCATCCTCGATGCCGGTCCCTCGGCGATCGGCGTGGAATCGACCATCGTCAAGGTGGAGAACGGCGAGATGCGGCTCCTGCGTCCCGGCGGCCTCGCAGCCGCCGACATCGAGCGCGTCGCCGGCCTGCGCCTGAAGCGCAAGCGGCAGGCATCGGCGGCCATCGAGGCGCCGGGCATGCTCGCCTCGCATTATGCGCCGGGCGCCGCCGTCCGGCTCGACGCCACCGAAGTTACCGCCGGCGAAGCGCTGATCCGCTTCGGCGACCGCCCGGTCGCCGGCGAGGAGAAGGCGGCCATCGTGCTCGACCTCAGCCCGCAGGGCGATCTGAGGCAAGCCGCCGCCAACCTCTTCGCCTTCATGAAGCGCGCCGACGCGACGGGGGCGGCGACCATCGCCGTCACCCCCATCCCCGACGATGGCCTCGGCGAGGCCATCAACGACCGCCTGCGCCGCGCCGCGGCTCCGCGGGGGTAAAAGCCCCTCATCCGCCCTGCCGGGCACCTTCTCCCCGCAGGCGGGGAGAAGGGATATGCCGCGCCGCCTCATTCTCTTTTCCGCCCATATGGCACGTTCCCTCTCCCCGTCAAAACGGGGAGAGGGTTAGGGTGAGGGGCATTGCCATCATGCCGCTTGACGTGCCGCCGTTTCGGGACTAGAAAATAGAAAACAAAATGGTTAAATATTCGAGGTTCCAGATGTCGCCGGCACTTGAAAACCAGGGTGTTGAGCAGCGGCTGGACGCGGTATTCCATGCGCTCTCGGACCCGACGCGCCGGCGGATCATGGCGCGGCTGGCCGACGGCGAGGCGACCGTGTCGCAACTGGCGGAGCCGTTTTCGATGTCGCTGCCGGCGGTCTCCAAGCACCTGATCGTGCTGGAGCGGGCGGGCCTGATGCACCGGCGGATCGACGGGCGCACGCATTTCTGCTCGCTGCGGCCGGAAGCGCTGGAAGACGCCTCGGAATGGATCGCCTTCTACCGGCATTTCTGGAAGCAGCAGTTCGGACGCCTTGCAGAGTTTCTTGCCGATCAGGAGCCGGAGGAGAAGACATGATACAGCTAAGGCTTAGCGAAATCTTCGATGCGCCGGTCGAGCGCGTCTTTGCCGCCTGGTGCGATGCGCGCCAGTTGGTCGTGTGGTTCAAACCCGGCGAGATGACCGTGCCGGAGGCGAGCGTCGACGTGCGGCCGGGCGGCCTCTACCGCATCGTCATGCAGCGCCCGGACGGCACGCAGAACATCATCACCGGCGAATACCGCGAGGTGGTGGAAAACGAGCGGCTGCGCTTCAGCTGGCAATATGAAGGCCAGCCGGCCGATACGGAAGTGCTGCTCGTCTTCCGGAAGCTGGACGAGCGCCGCACCGAGCTGACGCTGGTGCACAGCAGCTTCGCCGACGAACCGACGCGCGAGCGTCATGTCCGCGGCTGGACCTCCGGCCTCGAAAAGCTGCGCCGGTACCTGCAAGCAATTCCAGCAAAAGTGTGAAGCGGTTTTGCGTCCGGAATTGCGTAAAGGCAAAGTCATCCTTGTAAGGTTTCATCAGGAGGAACGACCATGAAACTCTATTACAATCCGCTGTCCCCCTATTCCCAGAAGGCGATGATCGCCTTCTACGAGAAAGGTCTCGACTATGAGGCCGAACTTGTCGATCTCGGCTCGGCCGAGGCGCGGCAGGCTTATCTGAAGATCCACCCGCTCGGCAAAGTGCCCATGCTCAAGTCCAGCGAGGACTGGAGCGTGCCGGAATCGACCACCATCATCGAATATCTCGACGACAAGTTTCCCGACACCGTGCGCCTGATCCCCGCCGGCGGCGGCGATGCCGCCCGCCAGGTGCGCCTGATGGACCGCATGGCGGACCTCTACCTCAACGATCCCGTCCGCGAGCTGATGTTCCAGACATACGGCTTCAAGCCCGTGAGCGAGGACGAATCCGCCCGCGCGCACCGCTACGTCGAGAGCATGTACGAGCATTACGACCAGCGGCTGGCCAACCAGGACTGGATCTGCGGCGCCTTCTCCATGGCCGATTGCGCCACGATCCCGCCGCTCTTCTACGCCGAGACGCTCGTCCCCTTCAGCGACCGCCCGAACCTGCAGCGCTACTGGGAGCGGGCGAAGCAGCGGCCCTCCTACGCCAGGGTGCTCTCTGAATTCAAGCCGGTGTGGCAGAGCTTTACCAGCCGCGCCGCTGCGGAATGACGTGACGGGCGGCAAACGGGCTTGACACGGAAGAGCCCGTTTCCCATGGCTTCCCTATCGACCGGCGGCGCGGGTTCGCGCCGCTCAGCCGGCCCCGCCGGCCGCGAAAAGGGAAAGCATCCGACCATGACCCAGACTGCCGTCTCCCCCGACCTTCTCGACCGCTTCGCCGCCATCGTCGGGGAGACGCACGCCATCCGGGATGCGGCCACAATCGCCCCGCATCTCGTCGAAAACCGCGGCCTCTATCACGGCGCCTCGCCGATGCTCTTGAAGCCCGGCTCGACGCAAGAGGTCGCCGCCATCCTGAAGCTCGCCTCGGAGACCGGCACGGCGATCGTGCCGCAGACCGGCAATACCGGCCTCGTCGGCGGCCAGACGCCGCGCGAGGGCGGCGCCGATATCATCGTCTCGCTGGAGCGGATGAACCGCATCCGCGACATCGATCCGGTCGGCAATACCATGGTGGTCGATGGCGGCTGCATCCTCGCCGACGTGCAGAAGGCGGCCGAAGAGCATGGCCGCCTGTTTCCGCTGTCGCTCGGCTCGGAGGGCTCCTGCCGCATCGGCGGCAATCTCTCCACCAATGCCGGCGGCACGGCGGTGCTCGCCTACGGCAATATGCGCCAGCTCTGCCTCGGGCTCGAAGTGGCGCTGCCGACCGGCGAGGTCTGGGACGGGTTGAGACGGCTGAAGAAGGACAATACCGGCTACGACCTGCGCGATCTCTTCATCGGCGCGGAAGGCACGCTCGGCATCATCACCGGGGCGGTGCTAAAGCTCTTTCCGCAGCCGCTCGGCCATCAGGTGGGGTTTGCCGGCGTCGGCTCGCCGGAGGATGCGCTCACCCTCTTCAAGGAGGCTTCCAGCCTCTGCGGCACGGCGCTGACCGGCTTCGAGCTGATGCCGCGCATCGGCGTCGAGTTCACCAGCCGCCACATTCCGGGCGTGCGCGATCCCCTCGCCTCCCCGCATCCCTGGTACGTGCTGATCGACATTTCCACTTCCGATTCCGCCGAGACGGCTGAGCGGATGATGACCGCCGTGCTCGAACAGGGATACGAGGCCGGGCTGATCGAGGACGCCACGGTCGCCGCCTCCGAGGCGCAGCAGAAGGCGCTGTGGCACATGCGCGAAAGCATGTCGGACGCGCAGAAGCCGGAAGGCGGCTCGATCAAGCACGACGTTTCCGTGCCGGTCGCCTCCATCCCCGCCTTCATGCGCGAGGCGGAGCAGGCGGTGCTGACCACTATCCCCGGCGCCCGCGTCTGCGCCTTCGGCCACATGGGCGACGGCAATATCCACTACAACATCTCCCAGCCGATGGGCGCCGACAAGGCCGCCTTCATCGCCCGCTGGCGCGAGATGAACAAGATCGTCCACGGCCTGGTGCTTTCCCACGGCGGCTCCATCTCCGCCGAACACGGCATCGGCCAATTGAAGCGCGACGAGCTGGCCAGCATCCGCCCCGCAATCGAAATCGACCTGATGCGCCGCATCAAGCACGCCTTCGACCCGGCCGGCGTGATGAATCCGGGGAAGGTGATCGGCGTTTAGCGCAGTTTATGGAGGGCCGGAAATGGAAGAGAAGCCTGGATGTGTCGCGGCCGTCAGCAGCAGTGCGGAGCATAGTTTCAGCAAGCCGAACCGCAGCGATATCGAGCTGGTCGCGGGCCTCGGGGTTGCGGGCGATGCGCATATGGGGGCGACGGTGAAGCATCGCTCGCGGGTCGCGGTCGATCCGACGCAGCCCAATCTGCGGCAGGTCCACCTTCTCCACGCGGAGCTGTTCGAGGAACTCGCAGCAAAGGGATTTTCGCTCAGCGCCGGCGATCTCGGCGAAAACATCACGACCGAGGGCGTCGATCTTCTCTCCCTGCCGAAGGCGACGCGGCTTCATATCGGCGAGGCGGCGGTGGTCGAAATCACCGGATTGCGCAATCCCTGCAGTCAGATCGAGCATTTCCAAAAGGGCCTGCTGAGCGCCGTTCTCGACCGCGACGCGGACGGCGAGCTTGTCCGCAAGGCCGGCATCATGGGGATCATCGTCCGCGGCGGCAAGGTCCAGCCGGGCGACGCGATCCGCGTCGAGCTGCCGCCGCTGCCGCACGTCAAGCTGGAGCGTGTCTGACGGACATGCAAAACCGGCGGCATGAGATGCCGCCGGTGACTGAAAGGCCGATCCTTGAGACGACGCGGGCTTACTCTTCGTCCGCCCTCGCCCCGTCGCGGCCCGAAATAATCTCGCGCTTGCCGACGTGGTTGGCGGCGCCGACGAGGCCTTCCTTTTCCATGCGCTCCACCAGCGAGGCGGCGCGGTTGTAGCCGATGCCGAGGCGGCGCTGGATGTAGGAGGTCGAGCACTTCTTGTCGCGCATGACGACCTTGACGGCCTGTTCGTAGAGGTCGTCGCCGTCTTCGGCGCCCATGGCGGTCTTGTCGAAGACCGCGCTCTGCTCCTCTTCCTCCTCTTCCTCCTCCTCGTCGGCGGTAACCGTGTCGAGATATTCCGGACGGCCCTGCATCTTCAGGTGCGCCACGACCTTCTCCACTTCCTCGTCGGAGACGAAGGGGCCGTGGACGCGGGCGATGCGGCCGCCGCCCTGCATGTGCAGCATGTCGCCCTGGCCGAGAAGCTGTTCGGCGCCCTGTTCGCCCAAAATGGTGCGGCTGTCGATCTTCGAGGTCACCTGGAAGGAGATGCGGGTCGGGAAGTTCGCCTTGATCGTGCCGGTGATGACGTCGACCGAGGGGCGCTGCGTCGCCATGATCAGGTGGATGCCGGCGGCGCGCGCCATCTGCGCCAGACGCTGGATCGCGCCTTCGATCTCCTTGCCGGCGACCATCATCAGGTCGGCCATCTCGTCGACGATGACGACGATGTAGGGCATCGGCGTCAGGTCCATCTCCTGCGTCTCTTCGATCGGCGCGCCGGTGCCGCGGTCGAAGCCGGTCTGGACCACGACATGGATCGTCTCGCCCTTGTCGCGGGCGGTGGCCACGCGGGCATTGTAGCCGTCGATGTTGCGCACGCCGAGGCGCGACATCTTGCGATAGCGGTCCTCCATCTCGCGCACGGCCCATTTCAGCGCCATCACGGCCTTCTTCGGGTCGGTGACGACGGGGGTGAGCAGGTGCGGGATGCCGTCATAGACGGAAAGTTCCAGCATCTTCGGGTCGACCATGATCAGGCGGCACTGCTGCGGCGTCATGCGGTAGAGCAGCGACAGGATCATGGTGTTGATCGCCACCGACTTGCCCGAGCCGGTGGTGCCGGCGACGAGAAGATGCGGCATCTTGGCGAGTTCGGCGATCACCGGCTCGCCGCCGATGGTCTTGCCGAGGCCGAGCGCCAGCTTGAAGCCGCTGCGGGTGAAATCCTCCGAATCGATCATCTCGCGGAAATAGACGGTCTCGCGCAGCGCATTCGGCAGTTCGATACCGATGACGTTGCGGCCGGGCACGACGGCCACACGGGCCGACAGCGCCGACATGGAGCGGGCGATATCGTCGGCAAGGCCGATGACGCGCGAGGATTTGACGCCCGGCGCCGGCTCGAATTCATAGAGCGTGACGACCGGACCGGGACGGACGTGGATGATCTCGCCCTTGACGCCGAAATCCTCCAGCACGCTTTCGAGAAGGCCGGCATTCTGCTCCAGCGTCTCCTGGGTCATGATGACGCCGGTGCGCTCGGCCGGCTCCTGCAACAGTTCGCGCGGCGGAAGCTGGTACTCGCCGTCCTCGGCAACCGTGACCGGACGCCATTCCATCGGCGCCGGGCTGATCGGCCGCTCGCGCATCGGCGCGACCTGCAAGCGCGAGGCACTGGCGGGCTGGGCGGCTGCGGGCTCCTCGATGACGGCCGGCGTCTCCGCAACGGGCGCTACGGCTTCGACGGGCTGAGGCTGCGCCTCGATCTGGACGGGGAACGCGGCGGGGGCCGGTGCTGCGGCGGGCTCAGGCTGGATCGAGACCATCGCGGCGACGGGGAAAATCACCGGCATCGGCAGCGGGGCGGCGGCAGCGATCGGCGCGGGCTGTGGGGCCGGCGCTGCCTGCTGGACCGGTGCTGGTGCCGGTAGGACCTGCGCCAGTTCCGCCGGCTTGCCGGGGCGCCAGTCGAAGATGCGGTAGTGCGAGATCAGAGCCTCGGCCGGCAGCTCGATGCGCGGCACGCTGACCGTTGCGACGGCGGCGGGTGCCGGCATTGCGCCCTCTTCGAACGGCATCGCGTCCCAGAAGGCAAAGTCGGACAGATAGGCAAGCCGGGAGACGGCTTGCGGCGCGCTCGTGACCGTAGCGGCGACCGGCGTCATCTGCGGCTTCACCGGCTGCATCGGCGCGGGGGGCACATAGGCGGCGGCCGGAATGAAGATTTCCTCGATGAGACGTTGCGCGGCCCGGACCGGCAGGGCCGGCGGAACGGGAGCGGGCGTCGGGGCTGCCGGGGCCACGGACCGCTGGACGGCCGGTGCGGGCTGGACGGGAGCCATGGAAGGCGCGCGCGGTGCCGCGACGGCGGCCTGCGGGGCGACGGGCGGCTTCACAGGGGCGGGTGCGACGACGGGCGTTTCCGGCGGATGGCGGCGGATCTGGCTCTCCGGCGTGCGGGTGAAGCGGACGTTCGGCGCGAGCGAAAAGGCCGACTGCCAGACCTGCGATTCGGCCACATCGGCCGGAGCGGCAGGCTCGCCCTGCGGCGCGGAAGGCTGCGCGACGGCGGCATGGGCTGCGGCTTCGGCCTGAGCGGCGGCGTTGCGTGCCGCCTCTTCCGCCCTTGCGATTTCGCCGCGGCGCTTGGCTTCCCGCGCTTCCAGAAGCTTGCGTTCGAGATAGGCGCGGCGCTTGGCCGCCCCTTCATCGTAACCGGCCTCATTGGCGTTGGCCTGGTCGCCCTCGCCCTTCGAAAGGTCCGCCGCTGCATTGGAAGTATTCGTTCTGGGGAAACGCATGATAGCTGCAATCCGGTCAGTGATATTGACGATGGCTCTCCTCCATCGAATAGGCCAGAGACGGTTAACAAGTCCCTTCCAAAGACCGTAGGATTGGCCGCGTTTGCAGCGCAAAATCCAGCTTTTCTCATTGATTTTGCATGATTATTTTTATTTTCGCAGCCAAGGTCGCTCCCGCAGCGCGGCACCGGCCGGCGGAAACGAAAACGCCCGCCGCGCGGGGATCGCGGGCGGGCGAATCGAACGGTTTTGCGGGCTGCGTCAGGCGGCCTGGAGCTGCGCGATCGACAGCAGCGTGTCGCCGCTGATGCCGACGCCGGAGGACGAGCTTTGCAGGATACTCAGCGCCGTCGAGCCCGTCGACTTGTTGTTGGCAAGATCGTACATCGCCGAGAAGCGCTGCAGGAAGTGGTTGAGCTTGTCGGGATCGTGCAGGTCGGAGACGTTGACGAATTTCGCCAGCATGGTGGCCTGGTCGGTGACGTCCATATTCGATATGGAACTCGGCAGATTGAAGGCGGTGGTGACCACCTGATAAAGCGCGCTGTCGGACATGATATCGTACATCGAGCGGATGTCCGGCGCCTTGCGCTGGAAGTAGAGCGCGAGGCGGACGCCCTCGTTGCTGTCGCCCTGCTGGCTCTCCAGCGTCTGATGCAGGTAGAGGTCGTCGGTGGCGAGCCGCGCGCCCTCGTTCTGCGCGGTTCCGAGCTTTTCCGTCGTCAGCTTTCCGCTGGTGTCGAAATTGAAGGCGCTGACGATCGACTTGAACGCGGCGCCGGCGTCGGTGTTGAGGAAGCTCTTGGGATCGGCGGGATCGGCCGCGAAGGCCTTTTTCAGCGTGTCGCCGGTCACGGTCTTGGGGTCGATGCCGTTCGCCTTCAGGACGAAACTGACGAGATCCTTGTTGCCCAGGAAATCCGAGGCCGATTTGACCGAGGTAATGTCGGTGGCGAAGGTCGTGGCGGCGGTCTTCGCGTCGCTGAGCGCCTTGTCCTTGGCCGCGCCGCTGAGGCCGAGCACGGCATTCGCCGAATAGCCGGAAATGTAGCTGTTGATGGTGGCCTGCGACAGCGCCTGCACCGGCGCGCGCAGCTTGCCGTTGCTGTCGAAATTGAAGGCCTTGGCGAGATTGCTGAAGCGGTCGTCCTTCAGCTTGCTGACGTAGCTGGTCGAATCGTAAGGGTTGCTTTCGAGTATCTTCGTCAGCTGGCTCTTCGAGACCTCGCCGGGGTCGATGCCATAGGCGCGGAGCGCCACCTTGTAGGCGTCGGGCAGGTTGTTGTTGGCGGTGTCGCTGTCGGTGGCGTTGCTCGCGAAGAAGTCGCTGATGGTCTTCACCGCGGCCATCTTCGTCTTGTAGTTCGCCTCCGCGCCCTTGACGAGCGTGTCGTGCGCATTGTCGTAGCCCGACATGTATTTGGTCGAGGTGGCGGCGATCTGGTCGGCGGTCTGCGCCGTGCTTCCGGCCGCGACGGTGCCGTCGGACTGGAAGTTGAAGTTCTTCAGGACCGTGCCGAGCCCGGAAATGCCGGCATAGCTGCTGTTGGTGGCGGCGAGGTTGAACTCGTAGGCGGAGAGGCCCGGATCGAGGCCATAGGCGGCCTTGACGTAGGAGAAGAGCCGGCTGTCCGAGGTGAGCGCGCTCGCCGAGGTGATCGAGCCGATCGTATCCCTGTAATAGGCGTCGTTGGATTTCGCCGCGACGTCGGTGGTGTAGGACGGCACGGTGACATTGTACTGGTCCGTCACCGCCGTCTTCTGGTCGGCCGTCTGCGCCGTAGTGCCGGAGATCGTGCCGTCGCTGTTGAAGCCGAATTGCGCGGCGATCTTCTTGTAGGCGGCGTTGCCGTTCTGGTTGACGAAGCTCGCCGGATCGTTGACGTCGCTCGTCAGGACGGACTTCAGATAGCTGTTCGACACATAGGTCGGGTCGACGCCGTAGGCCTTCAGGATATAGTCCTTGAGGCGGTCGTCGCCGAGAATGCCGTCGACGGTGGTGATCTTGTCGATTTTGGCGCTGTAATAGCTCGTTTCCGTCGCCGCCGAATCGGCCTCGCTGGTGAAGGACTGCTCGTAAAGGCCGATCGTGTCGCTTTCCTGCGTGCTGCTCTGCGCCGTGTTGCCGGAGGAGGTGCCGAAATTGAACGCGGCGGCCAGCGTCTTGTAGCGCGGGTCGGTGAGCTTGTTGGCAAAGCTGTTGCTGTCGCTGAGATCGCTTTCCAGCACCTTCTTCATGAAGGCCTTGGCATAGGTCATGTCTTCGAGGCCGTAAGCCTTCATGGCATAGCTGTAGAGCTTGTAGTCGCCCATGAAGTCATCGACGTTGGTGACCTTGCCGATGTTCTGGTCGTAATAATCCTGGTCGCGCTTGACGCTCGCCTGCGAGGCCACCCGCGTAAGCGTCGAGGTCATGTCCCTGGTAGCCGTCACGTAGCCGAGATAGGTCGAGATCATCCAAGGTCCTCCACCGCGAATGACCGCGGCGCGATAGATACCTCTGGATAGGACCTGAAGCGTTAACCGATGGTTAACGCGGCACTAGCGGAATTCACCTTTCAGGAATAGGCGCGAAGACCCCTTGAGGGGGGAGGTCGCCGCGAAGCGGCGGGTGGGGGTGATACCCTCTCGGCGTATTCGGGTTTGGCGGATCACCCCACCCCGGAGCTTTGCTCCGACCCTCCCCCTCAAGGGGAGGGTTATCCCGCCTTGAGCTGCGCGATCGACAGCGCCGTGTTCGTGCTGACGCTCGATCCCTGCAGGATGGTGAGCGCCGGCGACGTCGAGGAGCTGTTCTTGACGTCGTACATGGCGGTGAAGCGCTTCACCAGCTGATCCACCTTCTTCGGGTCCTGCAGGTCCTTCAGGTTGATCAGCTTCATCAGGTAGTCGCCCTGCTTCGTGACGTCCATGTTGGCGAAGGAGTCGGGCAGCTGGAAGGCGGTGGTGACGAATTCGAACAGCGCCTTGTCGGCCATGAGGTCGTAAAGCGACAGAACATCCGGCGCCTTGCGCTGGAAATAGAGCGCCAGGCGCACGCCGTCGTTCGTCTCGCCCTGCTGCGATTCCAGCGTCTGGTGCAGATAGGCGTCGTTCGTCTGCTCGATCGCGCCCTTGCTCTGCGTCTTGCCGACCTTGGTGTCGGTCAGCCCGAGCACGGTCTTGTTGGTGAGGTCGTCGAGATGCGATCCGGTCGAGGTCCTCGTCTCGAAATTGAACGTCGTCACGATCTTCTTGAGCTGCGCGCCCGCCGTGGTGCTGAGGAAGCCCTTCGGATCGTCCGGGTCGGCCTCGAAGGCGCTTTTCAGGGCCGCGGCCGTGACGGTCTTCGGATCGATGCCGTTCGCCGTCAGGATGAAATCGGTGAGCTTCTTGTCGGCAAGCAGGTCCGGCAGCGTCTTGATCTTGACGATGTTGGTGGCGAAATAGGTGCTCGCCGTCTTGGCGTCGTCGAGCGCCTTCTTGGCGGCGCTGCCCGTCAGACCCAGCGAGGCGCGCTTGGAGTAGTTGGAGATATAGGCGTTGACTTGCTGCTGCGACAGCGCCTGCACCGGCGGCTCGGCATTGCCTTCGCTGTCGAAGTTGAACGCCTTGGCGAGATTGGTAAAGCGCTCGTCCTTCAGCTTGCTGACGTAGCTCTTCGGATCGTAGGGATCGCTCTCCAGAATCTGCTTGAGGCGCGTGGGCGATACCTCGTCCGGGCTGATGCCGTAGGCCCTCAGCGCCACTTCGTAGAGCTGCGGAAGGTCCGGATTCTTGTCGTTGGTCTTGATCTTGTCCTCGTCGTTGGTGACGAAGAAATCCTTGATGTTCTTCACATCCGGCATGCGCTTCTTGTAGTTCGCGACTGCGTCGCTCTGCATCGACGCGCGCGCCGCCGAACTCTTGGTAAAATAGGCCTTGGAGGTCGCGTCGACCTGATCGGCCGTCTGCGCCTTGGTGCCGGCCGGCACCTTGCCGTCCGACTGCTGGAAATTGAACTGGGCCACGATGCTGGTGAAGCCGAAGGTCTTCGCCCAGCCCGGATCGGTCACCGAGCGCTTGAAGTCGTATTTCATCACGTCGACCGTGGTGTTCTTCGGCTCCAGATCGGCGATGCCGAAGGCGTTCACGACATAGTCGAACAGCAACGGATCGTCGACCAGCTCCTGGACCGAGGTGATCGAGCCGATATGGCTCTTGTAGTAGGCGTCGGAGGCCGCCGCCTTGGCGTCGGTAACGAAGGTCGACACCTTGATGCTGTAGGTGTCCATCACCGCATTCTTCTGCTCGGCGGTCTGCGCGTGCGGCTTGTAATTGGTCATGAATGCCGCCGAGGTGTATTTCATCTGGGCGTAGGTCTGCGCCTGGCCGTTGGCCGCGACCGTTCCGTCGGCGGCGAATTCCGCCATATAGGCCTGCGTCGTCTTGGTGGTCTGCGCGGCGGTCTGCGCCTGCTTGCCGGCCGGAACCGTGCCGTCGGCGCCGAAGTTGAAATCGGCGAAGACCTTGTCCAGCTTGAGCGCCAGCGCCTTGTTGTGGTCCTTGGCGGCGGCGTTGAAATCGGCCGCCGTCATGGAAAGGTCGATGCCGTAGGCGAGCTTCAGATAGTTGAAGAGCGTCGGGTCGGCGCTGATGTCCTCAGCCGAGGTGACCGCGCCGATATTGGCCTTGTAATAGGCTGTGTTGTTGGCCGCATCCGCCTGAAGACTTGCGGCAGCGGCCGCATACTTGCTGGCCACGGCATCGTGCTGAGCCTCCGTCTGCAGCCCGTTGCGTGCCATATAGGCGACGACGACCGCGTTCTGCTGCGCGGCGGTCTGCACCGGAAACGAGCCGAGATAGGCATCCGATATGAGGCCGAGTTGCTCGGCGGATTGCGCCTCGCCGCCGGCCGCCACCGTGCCGTCCGCCTGGAAATTGAACTCAGCCACCACCGGCGCCAGATTGGCCGGAGCGGAGGCCGGATCTTTCGCCGCCGCGGCAAAAGCCTCGGGCGTGACCGAGCCCAAGTTATAGGCGGTCTTGATGTAGTCGAAGAGGCGGCTGTCGGCCACCAGATCGTCGACGGAACCGATCGAGCCGATCTTCGACTTGTAATAGGCGTCTTCGCCGGCCGCCGTCACTCTCGCCTGAAAGCCGAACTGCGCCAGCACGTCGGTCAGGCCGAGGCTCGAAGCAAGCGCCGGGTCCTGCACCGCCGCCTCAAAATTGGCGGCCGTCACGCTCTGATCGATGCCGTAGGCGGCTTTCACGAAGGCGAAGAGCCGGTCGTCGGCGGTGAGGTCGCCGACCGTCGAAACAGTGCCGATCTGGCTGTTATAATAGGACGCCTCCGTTTTCGCATCGGCGAGCCGCTGGAAATCGAACTGCGCGAAGAGGTCGGTCAGCCCCATGGCGTCCGCGAGAGCAGGATCGGTGGCGGCCTGCTTGAAGACGTCCGTCGGCATGCTCTGGTCGATGCCGAAGGCGAGCGTCAGATAGCTCATGATGCGCGGATCGGCGGTGAGCTTGTCGATGCTGTCGATCGAGCCGATATGGGCGTCGTAATAGTCGTTCTCGTCGGACGTGCCGGAGGCGAAGTTGAACTGGAGGAAGAGGTTGCTCAAGCCCTTCGTGGCCGCGAACTGCGAGTCCTTCGCGGCGGCGACGATATCCGCATCCGTGACGCTTGCCGGTATGGCGAACGCCGTCCTGATATATTTGTCGAGGCGCGGATCGGCCACGAGGTCGTCGACCCACTTCACCTTGACGACCTTGCTCTTGAAATAGGTGTCGAGCGCCGCTGCCCCCGCATCCGTCACGAAGGACGGCACCGTCATGTTGTATTCATCCATGACAGCGGCCTTCTGCGCCGCCGTCTGGACCGGCTTCGTCACGCCGTTCTCATCGACCGCGCGCGTTCCGTCCGCCGCAAAATTGAACTGGGCGGCGAGCGCCTTTTCCGCCGCCGTGCCGTTCTGGTTCACGAAGCTCGCCGGATCGCTGGTGTCGCTCACCAGGATCGAGCGCAGATCGCCGGTCGAGACGGAGGCTGGGTCGATGCCGTAGGCGCTGAGCATATAGCTCGTCAGCCGGCTGTCGCCGAGGATGTCGTCCACCGCGGAGGCCGTGCCGATGGTGCGGCTGTAATAATCGCTTTCCGTCTTCGCCGCCGCCTCCTCGGCGACCTGGGCGTCGCTGCGCTTCGGCACGGTGCCGTCGGCGTTGAAGCTGAACTGCCTGGCCATCGCCTTGAAGGCGGCGCCGCCGTTCACGTTGACGAAGCTGTTCGGATCGTTGACGTCGCTGGTCAGGACGGAAATCAGAAAACTGTTATGAACATAGGTCGGATCGACGCCGTAAGCCTTCAGGAGGTAGGTCTTCAGCCGGGGATCGGCGACCAGTTGCGTGGCGTTGGTGATGGTGTTGATGCGCTGGCTGAAATAGCCGCTCTCGTCCTCGATGGAGGTTTCCTCGTCGGCAAAGGACTGGGTATAGAGGCCGAGCATGTCCTCCTGCTGCGTGTCCGTCTGCACGCTGTCGGCCTTCACGCCGAAATTGAAGGCGGCAGCGAACTGCTTGTAGCGGCTGTCGGTCAGCTTGTTGGCAAAGCTGGAGGTGTCGGAGAGATCGCTCTCCAGCACCTTCTTCATCATGCCCTTGGCGTAGATCATGTCCTCGAGGCCGAAGGCCTTCATGGCATAGGAATAGAGCCGGTAGTCGCCGAGGAAATCGTCGACGGTTTTCACCTTGTCGATATTGGCGTTGTAGTAGTCGACCTCGCGCTTCGTCGTCGGCTGCGCGGCGACGCGCTTCAGCGTCGCCGTCATGTCGCGCGAATTCACAGTGTAACCCAGGAAGGTCGAAATCATCGGAGATGCCCCACAGCCCGAATGACCGGCTTGGCACCTTTTCGCAATCCGAGCTTACGCGAGACTGACCGCCGGTTGTGCGCACCCGGCCCGAAACGGAACGGTTTTCTCCAGAACCCATTCACTTCGTGGAAACCTTGATAGATTTGGTTTCGCTAACCATCAGCCGACGCAAAATTTTCTTAACCGCGATTTTTAAGCTGTCTGGAATATCAGCCGCCTACCCTCACGGCATCAAAGGACAAAAGTCCACGCAAGAAGGCCGGCAACGGCCCCCGTGAAAAACAAGGGTAAGAAAATCGATGAGCAAATCCGTCATGAAGCCCGCATGGGCAGGAACGACCTTGCGGCTGGACCCGGCGCGGTTTCCCCAGCAGGTCAGTTACGCGATGCGCGGATCATCCGGTGATGTCACCATCACCATCGACGAGCGCGGCGCGATCCTGCGCAAGGTCCTGCCCTCCAGCGGACTGCCGCTCTCCATCGCCCTGCCGAAGCGCGCCTTCAAGGGTGTCGCCGCAAGGGCGATCGACCACGGCGACGGCGAGGTCACCGTGACGCTCGAACTGCATCACGAAGACCCCGATCTCTGCATTCCGCTGCTGGTCGCCCACGACTTGAGCGACATCGCCGCCGACTGGCGCACCTGGTCGGAAGCCTTCCGCATCCCGATGCTGATGGTGGAGGCCGACGGCGTCGCCCGCCCGCTGGAAGAGCATCTCGGCGGCGTGCGCACCCACAACCAGCAGCCGCGCCGGCGCCACTCCTATTTCGCCAGCCGCCGCCCGCGCTTCCTCGTGCGCCGCACCGCCGGCAAGCTCGGCGTCGCCATGAAGATCGAAGGCCGCGAGATCATCGCCCGCACCTGATCCTTCAATATCCCAAACGAAAACACCCGGCGCCTCGACGCCGGGTGTTTCCGTTTTCAGAGAAGCGCGAGGAAAAGCCCTGCGAAGATGATCGCGCCGACCTTGTGGTTCAATTTGAACAGCGCCAGGCACTGATCGGCATTGTCGATGTCGAGGACGAGGATCTGGTAGGCGAACATCACGCCCGCGACCGCCAGCCCGAGATAGGCGAGAAGGCCGGCGCCGGCCGTGGCGAACGACAGGAACATCAGGACGAGGGCCGCGCCGTAAAGCCCGCAGAGCCAGAGGCGGGTGCGCTCGCCGAAGAGCCGCGCCGTCGAGCGCACGCCGATCAGGGCGTCGTCTTCCGTATCCTGGTGCGCGTAGATCGTGTCGTAGCCGATCGTCCAGGCGATCGCGGCGAGATAGAGCAGGACCGCGGCCACCGACAGGCTGCCGAAGGTCGCCGCCCAGCCCATCAGCGCACCCCAGGAGAAGGCAAGCCCGAGGAAGAATTGCGGCCAGTCGGTGAAGCGCTTGGCGAAGGGATAAAGCGCCACGATCGCCAGCGACAGCACGCCGAGCACCACCGTGAAACGGTTGAACTGCAGAAGCACCAAAAGCCCGATCAGCGCCTGCAGCGCGATGAAGACCTTCGCTTGCAGCCGGCTGACGCGGCCCGACGGCAGCGGCCGCGAGCGCGTGCGCGCCACGGCCATGTCGATGTCGTGATCGACGAGATCGTTATAGGTGCAGCCGGCGCCGCGCATGACGACCGCGCCGACGAAATAAAGGAAGAGATGCCAGAGGAGCCGCGGCAGGGAAAACTGCCCGTCCCCTATCGCCGCGCCGGCGGCGAGCGTCGCCGACCAGAAGCACGGCCACATCAGAAGCTGCCAGCCGATCGGCCGGTCCCAACGCGCAAGCTGCGCATAGGGCCACAGCGCCGGAGGCAGCGCGCGGTAAACCCAGTTGCCCGAGGGCGCATCCGCGACGCGCCCGTGAATATCGCTCGTGTTCTGCATGCGCTAAGTATCGAGACCGCGGTGCCGCGGTCAAGGCGCGCGCCTGCGGCGCCTGCCTCAGTTCAGGGAGAAATTGAACTTGTAGCTCATCGAGACGCCGATCATCCACTGGTTCGGATCGCCGCGCTCTCGCACCAGGCTGCTGGCGGCGGCGGGGCCTTCGAGGCGCTTGTATTCGACGAAGGAGCTGGTGGTGAGGTTCGGCGTCGCCTGCCAGGTGAGGGCAGCACCGGCACCGACGGAATCGAGGCCGCCGCCGGGATTGTAGGTGCTGAGGCCGCTTGCCTCCGATTCGCTCTTGTTCACGCCGTAATAGGTCTCGAAATAGTCGCTCGTCGCCCAGGTGGCGCGCGGGCCGCCGGAGAGCCGAAGCTCCGGCAGGATATCGACATAGGCGTCGATCGCGGCATCGGCGACCAGGCCGGAATGGGTGCCGATGCCCTGGCGCAGTTCGCCGCGGGCGCGCAGCCAGTCGGTCGGATAGACTTCCGCGAAGGCGCCGACTTCGACGCCCCAATGGACCGGATTCAATCCGCGAAGGGCGCTATCGGTATCGGCGTCGCGCCCCGGAAGATAGCGCCCGACGATGCCGGCGCGGAACGCGCCCTGGTCGAGCAGCGAGAAGGAGGCGCTGTCGTTGCGCGAGGTGAACCGCGGCTGCGGCCCCTGCTTGCCGAAGGAGATCAGCGGCGACCATTGCAGCTTGTTGTGCGCGCCGCCTTCGAACTTCGGGGCCGAAAAACCGGCCGCACCGAGGCTGACATACCAGTCGCCGGACCACCAGGCGCGGCGCTCCTGCGCGCCCGCAACGCCTGCCGACGCAAGAAGGATAACCGAAGCAAAAAGGAATTTGGATTTCACGAACACGATGGCCCCCGCAACACGCAATATAAAGGGCTGCGCGGGCAGCCCGGTACGTCCCCACCCTCCGGGCGCAACCCCTAATTACATTCAATCAGGTTCTGCGCGGAGAATTTGAAGATACCGTTCAAATTCTTCTAAAACAACCAATAAACCATTAAGGATAGCAAGCGTGAAATCGCGGGCGAAATTTCCCGCCCGCGATTTGGGCGTGTTCCGGCCTAGAACGTAACCTTCTCCAGCGGCGCGCGGCGGGCTTCGAATTCCTTCAGCTTGGCCTCGCGCTCGGCGATGTAGTTGCGGTTGTCGGGCACGGCGAACTGGTTCTTGGCGATCTGCACCTGCAGGATGAAGAGTTCGTCCCAGCGGAAGCCCATTTCGGAGCCGGCGAGATAGAACTCCCACATGCGGAAGAACCGCTCGTCGTAGAGCGCCACGGCCTCCGCCTTGCGCGCCACGAAGCGGTTGCGCCAGTGGCGCAGCGTATAGGCGTAGTGCATCGGCAGGGTTTCGATATCCCTGACCATGAGCCCGGCCTTTTCCAGCGGCGGCGTCACCTCGCCGATCGAGGGAATATAGCCGCCGGGGAAGATGTACTTCTCGATGAAGGCGTTGGTGGCGAAGGACGGCTTCGGGCGGGCGATGGTGTGCAGCACCATGACGCCGTTGTCGTCGAGCAGGTCCGACACCTTGCGGAAGAAGTTGCCGTAATTGCCGATGCCGACATGCTCGAACATGCCGACCGAGACGATCCGGTCGAACTTTCTGCCCTTCATGTAGCGGTAGTCCTGCAGCTCGAAGCGGACGCGGCCGGAGAGCCCGCGCCTGGCGGCGCGGTCGCGCGAGACCTTCAGCTGCTCCTCGCTGAGGGTGATGCCGGTGAAATCCGACCCTTCGGCCGCTTCCGCCAGATACATGCCCATGCCGCCCCAGCCGGAGCCGATTTCGAGGATGCGCTGGCCGGGCTCGATCAGGAGCTTGGCGGCGATATGGCGCTTCTTGGCAAGCTGCGCCTCATCCAGGCCGATGCCGTGCGGCTCGAAATAGGCGCAGGAATATTGCCAGTCCTCATCGAGGAAGAGATCGAACAGCTTGGCCGACAGATCGTAGTGATGCGCGACATTGTGCTTGTTGCGGTTGACCGGCAGCCGGCTCTTCAACTGCTGGATCGCGACGCGGCCGATCAACAACGCCGCCATGCGCAGGTCGAAGACCTCGTTGGTGGTGTTCTTCTTCACCACCGAGAGGAAGTCGTAGATATCCCCCTCCTCGACGAGGAAGCGGCCGTCCATATACATCTCGCCGAGCTTCAGCGTGGGGTCGCGCGCGATGGCGTCCTCCGCCTCCTGGTCGGCAAAGCGGACGGCGACCCGATCGCCGGAGCCGTCGCCGAGAATATGGGTTTCACCGGATGCGAGCGTCAGCTTCAAGGAGCCTTCGCGGATGATTTTCTTGACAAGCGAAAGGAGGGCCGACGCCATGGATGCCTCGGATATTGTGACAACAGTAAGGGGACTTTAGCGTCTCCTCGGGCGCTGGCAAGTTCACCTGCCAGCACTCGAGCCACAACATTGCCACAGTGTTACATTCTTGCAATACCTCCGGCTAACTCCTTATTTTCGCTTGAACGCATCGGCCAGCGCCGCGCCGAAGCTTCCCTGCTGCTGCGGCTTCGGGCGGGCGTCGGCCCGGTTCGGCTGGCTGCGCGGAGCGACCGCGTCGCGGCCACGACTGCCCGGAGTTCCGGCCTCCGCGCCGCCATCCTTACGCATGGTGAGGCCAATGCGCTTGCGCTTCACGTCGACCTCGACCACGCGCACCTTCACCACGTCCCCCGCTTTCACAATTTCGTGAGGATCTTTGACGAAACGGTCTGCGAGCTGCGAGACGTGCACCAAACCGTCCTGGTGGACGCCAATATCGACGAAAGCGCCGAAAGCAGCGACGTTGGTGACGGTTCCTTCGAGCAACATGCCGGGCACGAGATCGGTGATCTCGTTGACGCCGTCGGCGAAGGTCGCGGTCTTGAAGCTCGGGCGCGGATCGCGGCCGGGCTTTTCGAGTTCCGCCAGAATGTCGCGCACCGTCGGCAGGCCGAAGCGCTCGTCGACGAAGGCGCGCGGATCGACCGCCTTCAGCGCCACGCTGTCGCCCATCAGGCTGCGCACGTCGCGGCCGCAGGCGGCGATGATCTTCTTCGCCACGCCATAGGCTTCCGGGTGCACGGAAGAAGCGTCGAGCGGCTCCTTGCCGTTCGGGATGCGCAGGAAGCCGGCGCATTGCTCGAAGGTGCGGTTGCCGAGGCGCGCGACCTTCAAGAGATCGCGCCGGGTTTCGAATCGCCCCTCCCCGTCGCGATGGCGGACGATGGCGTCGGCAATCGACGGCCCGAGGCCGGAGACGCGGGCAAGCAGCGGCGCGGACGCGGTATTGAGATCGACGCCGACCGCGTTCACCGCATCTTCGACCACCGCGTCCAGCGAGCGTGACAGCTTCTGCTGGTCGACGTCGTGCTGGTACTGGCCGACGCCGATCGACTTCGGCTCGATCTTGACGAGTTCGGCCAGCGGGTCCTGCAGGCGCCGCGCGATCGAGACGGCGCCGCGCAGCGACACGTCGAGGCCGGGGAACTCCAGAGCGGCCGTTTCAGAGGCCGAATAGACCGAGGCGCCGGCCTCCGAGACGATCACCTTGGTCGGCTTCGGCGCGGATAAGTCCGAGAGCATGTCGGCCACCAGCTTTTCCGTCTCGCGGCTGCCGGTGCCGTTGCCGATGGCAATCAGCTCCACATGATGCTTGCGGATGAGGGCGGCGAGCGTCGCCTGCGTGCCGCGCACGTCGTTTTTCGGCGGGAAGGGATAGACGGTGGTCGTTTCCAGCAGCTTGCCGGTGCCATCGACGATCGCGACCTTGACGCCGGTGCGGATGCCCGGATCGAGGCCCATCGTCGCCCGCGAGCCGGCGGGTGCGGCCAGAAGCAGGTCCTTGAGATTGCGGGCGAAGACGTGGATCGCCTCCTCTTCCGCCCGCTCGCGCAGCTCGCGCATCAGGTCGAGCGAGAGCGACATGGACAACTTGACGCGCCATGTCCAGCTCGCCACCTCCATCAGCCAGCGGTCGCCTGCTTTCTGCGCGCCGATCTCATAGGCCGTCGCGATCATCCGCTCGACCGGCTTTGCCGGCGAGGCCGTCTCGGTATCGACGTCGATGGTCAGCGTCAGCATTTCCTCGTTCCAGCCGCGCAGCATGGCGAGCGCGCGATGGCCGGGCGCTGTCGCCCAGCGCTCGTTGTGCTCGAAATAGTCGGAGAATTTCGCGCCGGCCTCCTGCTTGCCCTCGACCACGCGGGCGCGCAGCATGGCGTTCTGCTTCATGTAATTGCGCAGCCTGCCGAGCAGGTCGGCATTTTCGGTGATCCCTTCCGCCACGATGTCGCGCGCGCCTTCCAGCGCCGCCTTGATGTCCGCCACCTCGGCCGTGAGGTAGCTTTCGGCCAGCACCGCCGGCTCGGCGGCGCGGTTGTCAAGGATCGCCTCCGCAAGCGGCCCGAGGCCGCGCTCGCGGGCGATCTCGGCGCGGGTGCGGCGCTTGGGCTTGTAGGGCAGATAGAGGTCTTCCAGCTCCGCCTTGGTGGCGGCGCCCGAAATCTTCGCCGAAAGCTCGTCGGTCATCTTGCCCTGGCCGGTGATCGACTCGACGATGGTGGCGCGGCGCGCTTCCAGCTCGCGCAGATAGACGAGCCGCTCGGCCAGCGTGCGCAACTGGCCGTCATCCAGCCCGCCCGTCACTTCCTTGCGGTAGCGGGCGATGAAGGGAACGGTGGCGCCCTCGTCCAGCAGTTCGATCGCGGCGGTCACTTGGCCGGGGCGGGCATTGATTTCGGCGGCAATGGTTGCGGCGAGGGAGCGGATGTCTGCGGCCATGGGATTCCCGTTTCTTTTCGAACAAAGGCCGCGCGACCATAGTCGGCCAAGAAGGCAAGGCAATGTTTTCGCGGGGCCGCGCCAAGCGGTTCCACAGGATTTGCCCTTGACCTTTCGGGCCGCCCTCCTTAACCGCCAAGGCAGATTAGAGAGAGGGCAGACCCATGAGACTTCTGTTGATCGGTTCCGGCGGACGCGAGCATGCACTGGCCTGGAAGCTGGCGCAATCGCCCCTCCTCACCGAATTCTTCGCCGCGCCCGGAAATCCCGGCATCGCCGAGCACGCGACTCTGGTGGACGTCAACATCGACGACCATGCCGCCGTCGTCGCCTTCTGCCGCGACAAGGCGATCGATTTCGTCGTCGTCGGCCCCGAAGCGCCGCTGGTGGCCGGCCTTGCCGACCGCCTGCGCGAAGCGGGCATCGCCGTCTTCGGCCCCTCCGCCGCCGCCGCCCAGCTCGAAGGCTCCAAAGGCTTCACCAAGGATATCTGCGCCCGCTACGGCATTCCGACCGGCGCCTACCAGCGCTTCAACAATGCGCCGAAGGCCAGGGCCTATATCCGGGCGCAAGGCGCGCCGATCGTCGTCAAGGCGGACGGTCTTGCCGCCGGCAAGGGTGTCACGGTCGCCATGACCGTCGAGGAGGCGCTTGCCGCCGTCGACGACTGCTTCGAGGGCGCCTTCGGCGCGGCCGGGGCGGAAGTGGTGATCGAGGCCTTTCTCGACGGCGAGGAAGCGAGCTTCTTCTGCCTTTCCGACGGCCGCCATGCGCTGGCGCTCGCCACCGCCCAGGACCACAAGCGCGTCGGCGACGGCGACACCGGCCCGAACACCGGCGGCATGGGCGCCTATTCGCCGGCCCCGGTGATGACGCCCGACATGGTCGAGCGCACGATGAAGGAGATCATCGAGCCCACCATGCGCGGCATGGCGGAGAGCGGGTACCCCTTCTCCGGCGTCTTCTTCGCCGGGCTGATGATCACCGAAAAGGGGCCGGAACTCATCGAATACAATGTCCGTTTCGGCGACCCGGAATGCCAGGTGCTGATGATGCGGATGAAGAGCGACCTGCTGCCGCTGCTTCTTGCCTGCGCCAACGGCACGCTCAATGAGGCGAGCGTCGAATGGCGCGACGAGGCGGCGCTGACCGTCGTCATGGCCTCGAAGGGCTATCCCGGCGCTTATGCGAAGAACACGCCTATCGCCGCCCTGCCCGCCGCCGAAACGGACGCAAAGGTGTTCCATGCCGGCACGGCGATGAAGGACGGCAAGCTCGTCGCGACCGGCGGCCGCGTGCTCAACGTGACCGCGCTCGGAAAGACCGTGGGCGCGGCGCAGGCTTCGGCTTACGCCCTTGCCGACAAGGTCGAGTGGGACAACGGCTTCTGCCGCCGCGACATCGGCTGGCGCGCCATCGAGCGCGAACAGGGCTGATCTTTCGCTGGAGCGTTTCCGCGTTTCTCCGAATCGCGAAAACGCTCTATCCCTTTATTTTTACGCAATTCCGAACGCAAAACCGCTGCACACTTTGCTGGAATTGCTCTGGCCGTTGCTGTGCCGATTTTCGCCGACGCATAAAAATTTACCCATTCTCCTGACGGGATGGCAACAAAGCCCGGATAATCTCCGCTCGAAACCGAGACTGGAGAACCGCATGCGTCGCATCATTCTGAGCCTTGCCCTGCTGATGGCCGGCCAATCGGCCATGGCGTCGTCGATCGAGCCGATCGCCCAGATGACCGGCACCGGCGCCGACAGCATCGTCACCAAGTCCTGCGCCGACTGCCCGCCGCTTGCCGCGCCGAAGAAGACCTATATCGTGCCGGACCTGACGCCGGGCACGCAGAAGGTGGAGCTGCGCGACATCAACGGCGAGCGCAAGGTCGCCCGCATCGAGGCCTGGATGGGCGGTTCCCCCGTCGTCATCATGTCGAAGCCGACGGCAGAGACGCTTGCCGCCGCCGGCCTGCAGGGCGACGGCATCGACCTCTCGGCGACGACCGCCATCGCCGCGCCGAAGCCGCTCGATCTCGACACCTTCAAGCTGCGCCCCTGATCCCGGAAAACGGCATCCGGCCGCTTCCGGCCGGTGCGTTCCGCAGCCTGCCCGCCGCAGGCTGCGCCTTGCGCCCTTCCCGCCGCCCTGGGAACGGCGCAAGCGGCCGCCGGGCCAAAAGCCCGGCGGCTCAAACTGCTGACACCTGCGCCTCTTTCGTCATGCTCGGGCCTGTCCCGAGCATCTGCAAGCGTTTGATTTTATTGCTACGTGGGCAGATCCTCGGGACAGGCCCGAGGATGACGTCGAGAGGCGCGGGAAGTTTCAGGAATACTCAGCCGGTTTCAGCCAGACGCTCGGCAAGCGCCTCTATCTCGCGATCGGAAAACACCTCGATGCCGGCCTGGCGCAGGAGCGCGGCCGTAACGCCGTGGCCGGACAGGCGGCTGCCGGAAAAAGTGCCGTCATAGACGAAGCCGGAGCTGCAGGAGGGGCTGCCGTCGATCAGGAGCGCATAGGCGCAACCGGTCTCGACGGCCAGCCTGAGCGCATTGTCGGCCGCCGCGCGGAACGCCTGCGTTACGTTCCGGCCGGTGATTTCGATCACGCGCGCCCGGCCTGCGAGAACGCTCTCGCCGGAGCCGTCGCCTTCTATTTCGGCCGGCGGCCGGGGCACGGGCATGCCCGCGGACATTTCCGGGCAGATGGTCACCAGCCACCCCTCTTCCCGCCAGCGCTCCAGCGCCGGATGGACAAGCGGCCTGGCGCGGCCGTCATAACGGACCGCATGACCCATGAGGCAGGCGCTGACGAGGATTTTTCCAGCCATCGGCGCCTTGCCTTTCGTTACCCCGTAATCTTCGAGAAGTCGGCGACCGTGCCGGTCGCCTCGCGGATGAGGCGCAGCAGCGCCAGGCGGTTGGCGCGGATGGCGGCGTCCTCGTCGTTGACGAGCACGTCTTCGAAGAAGCGGTCGACCGGGGCGCGGAGCTTGGAGAGCGCTTCCATCGCCGAGCGGAAATCTTCCCCGGCGATCGCCTCGGAAGCCTCGGCCGACGCCTTGGCGATGGCGGCGTGCAGGCCCTTCTCGGCGTCGAGCTTCAGCAGCGCCTCGGAGACGCCGTCGGCGATCACCGTGCCCTTCTTCTCTTCCGCGGCGAGAAGCTGGGTCGCGCGCTTGGTGCCGGCAAGCAGGTTCTTGCCGTCCTCGGAGGTGATGAAGGCCGTCAGCGCCTCGACGCGGCGCGCGACCATCGGCAGGTCGTCGGCGTCGGGCGTCAGCACGGCGTCGATCAGGTCATGGCGCGCGCCCTGGTCGCGCAGATAGACTTTCAGGCGGTCGTGGAAGAAGGCGAGCAGGTCGGCATCCTTCGTCACCGCCAGAAGCGGCAGGCGGATGCGGCGCTCCAGAAGGATACGGACCACGCCGAGTGCCGCGCGGCGCAGCGCGAACGGGTCCTTCGAGCCGGTCGGCTTCTCGTCGATCGCCCAGAAGCCGATCAGCGTATCGAGCTTGTCGGCGAGCGCCACGGTGATCGCCACCGTGTCGTCCGGCACGCGGTCGGAGGGGCCTTGCGGCTTGTAGTGATCCTCGATGGCGGTTGCGACCGAGGCATCCTCACCCTGCAGGCCGGCATATTTGCGGCCCATCACGCCCTGCAGCTCCGGGAATTCGCCGACCGCTTCGGTGCGCAGGTCCGCTTTCGCCAGAACCGCGGCGCGGTCGACGAGTGCGGCGTCGGCACCGGTGATTTTCGCGAGTTCGGCGGCCAGCGCCCGGATGCGCGCCACGCGCTCGCCCTGGCTGCCGAGCTTGGCATGGAAGGTCACGTTCAGCGCGTCGAGCTTCGCCATGCGCTGGTCGAGCGGCTTCTTCAGGTTCAGGCCGAATTTTTCCGCCGATGCTGCAAGCGTTTCCAGATCCGGCAGGTCGCCCTGGTCGCGCTTCCAGAAGTGCAGCGCATCCGAGAGGCGGGCGCGCACGACCTTGCCGTTGCCGTGGACGATCTCCTTGCCGCCGTCACTGGCGCGGATGTTGGAGACGAGGATGAAGCGGTTGGAAAGCCCCTCGCCGCCCTGGCGGCGCGTGACGAAGCACTTCTGGTTCGTCTTGATCGTCAGCCGGATGATTTCCGGGGGTATGGCCAGATAGTCTTCCTCGAAGGTGCCGATCAGCACCTGCGGCCATTCGACGAGGCCGGAGACTTCGTCCAGAAGCCCCTCGTCCTCGACCAGCTCCAGGCCGTTGGCGAAGGCGACGTCGCGGGCGTCGTGCAGGATGATATCCTTGCGGCGCTCGGCATCGAGAATGACGAAGGCCCGTTCGAGGCTGGCGGCATAGTCGTCGAAGCGCCGGACCACGATCGCGTCCGGCGCGTGGAAGCGGTGGCCGTAGGTGACGTTGGAGGCGGTGATGCCGTCGATCTCGAAGGGAATGACGACCGTTTCCTCATGCTCGGTGCCGAAAGTGCAGACGATCGACTGCAACGGGCGTACCCAGCGCAGCGCGCCGGATTTCGCCGAAGCAGCACCCCAGCGCATGGATTTCGGCCAGGGGAAATCGCGAATGATCGCCGGCATCGCGTCCGTGACGATCTCCTCGGCCGAGCGGCCGGGCTTCGAAATCACCGCCACGTAGAAATCGCCCTTCTTCGGGTCGCTGACCACCTGAGCCTCGGCGACCGAAGAAAGCCCCGCGCCGCGCAAAAAGCCCTCGATAGCCTTTTCCGGCGCATCGGTGCGCGGCCCCTTGCGCTCCTCGCGCACGTCGGCGGAGCGGGCCGAAAGCCCGCGAATATCGAGCGTCAGCCGGCGCGGCGTCCAATATTCCCGCGCGCCCTCGTAAGTCAGCCCCGCTTCCACCAGCGCGTCGGTGACGAGCTTCTTCAGATCGCCCGCAGCCTTGCGCTGCATGCGAGCGGGAATTTCCTCGGAGCGGAGTTCAAGCAGGAGATCGGGCATATCATGGTTCCTCACCCTCCCTTGAAGGAGGGGCGGCACGCGGTGCCGGGTTAGGCTGAAAACGGTCGGCTTCTGCTAGCAAAATTTGCCGCTGCTGCACAACGGCAAATATCGTGTCCAGCACCGCGTCCAGTTCCTCCATGATCTCGGCATTCCAGAAACGGACGACATGGTAGCCCTGGCTTTCCAGAAATGCGGTCCTCTCGGTGTCGTATCGCCGGGCGGACTCCTCGGCATGCTGGCTGCCGTCGAGTTCAATGACCAGACCGATCTGGTGACAGGCGAAATCCGCAAAATACCGGCCGATCGGCACCTGACGCCGGAAGTGAGTGCCTTCGATCGGGATGCGCCACAGATGCCGCCATAGCTTTGCTTCCGCGTCGGTCGCCTCGTTGCGCAAGCGGCGGCTGTTTGCAATTTTGAATCGATCGAGCGGTGAGGGCTTCTTCGTCATGTGAAACCTCGGAGAAACTCACCCTCCCCTTGAGGGGGAGGGTCGGAGCGCAGCGACGGGGTGGGGTGATCCGCCGCGCCGCATATGCCGAAATGATGTCACCCCCACCCGCCGCTTCGCGGCGACCTCCCCCCTCAAGGGGGAGGTAAAAGCTACCACCCGCCTCCGCCGCCGCCGCCGCCTCCGCCACCGGAAAAGCCGCCGCCGCCGGAGAAGCCGGAGGAGGAGCTGGAGACCGGGGCGGGGATGGTCGAGGCGATCGTGGAGGCCATGGAGGAGGAGAAGCCGCCGATGCGGTCGGAGAAATGGCCGAAATTGCCGACATACCATACGGGCGCATAGGCCGCCGCAGCACCGCCGGCAGCCAGCGCCAGCCAGTTTTCGAAGGCGCGCGACCAGGGCTTTTCCACGCCAAGCGCGACGGCGTAAGGCAGCAGCGTTTCGAAATGCTGCGGCGACATTTGCGGCGCGCCGGCCATGTTCATGCGGTCGCGCTCGGCGAGCGTCAGGTATTGCCTCAAGCCGTCGATGCCGTCCATCATCCGCGTGCCGAGCGGCGTCGGCGCGCCCATCAGGAAAAAGAAGACGAAATTGACCGCGAAGATGCCGACGACTGCGACGAGCAGCGGCAGGTCCTCGGACGCGCCGGCCGAGGTTGCCACGGCGGCCACCACGCCGGAAAAGATCGATACCGCGACGAAGCCGATGAAGGCGAAGACAACGACCGAGACGATGCGCGAGGCAAGGCTGCCGCCGCGGCGGAAGGCCCGCCCGAGCGCGCTTGCGATCACGGTGGCGAAGATCGAGAGAAAGGCCGGCACGACGATCAGCGGCAGGGCATCCTCGTGCAGCCGCCCGAAGGCGATGATGCCGGCGAAGACGAGGACGGAGAGGAGAACGCCGCCCACGACATAAGGCGTATTCGCGCGGTAATACTCGCCGCGATGCTCGCGTTCGATGGCGCCGCGGAAGGCCTGGCCGATGCGCTGCACCTTCTCCCCGTTCGCCTTGTCGATCGCAAGCGACGATCCGTTGCCGCCGACCGCGTCGAGCAGCGCCTTCTGGCCGCTTTCCAGCTTGCCCGTCACGGCCTTTTCCGTGCGGCGGATGACGATCCGGCTGTTCAGGTCTTCAAGGACGACATAGCCCTTGACGGCCAGATCGAGCGCGGTCGCCGACAGCGCCGTCCAGCCGGCGCCGGAAAAGCCCTTGTTGTCGATGTAGTTGACCAGCGCCGGCGAGATGCCGTCCGGCGCGTCCCAGCGCGGCACCATGACGCCGCGGGCGGGATCGCGCCCCACGGCCACCCAACTGCGCAGATAATAGGCGAACACCAGGATCAGCCCGCCGAAACCGATGATGATGCCGAGATTGTCCTTCAGGAACCATAGCCGCTCCTGCGACGCGCTCGGCGCGGCGATTGCGCCCTTCGGCAGTTTCAGCGCGATGGTCAGCCCCTCGCCCGGTGCCAGCGGCCGGGTCGTCGCAAAGGCGACCTTGTCCCCCTGCCGGTTTGCCCGCGCGTCCCTGCCCGTCGCGCCGAGCGGACCGGTGAAGAAGGTGGTCTCACCCGGCTCGACGCCGGGCGGCAGGCTGACGGTGGCCGTCGCCCGCAGGATGGGGAAGAGCCAGCCATTGCCGGTGACGTTCCAGTAAAGCTCGTCGTGATCGTCGAAATAGCGGATCTGCCGGTCGGTGCGGTAGGTGAGCCGGTAGGTGTGCGGACCGGGCGTAACGTAGGTGTCCGAGGAGCCGATATAGATGCGCACGCCGCCGCTGACGCGCTCGCTGCGCCAGTCTTCCGGCCGGCCGTCGCGCTCGACGCTTCGGACCTCGAAATCGACGTTTGCGGTGCGGCCCGCGGCATCTTTGAAGGTCAGCGGAAAATCGCGGAAGATGCCATGGCGGATGTTGCGGCCTTCGGCATTGACCGCGATGGTTTCGCTGACCAGCAGCGCGCCGTCGCGATCAAGCGCGATCGCCTGATCGAAAGCGGTGATGACCTCCGCGGCAAGGGCGGCCGGGGACCATGCGAGGACGGCCAGAACGAAGCAAAGGCCAGCGAGAATTCGCCTCACCGCACATCCCCCCATGTCGCGCGGCCGCCCGTCATCGCGTCAGACGCTCTCGCCTTCGTATTCGACGCCGAGCGAGGCCAGCACCCGCCAATAGGACGGGAAGGTCTTGGCGACGCAATCGGGGTCGAGAATGGTGATGCCGTCGATCTTCAGCCCGGCGAGCGCAAAGCTCATGGCGATGCGGTGATCGGCGAAGGTGTCGATGCGGGCCGGCAGGCGCTGGCCGGCGAGCGCCGGATCGGCGGCGACGATCAGGTCGTCGCCCTCCTCCGTGCCGAGGCCCGGCCGGATGGCGTTAAGGCCGGTCGAGAGCGCGCGGATGCGGTCGCATTCCTTGACCCTCAGATTGGCGATGCCGGTGAAGCGCACCGGCGTTTCGTTGAAGGCCGCCAGCACTGCGATGGTGGGAATGGCGTCCTGCATCTGCGATCCCTCGATCACCGCCGGCATATGCGGGAACGCGGCAATGACGTCATAGGCCTTGGCGTCCGGCTGGGTGAAATCGCCGGCCGGCGTGCCAAGGTCGATGGCGCCGCCGGTCAGCACTTCCGCCGCCCAGAGATAGGTCGCGGCCGATGCGTCGGGCTCGATCAGGAAATCCGTGGCGCGGTAGCCGGTCGGCTCAACCCGCCAGGTAACCGCGCTGGTGCGCTCCACCCTGGCACCAAAGGCGCGCATGGCGGCGGTCGTGAGATCGATGTAGCCGAGCGCGCCGATATCCTCGCCGGTCAGCTCCACGTCGACCGGCCGGTCGCCGCCCGCCGCCATCATCAGGAGCGCGGAGACATACTGGCTGGAGAGGCCGCCGTCGATGCGGATGCGGTCCGCTTCGAAGCGGCCGGTGCCCTTGATCGTGACCGGCGGGCAGCCGGTTTCCGCCGTCGCGTCGATGCCGAGCGAGCGCAGCGCGTCCACCAGCGGCCCGATGGGGCGCTTGCGCATATGCTGGTCGCCATCGACCACCACGGTTCCCTCGACGAGGGCCGCGGCAGCCGTCAGGAAGCGCGTCGCGGTGCCGGCATTGCCGAGGAAGAGCGGCTTTTCCGGCGGCAGCAGCTTGGCCGTGCTGGTGACGATGAAGGTCGTGTGGTCCGGCTCCTCGATGGTCACGCCCATGGCGCGCAGCGCGTCCGCCATATAGAGCGTGTCGTCGCTTTTCAGCGCGCCGGTCAGCACGCTGCGGCCCTTCGCAAGGCCGGCGAGCAGCAAGGCGCGATTGGTGATCGACTTCGAGCCGGGCGGCATGGCGCGGCCCGTCAGCGGCGTGCCGGGAGGAGTAATCGTCAGTTCGGCTCTGGCCATCGTCATTCTCTTCAATCGACTGTTTGCTTCGTCTTTGTGTTTTGTCGCAGGTTTTTGCCGGAAAACCATGGGACACTTTTCCGGAACCTGCTTAGGACCACTGCCATGGTCCGCAAGCGCTTCCTTTACGCTGTCGAAGCCCAATCCGATAGTCAGAACTTGACGCTCGGCACGGCGCGGTCTGCCTCGTTGGTGATCTCGAAATAGTCGCGCTTGGCAAAGCCGAACTGGCCCGCGACGAGATTGGAGGGGAAGCTTTCGACCTTTACGTTCAGGTCGCGCGCAGCACCGTTGTAATAGCGCCGCGCCATCTGGATTTCGCCCTCGATGGTTTCCAGCGAGCGCTGCAACTCGGCAAAATTCTGGTTGGCCTTGAGGTCGGGATAGGCTTCGGCGAGCGCCAGCAGCCGGCCGAGGGCCGCCCCCAGCAGCCCTTCCGCCTGGCCGCGCGCGGCGACATCGCCCGCAGGCACGGTCTGCGCCTGATTGCGAAGCTTCACGACCTCTTCCAGCGTGCCCTTTTCATGGGCGGCATAGCCCTTCACGGTCTCGATCAGGTTCGGGATCAGGTCAGCGCGGCGCTTCAGCTGCACGTCGATGCCGGACCACGCCTCCTCCGCCATCTGCCGGGCGCGCACCAGCCCGTTATAGACCATGACGCCGTAGAGCGCGGCGACGACGACGATCGCGAGAATAATATACATGCAGGTGTCCCCCGGCGAATATCTGAATTCGCCCGGAGACTAGCCTATAACATCTTGAATCGGAACCGGAAGTTTAAGCCGCCTCGGCCTTCCAGTTGGCGCCGCCGGCATCCGTCAGCAGGAAGGCTTCGCCGCAGGCCTTGGCGAGCGTGCGCACGCGAAGGATATAGCTCTGCCGCTCGGTCACCGAAATCACGCCGCGCGCGTCGAGCAGGTTGAAGACGTGCGACGCCTTGATGCACTGGTCGTAGGCCGGGAAGACGCATTTGTGCAGGCGCTGGTTGGCGCTGTCGCCGGGGGCGCCGGCGGACAGAAGCGCCAGGCACTCCTTCTCGGCATCGATGAAGTGCCGGTGCAGCATCCCGGTATTGGCATATTCGAAATTGTGGCGCGAATATTCCTGCTCGGCCTGCAGGAAAACGTCGCCGTACGAAATCTTCTCGTCGCCGTCACGGCCGTTGAAGTTCAGGTCGTAGACGTTGTCGACGCCCTGAACGTACATGGCAAGCCGCTCGAGGCCATAGGTCAGCTCGCCGGCGACCGGCGAGCATTCGATGCCGCAGACCTGCTGAAAGTAAGTGAACTGCGAGACTTCCATGCCGTCGCACCAGCATTCCCAGCCGAGGCCCCAGGCGCCGAGGGTGGGGCTTTCCCAATCGTCCTCGACGAAGCGGATATCGTGCAGCAGCGGGTCGAGGCCGATGGCGGCGAGTGAGCCGAGATAGAGTTCCTGCAGGTTCGGCGGGTTCGGCTTCAGGATGACCTGATACTGGTAGTAATGCTGCAACCGGTTCGGGTTTTCGCCGTAGCGGCCATCCGACGGGCGGCGCGACGGCTGGACGTAGGCCGCTTTCCACGGCTTCGGCCCGAGCGCGCGCAGCGTGGTCGCCGGATGGAAAGTGCCGGCGCCGACTTCCATGTCATAGGGCTGGAGAACCGCGCATCCCTTATCGGCCCAATAGTTGTGCAGCGTCAGGATCAGGGCCTGGAACGAGCGCTTGGGGTTCATATGGTCCGGCACGGGGGAAGCAGTCATGGGGATCGGGTCCGAATTCTCGAAAATGTGGGCGACTGGTGCCACGGCGGGGGACAGGGGTCAAGGCTTTTGCGCCGCAGTAGCAAGGACGTCGAAGCAGGTTGGATTTGACGGCGGTTCATCGTCGATGTAGTCTGTATTACAAATGGAGAGAAAAACGATGTCAGATCGAGAACTCTCGGACCCGATCACCATGCGATTGCCGCGAGATCTGCTTGCCGAAATGGAGGAAATCGCGGCGATCTGCGAGCGCACGCGAAGCTGGGTTTTCGTTCGCGCCCTGAAATCCTATCTTGCAGCGGAAGGCCGGGAAATCATCGCCGTCGCCAAAGCCCGACGGGATATCGACGACGGTCTCGGACACGATCTTGACGACGTCATCGAGGAGATCGACGCGATCGTCAAAGGGGCGGCCGCTTGAAGGTCATCCTCTCGCCGGATGCCAGAAACTATGTCCGGTCGGAGGCCGCTTAGAGGCGTGACGCGCCTCAGTCCGCCACCCGAAAGCCCCTACTCCTCTTCCCGCTTCACCCTATACTCGCCCGTCTTCGGGTCCTTCACCAGCGTCCCCATGGCGCCGGTGCGGCGTTCGCGCTGGCGGCGGTGGGCTTTTCGGGACAGTCGCTCGGCATCCTGCGTGAAGCGGCGGAAGAAGAGCCAGCAGGCGCCGACGGCGATCAGGAGGAAGATGAGTTGCGGCATCCGCGCGGTCTTTCGATTACAGTCCGTAACGGGACCATAATGCCTTTTCTTCCGCCGCTTCCGCAAGGCCCGTCGCAAGTTCGGCGCCGATGCCTTCGAGCGAGACCCCGGCGAGCGTGACGCCGGGCGCCTTGCGACCGAAGAGGCTGCGCGGCGTGGTGATAAGTTCGAGCTTCGTCTTGGCGCCGTAACGCTTCTTCAGCTCTTGGCGCATGTCGCCCAGCCCGTCGACCAGGCCGAGCGCCAGCCCGCGCGTGCCGCTCCAGAAGAGGCCGGAAAAGACGGTGCCGTCGTCGGCCCTGAGCTTTGCGGCGCGGCGCTCGCGCACCATGTCGATGAAGACCTGATGGATTTCGAGCTGCAGGCCCTTCAGATATTCGATGTCCTTTTCCTTCTCCGGCTGGAAGGGATCGAGGATGACCTTGTTCTCGCCCGCGGTATAGACGCGGCGCTCGACGCCGAGCTTCTTCAGAAGCTCCGGAAAGCCGAAGCCGCCCGAGACGACGCCGATCGAGCCGACGATGGAGGTGGCGTCGGCGATGATCTCGTCACCGGCAAGCGCGATCATGTAGCCGCCGGAGGCCGCCACGTCCTCGACGAAGACCAGCACCTTCTTCTGCTTCTCGCGCGCCAGTTCCCGGATGCGGCTGTAGATCATGCGCGACTGCACCGGCGAGCCGCCGGGCGAATTGATGGCGATGGCGACCGCCGGCGCGTCCTTCATGGCAAAGGCCCTATCCAGCGCCTGCGACACGCCGGAAAGGTTGAGCGCCGGGCGAAATGCGTTGCCGCCGGCCATGATCACCCCGCTCATGCGCACGACGGGAATGACGATCCCCGTCTTGCGCAGCCATTTCGGCATCAGCCTCTTCAACAGTCCGGCCATCGTCAAACCCTTGTTTCACTTTCATTCCCGCTTTCCGTTGCATGTAAGTGCCGCGGCGTCAAACGCAATGGCAGCGCCGCGCGAAAGCCGCCGCATCGCGATCTTGTTGCGAATGACTTGCATTATCATTCTAAATTGCTACCTTATAGCTCAGTCGAAATCCCACGGGACGCATCATGGACGCGAGGAATACCGATTTTACCGCCGGCTGGCGCAGCGAGCGCCGCGAAGCGTCCCTTTCCGATGTCTATCGTTCGGTGGATACGAAGCGCGGCGGCGCGAAATGGCGGCGCATCCTCGCCTTCGCTGGCCCCGGCTATCTCGTCGCCGTCGGCTACATGGACCCCGGCAACTGGGCGACGTCGCTGGCCGGCGGCTCGAAGTTCGGCTATGCGCTGCTGACGGTGGCGCTGCTGTCGAACCTGATGGCGATCGTGCTGCAGGCGCTCTGCGCGCGGCTGGCGATCGCGAGCGGCCGCGACCTCGCGCAGGCCTGCCGCGACGCCTTCCCGCGCTATGTCTCCGTGCCGCTGTGGGCGCTTGCGGAAATCGCCATCATCGCCACCGACATCGCCGAGGTGATCGGCACCGCGATCGGCCTCAAGCTAATCTTCGGCCTGCCGCTGCAGGCGGGCGTCATCCTGACGGCACTCGACGTCTTCCTGATCCTGCTTCTGCAGAAGCTCGGCTTCCGCTGGGTGGAAGCCTTCGTGATCGCGCTGCTCGGCATCATCGCCGTCTGCTTCGGCGTGCAGATCGCGCTGGCCGATCCCGCCTGGGGCAGCGTGCTGCGCGGCTTCCTGCCGACGACCGAAATCGTCAGCAACCCCGACATGCTCTATCTCGCGCTCGGCATTCTCGGCGCGACCGTGATGCCGCACAATCTCTACCTGCATTCCGGCATCGTGCAGACCCGCGACTATGGCCATACGCTGCCGGAAAAGCGCGAGGCGATCACCTTCGCCACCATCGATTCCACCGTGGCGCTGACCTTCGCGCTCTTGATCAACGCCTCGATCCTGATCCTTGCGGCCGCAACCTTCCATGCCGGCGGCCAGACCAACGTGGTGGAACTCGGCGAGGCGCATTCGCTGCTGGAGCCGCTGCTCGGGCTTTCCATCGCGCCGGTGCTCTTCGGCATCGCGCTTCTGTGCTGCGGTCTCAACTCGACGGTGACGGCGACGCTTGCCGGCCAGATCGTCATGGAAGGCTTCCTGCAGATGAAGCTCAAGCCGTGGGTCCGCCGGATGGTGACGCGCGGGCTCGCCATCCTGCCGGCCGCGGCCGTCACCATCTGGTTCGGCGACAAGGGCACGTCGGAACTTTTGATCCTGACCCAGGTCGTGCTCAGCCTGCAGCTTTCCTTCGCCGTCTTCCCGCTGGTGATCTTCACCGCCGACCGCCGCAAGATGGGGGCACTGGTCGCGCCGCGCTGGCTGACCGCGATTGCCTACGTGATCGCCTTCCTGATCGCCGGCCTCAACGTGAAGCTGATCCTCGACGCCTTCCAATAGAGTGGAAATGCTTTAGCGCCGCGCCGCACGGCGCGGATAGGCGGCGCGGCCGTTGTTCAGATCGTCGACGAAGGCGGAGAATTTGTGCGTGCCTTCGTCGTGCATGACGAGCGGCGCGCGGAGCGAAAGACGCGCCCGCGAGCCCTTGATCGCGGTCACGAGGATGCGCACGGCGTTTTCGCCCGCGCGCGGATGGATCGGCGTGATCTCGAGGCCGCCGAAGCGCTTGCCGCAGGCGTCGATGATCCCGACGACCGATTCCGGGCGGGCGATCAGCGACAATTGCCCGCCGGGGATCATGATGGCGCCGGCGGTGCGGACCCAGGCCTCGAAAAGCCCTTCGGTCATGGCGTGCGCCTCGGCCTTCAGCGCGTCCGGCGTGCGGCGGTCGCTGCCGTCGTTGAAGGGCGGGTTCATGATGACGTGGTGAAAGCTGTCGTCGGCAAGGCCGGCCGCATTGCGCGCCTTGCCGGTCAGCGTCACGTCGGCCTCGACCACCTCGACGCGGCCGGCAAGCGCCGCGTTCTCGGGGAGTGCGACACTCTTGCGCGCAAATGCCGCCATATCGGCCGAGCGTTCGAAGAGAACCACCTGCGCTTTTGGCAGGCGGGCGGCGACGGCAAGGCCGGCGGCGCCTGCGCCCGCGCCGAGGTCGGCGACCCGGATCGCGCGTCCATCGTCGACCAGCGAAGCGAGCAGCATGGCGTCCATGCCGGCGCGATGCCCCCTGCCCTTCGGCTGGACGATATGGAAGGCGCCGCGATGAAAGGCGTCTATCGTCTCTTCCCCGGCCGTCATCGGCGCTCAGCCGCGCTCGGGGCGCAGTTCGGCGGCGAGCCCGGCATCGACGAGGATGCGGCGGGCCTGCGCGGCGCGGTCCTCCTCCACGAGGAAACGGCGCGGCAGCATGCCGAGCGAGCCTTCCAGAATGCTCATCGCCTGATCCGCAATCAGGCAGTGGATGCCCGCGTCCTTCATCAGGCTCTCGGCGAAGGATAAAAGAACGGGATCGTTGGTGCGGATCAATTCATGCATAAGGCCTGTGATTCCTTGTCAATTTTGCGCGACGCGGCAAATCGCCCCTTGCCCGGTTCCCCGCCCCTTTCTATTGTCCTTTGCGAAAATTGAACAGGAGTCCGGGTCGTTGGGCGTTGTGATACCGCTTGAAGAGAGCAAAAACAAATCGGCATCCGTCAAGCCGTTGGTGGATCTGACCAAAGCGGACATGGAACGCGTCAACCACCTGATCCTGTCGAAGGCCGGTTCCGACGTCCAGATGATTCCGGAAGTGGCCGAACACCTGATCTCCTCCGGCGGCAAGCGCCTGCGGCCGATGCTGACCATCGCGTCCGCCGCCCTCTTCGGCTACAAGGGCGACAACCACGTCAAGCTCGCGACCAGCGTCGAATTCATGCACACGGCGACGCTGCTGCACGACGACGTGGTGGACGAAAGCGATCTGCGCCGCGGCAAGTCCACCGCCCGGATGATCTGGGGCAACCAGGCAAGCGTCCTCGTCGGCGACTTCCTGCTCGGCCAGGCCTTCCGCATGATGGTCGAGGTCGGCTCGCTGGAAGCGCTCGACGTGCTCTCCTCGGCGGCCTGCGTCATCGCCGAGGGCGAGGTGCTGCAGCTTTCCGTCGCCAAGAACATGGAAACGACCGAGGACGACTATCTCGCCGTCATCCGCGCCAAGACGGCCGCGCTTTTCGCGGCTGCCGCCGAAGTCGGGCCGATCGTCGCCAATGCCAGCAAGGCCGACCGCAACGCGCTGAAATCCTACGGCACCAATCTCGGGCTTGCCTTCCAGCTCGTCGACGACGTGCTCGACTACGGCGGCAAGGCGGCCGATCTCGGCAAGAATGTCGGCGACGATTTCCGCGAGGGCAAGATCACGCTCCCGGTCATCCTCTCCTATCGCCGCGGCACGGAAGAGGAGCGCGCCTTCTGGCGCGACGCCATCGAGACGGGCAACAGCGACGACGCCAATCTCGAAAAGGCGATCGGCCTGATCACGAAATACGGCGCGCTCAACGACACGATCGCGCGGGCGGTGCACTATGGCACGATCGCCCGCGACGCGCTGGCGCCGCTGCCCGACAGCCCCTACAAGTCGGCCCTGATGGAAGTCATCGACTTCTGCATCCAGCGCGTCAGCTAGTCGCTACCCCCGCTGCGGGGGCGAAATTCTTGCCGGGTTGCTTCAAAAAAGCCATCCTGCTCGTGAATGAGTTGCATTGAATGCATGCTGTGGCGGCGGCCCGGAGCCGCCCCTCCGAAGAAAGGTTTTGTAATGCGGCAAAGACTTGCCATCCGTCTCCTGTCGAGCGCAGCGTTGACGGCGGTTCTTACCATTTCGGCGCTTCAGGCCGGCCATGCCGAGGATGCCGCCAAGCCGGCGCCAGCCCCTGAAGCCGCGACGTCCTTCGACCCGGATACGGCCGACAGCTTCGCCGGCGCCTTCCTCGCCGCCCGCACCGCCGACGTCGATCACGACTACGAGACCGCCATCGCGCTCTACAAGAAGGCGCTGATGATCGAGCCGGGCAACCCGGAGATTCGCCAGCGCCTGATGATCTCGCTGCTGCTCAACGGCAATATCGCCGAAGGCGTCAAATACGCCTCGGAACTGAAGAACGATCCGAGCGTCGAGCGCGTGACGACCATCGTTCGCGGCATGGACGCCATCCGCCGCCACGACTTCAAGACCGCCGAATCGCTGCTGAAATACAAGGGTCCGAACGACCTCGACCGGCTGATGAACGACCTCCTGCTCGCCTGGGCGCGCGTCGGCGCCGGCCGCGGCAAGGAAGGCCTCGCCATGGTCCAGAAGATGAAGGGGCCGGCCTGGTTCAACATCTTCCGCAGCTACAATGCCGGCGCCATCGCGCTCGTCATCGGCGACACCAAGGCGGCGCGCAGCAACCTCAACGACGCCGTCACCGACAAGGAAGGCGGCGCCACCGCGCCCGACACCTTCATGCGCGCCATCATGGCGCTTGCGCGCCTCGAAGCCGACGCCGGCAACAAGCAGCAGGCGCTGGACGCGATTTCGGTCGGCGACAACCTGATCAGCAACTACGCGCCGCTGAACGCGCTGCGCGCCAGCATCGAAAAGGGCGAGAAGCCGGCGCAGCAGGTCACCGACGCGGTGCAGGGCGCTGCCTCCGTGCTCTTCTCGATCGGCGCGGCGCTAAACCGCGACGGCGCGGAAGACGTCGTCTCGCTCTACCTGCAGACGGCCAACACGCTCGACCCGAAGAGCCCCGACACGCTGGTCCTGCTCGGCGGCATCGCCGAGAAGCAGAACCAGCTCGACCGCGCCATTACCTTCTACAAGGAAGTGCCGAAGGATTCGCCGATGGCGCGCATCTCCGAGCTGCAGCTCGGCCTGGCGCTCGCCCAGGGCGGCAAGATCGACGACGCCCGCAAGCACCTGAAGGCGCTGATCGATTCCGATCCGAGCGACGTGCGCAGCTATCTCGCCTATGGCAGCGTGCTTTCCGACGCCAAGGACTTCCAGGCCATGGCGGAGAACTACGACAAGGCGGTCGAGGTGATCGGCGCGGTGCCCGGCCGCAAGGACTGGTCGGTCTTCTTCCAGCGCGGCATCGCCTATGAGCGGCTGAAGAAGTGGGACCAGGCGGAACCCAACTTCAAGAAGGCGCTGGAGCTGAACCCCGACCAGCCGCAGGTTCTGAACTATCTCGGCTATTCCTGGGTCGACATGAACCGCAACCTCGACGAGGGCCTCGACATGATCAAGCGGGCCGTCGATCTGCGGCCCGACGACGGCTATATCGTCGATTCGCTCGGCTGGGCCTATTTCCGCCTCAACCGCTTCGACGATGCGGTGACCGAGCTGGAGAAGGCGGCACAGCTCAAGGCCGGCGATTCGACCATCAACGACCATCTGGGCGATGCCTACTGGCGCGTCGGGCGCAAGCTCGAAGCCGTCTACCAGTGGAACCGCGCTCTGGCCTCGCAGCCGGAAGAGGCGGATATTCCGCGGATCAAGGACAAGATCGAGCACGGCCTGCCGGATGCCGGCGACCCCAAGGCGGCGGACAAGTCCAAGAACCCCGAGCCCAACCCGGCGCCGGCCGAGCCCGCGCAGGCGACCGACAAGAAATCGTAAAGCGCCATGGTGCCGCTTGCCATGGCGGGCGACGCCGCGCTCATCGAAGCGGCGCCTGCCAAGATCAATCTGGCGCTGCACGTCACCGGCCGCCGGGCGGATGGCTACCATCTCCTCGACATGCTGGTGACCTTCACCGACCATGGCGACCGGCTGGGCTTCCGGCCGTCGCCGGCGGATGAATTCAGCCTCTCCGGCCCCTTCGCGGACCGCCTCCGGCAGGAGGCGGGCACAGCGCCCAATCTCGCCGAACGCGCGCGCGACCTGCTGCGTGAAGCGGCGACTGCGGCAGGCCATGACGCTCCCCCCGTCCATATCCATCTGGAGAAGAACCTGCCGATCGCCTCGGGGATCGGCGGCGGCTCGGCGGATGCGGCAGCGGTGCTGCGCGGCCTCGCCCGCCTCTGGCAGCTCGCCCTGCCGGCTGACGTGCTCGACGGTATCGCGCTGACGCTCGGGGCCGACGTGCCGATGTGCCTTGCGAGCCGGCCGCTGATCGCGCGCGGCATCGGTGAGGATATCCGCCTGCTTCCCCACCTGCCCTCCTTTCCCCTGCTGCTCGGCAATCCGCTCGTCGGCGTTTCGACGCCGGAGGTTTTTCGCGGGCTGGCGCGCAAGGATAACCCGGCCTTCGGCTTCGACGCCGACGCGCCGCGTGAGCGCGACGAATGGCTCGCCCTCATGCGGGAGCTTCGCAACGACCTGGAGCCGCCGGCGCGGGCGCTTTGCGGCGAGATCGCCGCGCTTTCGGCGCTGATGGCGGCTGAGCCCGGCGTGCGCCTCGTGCGCATGTCCGGCTCGGGCGCCACCTGCTTTGCCCTTTTCGAGGATGCCGATGCCGCCGGCGAAGCGGCCGCCGCCCTTCACAAGGCGCGGCCCGACTGGTATTTCCAGGCGACCCATACCATGGCAGGAGCCGGCTGATGGCGACCCCCAACGAAACGCGCCCCTTCATACCCGTCGGCATCGCGGTGCTCACCGTCTCGGACACGCGCAGCCTTGCCGACGACAAATCCGGCGACACGCTTGCGGCGCGGATCACTGAAGCCGGCCACACGCTCGTCGCCCGCGCCATCGTTCCCGACGACAAGGCGCGCATCCGCGCGACCGTCGAGGCCTGGACGCAGGACGAGGCCGTCGATGTGGTCATCACCACCGGCGGCACCGGCTTTACCGGCCGCGACGTGACGCCGGAAGCGCTGGAGCCGCTGTTCGAAAAGCGCATGGAGGGCTTTTCCGCCGTCTTCCACCGCATCTCCTACGACAAGATCGGCACCTCGACGATCCAGTCGCGCGCCACCGCGGGCGTCGCCAACGCCACCCTCGTGTTCGTGCTGCCCGGCTCCCCCGGCGCCTGCAGGGACGCCTGGGACGGCATCCTGAAGGCGCAACTCGACTATCGCCACATGCCCTGCAATTTCGTGGAAATCATGCCGCGCCTCGACGAGCACCTGAAGCGCGGTCGGAACTAGCGCGCGGCGCGCGCCACCCAGGACGGAATGATCTCGCTCGACAGCCGCCGCGTCTTCCGCCCCTTGGCGAAATCCGCAAGCCGCATGTCGCCGCGGGCATCCGCCAGCGCCTGCCGCTTGGAAACCAGAAGCCCGCGTTCGAGCGGCGGCAGACGGCGGGTAATCCATTGCAAAAACGGGCGGCGATAGCCGCGCGAGGCGGTGAAACGCGCCGGCAGCTTGTTCAGCGAGACATATTCAGCGATTTCGTCGATCCAGCCAGCCTGCGGCCGCGCGCCCGCCTCGACGAGCAGGAGCCAGTCGCCCCGCGCCGAGGAGAGGACATCCTTCACATCCCACTGGGAATAAAAGCGGCAGCCCGCCGCATCCGCCACCTGTGCCGTACCGTCACTGGAGCCGCGGTCCAGCACGACGACGTCGCAGATGAGCCCCTCGACCGCGCCGGCCACGAGCACGCCAAGCGTCTGCGCCAGCTCCGATTCCTGATCCTGACATTCGATGATGACCGTCAACATGCCGGATTTATAGACCATCAGGCCGAAATCTGTGAAGGGGGCGGCCTGTGGATGAGCAGCCTTCCGTCCAAATTTTGTTCTTGCATTGTTCTCATTTGTCCCTTAGGAATTTAATCAGACCAAGCGGACAGGATGCGTGTCGTCCTTCCAGGGAGATTTCGATGAACGAGCAGTCCCTTGCAGGGCAGGCCGCGTTTGCGCCTGCCAACACGGCAGATATTGCCGATGCGATGCTTGCCGCCTCCGGCTTGCGCATCGAGGTCGACCGCCGTCGCGGCCGAGGGGCCGGGCTCAATCCGAGCGGCCGTTTCGAGCCGACGCGCCGCGAAAGCTTCGACGACGGCTGGGAAAGCCTGGAGGACCTGCCGCCCTTCAAGACCGAAGTGCAGGTGGAAAAGCCGCGCACCGCGATCACCCGCAACAGCTCGCCGGACATTCCCTTCGACCGTTCGATCAATCCCTATCGCGGCTGCGAGCATGGCTGCATCTACTGCTTCGCGCGGCCGACGCACGCCTATATGGGTCTGTCGGCGGGTCTCGATTTCGAGGCAAAGCTGTTCGCCAAGCCGGATGCGGCAAAGCTTCTGGAGCGGGAACTCGCCAAGCCCGGCTACAAGCCGCGTGTCATCGCCATCGGCACCAACACCGATCCCTACCAGCCGATCGAG
>Ga0153956_1000284_pt1 | contig 61593 bp, 61 predicted proteins | sample TSFL040MetaG_FD_104704 | JGI IMG/M metagenome (GOLD analysis project Ga0153956, IMG submission 104704) | Attine ant fungus gardens microbial communities from Florida, USA - TSFL040 MetaG | ecosystem: Host-associated > Fungi > Mycelium > Unclassified | place: USA: Florida, Wekiwa Springs...
AGCGAGCGCAGCCGAGGCAAGGCAAAAATGAGCGAAAAACCGCAGTTTATACGCCAATAAATGAGGATTTTGAGTTCATTTTTAACGCAGTATCGGCAAGCGCAGTAGTTTTTCAGAGGTTCCCTAACTCATGCGCGGGGAGAATCACTCTCCCCGATGCAAACACAGCTGCACCCACGGCGGCGATCCTTCGCGCTCGAAAATGCGTATCCGCGAAAATCCCGCGTAGGGCACGGCAATATTGGAAAAAGCCGTCATCGCCATCTGCAGCCACTCGCACAACAGCATCCGGATCACCGCGCCGTGGGCGATCAGCAGGATATGTTGTCCCGCGCTGTCCGCCACGATTTGCCGCATCGCCGCGACCACGCGTAGCTGAAAGCTCGACAGGGTTTCTCCGCCCGGCGGCGTGACCTGCATGGGGTCCTGCCAGAAGCGTTGCAGCAATTCGCCTTGCTCGCGCTCGATATCGACGAGGCGACGCCCTTCCCAGTGCCCGAAATGCAATTCACGCAAATCGTCGACGAGGTGCAGCGGCAACTCGCGTTCCTCGGCGAGCCGCGCCGCGAATAAACGGCAGCGCTGCAAGGGCGAACTGAAAATGCGCTGCCAGCCGGACTCGCCCGCCACCGCGCTCCGCATTTGTTGCCAGCCGGCTTCCGATAACAACACATCCGTGCTGCCGCGAAAAATTTCGCCGCCTTCGCAGGCGCCGTGACGCAGTAAATCGATCGTGGTCGTGCACACCGTCGCCATCGCTCAACTCCTGCTGACGCCGGCGCTGTCGAAACTCGCCATCTGATTGTGCAGCGCGCAGGCCAATCGCAACAGCGGCACCGCAACGGCCGCGCCGCTGCCCTCGCCCAATCGCAAATCGAGATCCAGCAAAGGACGCGCTTCCAGCGCATCGACCAGACGCCGGTGGCCGCGCTCGGCGGAGCAATGCGAAAACAGCAGCCACGGGCGTATGCCCGGATTCAGACCCAGCGCGACCAACGCCGCCGCGGTGCAGATGAAACCGTCGATCAGAACCGGAATACCGCGCTGCGCGCTGTGAATATAAGCGCCGGCCAAGGCTGCGATTTCCAATCCGCCGAGATGCCGCAATACGGAAAATGGCGAGTCCAGTTGCGATGCATGCAGCTGCAATGCATTGGCGATAACCTGGGTTTTCAGGCGCAAGCCCGCATCGTCAACGCCGGTACCGCGCCCAACCAGCTCTTCCGCGGACGCGGGCAATAACGCGCAGGCCAGCGCCGAGGCGGCGGTGGTGTTGGCAATGCCCATTTCGCCGCCGATAAACAAATCGGCTTCGCCGACGGCTTCAATCGCTTCGCGTCCGACCGCCAGCGCCTGCTCACACAACTCGACGCTCATCGCCGCTTGCCGGCAAAAATTTTCCGTGCCCGCCGCCAGACGTCGATCGAGCACATTGGGCAGCGCCGGTAACGGATTGACCGTACCGACGTTGATCACTTGAAAACGCGCGTCCAGTTCGCGCGCCAACACAGTGATCGCAGCGCCGCCCGTGGAAAAATTCCGCACCATTTCCCCGGTCACGACTTGCGGAAACGCGGATACGCCCTCTGCGGCGACACCGTGATCGGCGGCAAAAACCGCGATGGCGACGCGCTGCAATTGCGGTTGATCGCGCCGCTGCAAAGCGGCCAGCGCAACCGCGCAGTGTTCGAGTACACCGAGCGATCCCGGCGGCTTGGTCAATTGTCCTTGTCGCGCCAGCGCCCGTTGGCGATGTTCCTCGCTGATCGGCGCGGCGTCTTGTTGATACCATGAACTCAAGTGACTCTCCTCATGGAAAAATCGAAATACAATCAAGGAACCTCTGAAAAACGTAGCGAGCGCCGCTGAGGCCATTTTTAACGCCGTATCAGCAAACGCCGTCGTTTTTCAAGCAAGCACAGTCGTTTTTTCAGCGCTTCATTAATGCTCAGCGCTCGCCCTTCAACACCTGGGGCAATCCCGCCACCACCCACAGCACGCGATCGCAGCGCCGCGCCAGCGCCTGGTGCAGCCAGCCGCTTTCGTCGACAAAGCGACGCGTCAATGCATCCATCGGCACAATGCCGTGGCCCACTTCGTTGCTGACCAGAATGATGTGGCCCGGGCATCGTTCCAGCGCATCGAACAAACGATCGCGCTCGCGCGCCAGCAGTTCGGGATCTTCCGCCAACAACAAATTGGTCACCCACAGCGTCAGGCAATCCACCAGCAGGCAACGCTCGGCGGTGGCGTTTTCGAGTAAAGTCCGGGCGAGAAACAGAGGCTCCTCGATGGTCAGCCATTCGCCGCCGCGATCCGCGCGATGACGCGCGATGCGCTCTGTCATTTCGCCATCGCCGGCCTGCGCGGTGGCGATATAGCAACGCTGCAGGCCGCTGGCGCACGCCAATTCTTCCGCGACACGGCTTTTACCCGAGCGGGCGCCACCCAATACCAGTTCCAGCACCGTTGATTACTCCTGCTCGCCGCGACACGGCGTTTTTTTGTCGGATCAAGTTGCGTATAGTGGCCTGCGAATATGCATACAGCGACCGGTGAAATACATACAGGGGCCTGCAAAAAATCGAGGCCTGCGAATATGCGACAAGCCCGCGGGCACGGCCGAAGATAACCGGCGATCAACAGCGATGAAACGACTGCTGAGCACGCATGTCGAGGAGGCAATCACATGGGGCACCGGCTTTCAAAGATTTACACGCGCACTGGCGATGACGGCACCACCGGACTCGGCGATGGCGGCAGGATCGATAAAGACGATCCGCGCATGGAGGCCATCGGCAGCGTCGATGAGCTCAACAGCCTGATCGGCATGCTGATCGCGGAACTGGCCGCCGGCGATGTCTTGCATCCACCGCTCATCGGCATTCAACACAGGCTGTTCGATCTCGGCGGGGAATTGTCCATCCCCGGTTATACGCTGGTCAAGGCGGAACAGGTCAGCGAGCTGGAGGACATTCTCGACCAGCTCAACGAACAATTGCCGCCGCTGAAAAACTTCATTCTGCCGGGAGGCTCCCGCAGCGCCGCGGTCTGCCATCTGGCGCGCGCCGTGTGCCGCCGCGCCGAACGCAACATGGTGACCCTGGCCCGCTCCGCGGAAATCAATCTCAGCGGGCGCCATTACCTGAACCGGCTTTCGGATCTGCTGTTCGTGATGGCGCGCCTGCTCGCGCGGCGCGACGGCGGCACGGAGGTGCTGTGGCAACAGGCCCCGGCCCAATAATCTCAATCCCAGCACAGCCGCGCGGCGCCACGCACGCCGCTGGCGTCACCGAAACGCGCGGGCAGTAACGTCGTGCCCACGCTGTCGCTGAACACGTGCCGTTGCCACAACGGCGGCACGCGCTGGTAAAGCCCGGCGATTTTCGACAGCCCGCCGCCCAGCACGATCACCGCGGGATCGAGAATATTGATGATCTGCGCCAACGCCGCCGCCAGCTGCTCCTGGTAGCGGCTCAGCGCCGCTGCCGCCTGGGCATCCGATGCGGCAAGACTCACCACATCCTGCGCACTGATTTCGCGTCCGCCGAACGAGGCATAGGTGCGGCTCAACCCCGGCCCGGACAAATAGGTTTCGATGCAATTGCGACGGCCGCAATAGCAGGCGCGCCGCTCGTCGAGGAAATACTCGCCCAGGCCAGGCAGCGCGTTGTGGCCCCACTCGCCGGCGATGCCGTTCGCTCCGCGCAACAAATGGCCGTTGGCCACGATGCCGCCGCCAACGCCGGTTCCCAGAATCGCGGCGAACAGCGTGCTGGCTCCCCGGCCCGCGCCGTCGGCCGCCTCGGACAGCGCAAGGCAGTCGGCGTCGTTGGCGATGAACACCGGACGGCCCAACGCGCGCTCGATATCCTCGCGCAGGAAGCGTCCGTTCAAGCAGGCGGAATTGCAGTTTTTCATCGCGCCGGTTTTCGTCGATACCGCGCCCGGCGTGCCGATGCCCACCGGCAACGATTCTCCGGCTTCCTCCTCCAGGCGGCGGATGAGCGACACCACGGCCGCGACGGTGGCGGCATAATCGCCCTGCGGCGTGGCCACCCGATGTTCGAAGGACTGCGCGCCGCCGGCTTCGATCACGATGCCCGCGATCTTGGTGCCACCGAGATCGATGCCGATGCTGCGCATGTCAGCGAACCATCTGCAACAGCGCGAACAACACCAGCCAGCACACCACGCTGCGGCGCAACAGCGCGCCCAGCTCATGCAATTCGTTGCCGGCGCGCTGCACGAATTGCGTACTGCCAGCATCCGCGACAACGCCATCGAGCGCCTGCATCGCATACACGGAAAGCAGTTCGGCGCTGCCTTCGTTATCGGCCCAATGTTCACGCCAGATCCGCATCATGGCGGCAAAATGGCCGGTGATGGCGAAAGCCAGTCCCAGCAGGCGCACCGGCAGCCATTCCAGCCAGAACAATACTTTTTGCAGCGGGGCTGCGTCTTTCGCCACGTGCAGCTGTACCAGGCGATAGAACAAACCCGCTGCCGGACCCAACAGATAAAACCAGAACACGACAGCGAACCAGCGCACCAGCGCCGTGTACAAAACCGCCTTGCGAACCCGCGCATGCAAGGACACCACATCGTCGACGCGGGCGCGCGCATCGATATGCATAGTCGCCTCGGCGGCGCGGTATGCCGCTTCCAGATCGCCGCGCGACCAGCGCTCCAGATAGGCGTCCAGTTGCGCATGCATATTGCCGCGCCCCAGGCTGTACAACAGCACCAGCAGCCCGAAGGCAAAATAAACGACACCGCCCAGCCAGGGCGCCAGGGTCCAGCCAATCGCCGCCACCAGCAGGCAGGGCAGACCGCAAACCACCAACGCGCGCGCCACCGGAGGCAACGGCGACAACTGCGCGGAAATCCACTGCGACCAACGCGCCAGCCAGCGGTCGCGCTGCAACGGCTCGATGGGCCCGTGCCAACGCATCAGGGCCCAGGCCACCAGAATACTCAAGAACCCCATAACGCTCTCCAGAACACCCGCGATACTCTCCAGAACACCCGCGACACGCTCCAGAACACCCGCGACACGCTCCAAAACACCAGCAACACGCTCCAGAACACCCGCGACATTATCCAGAACACCAGTGCACGATGATGATTCAACACATCGCGGCTCAACTCATTGTTCGTTCGCCGGCGCGCGCCCGGAACGCAACGCATCGCGATAGCGAGGCCAGTCGAAGGCGGGGCCGGGATCGGTTTTGCGCGTCGGCGCAATGTCACTGTGGCCGACAATCCGCGCCGGCACAATCGCCCGGAAATGCCCCTGCAGCGCCCGTGTCACCGCCGTCAGGCGGCTGTACTGAACATCCGTATAGGGCAGCGTATCCGTGCCTTCCAACTCGATGCCGATACTGAAATCGTTGCAGTTCTCGCGGCCATCGAAACAGGACACGCCCGCATGCCAGGCACGTTCGTACAGAGACACGAATTGCGTCACGCCGCCATCGCGCTCGATCAACAGGTGCGCGGATACCTGCAGGCCGTCCAGATCGCTGAAACTCGGATGCGCGCAGCAATCGAGCCGATTGGTGAAAAGCGCCTGGACAAAACCGCCGCCAAATTGCCCGGCCGGCAAGCTGATATTGTGAATGACCAGCAGATCGACCGCGCAGCCGGCGGGCCGTCGATTGAAATTGGCAGAGGGGCAACGCCGCACCGGCTCCAGCCAGCCTTCGGCATCGATATGAAACATAAGCGGGGCAACCCCGGCACGATGTGAACAAGAAATAATCGATGGCGCCACGCGAGTTGCGAGGGCGCTCAATCATACACAGGGATTCGGGAACGGGACAACGGGAGGGAAGCGCAGACGCGCCCGCTCGGCGCGCCCGGAGCAGCATGTTAGCGGTTGTGGCCTTTCATTTCGCGCAGATTTCCGATGACCGATTCCAGCGCCCGATCGAACAAGCGGCCGTCATCCAGCAAATTGAATTCGCCGCGCTGATACGCCTTGGCCAGGCCCTCGCGGTTGTTGTCCGCGACTTTGACGCCCGCCCGGTTAACAAAAATATATTTGCCGGTGGCGCGAATGATCGCGGCCAGGCGACAGCGCAGCACCTTGCCGCCGCCCTGCTGGAACTCAACCCAACCGCCGACCTGCAGGCGGTCGACACATTCCAGCGCACGCTCGTTCGACGTTTGCGTGGAACCCGCATCGGAGCGAGGACTCTCCGCAGACGCGGGCGTGGATTCGACGAGCGCATCCCGGGTTTCGAGCGGCTCCGCCAATGGATAAGCTTGATCGAGCGCGACGATATTCGCATCGGCAAGCGAATGCCCATCGTCAGCGGAGTCTGTCTCCAGAATAGCGTCGGACGTGGGCGCGGGTTCCGCCGGCGCGGCTTCGAACGGCGTCAGCGGCGCGACGGCGTCCGGCTGCGGCGCAACCAGATCCGCGGTTTCCTCCTGCTTGAGGCGCTGGAGGTGAATCCGTTCGAGATCGCTGAACAGCTGGTTCAACTCGAAGGGATTAAATCCGATTTTGTTCAGGCCGGAGCGCAGGTTTTTCAGCAAGGTCGGCAAGGTGCGCAGCAGGCGGGCCCGGTCGGCCAGGCTATCGACACTGCTCACGCTCTCCAGCAAATCGTCGACGATCTGCAAAGCGCGCTGCCAGCTTTCGCTCTGCGTGCCTTCCTTCAGGCAAACCAGAAACATGACATTGCTCCAGCCATCCTGCAGCAACTTTTCAACGACGCTGGGAACATGCAGGCCCGCCGTTTTTTCGCCAAGTACCCGCTGCACGGTGGCGCGGGCCAGCTCGGATTTGGCGCGGCCGTCCTCGGCGTCGATGGTGCGCTGCTCGACCAGCGAAGCCCGGCGCCGGTCCAATTCGACGAACGCTATGAAATCCGCCAGTACTTCCTGGAACACGCTCACGTCATCGTTGAATTCATCGATGACGCGGTTGATCAACTTTTCCATCTTGGCATAAAGAGGATCGCGCTCGATATCGCCGGCGGGCGCCCAACCGAGGCTGGCGTTGGCCACTTCGTTCAGCAGCTTGCGCGCCGGGTGGCCGCCCTTGCCGAAGAAGCTTTTATCCTGCATCGCGACTTTCAGGATCGGAATCTGCAGGCGGGCGATCAGGCCTTTGATCGGCGCCGCCAGATTGCGGTCCTCGAGAATAAATTGAAACAACATCGACACGAGATTGATCGCGTCGTCATCGACCTGGCCAATGCTGACGGCCTGGTCCGGCAAACGCTGTTGCAATACACGGTTCAGCGCCTGCGATACATCCAGCTGTTGCGGCGGAATCCCGCGCATGACCGAAGCGTGCTGCCGCGCCAGCCAGGCGACCTGGTATTGCTGAATATCCTCCAGCAATTGCATCAGCGCGTCGCGCGGCAAAACCGGCGCAAGACCCGGCGCCACCAGACCATTGCTTTGATCCACCATGATATATCCGGACTCGGGACGCACCTGCCCGAGCAGCTGCTGCAAACTATGGAAGACCTGCTCCGCGTCGCTGTCTTCGACAATGCTGGCCTGGGCCTTGGACGCCTCGGCGCTATCGCGCTTCAAACGCGGCAAAACCCCGGCTTCCGCCAGCAGGGCGTTGCCCGCCTCGTAGATTGTATCGAGGCTCTTCACCACGTGACGATCGAAGAGCTTGAACAAAACCAGCTTGGCTTTGATATCGAGGTCGAGATTCTGGGTCGCGCGCAGAAAACTGTTGCACAACTCCGAAGGCCCGAACGGATTGCCTTTGGCGCTGACCGGATAAGGAAGCAGGGAATCCATGCGCGCGGTCAATAACGCGAGCGGTTCGGCGAATTCTTTTTCCGCCTTCGCGATCATGCCATCGACCGCCACCATTTCTTCCAGCTCGTCATGATCGACCAGGGACAGGCTGGACGCCGCCACCGACTCCAACACCTGCCGGCGCGCCTGTTCATCCGGCACCGGCCCCTGCGTCAGGCGGCGGAAATTTTCGGTGAGGTCGCGAACCAGGGTTTGTTCGATGCCGCGCCGCTTGATGCGTACTTCGCGCATCGATTCGAAATACATGTTTTGCTCGGCATTGTTGACCGCGCGGTCGGCCAGCTCGAACAACGCGTCGTCCGCATGATCGAACAATGCCTGCACCGATTGCTGCAACAATGGCTTGCACCGTTCCTGCAAATGCGCCAACGGCGAAGTGCTGGCAACAGTGCCGTCCTTATCGCCGCCCGAACCCGGCTTGATCGGTATGATTTTTGAGCGCGGACCTGCCATAGCATTTCACCGAAAATAACCCGCTGAGCGTCGTCAGCGCACAAAGAAAGCAAACAATAAAAAAGCAGCGAACCGGAAGAGGAGTGTTTTGGATACTATATCAGCGCTCCCAACACCCTGCCGGCTATTTAGCCGTATCTTGAACCGCGTCACATGTCGTCAAAAGCTGACAAATCCCGTCACATCCATTCAGCCATCAAGACCGCGAGCCGGCTCGTAAACCGCATGGAAAGTCGCCCGCTCTTCCGATTGGTGTAAACTGCGCTCTCCCGGCGCCACACTATTGTTAGCGACGCCCCCACTCAAAAGCTTTAATACCGATGAACAAACCCGAACTGACCGCATCATTGAAAGCCGATATCGAACGCACCGTGCGCTGGGCGCTGGAGGAAGACATCGGCTCCGGCGACATCACCGCGGAGCTGATTCCGGCGGACAAACTGGCGACCGCCACCGTCATCACGCGTGAACCCGCGGTGCTGTGCGGCCGCGCCTGGGCCGACGAGGTTTTCCGCCAATTGGATCCCTCGGTTCAGCTGGAGTGGCACGCCGAAGACGGCGACGCGCTGCAGGCCGATCAACAACTGGTGACGCTGCGCGGCCCGGCCCGCAGCCTGCTGACCGGCGAACGCACGGCCCTGAATTTTTTGCAGACCCTGTCGGGCACCGCCACCAGCGCGCGCGAATATGCGCAACTGGTCGCCGGCAGCGATGTGAAAGTGCTCGATACCCGCAAGACGATTCCCGGCCTGCGCACCGCGCAGAAATACGCCGTGCGCTGCGGCGGCTGCCATAACCATCGCATGGGTTTGCACGACGCGTTCCTGATCAAGGAAAACCATATCGCGGCATGTGGCGGCATAGCCCAGGCGGTAGCGACGGCGCGCCGCAATCATCCGGGCAAGCCGGTGGAAGTTGAAGTGGAAACACTGGACGAATTACAACAGGCGCTCGCCGCCGGCGCCGACATCATCATGCTGGATGAATTTTCCGAAGCCGACGCCAGGCAGGCAATGGCGCTGGTACAGCAGCGTTCGAAAATCGAAATTTCCGGCAGCGTCACCAGCGCGACCGTACCGAAGCTGCTGGGCATTCGCCCGGACTACGTTTCCACCGGTTCGCTGACCAAGCATCTGCGGGCGATTGATCTGTCGATGCGGATCATGTGATACGTATCGACAGCCCCACTCAGCACCATCAAGCTCACATCACGGCTATTTGGCGAAAGCGCCACTCAGCGGACGGGTATCAACCCGATCAGGCGCAGTGCCTGAAGAAGAAAACGACGCGTATTTTCTGACTTCGGGGTTATCGCTGCGCCACATCACACTATCAATAAAGTAGTGATGAATATTGATAAACAGATTAAAAGCCACGAAAAACAGCACGGGTGTGATTTCTCCATCATGGAGATTCATGGCATCCAGCTTTCCGGGAAGCAAGCTGAATGCAAGCGCCCCCAAGATGAAGGCCCCGCCCCACCACTTCAACAAACCTCCGCCAACCGATTTCTCTTTCGCGGCGACCCAATTTTTGGTGAATGTGCCACTGAACAAAAGGTATTGCACGGAATGGAAAAAAGGGATCATGTAAAAATAAACACTATTCGCCAGCGGCGGGAACAACCATAAATAGGCAGTCGCCAATGGAGTAAACACCACAATACCGGGCAATTTACCCTCAACCAAACGGCGCCGCACAAACAAGGCCACCAGAACAAAAAGGCCAATAAAAGCTACGCCATTAATCAAATACTCAAAAACAAACGGCAGTTGGACTACGGAATACTTAACGCCCCACCACTCCTTATGCTCACCGGAGAAAAACATTTTCGCGAAGGAGGCCGCCCACAACGTGTACAAACACGACTTAATGATTTTCTGCTCAGCAACCGCCAGCTTCAAACCCTGACTACGACCGTATACAACAAAGCAACCGTAGGCCTGCTTGACATAATGCCAACCCACCAGAAAGAACATGCTGAAAAGCAGCGCGACATAGGTTGTCAGCGAATGCAGGAAAGCACCGCACACCATGATGCAAGCCAGAACGATGGGCACAACCACGGCAGCAAAGAAAAAGCGCGGGTCGGTTGAAATTTTTTCCCGATGAGCGCCGTACAACATTTGATAACTGACTGCAAAATGTGGCCAGTTCGCGAGAAACGCCAACATCGCCATGATCCACACAACATCGAAACTGGCGAGGGTAAAGCCTCCTAAAACAACAACCCAATAGGCAAAGACAGAAAGCCCACCAACCATCAAGAAATCGAAAGTCTTCTTATAATCCGATTGCGCTGAACCAAGCATTTCAATCCCTCCAAAAAAATGCACCGCATTCGCGGTGCATTCTTATACCTACCGAATCATCGAGCTGATTACGAGCCGGTCGGGGGAGTAGCAGGGCCAGTAGCAGGGGTAGTGCTACCAGTGCGGCAAGAAGCCGGCAAAAACTTGGAATCCATATCGCTGGAGCAATCCCACATAAACGAGCCCTTATCTGCATTTTTCAGCGTGAGGGTCAGCGTTTTGCCGGTAATAGCGCTAGCCACACCAGTGCTTTGCATCGTCGCGGTAATCGTACAAGCGCCCGTCGCATCAGCAGTACCGGCGGTCTCTACCTGAGCAACATATTTGCCTTTGATATCGGTCATCACCGACAAACCATATTTGGTTGCATCGTCAGTCGTCCCATTTTTGGGACATTCGTTGCTGTTCGACCAAACCTCGGTCACGTTGGTTTTCAAGCCCTCAGCGAGCGTCATTGCCTCAGAAACCTGCGAACGAGCAATGTAATCCTGGTAAGCCGGCAGCGCGATGGCGGCCAGAATACCGATGATCGCTACCACGATCATCAATTCAATTAGGGTAAAACCCTGTTGCACCTTCTTCATGGAAGTATCCCCATCATGTGTTGTTAAAAACTGTCCGTAGACGCTAGCGTTTGTGCGCTACTTGCCAAGAACAAAGCATGGGGCATACCAATCTCATCAAAACAGGCAGAACCCGCTGATCGGCAAGGTTTTTTATTTAATCGCCCCAAACCCGCAACAGCGGGATCTCATCCCAAACCCACGCAACCCGGTCAGATTCTGACAATTTTTGTCAGACCAACCCCGACAGAGACCATTTTCGGCATCGATAACACAGGATGAAAGTGCCCCGCGCGTCGCCTGTAATCTCCAAAGAGGGGCCTGCTATACTCCGCCATCGACGCATTGCAACCGACGCTTCCGCAGGAAATCGTATGAACTCGACCACATCCATTGCGCTGAGCGGCCTTGCCCGCCGACTGGTCAAGGATGGCGTTCTCAGCGAAAACATTGCGCGCGAGGCTTTTCAGGGCGCCACCCGGGATAAAAAGCCCTTCGTTTCTTATCTGGTCGAAAATAAACTGGCCAACGGCCAGATCATCGCGGAAGCGGCCTCGGACGAATTCGGAACACCGCTGTTCGATCTGTCTGCCTTTAATATGAACATGGCGCCCAAGGGACTGGTCGACAGCAAGCTGATCCAGAAACACCATACGCTGCCGCTGTTTCGCCGCGGCAACCGCCTGTTCATCGCGGTATCGGACCCAACCAACCTGCGCGCGCTGGATGAAATCAAATTCCATACCGGCATCAACACCGACGCCGTGCTGGTGGAAGAAAGCGTGCTGGCCCAGGGCATCGTCAAATATCTCGAAGCCAGCGAAGATTCGCTGTCCAGCCTCGGCAACCTCGAAGAAGCCGGCCTGGAAGACCTGGATATCGAAGCGGTCGACGACGCCAAGGACGACGACAGCACCGCCGCCGGCGCCGACGAGGCGCCCATCGTCCGCTTCGTCAACAAAGTGCTGATCGATGCGATTCGCGGCGGCTCTTCGGACATCCATTTCGAACCCTACGAAAAAAGTTACCGCATTCGTTTTCGCACCGACGGCATTCTGCACGACGTTGCGCGCCCGCCGATCAACCTGGCGAACCGGCTGGCGGCACGCTTGAAGGTCATGTCGCAAATGGATATTTCCGAGCGGCGGATTCCGCAGGACGGCCGCATCAAGATGAAGCTGTCCAAAAGCCGCGCCATCGATTTTCGCGTGAACTCACTGCCCACTTTGTGGGGCGAAAAAGTAGTGCTGCGGATTCTCGATCCGTCCAGCGCGAAAATGGGTATCGACGCGCTCGGCTACGAGCCCGATCAAAAAGATCTCTACATGCGCGCGCTGCAACAACCCCAGGGCATGATCCTGGTCACCGGCCCGACGGGCAGCGGCAAAACCGTTTCGCTTTATACCGGCCTCAACATTCTGAATACCTCGGAGGTGAACATTTCCACCGCCGAAGACCCGGTGGAAATCAACCTCGAGGGAATCAACCAGGTCAACGTCAACCCGAAGGTCGGACTCAATTTCGCCGATGCGCTGCGCTCCTTCCTGCGCCAGGACCCGGACATCATCATGGTGGGCGAGATTCGCGACCTGGAAACCGCGGAGATCGCCATCAAGGCCGCGCAGACCGGCCACATGGTGATGTCGACCCTGCACACCAACAGCGCCGCCGAAACCATCACGCGTTTGCTGAACATGGGCGTGGCCGCGTTCAACGTCGCCACCACGGTGAATTTGATCATCGCGCAGCGCCTTGCGCGAAAATTGTGTACGCATTGCGCGCTGCCAGCGGACTTACCTCACGAAACGCTGCTGCACGAGGGCTTCACCGAGGAACAATTAAAAACCGCGTCTATAATGAAGCCGGTCGGCTGTCCGAAATGCCAGCATGGATACAAAGGCAGGGTGGGCATCTATGAAGTGGTTCGCATCACGCCAAAGATTTCCCGGATTATCATGGAGGAAGGCAATTCGATCCAGATCGCGGAAGCTGCCCGATCGGAAGGTTTCAACGATCTGCGCACCTCCGCGCTGGTCAAATGCGCGGCCGGAATCACCAGCCTAGAAGAAGTGAATCGCGTCACCAAGGATTAATGTATGGCAACGGCGAGCAACGCCAAGAGCCAGACTTATGTCTGGCAAGGTACCGATCGGCAAGGGCGACCGGCCCAGGGCGAAACCATCGGCTCCAGCCAGGCCATGATCAAGGCGCAGCTGCGCAAGCAGGGCATTGTCGCCAAATCCGTCAAGCGCAAACCCAAACCGCTGTTCAACACCAAGAAGAAAATCAAACCCGCCGATATCGCCATCTTTGCGCGCCAGCTGGCCACGATGATGAAAGCCGGCGTCCCCTTGGTGCAGAGTTTCGACATCGTCTCGGAAGGACTGGAAAACCCGAGCATGCGCGACCTGGTGATCGATATCAAAAACGACGTTGCCAGCGGTACGTCGCTGGCGAGCTCGATAGGCAAATATCCGCAATATTTCGATGAGCTGTTCTGCAGCCTGGTGGCCGCCGGCGAACAGGCCGGTACGCTGGAGACCATGCTCGACCGCGTTGCCACCTATAAGGAAAAAACCGAGGCGCTGAAAGCCAAAATCAAAAAGGCGATGACTTATCCGATCGCGGTTGTCGTGGTCGCTGTCGTCGTCACCGGTATTTTGCTGGTAAAAGTCGTGCCGCAGTTCGCCGAGACATTCAGTGGTTTCGGCGCCAATTTGCCGGCCTTTACGCTATTCGTCCTGCATATTTCCGAAGTGGTCCAGGCCTGGTGGTTCATCATCCTCGCGCTGATGATCGGCGCCGTCATTGCCTTCGGCCAGGCTCGCAAGCGCTCGCACAAGTTCGCCGAATACACAGACCGCATGATGCTGAAACTCCCCATCATCGGCAGCATCGTTTATCAATCGATCATTGCGCGCTTCGCCCGCACGCTGTCCACGACCTTCGCCGCGGGTGTGCCGCTGGTCGACGCGCTCGACTCCGTGGCCGGCGCCGCCGGCAGCATTCCTTACCACGATGCGATCAAACGTATTCGCGAGGATGTCACCACCGGCCAGCAATTGAATACCTCGATCCGCGCCACCAATATGTTCCCCACCATGCTCACACAGATGGTTTCCATCGGCGAGGAATCCGGCGCGCTGGACGACATGCTGGACAAGGTCGCCAACCACTACGAAACCGCGGTGGACAACTTGGTCGACAGCCTGACGTCATTGCTTGAACCCATGATCATGGCTGTGCTCGGCGTGCTGGTCGGCGGCCTGATGATCGCCATGTACCTTCCGATTTTCATGCTCGGCTCCGTCATCTGAGATACCAACCTGAACACGCTATCCTGGACACTGTTATTGAATGAATACCCGGCGCTGCTCGTCGCCGGGTGTTTGCTGCTGGGGCTGATCGTCGGCAGTTTTCTCAACGTCGTCATTTACCGCCTTCCCAAAATCATGGAGCGGAACTGGAAGGCCGAATGCCGCGTCATTCTCGGACAGGAAGAGGAAACGCCCGCGCCGGCACCATTCAATCTCGCGTTTCCGCAATCCCACTGCCCGCACTGCCTCGCGCCCGTCAAACCCTGGCAGAACATTCCTGTATTGAGCTATGTGCTGCTGAAGGGACGCTGCGCGAACTGCGGTACCGGCATATCCCTGCGCTACCTGGTTATTGAAATATGTTCGGGGCTGCTGGCTGCGCTGGCGGCCTGGAAATTCGGCGCGTCCCTGCAGCTGTTGGCCGCCCTGGCATTTTTATGGGTATTGCTCACGCTGACCATGATCGACGCGGATCATCAGTTGCTGCCCGATCAGCTGACGCTGCCGCTGCTCTGGCTGGGATTGATGCTCAACACGCAAGGGCTGTTCGCACCGCTGACTGACGCGGTTATCGGCGCCGCCGCCGGTTATCTGACATTGTGGCTCGTATTCCATGCATTCCGTCTCCTGACCGGAAAAGAAGGCATGGGCTACGGCGACTTCAAGTTATTGGCCGCCCTCGGCGCGTGGATGGGCTGGCAAATGCTGCCGCTCATCATTTTGCTCTCCTCGCTGGTCGGCGCCGTCACTGGCTCCGTTTTGCTCGTCGTGCAGCGTAAAGGCCGCGGTACGCCGATCCCGTTCGGCCCCTATCTCGCGGGTGCCGGCGTCATCGCGCTGTTCTGGGGAAAAATGCTGATCGGCAGCTACCTGCAATTCGCCGGCTTCAAGTAGAGCGCTTTCAGGTAAACTCCCTTCGGTTCACGAAGAGGAGCTCAGCATGTTTGTAGTTGGCGTGACCGGCGGCATAGGCAGCGGCAAAACCGCTGTCACCAACGCCTTCGCGGCGCTCGGCATAAACATCGTCGATGCGGATCTGGCCTCCCGGGTCGTGGTGGAGCCGGGCACGCCGGCGCTGACTGAAATCGCGCGTCATTTCGGCGCGGAAATCCTGTTGCAGGATGGCAAGCTCGACCGTGCGGCCCTGCGCCGCCTTATCTTTTCCGATCCCGGGCAAAAACGCTGGCTGGAGCAATTACTGCACCCGCTGATCGGCGCGGAAATCCGCCGCCAGATCGCGGCGTCGTCCAGCGCCTATACCATTTTTGTGTCGCCGCTGCTGATCGAGGCCGGGCAACGTCAATTCTGCGACCGCATCCTGGTTGTCGATGTCCCAGAATCGCTGCAGTTGCAACGCACCATGACTCGCGATAATAACGACGCGGATCAGGTCAAACGTATCATGGCGAGCCAGGCCAGCCGTGCTCAGCGGCTCGAGCGCGCCGACGATGTGCTTGAAAATACCGGCACCCTGGCCGAACTCGACGCACGCATTGCGCAGCTGCACAACCATTATCTGCAGCTGGCGCAACAGAAATCCGGTGCGGAGGAAACGAAATGAGTGAGCAGAAAGCATTGACCGTGAAATGCCCGGGCTGCGGCATTCCGGTTGTATGGAGCAACGATAACCCCAACCGGCCGTTTTGTTCGGAGCGTTGCCGCAACAAGGATTTCATTGCCTGGGCCAATGAATCGCAGGTGATCGGCGGCGACACCGACTACGATGATTTGCTGTCGGAAGATTTGCCGCCGCGCTGAACGGTCCGCTTATGCCAGCGTCGCGAAACGCTGCGCGATGGCGTCGAGAATGGGCCGATTGGCCTCGGGAAACTCCAGGGTGCACAGGTCCTGCGCAGCCACCCAGCGCCAGGGCTGCCCCTCGCGGCCATGCGGCTCACCCTCGAAACGGCTGACCCACCACACATCCAGATAAACCGACTTGTCGACGTAATCGTGGGCAATCGCGATCAAGGGCTGGCAAGACTGCACGTCGATGGCCAGCTCTTCCAGCAGCTCTCGACGTAACGCCTGCTCGACGGTTTCCCCGCCTTCGACCTTGCCACCGGGAAATTCCCACAGCCCGCCCTGATGCACGTGATCGGGGCGACGCGAAACGAGGATGCCATCGGCGCCATTGCTGACGACGCCGACGGCCACGTGTACACGCTTGCGCTCAGGTCCGGTATTCGGCATTGATAGTCACGTAATCGTGGGAGAAATCCGTGGTCCAAATCGTGGCCTGTGCCGCGCCACGCCCCAAGGTAATCGCGATGGTGATTTCCTCCGGCGCCATCGCCGCCGCGCCTTGCTGCTCGGTATAGGCAGGAGAACGCCCGCCATTTTCCGCGATCAGCACGCCGTTGATCGAGACGTTGACCTTGCTGACATCCAGCTCCGGGAGCCCGGCACGGCCGATCGCGGCGAGAATGCGGCCCCAGTTGGGATCGCTCGCGAACAAAGCGGTCTTGACCAGGGGCGACTCGGCAACGGTGTAGGCCACTTGCACGCACTCGGCCTCGTCAACGCCACCCTGCACGTCAACCGCCACAAACTTGGTGGCGCCCTCGCCGTCGCGAATGATCGCGTGCGCAAGCTCGACGAAAACGGCTTCCACCGCCGCGTACAAAGTCGCGTACAGGGGATGCTGCTCGCTGTCGATCAAGGCATTGCCGGCCGCGCCGCTTGCCACCAGTACGCAAGCATCGTTCGTGGAGGTATCGCCGTCGATCGTGATGCGGTTGAACGATCGGTTCACGACCCGGTCGATCATGCCTTGCAGCACCGGCTGGCTCACCGCGGCATCGGTGGCAACGTAACCCAACATGGTCGCCATGTTCGGCTTGATCATGCCCGCGCCCTTGCTGATCCCGGTGATGCTCACGCTGACACCGCCCAGATCCAGTTGCGCGGAAGCCGCCTTGGGACGCGTGTCCGTGGTCATGATGCCTTGCGCCGCGCGCAGCCAGTTATCCACGCGCAGGTCCGCCAAAGCCGCGGGCAGCGCCGCGCAGATTTTGTCCGCAGGCAAAGGCTCGCCGATAACGCCCGTGGAGAACGGCAGCACTTCGCGGCTTCCAACTCCTGTCAGCTCGGCCAGCTTTTCACAGGTTTGCTGCGCGCGTTGCAATCCCGGCTCACCGGTACCGGCATTGGCATTGCCGGTGTTGACCAACAGGTAACGGGGCGCGCCATCCGCCAGATAGCGCTTTGCCAACTGCACCGGAGCCGCGCAAAACGCGTTCTTGGTGAACACCGCAGCCACCGAACTGCCAGGCGCGATGTCCATGACAACGATATCGAGGCGCCCCGGCTTTTTGATGCCCGCGCTGGCTACGCCCAAGCGCACCCCGGCCACCGGGTGCAGCTCCGGCAAATTTCCGCTACCTACTGCCATAGTTGGAATGTACCTCTAGGTCAAAACCCTGAAACGCTGATGCCGCGCTGTTTATCACCCGACATCATGGCGGCAAACAACGCGGCATCGTTATCGAACCTTGGAACCGGGATGGCTTATCTCAGCTCAACTTACCGTGGCAATGCTTGTATTTCTTGCCCGAACCGCAATGACACAGCTCATTGCGGCCGATTTTCGGCTCATCGCGCACGAAGGGAACCGGCTGAGCCTGCGACTGCGGAGCCTCGCCCTCTTCGTCATCGCCGGCCAGTGCCGCCACTTCCGCATGCTGGAATTGCATCTTCTTGCGCGCTTCCTCTTCACGACGCTGCTGTTCCATTTGCTCCAGCTCGTCCTGGCGGCGAATTTCCACATGCGAAAGGAAACGCACCACTTCGCGCTTGAGATTGTCCAGCATCTGCTCGAACAGCACGAAGGCTTCGCGCTTGTATTCCTGTTTCGGATTTTTCTGCGCATACGCGCGCAGGTGAATACCGTGACGCAGATGGTCCATCGTGGCGAGGTGCTCTTTCCACAAGGTGTCGAGCACTTGCAGCATGATGTATTTTTCGAGCCGCGCGATATCGGGACCAACCACTTCCCGCTTGTTCAGATAGGCGGCGTTGACTGCCTCGATAATCTTCTCGCGCAGAGTTTCCTCGTGCAGCGACTTGTCGGTGTCCAGCCACTGCTGGACCGGCAACGTCACGGCAAATTCGGCTTCCAGGCGCTTCTCCAGGCCGGCAATGTCCCACTGCTCTTCCAGGCTTTGCGGCGGGATATATTCATCGATCACGGAACTGACGACATCGACGCGAATGATGTCGATCGTATCCGCGACGCTGTCCACTTCCAGCAGCTCGTTGCGTTGTTGATACACGATCTGCCGCTGATCGTTGGCCACATCGTCGTATTCCAGCAGCTGTTTACGCATGTCGAAGTTGCGCGCCTCAACCTTGCGCTGCGCTTTCTCGATGGAGCTGGTCACCAGACGATGCTCGATCGCCTCGCCCTTTTCCATGCCCAGGGCCTGCATGATGCTCTTCACCCGATCGGAGGCGAAAATCCGCATCAGGTTATCTTCGAGCGACAGGTAGAAACGCGACATGCCCTGGTCGCCCTGACGCCCGGCGCGACCACGCAATTGATTGTCGATCCGGCGGGATTCATGGCGCTCGGTGCCGATGATATGCAAGCCGCCGGCAGCGATGACCTGATCGTGGCGTTTGCGCCAGGCATCGCGCAACTCTTGCGTCTGGGCGTCGGTCACCTCCGCCAGCGCGGCGATTTCAGCTTCGACACTACCGCCCAGCACGATGTCGGTACCGCGACCCGCCATGTTGGTGGCCACGGTAACCACGCCGGGACGTCCCGCCTGCGCGATGATTTCCGCTTCCTGGCGGTGATACTTGGCGTTCAGGACCTTGTGCGGAATGCCGGCTTTTTTCAGGCGACCGGACACTTCTTCCGAAGTTTCGATCGATGCCGTTCCGACCAGCACCGGCGCGCCTTTTTCGGTGATCGCCTTCACTTCCTCGACGATGGCGTCGTACTTTTCATCCTTGGAGAGATACACCTGATCGTTCAGATCCTGGCGCAGAGTGGGCTTGTTGGTCGGAATGACCACCACATCGAGGCCATAGATCTGATGGAATTCATAGGCTTCGGTATCGGCGGTTCCGGTCATGCCCGCCAGCTTGTCGAAGAGACGGAAATAATTCTGGAACGTGGTGGAAGCCAGCGTCTGGGTTTCCGCCTGGATTCTCACGCCCTCTTTCGCCTCGATGGCCTGGTGCAGGCCCTCGGACAAACGCCGGCCCGCCATCGTGCGACCGGTATGCTCGTCGATCAGCACCACCTGATCGTCCTGCACGATGTATTCGACATCGCGGTGGAACAGCGTGTGCGCCCGCAGTGCCGAATGCACATGATGGAGCAGCATGAGGTTGGCGGCGGAGTAAAGGCTGTCGCCCTCCTGCAAAAGGCCGTCGCGGGTCAGCAGCTCTTCTATATATTGGTGGCCGTCTTCGGTCAGCTCCACCTGGCGCATTTTTTCATCGACAGTGTAGTGGCCCAGTTGATCGGGCGGCACCTCTTTGTCCTTCTCTACCAATGGCTGCTGCTTCAGCTTGGGAATGAAGGCATTGATGCGGCGATAAAGCTCCGAGCTGTCCTCCGCCGGACCGGAAATGATGAGCGGCGTACGCGCCTCGTCGATCAGAATAGAGTCCACTTCGTCGACGATGGCGAAATTCAAACCGCGCTGGAACCGGTCATCCTTGGAGAACGCCATGTTGTCGCGCAGGTAATCGAAACCGAATTCGTTGTTGGTGCCATAAGTGATATCGGAGGCGTAGGCCGCGCGCTTGGCTGTGGGGTCCTGGCCCGACAGCACGACACCGACGGTCAAACCGAGAAAACGATGGATCGGCCCCATCCAGTTGGCGTCGCGCTGAGCCAGGTAGTCGTTCACCGTAACAACGAAAACGCCTTTGCCCGACAGGGCATTCAGGTAAACCGGCAGGGTTCCGACAAGGGTTTTACCCTCGCCCGTGCGCATTTCGGCGATCCGCCCCTCGTGCAGGGTGATTCCGCCAATCATCTGTACATCGAAGTGGCGCAGGCCCAAGGTCCGCTTGCCGGCTTCGCGCACAACCGCAAAGGCCTCCGGCAAAATATCATCCAGGGTTTCGCCCTGTTGCAGCCGCTGTTTGAATTCCTGGGTTTTTGCACGCAAGGCATCGTCACTGAGCGCGGCAATGCTTTCTTCAAAGCCATTGATACGGGCAACGATTTTGCCCATACGCTTCAATTCGCGATCGTTCTTGCTGCCAAAAACTTTCTTGAGCACGAGTCCTAGCATGGTGACCTACTGGATCAAAATCTTTGATAAGGATTGGCTGAATTGGATCAACACCCTTTAAGCTGGGGTGGGATCATACCTAGCGGATGCTAAAGATCAAACCGCTTTTTACTGATGTTACCGAAGTCAGCGGCTGGCTTGCTGGATATAGGTGGCGGGGTCGACCGTACGGCCGTGCTTGTAGACCTCGAAGTGCAAATGCGGGGCAGTAGAGCGGCCGGTACTCCCCATCAAAGCGATGATCTGGCCTTTTTTAACGACATCGCCAACCCTGACGAGCAAAAACTTGCTGTGCGCGTAGCGTGTTGCGTAGCCGTCGCCATGATTGAGTTCGATCATGCGGCCATAACCACTGCGCTCGCCAGCCCATGTCACGACGCCGGACGCAACCGCAATGATGGCCGTGCCCTCGCGCCCGGCAAAATCGACCCCTTCATGTTTGGCACGCCGGCCGGTGAAAGGATCCGTGCGCCAGCCGTAATAGGACGAAATCCATCCTTTATGCACAGGCACGCTGCCGAGCAGCGCCTCTTCGCCCTTGCCCCGGCTGGCCAGCAGGTCCTTCAGAGCATCGAACTTTTGTTCACGGCTATCGACTTGTTGTGTCAACCAATCGATAGCGGCAAAAAAATCCTGTGAGTCAAAGTTGTAAAATGTGTCGGCCTGTTCCGCACCAACCACGGGCAGAGCCTTGGGCACCACTTCGCCGTTGTCGAGAGTGGCTGCGTCCGCCATGCGCTCTCCCAGTGCATCGAGGCGTACCAGACGAGCCTGGAGGTCGGCCATTTTCACGGCCAGCGCTTGGAATTGGCGCTCAGACTCAGAGTTGGCCTCTTGCAGCCCGTCCTGATCGCCATGCGCACGAGCCCGTTGGCGCAACTCGTTGCCGATTTCATCGTCCAGCGCATTCTGTTGGTGACCGAGCGCATAACCAAGCGCCATGCCAGCGCCCAACGGCAATCCCAGGATGCATAGCGACAAGAGTGCACTGGTCCAGCGACCCCAATACAGTGCGCGACTGCGCCAATAGTGAAGCGCGAGGAGGAGAATCTTCATGATTGCTTGTTTAAATTTTGCACACGCCCTTGTTCGAAAGGGGGACACTATCGCACAACCCGGCAAATCGCGGCAAACCGGTTTTCACAAAAGAGCAAAATTCAACCAACCATCAGGCACGAGAAGCCTGAATGGCTGAGATGCGGGAGAATTCGGAAGGAGATTTCCCCGGAAAGCCAAGCCTTCCGGGGATTCTTGTCATCAAATGGCAGCGACGGGAGCTGCGTAGGAAATCGGAGCGGTTTCCGGGTCTTCGAAGGTCACCATTTCCCAAGCATCACGCTCGGCAATCAATGCGCGCAATGATGCATTGTTCAAGGCGTGACCCGATTTATGTGCACGAAACTCGCCGATCAGGCTATAGCCCAGCAAATACAGGTCGCCGATGGCATCCAGAACCTTGTGTCTGACGAACTCGTCCTCGTAGCGCAGGCCGTCCTCGTTAAGGATGCGGTACTCATCAATAACGATGGCGTTGTCGACGCTTCCGCCCTGAGCCAAGCCTTTGCTGCGCAAGTACTCGATTTCGTGCATGAAACCGAAAGTACGAGCCCGGCTCACTTCCTTGACAAAGGATGTGCTGGAAAAATCGAGCTCGGCGTGGCCACTGCGGTCGCGAAACACCGGATGATCGAAGTCGATCGTGAACGATACTTTGAAGCCAGCAAAGGGGAGTAAGCTGGCCACCTTGTCACCGTCCTCGACCGTGATCGGGCGCTTGATCCGGATGAATTTCTTCGGCGCCTTTTGCTCCTCGATACCAGCGGACTGGATCAGGAACACAAAAGGACCCGCGCTGCCATCCATGATCGGTACTTCTGCGGCACTGAGTTCGACGTAGCAATTATCGATGCCAAGACCAGCCATCGCTGACAGCAGATGCTCCACCGTGGAAACTCGAACATCCCCCTTGACCAGGGTTGTCGAGAGCGTCGTATCACCGACGTTTTCCGCGCGGGCCGCGATTTCCACCACCGGATTGAGGTCAACCCGACGAAACACGATACCCGTGTTAACCGGTGCCGGACGCAAGGTCAGGTAGACCTTCTCGCCCGTGTGGAGACCTACGCCGGTCGCGCGAATCGTATTGTGCAGCGTTCTTTGTCTAATCATAGCCGGATTCCCAGCCCATCATTGCTAAGGCGGGCGCAATCTTAGCAGAAATACGTCCCGCCCACCAAACCCATACCCAGAACACCCCGAGCCTGCTGTTTCCTTAATCCGCCTGGCGGCGCAAAAAGGCCGGGATATCCAGATACTCCATATCCTTTTCAACCAGCGGCGCCGGTTTCGCCGCCACATCGCGCGCCACAGCTGCGGCGGCAGATTGCTGGTTGCGCATGACCGTAGGCCGGTCCAGATCGCGATAAGCAACGCTGGCGGGCTCGGCAGCCACGGATCGCTTCGTTTCCACCACCTTAAACTGGGTTTCCTGAACGGCAGCTGAAGTGGGCCCGAGGCCGGTGGCCACCACAGTGACCTTCAACTCATCGCGCATTTCGGGATCGATAACCGTGCCCACCACGACCGTTGCATTTTCAGACGCGAACTCTTCGATCGTGTCGCCGACTTCCGAGAACTCGCCCAGGGAAAGGTCGAGACCCGCCGTGATGTTCACGAGGATACCACGCGCGCCCTGGAGGTTGACATCTTCGAGCAGCGGACTGCGAATCGCGGCCTCGGCAGCTTCGCGAGCGCGATTGTCGCCACGCGCGACGCCGGTACCCATCATCGCGGCGCCCATCTCCGACATCACCGTACGTACGTCGGCAAAGTCCACGTTGATCATGCCGGGACGGATGATCAGGTCGGCAATCCCCTGAACCGCGCCCAACAGAACATCGTTTGCCGCCTTGAATGCGCTCAGCAGGCTGGTGTTCTTGCCGAGTACCGCCAGCAATTTTTCGTTCGGAATCGTGATCAGCGAATCCACGTGCTGTTGCAGTTCCTTGATGCCGACATCGGCGACAGCCATCCGCTTTTTGCCTTCGAACGGGAACGGCTTGGTCACCACGGCAACGGTCAGTATGCCCAGCTCCCTGGCCACTTCCGCCACGACCGGCGCGCCGCCGGTACCGGTACCACCACCCATGCCGGCGGTGATGAACACCATATCGGCGCCACGCAGCACTTCCGCGATACGATCGCGGTCTTCCATCGCGGCCTGACGGCCGACATCAGGATTCGCACCGGCACCCAGCCCTTTGGTAATACCGGTACCCAGCTGCAGAACCGTTTTCGATACCACGTCGGTCAGCGCCTGAGCATCGGTGTTAGCGCAGATAAAATCCACGCCCTCCACGGAGCTGGCGATCATGTGCTTGACGGCGTTACCGCCGCCGCCACCGACGCCGACGACTTTGATCACTGCGTTTTGCGGAATATTATCCACCAGTTCAAACATTGTTTTTCTCCCCTTTGTTCAGCGTCTTCGGATCATCCTCCAACGCATTACAATTTAAAAAACCGCGCCCAAGTTTTGTTACAACCAATAACTACTTAAAAATTGTTTTGCACCCACAGCTTCGCTCTCTCGAAGAGGCTGCCGACATGCACTTCGCGCTGAGGCTTGCGCTGACGCGCGCCGCCGCGGACAACACCGGCCACCTGCCGCTTCAAACCGTAATGCAGCAGTCCCACGCCGGTCGAATAAATCGGATTTTTCACGATATCGGTCAGGCCAAGCATGTTCTGCGGCATGCCGATGCGTACCGGCGTATGGAAAATTTCCTCGGCGAGCTCCACCACACCTTCCATGCGCGAAGTACCGCCGGTCAATACAATGCCGGCCGCAATCATGTCTTCATAACCGCTGCGACGCAGCTCAGCCTGCACCAGGGTGAACAGCTCGTCGTAACGCGGCTCCACCACCTCGGCCAGTGCCTGCCGGCTCAGGTCGCGAGGCGGGCGATCGCCGACGCTCGGCACCTTGATGGTTTCTTCCGCGCGCGCCAGCTGGGTAAGGGCACAGGCGTATTTGATTTTGATTTCCTCGGCGAATTGCGTCGGCGTGCGCAGCGCCATAGCGATATCGTTAGTCACCTGATCGCCGGCAATCGGAATCACGCCGGTATGGCGAATCGCGCCTTCGGTGAAAATCGCGATATCCGTCGTGCCGCCGCCGATATCCACCAGGCACACGCCGAGCTCGCGCTCGTCATCGGTCAACACCGCATAACTCGACGCGAGCTGCTCAAGAATGATGTCTTCCACTTCGAGCCCGCAGCGGCGGATACATTTTTCGATATTCTGGGCGGCATTGACCGCGCAGGTAACCAGATGCACCTTGGCCTCCAGGCGCACGCCGGACATACCGAGCGGCTCCTTGATGCCCTCCTGGCTATCGAGCACATATTCCTGCGGCAAAACATGCAGCACTTTCTGATCGGCAGGAATCGCCACGGCCTGCGCGGCGTCGATCACCCGCTCCAGATCGAGCGGATAAACCTCGCGGTCGCGCACGGCCACGATGCCGTGCGAATTCAAGCTGCGGATATGGCTGCCCGCGATGCCCGCATACACCGAGTGAATCTGGCAACCCGCCATCAACTCCGCTTCTTCGATCGCACGCTGGATGGACTGCACGGTAGATTCAATATTCACCACCACGCCTTTTTTCATGCCGCGCGAGGGATGCGAACCGATGCCGACGATTTCCAGCTCACCGGTATCCGTGATCGCGCCGACAATGGCCACCACCTTCGACGTGCCGATATCGAGGCCAACAATCATCTTGTTATCGTGCCCCATGGCTCACCCCGATTTGTTTCGCACCGTTTTTCACAATTATCCTCGTTCCAGGCTGTCCTGTTTCCAACCCACCGCCAAGCCGTTGCCGTAGCGCAAATCGATATACGCAACGTTGCCAAACTGCTGGCTCAATTCGTCGCTGTAGATGCGCAAAAAGCGGCGCATCTTCTTCAACACATCACCGGTGCCGAGACGCAGCACAACACCATTTTGCAAAATCGCCGACCAGCTGCCGCGCTCGTCGGTACCCAGACTCGCCAGCGCCAGTTTCTGCTCGGCCAGCAGCGCGCGCATTTCCGCGTAGCGCGCCACCACATCGCCGGACATGCCATCCGGGCCGAACAACGCCGGCAACTGCTCGACATCGCCCAGCGGCTGCGGCCGGAACACTTCACCACGGCGGTTGAGCAAGCCATCCTTGCCCCAGCGCGCGATCGCTTCCTGCTCGGTAACGGCGATCATCAGTTGATCCGGCCACAGGCGCTGAATCGATACATCCGCGACCCACGGCAACTCCACCAACGCCGCGCGAATAGCCTCAAGATCCACTGTCATGAATCCCGCCCCGGCCAACAGCGGTTGCACACGGGCAACCAGCAGCTGTCGATCGAGATGCTTCAAATTGCCGGCGACCGAAACCCGGGAAACCGGCACCGAGCCCACGTAATCCAGCATTTTCCAACCGGCCAGCAACAAGCCCAATACCAGGGTTACCGCCAGGCCCGGCATCAGCCAATGACCACCCTGCTGAGCCCATTGCCGCCAAGGCAACGGTTTGCGCTCGGCCTTCGGTTTACGGGCAACGCTGACGCGCGTTTCAACCGGCGCGGGCGTACTGCGCCGCAGTTTTTTCTGCTCGGCACGCGACCGGCGCATCGGGCTTGCGCCCTGCTTTTTTCCGCCGCCGCCGAACAATCCCATCAATGCGCTTCCTGATCGAGGCTCAGCCGCAGAATTTCCGCAACGAGCTGTTCGAAACTCAAACCCGCGACTCGCGCCGCCATCGGCACAAGGCTGTGACTGGTCATGCCGGGCACGGTATTCAGCTCCAGCAAATAAAATTTGCCGTCTGAGTCCTGCATCACATCCGCGCGTCCCCAACCGCGGCAACCGACGCTATCGAATGCCGCGACCGCCAGTTCACGAAGCTCTTGCTCTTTGTCCTCGGGCAAACCGCAGGGACAGAAATAACGCGTTTCGTTGGAAATATATTTCGCTTCGTAATCGTAAAAAACGTTATCGGTTTCCAGGCGGATCGGCGGCAGCACGTTGTCGCCCAATACCGCGATCGTGAACTCGGCGCCAGTGATGCAACGCTCGACCAGCACCGCGCCCGCATATCCGGATGCCTGGCGATACGCCGCTTCCAGATCCGTCGCGGTGCTGACTTTCGCCATGCCGATGCTGGAACCTTCCTGCGCCGGTTTGACGACAACGGTTTGCCAACGCGCGATCAGCCCCGCGAAATCGGTTTGCGCGTTCAGCACTTCAAATTCCGGCGTAGGCAAACCAATACCGCGCCACAGATGTTTGGTGCGCAGCTTGTCCATCGCCAGCGAAGAAGCCAATACACCGCTGCCCGTATAACGCACGCCCAAGGTTTCGAGCAGGCCCTGCACGCTGCCGTCCTCTCCGCCCGGACCATGCAGAGCGATAAAAGCATGCGCGAACTCGGCGGAAAAACGCTGCCACCAGCAGGGCTCCTTGGTATCGACCAAAGCGGCGGGAATATTCAATTTTTGCAGGGCGTCGAATACCGCCCGGCCACTGTCCAGGGAAACTTCGCGCTCGGCGGAAGTGCCACCGTAGAGCACCGCCACCTTGCCTTTAATTTGCTGTTGCCATTGAGTCGTCATCGTTCGTTACCGCAAATCGGTGCCGGCGAGCTCCGCCGCCAGCGCGCCGATATTTCCCGCGCCCTGGGTCAGCACCACATCGCCCGGGCGCACCACGCCTTTCAAAACCTCCGTTACCAGCTCCAGCTTTTCCACGAAAACCGGTTCCACTTTGCCGCGGCTGCGAATGCTGCGGCACAGGCTGCGGCTATCCGCGCCCGCGATCGCTTCCTCGCCGGCGGAATAAACGTCCAGCATCAACAGCACATCCACCGTCGACAGCACCGACGCGAAGTCTTCGTATAAGTCGCGTGTGCGCGTGTAGCGGTGCGGCTGATAGACCATGACCAGACGCCGGTCGGGCCACGCCTGGCGCGCGGCGTTGATCGTTGCCGCCACTTCGGTCGGATGATGGCCGTAATCGTCGACCAGCAGCGCGGCGCCAGCGACCACCGGCAATTCGCCATAAATCTGAAAACGCCGGCCGACGCCCTGGTAGCGTTCAAGTCCGGCAACGATGGCCTGGTCCTCGATGCCTTCGTCGGTTGCCACCGCCACCGCCGCCGCCGCGTTGAGCACGTTGTGCTGCCCGGGAATGTGCAGTTCGAGCGCCAGCGGCGCTTTGCCGTGACGGCGATGCACGACGAAGCGCGAATTGAGCCCGTCCTTTTCCCAGCCGGTGATGCGGAAATCCGCGTCTTCGCTGAAGCCGTAGGTCAGCACCGTACGCCCGATGCCGGGAATGATTTCGCGAATGACCGGATCGTCGATGCACAACACCGCCACACCATAAAACGGCAGGTTATGCAGAAATTCGACGAAGGTCTTTTTCAATACCGCGAAGTCGCCGCCGTAGGTATCCATGTGGTCGGCTTCGATATTGGTCACCACCGCCACCAGCGGTTGCAGATGCAGGAACGACGCATCGCTCTCATCGGCCTCCGCGACCAGATAACGGCTTTCACCGAGGCGCGCATTGGAGCCGGCGCTGTTGACCAGACCGCCGATCACGAAGGTCGGGTCGAGCCCCGCCTCGGCGAACACCGTCGCGATCATCGTGGTCGTGGTGGTTTTGCCATGCGTTCCGGCCACCGCCACGCCGTGGCGATAGCGCATCAATTCGGCGAGCATTTCGGCGCGCCGCACGATGGGGATACGCTGCTCGCGCGCCCCGGTAATTTCGGGATTGGAATCGCGCACGGCGCTGGAACTTACCACCACATCCGCGCCGAGAACGTTGTCGGAGCCGTGGCCGATAAATACTTCGGCGCCGAGGCTTTCCAGACGCCGCGTCACCGAGCTGGCCTTGAGATCGGAACCGGTGACGTTGTAGCCGAGATTCAACAACACCTCGGCAATACCGCACATGCCGGTGCCGCCGATGCCGACGAAATGGATGCGCTTGACCCGGCGCATTTCGGGAACGACGAAGCGGCGGCGTTCAGACACGTTCCACCCCCAAGGCTCCCGCCTGCACACAGGCCTGCGCCAATTGCTCGGCGGCGTCGGGTTTGGCGAGCGCGCGCGCGGCGCGAGCCCAGGCCAGCAATTCCTGCGGCTGCGCCGCCAGTTCTGAAAGTTGTACAGCCAAGCGTTCAGGGGTCAATTCGTTCTGCCAGATCAGCATGCCGGCGCGGTGATCCGTCAGCCAGCGTGCGTTATGAGTTTGATGGTCGTCGATCGCGTGCGGCAGCGGCACCAGAATGGCGCCGACGCCCGCGGCGGCCAGCTCCGCCACGGTCAGCGCTCCGGCCCGGCACAACACCACGTCGGCCCAGGCATAGGCGGCCGCCATGTCGTCGATGAAAGGCACCGCGCGCGCGGTCAAATGTTTTTCGCGATAGGCTTCCGCCACGCGTTCCGCATGCTCGCGCCCGGTCTGATGCCAGACCTCGGGCCGCAATCCCAGCGGCATTGCCGCAATAGCTTCTGGCACCACATCGTTGATCGGTTTGGCGCCGAGGCTGCCGCCCAATACCAGCAGCCTCAGGCTGCCGACGCGGCCCGTCCAGCGCGCTTCCGGCGGCGGCAGGTCGGCGATGGCGCGGCGCACCGGGTTGCCGATGAAGCGCGTGCGCGGTCCGCTGAGCGCCGCCGGATAACCCAGCAACACCTGCTGCGCCACAAAGGCGAGCAGGCGATTGGTGGTTCCCGCCACCGCGTTCTGTTCGTGAATCAACAGCGGCTTGCGCAGCATTCGGGCCGCGACGCCGCCGGGGCCGGACGCGAATCCGCCCAAGCCGAGCACGCAGGCGGGCTGCAATTGCTTGATCAGGCGCATCGCCTGCCACAGCGCCCGCGCCAGCCGGAACGGCGCCAGCAATTGATCGCGCAGGCGTTTGCCGCGCAGGCCGCTGACCTCGATAAAGTGCAAGGGAATGCCGGCCTTGGGCACCAGATCCGCCTCGATGCCGCGACGCGTGCCGAGCCATTGCACATCGATGCCCTTGCGCATCAGCACATCGGCGGCCGCGAGTGCCGGAAATACATGCCCGCCCGTGCCACCCGCCATGATCAGAACGGTCGCGTCAGCCATTGCGCCACCTCCCGTTCGTTTCGCCGTCGATGCGCAACACCAGCGCAAGCAGAATCAGGCACACGATCAGGCTGCTGCCGCCGTAGCTGAGGAAGGGCAGCGTCAAGCCCTTGGTCGGCAGCAAACCGGTGTTCACGCCGACGTTGATGAAGATCTGCGCGCTGAACAACAGGCCCGCGCCGTAGGCGACAAACGCGCTGAACAAATTGCCCGCCGCCTCGGCGCGGCGGCCGACGCGCAAAATCGAACCGACCAGAACCGTGAACAGCACCAGCACGAACAGGCCGCCCACCACGCCAAACTCCTCGGCCCAGATCGCGAAAACGAAGTCGGTGTGCGCCTCGGGGAGATAGGACAGCTTCTGCACGCTGTTGCCGAGCCCGACCCCAAACCACTCGCCACGGCCGAAGGCGATCAGCGACTGGATCAGCTGATATCCCGAGTTGTACTGATCGGCCCAGGGGTCGGTGAACGCCGTCAAACGCGCCCGGCGATAAGGCGACGTCAACACCAGCAAGGCAAACGCGGAGGCGCAGCTCAGGATCACCAGCAAAAACTGACCGAGCTTCACGCCCGCGAGAAACACCAATCCAAACGCCGTGCCGGCGGTCACCACGGTGGCGCCGAAATCCGGCTCCAGCATGAGCAGCAATGTCACCATGAACACCACCGCCATCGGCTTCACGAAACCGCTCCAGCGGCTGCGCACTTCTTCGTGGCGTCGCACCAGATAGCCGGCCAGATAAATGATCACGCACACCTTCACCAGCTCGGAGACCTGCAAGGCGATCGGCCCCAACGCGAGCCAGCGGCGCGCACCGTTGACCGAGCGGCCGATACCGGGAATGAGCACCGCCATCAACAACCCGAGGCCGCCGAGCAGCCACATCCAGCCGGTGCGCTGCCAGGTCGACATCGGCACGCGGTACACGGCGATGCCCGCCAGCAAACCCAGCGCGAAGTGGAACAGGTATCGCTGCACGAAGGCGAAAGCGTTGCCGTAAATTTCCACGGCGTACTCCACCGAAGCCGAGCCCATCGCCACCAGCCCGACGGCGAGCAGAGCGATGGCGCTGCCCAGCAGCCATCCCGCTTCGCCGCGGAAGGGCCAGAGCACGCGCTGTTGTCCGGCGATGGTGACCAGCACTTACTCCGCCTCCACGAAAGCGCGCGCCGCCGCGGCGAAAACGTCGCCGCGGTGCGCATAGTTATCGAACATATCGAAGCTGGCGCAAGCCGGGGACAACAGCACCGCGTCACCCTCCCGCGCCAACTTCGCCGCTGCTTCAACCGCTTCGGTCATGTCGGCGGCGCGCGCCAACGGCACCACGTTTTCCAGCACCCGGCCGATATCGCCCGCCGCTTCGCCGATCAGCACGGCGGCACGACCGTACTGGCTCAGCGCAGGCGCCAGGCCGCCGAATTCAGCGCCTTTGCCGACGCCGCCCGCGATCAGCACGACGCGACCGCTGCGGCCTTTGCAAAGCCCTTCGATGGCGGCCACCGTGGCGCCGACATTGGTGCCCTTGGAGTCGTCATAAAACGCAACGCCGCCCCTCTCGGCCACCAGCTGGCAGCGGTGCGCGAGCCCGGTGAAGCTGCGCAGGACATTCAGCATGGCCGGCATCGGCAAGCCCACGGCATGCCCCAAGGCCAGCGCGGCCAGCGCATTGGCCACGTTATGCTCGCCGGCGATGCGCAGATCGCCGACCGGCATCAGCAGCTCGCGCTCGAACGCCAGAAAACGCGTGCCTTCGTGATCGCGTACGCCAAAACCTTTGAAATCCGGCTCGCCCAGACCGAAAGTCCACTGCTTCACGCCACCGGCGACCAGCGCCTGGCTGAGCGGATCGTCGCGATTGACCACCACCTGTCTGCAACCGCGAAAAATGCGGTGCTTGGCGCGGTGATAAGCCTGTACATCCGCATAACGGTCCATGTGGTCGGGGCTGACGTTCAGCACCGTCGCCACTTCCGCGCCCAGCGCCTCGCCGCGCTCCAGCTGGAAACTGGACAGCTCCAGCACATACAGCTCGCTGTCCGCATCGAGCAGATCCAGCGCCGGCGTACCCAGATTGCCGCCGACGCCAACCGGCACACCGGCGGCCTTGGCCATTTCGCCGACCAGCGTGGTCACGGTGCTTTTACCGTTGGAGCCGGTGATGGCGACCAGCGGCGGCCGCTTGGGCCTGGCCGCGAGTTCGCGCACAAACAGATCGATATCGCCGCAAACCGGCACGCCCTGCGCCACCGCCGCGGCAATGGCCGGCTCCTCCAGGGCAACGCCCGGGCTGACGATCAGCTCGCCCGCGCCGGCGAACAGCGCCGCGTCGAAACCGCCGAGAAACAGAGGCACATCCGGGAACTCCTGGTGAAACGCCGCCAGCCCGGGGGGATTGTCGCGGCTGTCGACCACCGCGAACGGCACGCCGCGCGCCGCCAAATAACGCGCGCAGGACAGCCCGGTCTGACCCAGACCGACCACCACGCGTTGTTTGTCCGATGCAATCAGCGCCATCTTCGATTACCGCAGTTTCAACGTGGAAAGACCGACCAGCACCAGCATGACGGTGATGATCCAGAAACGGACGATCACCCGCGGCTCCGGCCAGCCTTTCAGTTCAAAGTGGTGATGGATGGGCGCCATCTTGAAGATGCGCTTGCCGCGCAGCTTGTAGGAGCCCACCTGCAAAATGACCGACAGGGTTTCCATCACGAACACCCCGCCCATGATGAACAGTACGATTTCGTGGCGAATGATCACCGCCACGGTGCCGAGCGCCGCGCCCAGCGCCAGCGCGCCGACATCGCCCATGAACACCATCGCCGGGTAGGTGTTGAACCAGAGAAACCCCAGGCCGGCGCCGACGATGGCGCCGCAGAACACGATCAGCTCGCCCGCGCCCGGCACGTAGGGAATCAGCAGATAGTGCGCGAATTTGGCGTTGCCGGTGAGATAGGCGATGATCGCCAGCGCGCCGCCGACCAAGACCGTCGGCATGATCGCCAGGCCATCCAGGCCGTCGGTGAGGTTCACCGCGTTGCTGGTGCCGACGATCACGAAGTAGGCGAGCAGAATGAAGAACGGCCCGAGCGGCAGCACCACATTCTTGAACAGCGGAATGTACAGGCTGGTATCCACCGGCGATTTGGCGTACCAGTACAAAAACAGCGCGGCGCCGATGCCGCCCACCGACTGCCAGAAATATTTCCAGCGCGCCGGCAGGCCACGGGAGTTTTTCTCGATGACCTTGCGGTAATCGTCGACCCAACCCACCGCGCCGAAAATGAATGTCACGATCAGCACGACCCAGACATACGGATTGCGCAGGTCGGCCCACAGCAAGGTGGCGATGCCGATGGCGACCAGAATCATGGCGCCGCCCATGGTCGGCGTGCCGGATTTACTGAGATGGGATTGGGGCCCGTCGTTGCGTACCGCTTGACCGATCTGGCGCTCGACCAGCTGCCGGATCACCAGCGGGCCGATCAGCAGGGAAATCGCCAGCGCCGTCATCACTCCGAGGATGCCGCGCAGGGTCAGGTACTGGAATACGCCAAATCCGGTGACGTAACGGGACAAGTATTCAGCCAGCAGAAGCAGCATCGTCAGTGCCCTCCGCCCGCAACGTCATTACACAAAACCGCCACCACAACCTCCAGCCCGGCACTACGCGAGCCTTTCACCAACACCACATCGGCGCTGTCATCAGCGCCCTGACACGCGGCCAGCACCGCGTCGTTATCCGCGAATACGCGGGCCGACGCCGTACCGGCCTGTTTAAATTCCACAGCCATGGCCTCGGCCCAGGGGCCGACCGTCCACAGCTCGTCGATACCTCGCGCGGCGGCGTAGCGCGCCACTTCCCGGTGCAAGGCGCCGGCGCTGGGCCCGAGTTCCGCCATGTTGCCCAGAATCAGGCGACGCCGGCCCGGAAACTCCGCCAGCACATCGATGGCCGCCTTGACCGCGCCCGGATTCGCGTTGTAACTGTCGTCGATGACGGTGTTGCCGAGCCGTCCGCGACGCGCCTGCAAGCGTCCCGCCACCGGCCGCACCAGCCCCAGCCCGCGCCGGATGTCCTCCAGGCTGGCACCGGCCGCGCTGGCCGCGGCCGCGGCCGCCAGCGCGTTGCGCACGTTGTGCTGGCCGAGTAGATGCAGTTCAACGGGAATGTCGCCCGCCGGCGTCACCAGCTCGAAACGCACGCCCTCGGCGAATGGCGCGATCGAGCGGGCCGTGAACAGCGCGCCGGCACTCAGGCCGAAGCTCAGCACGGCGTGTTTCCCGGCCAGGCGGTGCCACAGCGGCGCGTAGCTGTCGTCGTGATTGACCACCGCGGTGCCGCCCGCGCGCAGGCCGCTGAACAGCTCGCCCTTGGTCTCGGCGATGGTGTCGAGGCTGCCGAAACCTTCCAGATGCGCCGGCATCGCGCTGGTGACCACCGCGATATCCGGCTCCGCGAAGCGGCACAGATACGCGATATCGCCGGCCCGCGCGGCGCCCATTTCGATCACCGCGAAACGGTGTTCGGGCGCCAGCCTCAGCAAGGTGAGCGGCACACCGACTTCATTGTTCAGATTGCCCTGGGTGGCCAGAGTCGCGCCGCATTCGCCCAGGATCGCGGCCATCATTTCCTTGCAGGTGGTTTTGCCCGCGCTGCCGGTCACGCCGATCAACGGGCCGTCGAAACGCCGGCGGTTCACCCGCGCGACCAGGCCCAGCGCCTCGCGGGTATCGATCACCGCAAGCTGCGGCAGCTCGCACTGCACCGGGCTGCTGACAATGGCCGCCACCGCGCCGTTGGCGGCCACCTCGGCGATGAATTCATGCCCGTCGAAACGCTCGCCTTGCAGAGCGACATACAGGTCGCCGCCGACCACGCGCCGGCTGTCGGTGGCGATACCGGCAACCGGGAGATCCGGTCCCGCGTACTTCGCGCCCAGTTCGGAGGCCAGCGCGCGCAGAGAGAAAGCGCTCATCATGCCCGCCCCCTCGCCGCCAGGGCCGCCTGCGCAACCGCGATATCGCTGAAAGGCCGGGTTTCATCGCCGACCAGCTGATAACTCTCGTGCCCCTTGCCGGCCACCAGCACCAGATCGCCGGGAGCAGCCTGGGCAATCGCCAGTTCGATGGCCGCGGCCCGGTCGGATTCGACAAGGGCCGCGCCGTTCATGCCCGCCTGAATTTGTGCCAGGATGTCCGCGGGATTTTCGCCGCGCGGATTGTCGCTGGTCAGCACCACGCGATCCGCCAAGCGCTCCGCAACTTCGCCCATCAGTGGGCGCTTACCTTGATCGCGGTCGCCGCCGCAACCGAAAACACACCATAACGCGCCGTGACAATGCCGGCGCAGCGCCACCAGCGCCTGTTCCAGCGCGTCCGGGGTGTGAGCGTAATCGACCACCACATCGATATCGGCAAACGCCGCGACACGCTCCATCCGCCCCGAAATCGGCTTCAGTTGCGGGGCGACGCGCTCGATGTCCGCTATTGCGATACCGGATTGGCCCAGCACGGCGACGACAGCGAGCAAATTCGCCAGATTGAAATCGCCCAGTAACGCGCTGCGCAGATCGAGCCCGCCCCAGGGCGTTTTCAAGGTGGCGTCGACGCCGTCGGCGCGATAGTCGGCCCGCAACACGGCGACATCGGCCTCGGCGCCAAAACCGAAGGTCACCACCGGCAAGCGCGGGCGCAGCCGTTGCGCCAGATCGCGGCCAAAACCGTCGTCGGCATTGATCACCGCGCAACCGAGCCCGGGCTGCTCGAACAGGCGCGCCTTGGCGGCGCCATAGGCTTCCATGGTGCCGTGAAAATCGAGATGGTCGCGGCTCAGATTCGTAAACACGGCCGCGCTGAAACGCAGACCGCTGACGCGCCCTTGCATCAGGCCGTGCGAGGACACCTCCATCGCCACATCGGCGACGCCCTGGTCCCGCCATCCGGCCAGTTGTTGGCGCAGCGCCAGCGGATCGGGCGTGGTCAGCCCGCCATCCAGCACGCGGCCATCGAGGCTGCTGCCGAGCGTGCCGATCACGCCGCAGGGCCTGCCGAGCAGGCGCAATGCCTGGCCCAGCAACTGCGTGCAGCTGGTTTTGCCGTTGGTGCCGGTGACGCCGACCAGATTCATCGCGGCGGCGGGATGATCGAAGAACGCGTCCGCAATGACACCGACCCGCTCCCGCAGCCCCGGACACTCGATCACCGGCACGCCGAACTCCGGCGCCTGCCAGCCGCTCTCCGCGCACACGGCGACCGCTCCCGCGGCAACTGCCTGGCCGGCATGGCGGCGGCCATCGCTGTGCTCGCCGGGATACGCCAGGAACAGATCGCCGGGCCGCGCCTTGCGGCTGTCCAGCGCCAATCCGGTCACCGCCAGCGACACCCAGGAAGCGGCAACGCCCGGCAGCAATTGGCCGAGCGTTTTGGTGACGGGAGAGGTCAAGGCAGCCATCATCACACCGGCCCCTTGCGCGAAGGCACGGTTTGCGCCACCGACGTCTGCCCGGTGTCGTCGGGCGCCACGCTCAGCAGGCGCATCGCGCCGCCAACCACTTTGCCGAATACCGGCGCGGCCACATCGCCGCCGTGATACTTGCCAAGGCTGGCATCCTCGACCACCACCACGGTAACGATGCGCGGCGCCGATGCCGGCGCGAAACCGACAAACAGCGAGCGATAACGGTTTTCGTAACCATGCACGCCCACCTTGTGCGCGGTTCCGGTTTTGCCGGCCACGGTGTAGGCGGGAATACGCGCGCGCTTGCCGGTGCCCTCGGGCCCGACCACGGTTTTCAGCATTTCCACGATTTGCTGGGCGACGCCCGGCGCGATGACCTGCTCGCCCTTGACCGGCTCGTCGCGGCGCAACAGGCTGACCGGCGCCAGACGGCCGCCGCTGGCGAAAACGCTGTAGGCGCGCGCCAGCTGCAGCGGCGTGACCTGCAGGCCGTAGCCGAACGCGAAGTTGGCGCGCTCGATATCCGACCAGTGATTGCGGGCGGGCAACAGGCCGTGCTGCTCGCCGGGAAAACCGGTCTCCACGCTGTTGCCGAGACCGAAGCGTTGGAACACGTTGACCACCGACTTCTCATCCAAGGTCAGGGCGACGCGGGTCATGCCCACCTGGCTGGACTTGGTGATCACGCGGGTGATGTTGATCGCCCCGTAATTGACCGGATCCTTGAGCACCTTGCCATCGACCACGATGTAACCGGGACTCGCGTCCACCGGCGACAACGGCGTGTATTTGCCGCTCTCCAACGCCGCCACCATCGTCAGCGGCTTCATGGTCGAACCGGGCTCCAGCAAATCGATGATCGCGCGGTTGCGCGTCATCGAAGCGCTGACCCGGCTGCGGTTGTTCGGATTGAAGGAAGGCTGGTTCGCCATCGCCAGCACTTCGCCGGTATGACTGTCGAGCATCACCACCGAACCGGAACTCGCTCCCATTTCCTGCAGGGACTCGCGCAATTCGCGATACGCCAGATATTGCAGGCGCAGATCGATGCTGAGCGTCAGATCGTGGCCGGGGCGTGCCGGTTGCGGCGCATCGATCTCGCGGATGATCTTGCCGGTGAGATCCTTCAGCACGCGCTTGCTGCCGGGCGTGCCGCTGAGGTAGTCGTTGTACGCGAGCTCGATGCCTTCCTGGCCGCGGTCATCCACATCCGTGAAACCCAGCATATGGGCAGTGACTTCGCCGGCGGGATAAAAACGGCGGTACTCGCGCTGGCCATAAACGCCGGGGATTTTCAGCGCCAGCACGGCTTCCGCCTCCTGCGGGGGCAAATGCCGGCGCAGATAGACGAACTGGCGGCCGTGATAGGCCAGCTTGTTGTCGATATCGCTGACTTTCATGCTCAGCTGGCGCGCCAGCTCGGGCCAACGCTGGCGCGCGATTTCGGCTTCGCGCGGATTGGCCCAGATGGAAACCACCGGCGTGCTGATCGCCAGCGGTTCGCCGTTGCGATCGAGAATCTGGCCGCGGTGGGCGGGAATGACTTCGGTGCGATTGGTACGGGCATCGCCCTGCCCCTGCAGGAATTCGTAACCGCGCTCGGTATCGAGCACCTGCAGGGCCAGCAGACGATAAACGAGCAGGCACAGCAAAACGCTGAGCAAGCCCAGTACGGCAAAAAGGCGCCAGCGCGGCAAGGCTGCCGGAGCGCGCTCACTCATGGCTTCACGACCTTGATCCCGGCGGGATCGGGCATCGTCATATTGAGTCTGGTCTCCGCGATTACACTGACCCGTTCATGCGCTGCCCAGGTGCTCTGCTCCAACAACAGACGCTCCCAGTCCTCGTCCAGCGCCCACTCCTTGCGCTGCAATTGCTGCCACTCGTTGAACAGCTGGCGGCTGCGGTGCGTGCTGTAAATCACCGCCAGCGCGCTGATCACCACCAAAAGCAACAGCGCCGCCGTGACCAGCAGTTGACCGGGACGCAGGAACCGCTGTGTGGACGTGGTCGCTGTTTGCATGGGTGGAAATCCGTGAATCGTTTATTACTGCCGTTGTCTGGTGCTGCCCCTGTTGTCGTTATGCGCTCCTGCCGGCCCTGTCAGGCCACTTTTTCCGCTATCCGCAGCACCGCGCTGCGCGCGCGCGGATTACTGGCCACTTCCTGCTCCGAAGGCTGGATCGCCCTGCCCAGCGAGCGCATGCGCTGTCGGCTGTCCGCCGCGGTCACCGGAATGTAGGACGGCACTTCGTCGCCCCGCGTCTGCTGCTTGATAAATCGTTTCACCAGCCGGTCTTCCAGCGAGTGGAAACTGATCACCGCAAGACGCCCGCCAATGGCCAGAAGCTCCAACACCTGCTCCAGCAAGCGGCCGAGATCGTCCAGCTCGCCATTGATATGAATACGGATCGCCTGAAACGCGCGCGTCGCCGGGTTCTTGCCTTTTTCCCAGGCCGGGTTGGCCTCGGCGACAATCCGGGCCAGTTGCAGCGTGGTCTCGATCGCCCGCTGCTGCCGCGCCGCCACCAGCGCCCGCGCGATCCGGCGCGCGAATCGCTCTTCGCCATAGGTTTTCAGCACCCAGGCAATTTCCTGTTCTTCGGCCTGCGCCAGCCACTGCGCGGCGGAGATCCCCACATCCGGGTTCATCCGCATATCGAGCTGGCCATCCTTCAGAAAACTGAAACCGCGCTCGGCCTGATCCAATTGCGGCGAGGACACGCCCAGGTCGAGCAGCACGCCCGCCAACGGCGCATCGATGCCCGCGCGCTTCAGCAGCTGCGGCATCTCGGCAAAGGAGCCCTGCGCCATGACAAAACGCGGATCCTCGCTCGCCAGCAATCGGCCGGCCGCAACCGCCTGCGGGTCTTTATCGATACCGACCAGCCGCGCCCCGGCGCCGAGCCGGCTCAACAGCAGACGGCTGTGGCCGCCTCGACCAAAGGTGCCGTCCACATAGACGCCCTCGGTATCGCTAAGCAGCGCGGACACCGCCTCGTCGAGCAGCACCGTCTGATGTTCGGGGCCAGTCATGTCCGCCACCTAAAATATGCGCGCGCTCGAAACCGCCCGGCTTTACAAATTCAATGACAAGGCTTCGGGCGGCAGCTCATCGTCTTCGCTGACTTCACCCATCCAGCTGTACCAGCGCGGCTCGCTCCAGATTTCGAGCTTGCGTCCCAACCCCACCAGCATCAGCTCCTTTTCCAGACCGGCGTGATTGCGCAGGGTCGGGGGCAGCAGAATGCGGCCGTTGCCATCCAGCTCCAGCGAAGTCGCATAACCCAGCAGGGAGCGCTGGATCTGGCGCGCGCGCCGGTTGATGTTGGGCATCGCTTCAATCTTGGGCAGCAGTTCCAGCCAATGCGGCTCGGGATAAACGAGGAGACAGGGTTCCTGGTGATGCGCCGTCACGACCACGCGGCCGCCACAGTCAGCCGCCAGCTCGTCGCGTACGCGAGCCGGTATGGCCAGCCGCCCTTTGGCGTCCATGGTGATGGCGTGATTGCCTAGGTACACGATTCCCCACTAAAGCTGCCGTTTAACCCACAAAAACCCACTAATACCCACTTTCCACCACTTGCGCGCACTATAGGGACGTCGCCAGAATCTTGTCAAGCGAGGCACGGCGGGATTTGGCGGGATTTGACGTGAAACGTGCGGGAACTTGCAGACTTCTGACAAAAAGTAGAGAAGCCCACCTAGAAATCATTCAAAAACAATTCGATGACTGCGAAAGTTAAAGTAAAACATGAGAAAAAAGCTGGATCGGGGGATATTTGCGAGGATTTATCGATACGACCAAGCGGAAAAAAGTGAGTCGGCCTGTAAGCCGGGTTCTGTCGTGGACAGTCATTCATCTGGGATCTGCGTCACCGCAGACCTCTAGCGGCCTACCCGAATCCACCGCGGGCCGCGGCAACGGATTCCTATTTGGCCTTGCTCCGGGCGGGGTTTACCATCGCCGCGGACTGTTACCAGCCGCGCGGTGCGCTCTTACCGCACCTTTTCACCCTTACCGGCAGCGCGAACGCTGCTTAGGCGGTGTCCTTTCTGTTGCACTTTCCGTGGGCTCACACCCCCCAGGCGTTACCTGGCGCCCTGCCCTATGGAGCCCGGACTTTCCTCTACCCGCAAGCGGATAGCGACTGTCCGGCCGACTCGGCGCGCAGAGTAACGGTTTAGAGGCGCCAACTCAAGGGATCATCCCGGCTTCTGCCAGGAAAGCGCGAGCTGATACAGCTCGTTCTTTTTTTCGCCGGTGATTTTCGCCGCCAGCGCCGCCGCCTGCTTCAATGGCAGCTCGTCCAGCAACAGCCGCAACACCCGCTCGCTGTCCGCCGACAACCCCTCCGCCTCGGCCGCGCCCTGCACCAGCACAACGCACTCCCCGCGCGTCTGATTGGAATCGGCGGCCACCCAGGCTTGCAGGTCGACCAGCGGGCTGCGATGAATAGTCTCGTGCAATTTCGTCAACTCGCGCGCCAGCACCGCGACCCGATCACCGCCAAATACCTGCCGCATATCCGCCAGAGTCTCCAGCAGGCGATGCGGCGCCTCGTAAAAGACCAAGGTGCGCGACTCGCCCCTCAAGGCCTCCAGCCGCTGCTGGCGCGCGCCCGTTTTGGCCGGCAAAAAACCCTCGAAGACAAATCGATCGGTGGGCAGGCCCGCGGCACTCAGAGCCGCAATCGCGGCGCAGGCGCCCGGCACCGGAACCACGGCGATACCCGCGTTCAGCGCGGCATCGACCAGGCGATATCCAGGATCGGACACCAGCGGCGTGCCCGCATCGGAGATAAGGGCCACGCTGCGACCCGCCTGCAGCTCGCCGAGCAACATCGCCAACTCCCCGGGTCCGCTGTGATCGTGGTAGGCAACGCAACGAGTGCGGATATCGAAATGATCGAGCAAGCGGCGGCTATGGCGCGTATCCTCGGCGGCAATCAGAGCCACCGATTGGAGGATGGTCACCGCTCGCGGTACCATATCGGCCAAATTGCCGATCGGCGTCGCTACCACGTACAGAACTGCGTCGCTAGCCAAGGACAAATTCCTGTGATGATGAAAACCAAGCAGTTCGCCGCGAATCCCCGCGCGGCGAAACCGGGCAGCATGATGGCGGCAAATCCGCGCCTGCGCAATGCACTGGCCGCCGTACTCGCCCTCATCGTCTGCGGCTGTTCGTCACCGTCGGCGAACACCGGCCACGCCAACTCACACGCCTCGGGACCGGCCATGTCCGTGCCGCAGCTGCTCGACGCCGCCAAAGGCGCGCCCGCCGCCGAACGCGCGCAATATCTGCTGGAGGCAGCAGACCAGTTATTGCAGCAGGACAAACCGGAACAGGCCGACAAATGGCTGAAATCGCTGGCGGGCCTGCCGCTCTCCAGCAGCCAGTACGCCCGCTACCAGGCTCTCAATGCGCGACGGCTATTGAAGGAAGGCGAACCCGAGCTGGCCTTGAATACACTGCGGGACCAACGCCTGACGCAAAGCCTCAATCAATTGCCGGAGCAAGAGCGGACCCATATCGCCCTGTTGCGAGCCAAAGCCCTGGCATCGACCGGCGATCAATTCGCCAGTGTCCAGGAGCGCATTTCCATCGCTCCGCTGCTGGACGAAGCGCAGCGCTCGCAAAATCAGAAAGATATCTGGCGCTCGCTCATGGCCATGGATACCGCCGATCTGCAAGCGCGCCACGATGCCGCCGGCAATGACACGCTGCGCGGCTGGCTCGAACTCGCGCTGATCGCCAAAGCCAACCAAGGCAGCCTCGATATACAGGCGGCGCAACTGGCGCAGTGGTCGCGGCGCTGGAGCACCCACCCCGCCGCCGGCAATTTGCCGGGCGACCTCGCCACCGTGCACGAAATGGCGGCCGAACAACCTAAACAAGTAGCCCTGCTGCTGCCGCTGAGCGGCAAGCTCGCGGCGTTTGGAACGGCGTTGCGCGACGGCTTCATGGCCGCCTGGTACGACGCCCAGGCACATGGCGGCCATCCTCCCGAAGTGCGTCTGTACGACACCAATGGCAACGACTTCCTGCAAACTTATCGGCGCGCCGTTGCGGACGGCGCCGCCGCCATCATCGGGCCGCTGGAAAAACCCCAGGTGGCGCAACTCTATGGCCAGACGCTGCCGGTGCCCACGCTGGCGCTGAACCGGGCGGACATCAATCAGATCGCCCCCGCGAACCTTTACCAATTCAGCCTCGCGCCCGAGGATGAAGCGAGCCAGATCGCCGACATCGCTTATCAGGAAGGACGCCGGCGCGCGCTCGTGATCGTTGCCGACGAGGAATCAAAATCGCGCGAGATGCAGGTTTTCACGCAGCGCTGGCAACAGCACGGCGGCGAAATCGCCGCCACCGCCACGTATTTCGACCAGCAGAGCATGTCGCAGGCGATTCGCGACGCACTCAATATTCCGAGCAGCGAAGCGCGCGCCAAGGAGCTGGAAAGCATCATCAATCGCAACGTGGAGTACACGCCACATCGGCGCCAGGACATCGACATGGTGTTCATGCTGGCCAAAACGCAACAGGCGCGCTCGATCAAACCGCTGCTCGCTTTTTATTATGCCGGCGACGTGCCGGTTTACACCCTGTCCCGGATCTACAACGGCTTCCCCAGCCCCAATCTCGATCGCGACATGGATTCGGTGCGCTTCACGGAAATGCCCTGGGTACTGGAGAATCCGCCGCTGAAAAAACAGATTCTGGCCGCGCAGCCCCAAAGCAAAAATTATCTGCGCCTCTACGCCATGGGCGTCGACAGCTTCCATCTGTACCCGCGACTGAAGCAAATGGAAAAAGCCGGCGACAGCCGCATCTATGGCCAAACGGGTTACCTCACCCTGAACTCGCAATTGGTGGTACAACGCGAGCTGATGCTGGCGCAGATGCGCGACGGTAAACCGGAACCGGTGCAGACGGCGTTGCCGGATGACCCGCCAATGGCTATGGAGAGCCCGATCCATGCGGATATTCAGCAATGACAAGGGCGTCGCGGCGGAGCGCGCGGCGGAACAATGGTTAATCCGGCAGGGCCTGATCAGCGTCACGCGCAACTTTCGCTGCAGGCATGGCGAAATCGACCTGGTGATGAGCGACAACGAGCAGCTGATTTTCGTTGAGGTACGTTTGCGCAGCCACAACGATTATGGCGGAGCCATCGAATCGGTGACCCGCGCCAAACAACAGAAAATTTTGCGCGCTGCCCAGTTTTTTCTGGCAAGCGAACCACGCTGGCAACACATGCCATGTCGCTTCGACGTGCTGGCCGCGAAGCCACGGGAAAAAAGTGCGCAACTCGAATGGCAATGGCTGCCCGCCGCATTCACCGCGGAAGATTAATCAGGACAAGATTAAGTATTTTTTTGAGATTTTAGATAACGATGGATTTAACCGAACAGGTCATCGACAGTTTTCATCACCACATCGACAGCACGATGCAAGCCATCGAGACACTGGCCCCGGCAATTGCCGACGCCAGCGATCTCCTGGTCCAGACACTGCTCAGCGACGGCAAAATTCTATGCTGCGGCGAAGGCGCTTCGGGATTGCTCGCCCAATATTTCGCCGGCGTGCTGCTGAACCGCTTTCAACGCGAACGCCCCAGCCTGCCGGCGATAGCATTGAGCAGCGATTCCGCGCTGCTCAGCGGCATTGCCGCCGATACCTCGTTCAACGAAATTTTTGCCAAACAAATTCGCGCGCTGGCGCAACCGCAGGACGTGCTGTTTCTCATCAGCCACAACACCGGCAGCGGAACGGCATTGCAGACCATTCAATCGGCTCACGACAGGGAAGTCCGTGTGATCGTGTTATGCACTGAGCACAGCGGTGACATTCAGGCGCTGTTATCCGCCGAGGATCTGGAACTACGCATCCCGAGCGAACAACGCTCGCGCTTTCTGGAGACAGCTCTGCTGACCATCAACAGCCTGTGCGAACTGATCGAACTGCAACTCTTTGGTAGCGAGGTGTGACGTGTCTTTCCCCATACAAAAAGATTCGAGAAAACGGCTTTCCGCCCCCTTCACCGCAACCGTATTTGTCCTTCTGCTGGGAACGCTGGGCGGCTGCACCACGGTCCTCACGCAAACCAGCGACAAACCGCTGGAGAGCGATCCCGGCTCGCGCACGCTCGGCGCCGTCATCGATGACCAGGGCATCGAAACCACAGCCACGGTCAATATCCGCAAAACCGATCCCGCGCTGGAGGAAGCCAACATTGTGGTGACCAGCTACAACGGTGTCGTATTGCTCAGCGGCCAGGCGCCCAACGAGGATTTGAGAACGCGGGCCGCGCAGGTTGCCGCCTCGGTGAAAAACGTACGGCGCGTTTATAACGAGCTGATCGTCGCGCCGAACAGCGAATTCGCGGTGCGGTCCAGCGACACGCTGCTCACGGCCAAGGTCAAAACCCGTTTGCTGGCGACAAAAGGCATCAAGGACAGCCGCGTCAAAGTGGTCACCGAAAACGGCACGGTCTTCTTGATGGGACTCGTGACCCATGCCGAAGGCGATATCGCGGGCAAGATCACTCAGGAGACAGGGGGCGTGCAGAAAGTCGTGCGGATGTTCGAGTACGTCGACGGCTGAGCTCGTCCGTTTCAATCCGATAACGGCCGCGGTTTTCACAACACCGCGGCCACTATCCAGCAAGGATGAAGCGCCCCAAAAGGCGAGCGCTTATTTGACCACTTTCAAGCCGGGGCGCCCGGGTTTGTCGGCACGCCGGGATTTATCTCCATCGACAGGCGCAGGGCTGCTCGGAGGCGGCGTCTCCTCCGGTTCGAAAATCATGCCCTGGCCATTTTCCCGCGCGTAAATCCCCAGCAAGGCGCCGATCGGCACATTGACCTCCATCGGCACGCCGCCAAAGCGCGCATTGAAAATCACCGCGTCATTGTTGAGCCGCAAACCCGCCACCGCGCCGGGAGAAATATTCAAAATGATCTGCCCGTCTTTGACGTACGCTTGCGGCACCTGCACACCTTCCAGCTCGGCGTTGACCACCAGATAAGGCGTGCAGCGATTATCAACAATCCACTCATACAACGCGCGCAACAAATAAGGACGACTGGAGTTCATAGGCGCGGACATAGATCAAGCTACCCTGGAAGTGCCGATTCCCCGCTCTTGCGCGGAGAGACTGGCCTTGAATGCACTGCGTGAAAAAAGACGATCCATATACGCCAACAAAGGCCGGGACTGCCGGGTCTCGGGCAGTTCGATTCCCAGCGCCGGCAAACGCCATAGAATGGGCGCCATGCAGCAATCGACGAGGGAAAATTCGTCGCTCATGAAAAACGGTTTCTCAACAAAGATCGGAGCGATTCCCAGCAAGCCGTCCAGCAACTCCTTACGGCTTTTCTCCACGATCTTTGGCACCGCTCCCACATCGATGGCGTCCACGAGAACGCACCAGTCGCGCTCGATGCGATACATCAGCTGGCGGCTCTCCCCCCGGGCAACCGGATAAACCGGCAGCAAGGGCGGGTGCGGAAAACGCTCGTCGAGGTATTCCATCATGATCTTGGATTCATACAACACCAGATCGCGATCAACCAATGTGGGAAGGCTGTTGTACGGGTTGATATCGCCCAGATCCTGGGGACGATTTTCGTCGCCAATCACATCGACCACATCCACGGTGACCCCCTTTTCCGCGAGCACGATGCGGACACGGTGGCTGTAGTGACAGGCTCCGTTGGAATAAAAGGTCATGGATGATCGTTTGGCGACAACTGCCATGAACAGTCCCTCAAATCAGCACCGCTTAAACGAACAAACGGGCGACGCGTCAGCGTCGCCCGTCTCATGCCACTCCTGGCTCAGTGCTCTCGCGGGAAGTTCCGGAATCAGTGCACGTCTTTCCAGTACTCACGGTTGAGCAGCCAGGCGAAGACAAACAGCAGAGCCAGGAACGCCAGAACATAGATACCGACGTGCTGGCGCTTTTGCTGCATGGGCTCGGCCACATAGGACAGGAAGTTTACCAAATCATACACGGCCTGATCGTACTCTTTTGGCGTCAACTTGCCGGGCGTGACGACCTTCAGACGACCACAGGGGTTCAGCGGCTTACCGTCCTCACCCAGCAGTACCTCCTTGCCGGTCAACGGATCGCGCCTGATCCCGCCATTTTCCGCCAGTACCGGGCCGGGCTGGCATTCTTGCAAGCCTTGCAACTCCAGCAGAACATGCGGCATGCCCACGTCCGGGAACACCTTGTTGTTGACGCCCCAGGGACGGGCCGGATCGCGATAGAAAGTCCGCAGGTAGGTATAGAGCCATTCCGGACTGCGGGCACGAGCCTCCAGCGTGAGGTCGGGCGGAGCCGCGCCGAACCACTGCTTGGCCTGCTGAGCCGGCATGGCGTTCACCATCAGCTCGCCAATCTTCGCGTCATGGTTGAACTTCAGGTACTTCTCAACCATATCCTCGGGAATTCCGAGACCATTCACCAGCCGCTCATAACGCTCGTACTGGAGAGAGTGACATCCCATGCAATAGTTCATGTAAACCTGCGCACCGCGCTGCAGGGATGCCTGATCGCCCGGATTCACCTGGATATGGTCGAGCGGCCATTTTTCTTCGCTGGAGGCGAACGCCACCAGCGGCACTAAGGCAAAAACAAAAGCTAGCAGTTGTTTTTTCATTTCATCGTCACCCGTTCCGGGACCGGCTTGGTTTTTTCGATCGAGGTGTACACAGGCATCAGCAGGAAGAACAGGAAATAAACCACTGTCATCCACTGCGCCCAGGACTTGCCTTCGATCCCCAAAACCACCAGGTCGGCGGGCTTCGCTCCCAGGTAACCCAGGAACACAAACGCGATCGCGAACAAGAACAACGCGATCTTGGTGAAACCACCTTTGTAACGCCAGGATTTCACCGGACTGCGATCCAGCCAGGGCAGCAAGAACATGATCGCGATAGCCGCGGCCATGACCACGAAGCCCCAGAACTTCGACGACAAGCCAAGCAGCTCGAGCGTGGTCGCGCGCAACATGGCGTAAAACGGCGTGTAATACCAAACCGGCGCGATGTGCTCCGGCGTTTTCAAGCCGTTAGCCTGTTCGAAGTTCGCCTTCTCCAGGAAATAACCGCCCATTTCCGGAAAGAAGAAAATGATGCCGCAGAAGATGAACAGGAACACGACGATGGCCTGCAGGTCATGCACCGTGTAGTACGGATGGAACGGAATGCCGTCCTTGGGAATACCGTTGGCATCCTTGTTTTTCTTGATCTCGACGCCATCGGGGTTGTTCGAGCCCACTTCGTGCAGCGCGAGGATGTGCAGCAGCACCAGCGCCAGCAGGATAATCGGCAGGGCAACCACGTGCAGAGCAAAGAAGCGGTTCAGCGTAATGCCGGAAATCAGGTAGTCACCGCGAATCCACTGCACCAGCGCATCGCCGACCACAGGAATCGCACCGAACAGGGAAACGATGACCTGCGCGCCCCAATAGGACATCTGGCCCCAGGGCAATACGTAACCCAGGAAGCCCTCGGCCATCAGCGCCAGATAAATCAGCATGCCGAAAATCCACACCAGCTCGCGCGGCTTCTTATAAGAACCGTACAGCAGGCCACGGAACATGTGCAGATAAACAACGGTGAAAAACGCGGAGGCTCCCGTGGAATGCATGTAGCGGATAATCCACCCATATTCCACGTCGCGCATGATGTATTCGACCGAGGCGAACGCGCCTTCCGAGCTCGGCGTAAAGCTCATTGTCAGCCAGATGCCTGTCAACAATTGGTTGACCAGCACCACCAACGACAACACACCGAAGAAATACCAGAAATTGAAGTTTTTGGGCGCGTAGTATTTGCCCATGTGGGTGTTCCAGGCGCGCATGATAGGCAGGCGCTCATCCACCCAGTCTCTCAAACCGACAAGCATATTGATCATCACGCTTTCTCCTGGTCCACGCCGATTTCTATGACCGAGTCGCTGAGGTAGCGATACGCGGGCACTTCGAGGTTGGTGGGCGCGGGGACGTTTTTGAAAACGCGCCCAGCCAAGTCGAATTTGGAACCGTGACAGGGACAGAAGAAGCCGCCGAGCCAGTCGTGGCTCACGGAACCTACTTCAGGCCGGTACTTCGGCGCACAACCCAGGTGGGTGCAAACACCGAGCAGCACAAGAAACTCTTCTTTGATCGAGCGGAAATCGCCCTTGATGTATTTCGGCTGGATGGATTTTTCGGAGTTGGGATCTTTCAGTTCGTCGAGGCTATCTATTTTTTTAATTGCCTCAAGTGCTTCTTTGGTACGACGTACGATGTAAACCGGTTTGCCGCGCCACTCGACCACTATCATCTGGCCGGGGTCTATCTTACTGACATCGGCCTTCACTGGCGCTCCGGCTGCTTTCGCTTTTGCGCTGGGATTCCATGACCCCACAAAAGGCACCGCGACGCCCACTGCACCGGCGGCTCCCACTACCGTGGTTGCAGCCGCGAGAAAACGCCGACGTCCTGTATTCACGCCGTCATTACTCATGGCGTAACTCCCCCATAACAAGCTATCAGAAATACCGCTCAGGACTTTTTCTTTTACCCCTGAGTACAGAAAACTAAACGCCGCGAAATGGTAAAGAAATTACCCACACCTTACAAGGAATAAAGGGTGAGAAATTATGCAGTCGAAACAGCTGCTTCGCCGCGCATGGCGGCTGAAAACCGCCATAAAAAAAACGTCCTCGAGACAGACCCGAGGACGTTTTTTGAACCGCCGAGGCACTGCCGGAGCAGCGCCTCCAGCCGATTAACGCTTGGAGTATTGCGGCTTTTTGCGCGCCTTGCGCAGACCGACTTTCTTACGCTCAACTTCGCGAGCGTCGCGGGTGACATAACCAGCCTGACGCAGCGGCGAGCGCAGAGCCTCGTCGTACTCCATCAATGCGCGGGTGATGCCGTGACGGATAGCACCGGCCTGACCGAAGCTGCCACCGCCCACTACGGAAACCGCGATATCGAACTTATCGACCAGATCCACTTTTTCCAGCGGCTGGCGCACGATCATACGCGCAACTTCGCGGCCGAAATACTGATCCAGGGTGCGGTCGTTGATCACGATGTTACCGCTGCCCGACTTCAGGTAAACCCGCGCGGTCGCGGTTTTGCGGCGGCCGGTTCCGTAGTATTGAGTGGCTGACATAGTACGTTTTCCGTTAGATATTCAGGGTTTGCGGTTGTTGTGCCGCATGGGGATGTTCGGTGCCGGCGTAGACTTTCAGCTTTCTGAACATCGCACGACCCAGCGGGTTGTGCGGCAGCATGCCCTTCACAGCGATCTCGAGTGCGCGGGTCGGCGCCTTGTCGATCAACTTCTCGAAGCTGATGTCTTTGATGCCACCGGGGAATTCGGAGTGGCTGTAGTAAATCTTGTCGCTGGCTTTTTTGCCAGTGACTTGCACTTTCTCTGCGTTGACTACAACGATGTAGTCACCGGTGTCGACGTGCGGGGTGTATTCCGGCTTGTGCTTGCCGCGCAGACGATGCGCGATTTCTGCCGCGAGACGACCCAGGGTCTTGCCGGCGGCGTCGACCAGGTACCAGTCGCGCTGCACTGCGTCAGGTTTTGCACTGAAGGTTTTCATGTTCTTGCCTCTGGGGCCCGTTCCAACAAGGAGGGCGAATACTACATAAGAGCTTCGGCCATTTCAAGCATCGAGACACCGCAAAGCGGGGGAAGACGCTTCCGGACACATCATTCAAGGGCGGTGCTCCCGCGCCAGATACTCCCGCGACTGCATTTCCAGCAACCGGCTGCGGGTCCGCTCGAACTCGAAAGCCAGCCGGGTTCCGGTGTACAGATCCGCCAGCGGCACGGCGGCAGCCAGCACCAGCTTCACATTACGGTCGTAAAACTCATCCACCAGATTGATAAAACGCCGGGCCTGGTCGTCCCGGTTTTCGTTCAGCTGTGGAATATTTCCCACCAGCACCGCATGGAACTCGCGCGCCAGCTCAATATAGTCGTTCTGGCTGCGCGGACCATCGCACAACTCGGCGAAATCGAACCAGCAGACATCATCGGCCACGCGGCGAGCCACGATGGTACGCCCTTCGACGTCCAGGGACACCTTCTCGCGGCCCGGCTCGGGCGCCAGCGCCTTGAAGCTGCGCAGCAGGCTTTCGTCGGCGGCCGCATCCAGCGGGCAGTGGTAAAGCTCCGCCTGCTCCAGGGTGCGCAGCCGGTAATCGGTACCGCCATCCACGTTGAGCACCAGGGTATGTTGCTTCAACAGCGCAATGGCCGGCAAAAACCGCGCGCGCTGCAAGCCGTCCCTGTAAAGGCCGTCAGGCTCGATGTTCGAAGTCGCCACCAGCGTGACGCCATGGCCGAACAGGCTTTGGAACAACCCGCCCAAAATCATCGCATCGGCGATATCGGACACAAAAAACTCATCGAAGCAGATCACCCGCGCCTCGTCGGCCAGCTGCCGCGCAATCAGCTGCAGCGGATTCTTCTCTCCCGACAGCGCCTTCAAATCGCGCTGCACGCGCTGCATGAAACGATGAAAATGCGCGCGCAATTTGCGCTCGAACGGCAACGCTTCGTAGAAAGCATCCATCAGGTAGGTTTTGCCGCGACCGACGCCTCCCCAAAAATACAACCCGCGAATCGGCTCGACGGTCTTGGGCCGCATCCACTTCCCGATCAGTTTCTGCGCCAGCCCAGGCTGCTGAGTCGACTGCTCGGCTGTCACCAGCTGCTCGTAGAGTTTCTGCAAGTGCTCGACCGCCTGTCGCTGGGCGGAATCCTGGACAAAGCCGGGCTGCTGCAGATCGGCCTGATAACGCTCAAGGGGAGTCACAACAAAACCTATCGATATACGGGGACTGGCTGATCGAAGCGCGCACTCTACCGACCCGGGCCGCTCTTGGCAATTTTCACGCCCGCGCTGACCGCTTGAGCGTTTAGTCAGTATACTTGCCGCAGAACACCGCGACCGATTTTCCAGGAGGCCTTGTGCATAGTTCGAGTGAAGTTTGGTTCATTGCCCTTGTAGCGCTCGCCGCCGGCATCGCGATCGGCTATCTGCTGCATCGCTACCTGCGCCCCGAGCCGCGCCGCAATCGTGAACTGCAGGAGGAACTGCACGCCCTGCGCGAACAGCAGAAAAACTATCGCTATGACGTCAACGCCCACTTCAACCGCACCACGGAGCTGCTCGCGCAGCTGGCCAACAGTTATCGCGATGTGCATAACCACCTCGCGGCCGGCGGCGTGGAGCTGTGCGAACCCGGCGCGGTAAAACTGCTGAAGCCCCTGCCCGAACACAATCAGGTATTGGAAGAACAGCACCCCGCCGTGATCGAGCCGCCGCGCGATTATGCGCTGAGATCCAGCCCTTACGAAAAAGGCGTCCTCGACGAGGATTTCGGACTGGAAAAAACGCGGCACTCGTCCGTGGAACCGCCGCGGGTATTCTGAGCCGCGCAATCGGAGCGGTCGCGCCGGGCCGCCTCCGCCCCTGCTCAGGCAGGATTATCCATATCGATAAAACGATGTTCGAAGCCCAGGCTTTTCGCCAGGAACTCTCCGACCGCCGGCGCACCATAGCGTTCGGTCGCGTGATGACCGGCCGCGATGAAGTGAATCCCCAGCTCGCGCGCGCAGTGCACCGTCTGCTCGGAAATCTCGCCACTCAGAAAGGCATCCACGCCGAGCGCGGCCGCATCCTCGATATACCCCTGCCCACCGCCGGTGCACCAGCCGATCGTGCGAATCGGGTGATCGCCACCTGCGATCAATAACGGTTCACGCCCCAGCTGCTTCGCCACAAATCCGGCGAAGTCCACCGCGCTCCGCGCCGCGGCCAGCCGGCCGATATTGCCGATCGGGTCCCGCGCCCCCGGCTGCAGGCCGCCGGTGATTTCGAGTCCCAGACGACGGGCCAGCTGCGCGTTATTGCCGAGCTCCGGATGAGCGTCCAGCGGCAAATGGTAGGCCAGCAGGCTGATGCCGTTTTCGAGCAGCAGGCGCAGACGCCGCTGCTTCATCCCCACCACGCACGGCGCCTCGTTCTTCCAGAAATAACCGTGATGCACCAGGATGGCATCGGCGCCCGCATCGCGCGCCGCCTCCAGCAGATCCAGGCTGGCGGTCACGCCGCTGACCAGCAGGCGCACCGCGGCGCGCCCCTCGACCTGCAGGCCGTTGGGGCAGTAATCCTGAAACCGCTCCGGCCCGAGCAGGCGGTTCGCCTCAGCCACTACATCCGATAACGAAACGGTATTTTTGATTGCGCTGTCTTGCACGGAAGCCACCTCCACCCGGCCACGACGCAGCTCATCCGGAGCCAATATTAATAACGGAAGTACGTGTTTTTGCGGGAGCTTTCAAACATGTTACCCTTGCGCGTCTCCCCCTCCCGTCCAGCATTTCGCGCCTCAGCAACTGAATCAGGTGGCCATGAATAAATTGTTGCGTTTCCTCGGCTGGCCCACGCTGTGCGGCATTTTAGCAGGCGTTCTGATCGCCACGTACATGCCGCATCCGCAAGCCCCCACGCCGAGCGGCGCCAGCCATGCGGGCGACCCTTATTCGTACGCCGATGCTGTGAGCCACGCGGCGCCCGCGGTTGTGAACATTTACACCAGCAAGAAAGTCCGCACGCCGCTCAACCCCATGATGGAAGACCCGCTGCTGCGCCACTTTTTCAACCGTGGCAACAGTCGTCAGCAAGAGCGGATTCAACGCAGCCTCGGCTCGGGCGTCATCATCGACCGCAGCGGCTATTTGCTCACCAACCACCACGTCATCAATGGCGCGGATGAGATTCTGGTGCTGCTCTACGACGGCCGCGAAGCGCTGGCGCGAGTGGTCGGCTTCGACACGGAAACCGATCTCGCCGCCCTCAAGATCGACCTGCCCAACCTGGAGCCGATCGATGTGGGCGACCCGAACCGCGCCCGCGTCGGCGACGTCGTGCTGGCCATCGGCAATCCTTATGGCTTCGGTCAGTCGGTGAGCCAGGGCATCATCTCCGCCACCGGCCGCTACGGACTGCGCCTGGCCACCTATGAGGACTTCATTCAGACCGATGCCGCGATCAACCCCGGCAACTCCGGCGGCGCCCTGATCGATGCGGAAGGCCGCCTGCTGGGCATCAACACGGCCATTTACACGCCGAGCGGCGGCTCCACCGGCATCGGTCTCGCCATTCCCGCGGACCTGGCGGTGCGCACCATGCGCGACCTGATCGAGTATGGAAGGCCGATGCGCGGCTGGCTTGGCATCGAGGTACAACGACTGCCGTCCAATGTCGCCAGCGCCAACCACCTCACCGCGGGCAATGGCGTCGTCATCACCAATGTTTATCGCGACGGCCCCGGCGAGCGCGCCGGCCTGCGCACCGGCGACATCGTGCTGGAAATCAACGGACAGGCGGTAGGCGACGGGCATGCCGGGATGAACCTGATCGGCACCACCCGCCCCGGGGACAGCGTCACCCTGGAAGTGGTTCGCAGCGGAACAAAACTGGAGTTGAAAATGACCGTGGGCACCCGGCCCGCGGTTTCAGAAGTGCCGAGCTGAGCAGCCCGGCAATCCGCTTAAGCGGCCAGCGCGTCTTTCAAGGCCGCCAGCAGCAGGTCGCTGTCGCCGGGCTCGCCCACCGTGACGCGCAGGCAGTCGTGCAGCTGCGGATGACTGCCATCGAGGCATTTCACCAGGATATTGCGCTCTCTCAGGAACTCGAACACGGCGGGAGCCCGCCCCTCGGGCAGCCGCATCAGCACGAAATTGGCCTCGCTGGGCCAGACCTGCAGCGAGACGATATCCCGCAATTCCGAAATGAGGCGTTCGCGCTCGCCGCGTACCGCCGCGGTCTGCTGTCGGATAACCTGGAAGTTCTCCAGCGCGAACTCCGCGCTGAGCTGGGTCAGCACGTTGATGTTGTAAGGCATGCGCACCTTTTCGACTTCCGCCAGCCAGGGCGCCGCGCCGATCAGCAAGCCCAGCCGCAGCCCGGCAAGCCCCACCTTGGACAAGGTGCGCATGATCAGCACATTGTCGTAATCCTCGGCGAAGCCCAGATGATCCGCGTCGGTAAAAGCGGTGTAGGCCTCGTCGAGCACAACCAACCCCTCGCAGGCCTCGATGACCGCGCGCAGGCGGTCCGCCGCGAAAATATTGCCGGTGGGATTATTGGGCAGAGCCAGGAAAACCAGCGCCGGCTGGTGCTGCTTGACGGCCGCCAGCATCGCGTCGAGATCGAGATCGAAATTGGCGTCGAGGGGCACGCCCACATAATCGAGCCCGGTGACCGTCGCGATCATGCGATACATCACGAAGCCCGGCTCGGGTGCCAGCACGCAGCGGCCGCGGGCGCTGACCAGCAGGGCCAGCATCTGAATGATTTCGTCGGAACCGTTGCCCAGCAGAATATCGTGGCCGGCGGGAACCCCCATTTCGCGCCGCAAGCCGTCCTTGACCAGCGACGACTGCGGGTCCGGATAACGGTTGAGCTGGACGGAACGCAGTTTTTCCAACCAGGCTTCGATCAACTCGTCCGGCCAGCGATAAGGATTCTCCATCGCATCCAGCTTGATCATGCCCTGGGCCGGAGGCACGTGATACGCGCTGAGCGCGCGAATCTCCGGACGCACCCACTGCTGGATGCGCGCACCGATACGATCGCTACTCACGGGCTTTCTCCTCCCCACCGCTATCGCTGCGTCGATCCAGACGCAGTTCCGCCGAACGCGCATGCGCCGTGAACGATTCGCCGCGAGCCAGCACCGAGGCAATGCGCCCCAGGTCCGACGCGCCGCGCGGTGAACAATGAATGATGGAGCTGCGTTTTTGGAAATCGTAAACCCCGAGCGGGGAAGAAAAACGCGCCGTGCCCGAGGTCGGCAGCACATGGCTCGGGCCTGCGCAATAATCGCCCAGCGCCTCAGCCGTGTAGCGCCCCATGAAGATCGCGCCGGCATGATCGATACCCGCAAGCAGCGATTCCGGATCTTCCACCGACAGCTCCAGGTGCTCGGGCGCGATCCGGTTGCAGACCGCGACCGCGTCGTCCAGATCCCGCACATGAATCAGCGCGCCGCGATCGCGCAACGAGGCTTCGATGATCGCACGACGCTCCATCGTGGGCAGCAGGCGGGCCATCGACGCGGCCACCGCGTCGAGGAAAGACGAGTCCGGACTCACCAGGATGGCCTGCGCGTCCTCGTCGTGCTCGGCCTGCGAGAACAGGTCCATCGCAATCCAGTCGGGATCGGTTTTGCCGTCGCAGATCACCATGATCTCCGAAGGACCCGCCACCATGTCCAGCCCCACCGCGCCGAACACCATGCGCTTGGCGGTCGCGACGTAGATGTTGCCCGGGCCGACGATCTTGTCCACTTTCGGCACCAGCGCGGTGCCATAGGCCAATGCCGCCACGGCCTGGGCGCCGCCGATGGTGAATACCCGGTCGACGCCGGCAATGGCGGCCGCGGCCAGCACCAGCTCGCTCAACTCCCCGCCCGATGCCGGCACCGCCATGATGATTTCCGCAACGCCAGCCACCTTGGCGGGAATCGCGTTCATCAACACCGACGAGGGATAGGACGCCTTGCCGCCGGGAACGTAAATACCGACGCGCTGCAACGGCGTGACCTTCTGGCCCAGCACCGTGCCATCGACCTCGCGGTAGGTCCAGGAATCCTGTCTCTGTTTTTCGTGGTAGCTGCGCACGCGCGCGGCGGCCTGCTCCAGCGCGGCACGCGTCTCCGAGGAAATGGCCGCGAGAGCCTGCTGCAAACGGGACTGGGACAGCTCCAGCGCGCCGGCGTCCGCGGCCGGAAGACGATCGAATTGACGGGTAAATTCGAGCAGAGCCTCGTCGCCGCGCGTGCGCACCGCGTGCACGATCTCCGTCACCGCCTGCTGCACGGCCGCATCGGAAACGGACTCCCAGGCCAGCAAGGCATCCAGCTTATCCGCGAAATCCGCGGACGCGCTGTCCAGCCGGGCAATATTCAACGGCGCACTATCGCTCATCACCTACCTCACGCAGACCGCTTTTCGACCGCCGCGCGCAGGCTTTCGATCACCCGCTGCACCTGGCCGTGCTTGCACTTCATGGCGGCTTTGTTCACCACCAGCCGCGAACTGATATCGGCAATCAGCTCCAGCGGCGCCATGCCATTGGCGCGCAGGGTATTGCCGGTATCGACGATATCCACGATCAAATCGGCCAGGTCCATCAGCGGCGCCAGCTCCATCGCGCCGTAGAGCTTGATGATGTCGGCCTGGATGCCGCGCTCGGCAAAATGCTGCTTGGCGATATTCACGAACTTGGTGGCGACCCGAACCCGCGCCCGCGGCAGCTCCCGGTCCTTCAAACCCGCGGTCATCAGGCGGCAGCGGGCAATCCCGAGATCCAGCGGCTCGTACAGGTCCGCGCCACCGTTTTCCAGCAGCATATCCTTGCCCGACACGCCCATGTCGGCGGCGCCATGGCGCACATAGGTCGGCACATCCGATCCGCGCAGCACCACCAGCTGGATGTCCGCCTGGCTGGTGGGAAAAATCAGCTTGCGGCTGGAAGCGATATCTTCCAGCGGAACAATGCCCGCCTCCGCCAGCAGCGGAAGCGTTTCCTTCAGAATTCGCCCCTTGGTCAGCGCGATGGTCAGTTGCGAGCCGGAAGATGAGGACATAGCCAGCACCCGATCAGGCCAGGCGGCGGATATCCGCACCCAGCGATTGCAGTTTCTCTTCGATACATTCGTAGCCGCGGTCGATATGGTAAATCCGGTCGACCACGGTTTCCCCGATGGCGGACAACCCCGCGATCACCAGGCTGGCGGAGGCGCGCAGGTCGGACGCCATGACCGGCGCACCCTTGAGCTGCTCCACGCCCTGGATGATGGCGGTGTTGCCCTCGACGTTGATTTTCGCGCCCATGCGCTTCATCTCATGCACCTGGATCAGGCGGTTTTCAAACACCGTTTCGGTGACGGCGCCGGTGCCTTCGGCAATGGCGTTCAACGCGGTGAACTGCGCCTGCATGTCGGTCGGAAAACCGGGATAGGGCGCGGTGCGGATATTGACCGCGCGCGGCCGGCGCCCTTCCATATCGAGGGAAATCCAATCCTCGCCCTGCTCGATTTTCGCGCCCGTTTCCTCGAGCTTGAGCAGCACCGCCTCCAGCGCGGACGGGCAGGTATCCTTCACCTTGATACGGCCGCCGGTCGCCGCGGCCGCCACGAGATAGGTGCCGGTTTCGATGCGGTCCGGCATGACGGCGTATTCGCAGCCGTGCAGGCGTTCGACGCCATCGACGACGATGGTATCGGTACCATGTCCTTCAATGCGCGCGCCCATTTTGATCAGGCATTGGGCAAGATCGACCACTTCGGGTTCGCGCGCGGCGTTTTCGATCACCGTGCGGCCTTCGGCCAGTGTGGCGGCCATCAACAGGTTTTCGGTGCCGCCCACGGTCACCGTGTCATGGAAAATATGGGCTCCGCGCAGGCGCCCGTCGATGCGGGCGTTGATGTAGCCCTCTTCGACATCGATGTGCGCGCCCATCGCTTCAAGGCCGCGCAGATGCAGGTCGACCGGCCGGCTGCCGATCGCGCAACCGCCGGGGAAGGACACGCGCGCCTGGCCGAAGCGCGCCACCATCGGCCCCAACACCAGAATCGAGGCACGCATGGTTTTAACCAGATCGTAGGGAGCGGTGAACTCCCGCAGCGTATCGGCATGGACTTCCACGCCGAGTTTCTCATCGATCACCAGCTCGACGCCCATGCAGCGCAGCAGCGCGATCATGGTCGTGATGTCGTGAAGATGCGGCAGGTTGCGCACGGTCACCGGCTCTTCGCACAACAGCGTTGCCGCGAGAATAGGCAGCGCGGAATTTTTCGCGCCGGAAATACGCACCTCACCGCACAGCGGGACGCCGCCGCGAATAACCAGTTTATTCATTGATGCTCCTGTGGATCCGGCCCCAGAGGCCGGCCGAATTCGAATATTTATAAAGCCGCCGGATCAACCCTGCTGGCGCGCGCGCTCGGCACGGGTGAGGGTAACCAGCTTATCGACGGCGTGGATGCTGCCATCGGCAAACAGTTCGCTGAGCGCGCCGTAGACCAGCTGCTGTTTTTTCACGGGCGTCAGGCCGGCGAAAATATCGCCGATCACGACGATAGCAAAATGACGGCCGTCGCCGCTCACGTCGACATCACAATCGGCCAGTTTATCGAGTAACAATTGCTTGACTGCTTCGGGCTGCATAACGGTATGAATCCTCGCCGGATCGGAAGCCGGCCGCCGGTGCGGCCGGCCGGTCAGACCGGGTATTCTAACAGGTTGGAAAAGCGCGGCGCGAGGCAAGCCGGACAGGGCTCAGCCGCGGGGCAGAAATGAATCCAGGCCGCTGACACGCGCCAGCGCGGCCATGTCGGCGGGCATATTTTCGATGCTCAGCGTTTTTCCCGCCTTGCCGGCGACACGCATCCAATCGAGCAACAGGGCGAGCCCGGCGCTGGTGCTGTGCGAAATACCCGCAAGATCCAGGCGGGGCTGCGAGGCGCCCACGCCAATCAGCCAGTCGCGCCCGACCGGCTGGAGATCCACCACGGAATCGAAATCCAGCACACCGGAGAGATTGAGAACGTCGCCCTTGGCGACCGCCGAGGCCGTCCCCATTACTTGCCCGCCGAGTCCTTGCCAACCGCATCCGGCTCTACATGCCAGTTGTCGATGACTTTGTTGATATCGCCGCGGTTCTGCTCGGCGGCAGCGGCAAACTGATTGCGGTAAGTCTGCCCGAGATTGATGCCTTCGATCATGACATTGCGCACGCGCCAGCCGCCGTCGCGGTCTTTGCGCATCGTGTATTGCACGACGTAGGGCTTATCGGCGCCACCATAAATATTCTGCACCACCGCCACCGAATCGCCCTCGCTTTGGCCGGCGCGCGGCGGCAGCGTTTCGATGCGCTGGCCGTTGAATTTGAGCAATCCTTTGGCATAGGTTTCGATCAGGCCACGCTTGAACGTGTCGGTAAAACGCTTGACCTGATCGCGAAACGCGGCTTTTTCCTCTTCCGTTTTCAGCGCCTGATAGCGCTGGGCACTGGCGTACGGCCCCATGACGCCGCGGGCAAAACCATCGAAATCGACCGCCTGATCCATAGCCGTCTCGACCTGCGCATTGAAGCGCTCCGGATCCTTGTCGTAGTAACCTTTGCCGTCCTTGATAATTGCCAGCACTTTTTCCGTGGTTTGCTGCACGACCTGATGCGGCTCCTGCGCATCGGCGGCGGACACCAGCGAAGCGAACACGAAGGACAGCGACAACAGCGCCGCTCCCAGCCCATAACGAAACTTCGACATCATACTGCTCCTCGCAAAACTCATTCTTTCTTGCTGCCCATGCTGGTCAGGAATTTTCCGATCAAATCCTCCAGCACCAGCGCGGACTGCGTGTCGGTAATCTCATCGCCGTTCTTCAATACTTCCGGCTCGCCACCGTTGGACAGGGAAATATATTTTTCGCCGAGAATACCGGCGGTCTGAATGGCGGCGATGGTGTCGGCGGTCAGGTAATTCACCGAGTTGTCGATGGACATTTCCACCTTGGCGCGACCGTCTTTCGGATCGAGGGAAATCGCCGTCACCCGGCCGATCACCACGCCCGCCATCGAAACCTTGGCGCGCACGGCAAGCCCGGACGCGTTATTGAAGTGGGCATACAGGTTGTAAGTCGCGCGGTTGTTGTCGCGGATACTGAGCCCGCTGACCTGAACGGCGAGAAACGCCAGGGCAAGAATGCCCGCCAGCATGAACGCGCCGACACTGATTTCAACGGTACGCAATCGCATTTCAACGAACTCCAGACAATTTCAACCGAACTCTTTCAACCGAACTCTGCCCCGCACTCAATCCGCCGGCTCAGTGGACGCCGAACATCACCGCGGTCAGCAGGAAATCCATACCCAAAATGGCCAGCGACGAATATACCACCGTGCGCGTCGTCGCCGTGCTGATGCCCTCCGAGGTGGGCGCGGCATCGTAGCCTTGAAACACCGCGATCCAGGTCACCACCGCGCCGAAAACAACCGACTTGATGAGGCCGTTGACCACATCCTCCCGGAACTCGACCGCGCTTTGCATGTTGGCCCAGAACGAACCCGCGTCGACCTGCAGCCAGTCGACGCCGACGGCCACCGCGCCCCAGATCGCGACCATGTTGAAAATCTGCGCCAGGATCGGCATCGAAATCATGCCCGCCCACAGGCGCGGTCGCAGCACGCGCTTGAGCGGATCGACGCCGATCATTTCCATCGACGCCAGCTGCTCGGTGGCCTTCATCAAACCGATCTCGGCGGTCAGCGCCGAACCGGCGCGACCGGCGAACAGCAGCGCCGCCACCACCGGACCCAGCTCGCGGATCAATGCCAGCGACACCAGTTGGCCGAGCGCCTGGTCCGCGCCGAAGCGCACCAGCACCGTGTAGCCCTGCAGCGCCAGCACCATGCCGATGAAAATGCCCGAAACCACGATGATCACCAGCGAATAAACGCCGACGAAATAGAGCTGCCGCACCAGCAGGCGAGGACCGTTGCGCCAATCCGGCAAGCCCCAGACGGCGTGCCACCAGATCAGGCCGGCGCGACCCAGCACCTCCAGCGTTTCCAGGCCGACGGCGCCGAGGCGTTGCAAGAAATTCAGCACTTAAACCGCTCCCCTCTTCGCCGCCTCGACACGCACGCGCGCGGCCCACACTGTTCCGATGAGATTGATTACCATGGTGGCGCTATCGTCATGCTCTGGTCGCGTCACCCGATTGCAACATATCGTCGCGATAATCGGGGGCCGGATAATGGAAGGGAACCGGGCCATCGGGCAAACCCCGGATGAACTGGCGTACGCGCGGTTCATCGGTGTTGAGCACCGCCTCGGGCGTGCCATGACCGATGACCTTGCCGTCGGCGATGACATATATGTAATCGGCAATGCTCGCGGTCTCATGCACATCGTGGGACACGATGATGCTGGTCAGGCCGACGGCATCGTTGAGGAGACGGATCAACTGCACCAGCATGCCCATGGAGATCGGATCCTGCCCCGCGAACGGCTCGTCATACATGATGAGCTGTGGATCGAGCACGATCGCCCTGGCCAGCGCCGCGCGCCGGGCCATGCCGCCGGACAGCTCGCTGGGCATCAGATCGCGGGCGCCGCGCAGACCGACCGCCTGCAGCTTCATC